>WNFZ01004414.1_pt1 | contig 15302 bp, 12 predicted proteins | sample 5400081 | NCBI WGS metagenome assembly WNFZ01 (sample SAMN13153365, study PRJNA577476) | soil metagenome | isolation source: 80 cm soil or saprolite under grassland replicate 1 | place: USA:California | collected 2016-06-15 | reverse complement strand
ATTTTTCCTTGGCAAGCACGACAATAGAGCGACCCTCAGGTGTCTCATCCGCTAGAGAGGCGAGTTGTGCAGCCTCCGCTAGCTCATATACGTTGACTCCTTGTACAGGAATAAATTCCACAGCCTGACGATTGCCAAGCGTGATCGTGCCCGTCTTATCAAGCAAGAGTACATCTACATCGCCAGCTGCTTCCACTGCGCGACCAGACATCGCAATGACATTGCGCTGGATCATTCTGTCCATTCCTGCAATGCCGATGGCAGAGAGCAATCCGCCGATCGTGGTTGGGATCAAGCACACGAGTAATGCAACCAATACTGTAATGGTGATCGGTATGCCTTTGCCGGTTGCATTCACGCTATAAAGTGAGTAAGACAAAAGCGTGGCGCAAACAACCAGGAAGATAATGGTGAAACCAGCCAGCAAAATATTGAGAGCGATCTCGTTCGGTGTCTTTTGTCTTTTGGCACCCTCGATGAGGTTGATCATGCGATCCAGGAATCCCTGACCCGGATCGGCGCTGACTTTTACGATCAACCAATCGGATAACAGACGCGTCCCGCCGGTAACTGCGGACCGATCTCCGCCCGCCTCGCGAACAACCGGAGCAGATTCACCAGTTACTGCGCTTTCATCCACCGAAGCGATACCTTCAACGATTTCCCCGTCCGCTGGGAGAATATCCCCGGCTTCGACAAGATACAGATCATTCTTCCGAAGCGCTGTAGAGGAAACAACTTCGGTTTTCGAAAGTGCAGTTTGCACATCATGCGGTTGCCCGTGTACTTTCTTTGCAGGTGTATCCTGCCGCGCCTTGCGCAGCGACTCGGCTTGGGCTTTGCCGCGTCCTTCTGCGACTGCCTCGGAGAAATTCGCGAACAGCACGGTAAACCACAGCCAGAGTGCCACAGTTCCAATAAACCACGCGGGTGCTTCACCTTTTCCAGCAAGAGCCTGAATCCATAGTGCGGTGGTCAACACGCTTCCGACCTCGACCACGAACATGACAGGATTGCGCACCATCAAGCGCGGATTAAGTTTTACAAAGGACTCCACAACTGCGCGCTGATATAACTGGCGCCGAAATGTGGGTTGTTTTTTCTGTTGAATAGTCATTCTAAAATCCTTCTAATGAGCGAAGACCATCAAATGCTCGACGATTGGTCCCAACGCCAGCGCTGGGATGAAACTGAGCGCGCCAACGATCATGATGACACCAATCAGCCAAGCAACGAAGAGTGGAGTATGTGTGGGCAGCGTTCCAGCACTTGCGGGGACTTTTTTCTTTTGCACGAGGGATCCTGCAATCGCCAAGGCAGGGACAATTAACCAATAACGAGCGAAGAACATACAGATACCAAGCGCAGTATTATAGAAGGGCGTGTTTGCGCCTAAACCAGCAAACGCTGATCCGTTATTGTTCGCTGCTGATGAGAAGGCATATAGCACTTCGCTAAAACCGTGTGGTCCGCCGGTGTTCCAAATCGTTGCGAGTCCTGCCGGAGCAACGACAGCAATTGCCGTTCCGACCTTTGCCAACAGGATTGGAATCAACAGCATGAGTGAAGCCATCTTCATTTCGTATGCTTCGATCTTCTTGCCCAAATACTCAGGTGTGCGTCCAACCATCAAGCCCGCGATAAACACAGCCACAATGACAAATGCCAGCATGCCATATAAACCAGAACCGACACCACCGTAGATGATCTCGCCTAACTGGATCATAAACAAAGGTACCAAGCCGCCCAACGGCATAAAGGAATCATGCATCGAGTTGACCGAGCCATTGGAAGCAGAAGTCGTAGTAGTAGCCCATATGGCTGAGTTAACAATGCCAAATCGGGTTTCTTTGCCTTCCATGTTGCCACCCGGGTTGATATTGGTTTGCGTCTGATCGACACCCATTGTAGTGAACGCTGGGTTGCCACCTTGTTCCGCCCAGACAGCCAGCGAGAGAAATGCAACCATGATGACTGTCATTGTGCTCAGGATTGCCCAGCCCTGACGCGTGTCTCCCACCATGACTCCGAAGGTGTAACACAATGCTCCGGAGATCACGAGAATGGACAGCATCTCGATGAAGTTGGAGAAAGGTGTTGAATTTTCAAACGGATGCGCAGAGTTGACGTTGAAGAATCCGCCGCCATTTGTGCCTAATTGCTTGATAGCAATTTGCGAAGCCGCCGGACCAACAGCCAATACTTGTTCAGTAACTGTATTTCCGTTGGCATCAGTTGTAGGCTGGAGCAATGCCACGGTCTTATACGGACTGAAAGTTTGTACTACGCCTTGAGAGACGAGTGCGAGAGCAACCACGAGCGAAAGTGGCAGAAGAACATAAAGAGTAGTGCGGGTAAGATCCCCCCAAAAGTTTCCAATACCTTTGGCTGTATGTCGCACAATGCCGCGAATCAATGCAATTAAAACAGCCATACCCGTTGCCGCAGAGACGAAGTTCTGTACCGTCAAGCCAAGCATTTGCGAGAGGTAACTCATGGTCACTTCGCCGCCGTAGCCCTGCCAGTTGGTGTTGGTTGCAAAACTGGTTGCCGTGTTCCATGAGGAATCAGGAGTCACCGCGCCCAACCCTTGAGGGTTAAGTGGCAACACACCCTGCAATCTCTGCAAGAGATATACAAAAATCAAGCCAAGCACATTGAAGACCATAACTGCAACGGCATAGGTCTTCCAGTTCATATCCTCTTCGGAATTGACACCTGCGACGCGGTAAATAAACCGTTCGACTGGACCCAGCACACGATCAAGAAACGTATGCTCGCCCTGATAGACTTTTGCCATAAACGAACCAAGCGGCTTCGCCAATGCCAGCAAAGCCACCAGATAAAAAATAAGTTGAAGCCAGCTGTAGAGGTTCATCCAAACCACTCCGGTTTAAGCAAAGCCAATACAAGATAGACAAACAGGATCAATGTGATGATCCCCGTTACTACGTATAAGATGTTCATGATTTTTCCTCCATGAGCCGCTCACAGACTATGATGAATCCATAGGTAAGCGCAAAGAAAAGTACAGTAAGTCCAAGATAAAGCAAATCATTCATGGGTATGCCTCCGTTGGAACTTAGTGTATACAGTTGTAGGTCAAATAGGGCGCAAGAAGGATAAGAAAGAGGTCAAGAATTCATAAAGAAACCTGCTGGATTGAGATCAAAAAGGTGTGTTCTACCAATGCTTGAGAACCTTCCTGGAAGAACCACTCCCCTCTGGGAATAACTGATTGCACTGTTCATCTAGTTTCACAGTGCGTGGCGCCACAATCAATGATAGCTACCGAAGCTAGTTCAGCATAGCCGTACAAGTAGAAGATTTTCGTCTGGCTTTTTGGGTGCTAGAGCTATCGGTAAACTGGCTTTACCCTCACTCAGAAATACATGACAAGTTTTACAGGCTCTCCCTGTGAAACCCACCTTCTCAATCCAATAGGTACTCAAGTTCAGAAAAGTATTGGCATTCAAGCGCTGCAAATGCTTTTGATACAAAATCCAATGACCTTGGAGGCTCCAGTTGCCATCCAAGACATCTTGATTTGTTCTTTATACAATTGGTTGAAATTTTTGTCACCATTTTATGTCCGCTTGTTAGGATTTATTTATTGAGGTGACATGACCCATATTGATTCAATTCCTCCATCTTTGACTTCATTCACCGCCTCCCTTTCACTACTTGAACCTGCCCAACGTCTAATCGTTCTAGTTCCCGACCTGGAATGGGACTATATCCCTGCAATACACAGAATCTGGGAGTTGGCAAATTTCCAATCAGCGCGCGTAATGTTTATCAGTTTGTGTAAAGACCCCAAACAAGAGTTCAGCCTTCGCCGAGCACTGGTCATCCTGTCCGCAATGGTGCAGGATGGCAAAATAACTGTGGAAATGAACGTTGAAATTGGAATGAATTGGGTGGATGTCGTAAAACGGAACTATGAAATGGGCGACACGGTCGTATGCTTCGCAGAGCAACGCGTGGGGCTTCTACACAAACCACTAAGCCAGATCCTACAATCGAATTTGAAGATTCCCGTTTACATCCTTTCAGGCCTTTATCGGCAGAATTCTGATTGGCTTTCGCAGGTTATTGTATGGTCTGGTTTCATTGCGATCAGCATTGGCTTCTACATGCTGCAGGCAAAAATCGTTCAAATACAAAAAGACTGGTTTCAAAATATCTTGCTCATATTTTCAATTATTCCTGAACTCGGGCTGATCTGGGCTTGGAATAACTTATTCAGTTGATCTCCTTCGATCACATCGCACATTTGAGAATTGAATATTAAAGATAGGTCAATGTTAACCCCTGAAAACAATCAAAGTGAAATCATACAACGGCAGAGCGATTATAGGCCACCACGTTCGCTAAGTCACTGGCTTATCGGACGGCCGTTACAAACAGCAGATGCGCCGCATCAAACCATCGGGAAGGCTGTGGGGTTGGCTGTCTTCGCATCGGATGCACTTTCATCCACGGCCTATGCTACTCAGGAAATCTTGGGAGTGCTCATTATATTAGGCACAATCGCGTATGGGTACATTTTGCCTATTTCGGTCGCGATTGTCGCCCTACTCGCTATCGTCACAATTTCCTACGAACAGACTATCCACGCGTACCCCGGAGGAGGAGGTGCTTACATCGTTGCCCGCGATAACCTTGGCGAATTGCCCGCACAAACCGCAGGCGCGGCTCTGCTAACAGATTATATTCTCACGGTGGCAGTTTCCGTATCCTCAGGTGTTGCACAAATTGTCTCTGCTTACCCTAATCTGTTTCCTTTCCGTGTTTGGATTGCGGTTGGGGCCGTGATCCTGATCATGCTGGTCAATTTGCGCGGTGTGAAAGAATCGGGAACGGCATTTGCGATTCCAACTTATTTCTTTGTAGTCATGATGGTTGCAACAGTGGGATACGGTCTGTTCCGTTCTTTAAGCGGTTCACTCGGCACAGTGATTGACCCGCCTGAATTGCAGATTGCTCACACGGTCGCTGCCCTTACGCCGTTCCTATTGTTGCATGCATTCTCAAACGGCACGACTGCTCTAACAGGCGTAGAGGCAATTTCAAATGGCATCACCGCATTTAAAGAACCGCGGAGTCGCAACGCAGGCATTACGTTGATCTGGATGTCCATCATTCTTGGCTCACTCTTCCTCAGCATTTCGCATCTGACAAGTCAGATTGGAGCTGTATTCTCGGAAGAGGAAACACTTATATCGCAACTGGCGCGCACAGTATTTGACGGACGCGGTTTGCCTTACCTCGGAACGATCTGGGCAACCACAATTATCCTTATCATGGCGGCGAACACAGCCTTTGCAGATTTTCCCCGCCTCGGCGCTCTTCACGCTGGAGACGGTTTCTTACCCAGGCAGTTGACCTTCCGCGGCAGTCGCTTGGTCTACTCAAACGGGATTATTGCGCTTTCTGTCATTGCATCACTGCTTATTATCATATTCCAAGCCAGCGTGACGCGCCTCATTCCTCTCTACGCCATCGGCGTATTCCTTTCCTTCACGCTATCACAAACAGGTATGGCACGTCGCTGGTGGAGGGCTGGACGCCTCAAGCCAGGCGAGGAAATCGTAGATCCAGGTTCCACACTCAAATATGAGTCGGGCTGGCAATACAAAATGGCTATCAATGGCTTTGGCGCTGTGTGTACAGTGATTGTCATGATTGTGTTTGCGGTCACTAAATTTCGCGACGGTGCCTGGATCATTCTCATATTGGTCCCCTTGCTAGTGACAATTTTCTTTGCCATTCACCATCACTATAAGGATCTTGCAACTCATCTTTCACTGGAAAAATTCAGTGGCCTCCCCGCACGCCAGACTCGGCATCGCGTTATCCTGCCGGTCAGCGCCATTCATCAGGGCGCGGTGGAGGCATTGCGTTATGCAAAGCTGCTTTCAGATGATGTAACTGCCGTTCACGTTTCTATTGACCCGGCGGAGACCGAGAGGGTTCGGAAAAAATGGAAAAAGTGGGGCGAGGGAACACGGCTGGTCATTCTGGATTCTCCGTTCCGCCTCTTTATTGAACCTTTGCTAAAGTACATTAAGGATATTGTCGAAAGCGGCCAACAAAACGAAACAATCACAATCGTCGTCCCTCAGTTCATGCCATCAAAACGCTGGCATCATGCACTGCACATGCGCACTGCAGATGTTCTGCGCAAAGAGTTATTATCCACACCTGGAGTTTTTGTTACGGATATTCCCTATCACGTACACAAGAAATTGAAGGAGTAAGTCTTATGAATTTTATCGTGCATGAATAGCGGGAGAATGGAGTACGTGCGCGCAGCCTATTACAACACACTAGATGAAAATGAGCGGTTTGATGGGGCCTTAAAGAAGATCTCGAAGTACATCAACCCATCTTTAATCTAACCGTCGGTTCGAGGGTACTTAAGCCCGGTGAAAGCACTACAATTGAATCCAATGTCTTCATGATGCATCCTGGTATGGATGGCAAGCATGATTATGCAGTGCACCTAAAGACCATTGACTCCACCAACCCTGCAACCAGTTCTTCCGTCTCCACTCGTTTGTGAGTTTCTACATAACCGACAATTACATCCCAGCCCTGTCTTTTGCGCTGATCGGCAGCTTCGAGCACAGCATATGTCTTACCTACACCAGCGACATAGCCGAGGAAGATTTTAAGTTTTCCGCGTTGCATCTCTTCAGATTGGGCGCGTTTGAGCAGTTCGTCAGGGTCTGGACGTAGTTGCATTTTGTTCCTATCTATTGTATTCTAAATACCTTTGCCAAGTGTTGATGGCGCATAAACAGAAAGGCTGTGTGATCTTCATTCACACAGCCTTCAAGTGTTTAATCTGCGTCTGGCGCGCCAGGTTCTGTCTGTATTGGACTTCCACCCACTTTCGGCTGTGGCTTGTCAAGATATTGTTCCAGCAGCGACGGTGCTTCGGGGTGATCCACGTGCAGGGCGTGGTCATAGTCGCCTGCAACCGCTGGTTGCTCATATCGAATAGGACGCCGCACACCGAACAACTCGAAGAAGCGGGTAATACCGATCAACAGGTCATAGCGATATTCCTGCATCCTGAGCGACTGCCATTCGACAATAGAAGCCATGGCACCCTGAACTCGTGCCTTGTCGCGTACGATCCGATGAATTTGTTTGGGTTCGCGGAAGCCCAGCGGAGAAAGTAACATCATGTGCGCGGCAACAGCTAAAAGTGTAAAAGAAATCAATACCACCCAACCGCCCTCGCTCCATTTTCCAACCAGTTGACCGATAAACACTACGAAGGCAAGCGCGGCAGCAAATGACGCCGCGAATGCACCCCAGGCGCGTGTTCGTCCTGTAAAGGTCTCAAGAATATTCTTGCGAACAGCTAGCCCCATGATCATAATCGGCATGAACACACCAACGCCATAGAATGGCACCGCTACAGAAGTCTGTCCACGTACGAAGAACATGATCAATACTGAGAGACCAAAGGTGATCGTCACAGAACGCGTAAACGTCCCGCGTGGATCGCGATACACGATGGCTTCTGGGATTTCACCAATTGCCACATCGCGCCATTCCGTGGCTTGCGCATCCTGAAATGCAGTCATGGAAGCTGCTGCCAACATGAGGACAGCCAATATTTGATACGCCCAGAATAGAATCACGCCGCCAGGGATTTGCGAGAAGCCGATAAAAGCCAGGTTGCCGATTAATGTGCGTCCAAACGTTCCATCGAAAACGTTGAAGCGCAATGAAAAGTAAGTTAAGAATAGGGTAGTCAACCCGCCATAGAACAGGAAGGATGTTTGTACGAAACGACCCACCCCAGATTTGCCGCCGTAGAACTCCCATAGCTTCTCCCAGCGTGGCATATGTTTCTTGCCCCACTTTACAAGAGACACATCTTCATTGATAAAGAATTGGACACCGTTGGAAACCGCCTCCAACCCTGTGAGTGCAACCATACCTTTCATGGAAGCTGTCAACATATGTAGGAATGCCTGGCCAAGTGAGACGGTTGCAGTGGTTGTTGCAGCAGCCACAGGAGTTACACCGTTCAAATGCGCGACCACTAAACCAATGCCCATTGTGACCGTTAACAGTATGAACACACCAAGCATGGTGAACACTACGCGGGATGACTCGCCGCGACCACGGATCGTCAAGTACCATGTTATTGCTGCAAGTACCGCACCAATCGCGAAATGCCATATCCAGTTGGCATCATAGGCATTGATAACGGATAGGAGTTGGTCACCACCCGAAAGCGCAGAGACCACAATCGTCAGCACGTAATCCTGAATCAATGTGACAGCTACGATCAAGCTTAACGTTGGCTTGAGATAGCGCATCGAGGCAGTATAGGAGCCGCCGCCTTCGTTGAATGGTCCCAATGAATACATATAAAGCATACCAAACACAAAGTTGGCAAAGGCGATGACCGTAACCGCGATATAACCATACTTTTGCAAACCGTAAGGATGGAGTGCGCTCATCATTTCGCCGGTGGCATAGTAGTACGACGTGAAATAATCCACGCCAAACAAGGCAATCGCCGCCAGGACGCCGATCTGTCCAGCGCCGTGGATGTGCGCGTCTTCCGCTTTTTCTTTGGGGGCAGCACGCGAAGAAATGACAATGACGATAATTAGTAGTGCAATTGAGAAAAACATATTGATAACCTTAATGTCTTATTGAGTTTCAAATGCTTGCTCAAGCAAATCAAGCAAATGAAGTAGATGTTTTCGAGTGGATTGGTTAAGGCGCGTATCCTGGCTGACTTTCACTTGCTCTTGATGAACAGCGCGCACGACAAACGCTGGGATGAACATGATTCGTCCCGCAGGTATGATCTCCATGTTGGATTTATCCATTACAAGAGTCTGGTCATCAAAGTAGGGCAAAGTGACACTCAAGCCGCGATTCAAACTTTGCTTCTCTACCCGTCTCTTGATCTCGGAAATAATTTCGTTTGTTTTGAAGTTCGCCAGGGAACGCCCCTGATTGATCAGCTGACCGAGAATGCCATACCGTTTGCGGCGATATTCCTCGTTCACCGATATATAGGGCGCAAGCGACAAAGCGCGATGCAGGATCATCACATAGCGCTGCATAGATTGGATGTGCGCTTCGGCTTCCTTTACCGAGCCAACGAGCAAACCACCATCCTGGTTGAAAGCCACCCATTGCGGCAGAAAAAACTTGCGCGCCGCGGGAACAAATGGGGTCTGCACTTCACCGCGCTCATCTCTATTTCCATCTTCGACAATTGCATCGCTTGCCTGCGTGATGGCAGATTCGGGTGCATCGTCATCCACCGGAATGGTTGGAATCTGTTCATCGTCGAAGAAGCGATACGTCACCGTACGACCTGCCGGCAGGAGATCCTGAATCATGTACATGGTGGTGGCATAGCGCAGCAATCCCGCGCTGATAGCGATTCCCTGATCTTCTGATTTTTCCAATTCGTTCAAACGATGCGTTAGCGCCTCGCGCACATCACTTTTCAGAAAGCGCTCGACCGTAATTTGCCGATCCGTTTCAGGGATGCTAATCGTTCCCATCTGGGAGAGTTGAGTAACGACGCGGTCGGGCAAGGCAAAATGCACCTGCGCCTTTTTCGCGATCAATCCTTCAGCGATGAACTGTGCCTGCCCTTCGAGAAAGCGCTGGACGATCGTAGGCTGACATTCGAACAGCGTTTTTTGGTTTTCGTATTCCTGTTGCAAATATGGAGCTGTATTGTTTGTCATAACTTTTTTTCAATTTCCTTAAACCGATAACCAACGCCCGGTTCGGTAATGATATGGCGCGGCTGCAATGGATTGCTTTCGATCTTCCTTCGCAAATTACTGACGTTGACGCGCAAAAGATGAGCATTGACCTCATAATTTCCTCCCCAAACTTCCTTGATTAACTGCTGATGGGTAAGTACTTTTCCCATATGAGTTACAAGCGTACGTAGAATGCTGTATTCTGTGGGTGTAAGTGTTACTGGAACGTCGTTAACCCGTACCTCACGTTTCATAAAATCAATCAGCAAATCACCCTGTTGAAAAACCACTGCCTCTTCCTCTGATTTATTGGAGCGGCGCAGGGCAACCCGAATGCGCGCCAACAATTCGCTCGTACCAAACGGCTTGGTGAGATAGTCATCTGCACCCGCGTCCAGCGCGGCGACCTTATCCTGTTCGCTATCGCGTACCGATATAACAATGATCGGCACATCGCTCCATTCACGCAGGCGACGTGTTACATCAGTGCCATCCATGTCGGGCAGCCCCAAATCCAGGATGATTATTTCCGGGTGGTCCATGGCAGCGATCTTGATTGCATCATTGCCATTTTCTGCTTCCAAAATTGTGTAACGATTTCCAAGGGATGCGTTCAGAAAACGCCTAATGGGACGTTCGTCATCCACGATAAGGATTTTCAAAGCGGGAGTGGGGATAGTGGACATCAATGCGCCATCAAGAAAATATCAAGACGCCCAACATTCTAGTGTTGGGCGTGTCAATTTAGGCGCAAGAATTGCCCCCAAAGCGTCAAGAAAGTGTCAAGAAAGCTTTTAAGCCGTCCAGGATTTATACAGGAACAGTGAATTTGCCCAGATAATTAGGAGAAGCATCAGTATTTGATGTTGAATCGTACTGAGATTCGAAAATGAAGCATAGAGAATCCCCACCAGTGGCGAATAAGTTACGATTTGTCCAAGAATTCGAATTGGTTTTTTCTTCATTGACATCACCTTTTGACAACTACAGTCTATTCAGTCGCATGTCAAAAAGGGGACAAGAATTGGACGAATCGGGTCAAGATGTTATCAAGAACGAGTTTTCATCGGTCTGTCTAAAGCCATATTCAATTCCAAAATATTCACGCGCGATTCGTCCAGGAAGCCGAACTGGCGTCCCTGACGTATATTTATCTACGAGGGTTTTCAACACAATCGAATATATTTTTCTTGTTCATTTCGGATGATACAATAATAAGAGCGTTAAATAAGCATGCACGACCCTACCAGACCTACGATCGGTTTCATTTCCACTTGGCCTATCTATCAGGGCACCACGATAGACCGATATGCTCATTCTTTGATTCAGGGCATTAGCGCCGCGGCAAATGAGCGGGGCTGTAATCTTCTGCTGGGCTGCGGGTTTAGTGCCACAGGTAACAATCCGCAGAACCCTAGTTTCTGGCCCGTGCCGGGACCTAACATCAATTTCGTGCCAGTTGGTCCATGGAATACGGATGGCTTGATCATCGTTCCGGATGAATTGACAAAAGAACAATCCCTATATGTTCGCGACCTGCTGGAGGCGGGGTTTCCTGTCATCTTTACAACACCCGAAGGACCTGGCCCGACCGTGACAGTGGATAATACTCTTGGCATCCGTCAGGCATTTGAACATCTACTCCAATACAATCACAAACAAATCGCTTTTATCGCAGGCAACGTCGGAGATGGAGGGGACAGTGCGGAACGACTACAGGCGTATCGCATCGCTTTGAATGAGGCGGGCATTCCAGAAGACCCCAGGTTGATCGCATTCGGTGAACATCGCCGTGATGGGGGCGGATTCGCCATGCAGAAAATCCTCGATAGCGGAGCAGATTTCACGGCGCTGATCGTCAGCAATGACCTCTCCTGTTTGGGAGCCATTCAATGTTTACAGGAAGCGGGGCGCATCATTCCGGACGATGTGGCTGTCATCGGTTTCGACGATATTCTCGACGCCCGGTCTCTTTCCCCTTCGTTGACAACCATCCGCCACCCCACATTTTCTCTCGGCTATCAGTCAGTTCTCTCACTGCTGGATCATATCTACGGAAAAGCGGATCGTGCTTCGCGTGTGGTTGTCCCGACGAGACTGATCATCCGCCAATCCTGTGGATGCTCCCCTGCTAATGTCAGTCTGTCATTTTCATCATCCAACTCTCCCGAACCGGCGCTGACCATCAACGATCTCACACGCGCCATGGCAGAAGCCTCCTTAATAGAAGCGCGCAACAGTTTGCTCGAAGACTTGCTGGGACATTGCTCAGCCTTTCTCGATGCGTTCCTAAATAGTTTGCAACTACAGGATTCGAATCTCATTTTGGCAGAAATCAAAAAAGTGCTTGCATGGACGGATGAACGCGACGAAGACGCTCACATCTGGCAGGCAGGAATCGCGATCCTGTATCAAAAGCTGAACACTCTACTCCATCTTGTCCCCGAAGCGGATCAGGGATTCGCCACCAGCTTGATCGATCGAGTCCAGCTTGAGATTAGCGATCAGATTCAGCGTAGAACGACGCGTTCCATGATTGAGCACATGAACATGATGTCGCAGTTAGGACTCATGACTGCTGAATTATTGACCGCGATGAACATAATGGAAAGTGCCGAGATTCTCACCCGTCATCTTCCCAATATTGGAATCAAAAACTTATTGGTTGCATTCTATGATCGCGATCGCGAAGATCACACATCGCAGGCAACGATTCTGTTAACCGCCGGATTATCAAGCACAATCAACGGACAGAGATTCGAAACACGCAAGTTTCCAACGCCCGAAATATATCCAATGCAGGAGCCAATTCATTTGACCATCCTGCCGTTGGATGTAGATAACAAAACTTTTGGATTTGCGGCATTCCATGCTCCCAACCCTGAATTGTGCGCCGCCATCGTACATAGTCTGAGCGCGGCTCTACGAACCAGCCAATTGTATAACGATGCAGTGGAAGGCAGGCGCATGGCGGAGGAAGCCAATCACCTGAAGAGTCGCTTCCTCTCGATGGTAAGTCATGAGTTGCGCACACCGCTCAGCCTGATTGTTGGATTGAGCGAAATGGTCCTGCGCGAACAACAAGATCAGGATCGCCCTTCGCATACAAGCCTGCGCGACATGGAACAGATCAACATCAGTGCCCAACATCTTGCGCGTCTGATTGGAGACGTTCCAGGTCGCAGCAAAAATCGGCGAGGAACTCACGCGCGAAAAAGGTCTGGCTTGGAGCGTGCAAATTCCGCATCCAGGTCCTTGGGTGATTGGAGATCGCACACGTTTACGGCAGGTCACATTGAACTTGATCAGCAATGCTGTCAAATTTACACCCGCAGGTCAAGTACGTGTGGATGTATCCGTAGCAGATCAGAAGGCATTTGTGGCCATAAGCGACACCGGGATTGGAATTTCGCCGGACGAACAGAGTACAGTCTTTGATGAATTCTATCGTTCTCGAAGCACAATTGAATCGGGCTACAGTGGTTTGGGATTGGGGTTGGCAATCTCAAAGGAATTGATTGAACAACATGCAGGGCATGTTGAGGTCCGCTCGCCAGGTGATTTGGGATGCGGTTCCACATTTTCCTTCTGCCTGCCTGTTATCTCGGAAATGGATTCCTCGTTCGATCTTCCTGCCTCGTTCACCCCAACGACAAACCTTGTGACCATCCTGGCAGAAGGTGATGAATCTGCCAACGAATTATCCACTTATTTAAAATCGCGCGGTTTTAATATCCATATCTTCCATGTGGATGAAGATAGCGAATGGTTCTCCAAAATGGTACAAACGCCGCCTTCTGCGATCATCCTGGGCGAACATCTTGCAAGCCGCGAAGGCTGGTCAATCATCGCTATGCTCAAACGCCAAGCCGCCACTGAAAATATTCCTTTGTTGGCGTATTCACTGAATTCGAAGAATAACCAGGGGCAAATGCTGGAATTGAACTATCTTCATAAGCCGCTCAAGTTCGATCAATTGACAAAAGAGCTAGAACGCTTTGGCACATCAACAGACAAGCCACAAACTGTATTGATCGTGGACGATGACCCGGGCATCCTTGATATGCACAGCCGCCTGATCGAGCAAAGAGGTCTTCGGGTTGTCACCGCAAGCAATGGTCGTGAGGCACTGACCCTCGTTGCGAAGCAAACGCCCGATCTGATCCTGCTCGACCTCATGATGCCTGAAATGGACGGTTTTGCTGTGTTGGATGAACTACGCGCGCAGGAATCCACGCGCGCTATTCCAGTTATTATCCTGACCGCGCACCTTCTGTCGGACGCCGATCTTGAACGTTGTAACCGCGGCGTTGCTCGCATTCTCGGCAAGGGACTCTTCAGCGCGGAAGAAACCCTGAAGCATGTAGAAAACGCTTTGACGCGCCAGCATACCTTAAACAGAATCACACAGCAACTCATCCGCAAGGCAATGGCATATATTCATGCTCGATATTCCGATCCGATCACGCGCGAAGAGATCGCTGATCAAGTTGGTATCAGCGCCGATTATTTGACGGATTGTTTTCGTCAGGAGTTGGGCATTACCCCAATTACGTACATCCGCCGTTATCGTATTCGTCAGGCGTGTGAACTTTTGCGGAACACAGACCAATCCATTACACAGGTTGCAATGGCAGTCGGGTTTTCAGATAGTGCGCATTTTACGCGCACGTTTCAACGCGAAATGAAATTAACCCCACGCGCCTTTCGTCGTGAGAGCGGGCACCGATAACTTCCCATTTCCTCATCCCTATAACCAATCTTACAGACAATCCCCACACAAAGGTGTGGGATTATTTTTTCGCGCAAATCATTATCAAAAATCTCGTTATATTTCAAATTTATCCTGCCCCCCGGCAAGAACTTCCCTGACGAATTTTCTATAATGATTCCAGTGAATGGAAAATAGAAACATGATATCGAATATACAATCGACCATCCTGCTGATTGGCAATGATTCAAGTTTAAGCTATTTGCTTGGGAGGTTTGCGGAGCGTAGTGGATATATGTTAACGGTCAGTTCGGACGGTTTATCAATCAAAGAGATTGAATTGATCAATCCGCTAGCCATCATCTTCACATCTGTGGAATTACTTGCAACAAGGCAGACTCTTGTCGTGGAGCTCTCCAGTCTCGACACACCGATCATAGTCTGTTTATCGGTCACAGAGGAAGCGAAGGCAAGGGAATTAGGCGCCGATTACTGCTTGTTGCATCCCCTCACTTACGATGATTTTCAGACCGCGCTTTCGAATGCCAGCGCCTCGAAACATACTTAATCCGGTTTAGTGACAAAAATATCCGGCTTTTAGACAATTCTTTTTGTGCCCAATCTCTATAATCGAATTAGATATTGGGTAAATTATGCCCATTGTCTGTCAGGATGATGGTACGTGTGATCACATCCAAAATCAGAATCGGAAAAGGAGAAGAAGAGCCATGAGAAAATTTATACCCTTCCTTTCATTGATTATTGGGCTGAGTCTCGTGTTAGCAGCCTGCGGCGCGCCTGTCGCCACTCAACCCCCAGCG
>WNFZ01003233.1_pt1 | contig 15302 bp, 16 predicted proteins | sample 5400081 | NCBI WGS metagenome assembly WNFZ01 (sample SAMN13153365, study PRJNA577476) | soil metagenome | isolation source: 80 cm soil or saprolite under grassland replicate 1 | place: USA:California | collected 2016-06-15 | reverse complement strand
TCTTGGTGCCCTGCAATGAGGGTGTGCAGCAAATTCAAGTGAGCACGGACGGAAGTTTCACGCTCGGATGGCGCGCCGCCAATGTGCCCGGCTCACCCGTCGTCGGCGGACATACGGTGTACGCGCTTGAGCGCAATGGCACATTGCATGCACTCGATCTTGAGACTGGCAAAGACCGTACGGCGACCGTCAATGTCGGCGCGACTTCGCGCTTTGCGACGCCCACGCTATTCCAAAATCGTGTTTTCATTGGTACGCTTACGGGCATTGTCGCGGTCACTGTCTCTTAAAACTGTTCTTGGCATTCTGGCGTATCGAAACCTCCCAAAGCGAAATAACAAACAGGCTTGAAGTCGTATGGATCCAAGCCTATGATTTCAATACACCTGCAAGCTACCTGATCCGTAACGGCCTACTCTGAGGCATGCTGACACCGTTGGTTATATACAATAACAACATTTCGAACTGCAAAAGGCCAGCAACTGGTCTTTTTTTCTAATAAAAAGGTAAAATCAAATAAAGGAAGTTGGAAATGACGGAGGAGTCGCGCACACCGAAGGAAAACCTGCCAGAATATCAGCAGTTTGCTCATCTCAAGACCAACTTCATGGGAGTTCGCGAGGCAGCTGAACAATACAAAGTGCCAGTTATGACCCTGCACGACTGGGTAAAGAAGGGGCCAATATTGATCGAGTCTCGGGATGCCGGATACAGACGTTTAGTGAACGAAGCAGATGTGGCGTATTGCGCCTACGTGTATCACAGAAAGAAGAAAAATAAGAAATCATCCCGTAGCCCGACTTTCAACGCGGATGGAACACCTTTCAAGCCGAAATCACAAAATATGCTGGAACGATAACCGAGTTTATGAGTATTCCTGCTCACATCGCTGCACCACTACAAAATCTTTTGACAGCGCAGTAGGCGCTGGAAAATGCCCTGGCAGACATTAACGAACCAAATAAGCAGGCAGTTCAGCGCGTCGTAGAAATCATCAAAAAGAAATATTGCTCCTCGCCGAGCAATATCCCGTTATCAAAGAATTTATTTCTCTGCCTGGAATAAATATCATTCCGGCGATAAACCTTTTACTACTGCTTCAGATTGAAAAAGCTAAAAGTCTATCATCGCTCAAAATATTGCGCCGTGGACGTCTCCCCCACTCAAGTCAAGCAGAACTCAAAAGCTCACGATCTATGCTTAGAACTCGCCGAACTTCTTTCAAGAGAAGGATTCGCGTATTCTTCTATTTAAATAGCAGATGCCGCAAGTACATTTCCGGAAAGGGCAAGGCTGGTGGTGGCCAGAAGATGCTTGCTCACATCTTCGAACAATGGAAAGAACGCCTGAGAACATTGGAACCCGAAAACATTCCTCTTGACAGACCTTTCCCAGATCGCAGTTTATATGGCTGGCCGGCAGTTGAAGGACAGCGCGCCGTCGATAATAAAAGATAGGGGAAATTGAGACTTGTTTTTGTTTCCTTTTCACCTAGTAGATTATCACCCAACAAAAACAAGTCTCAATTTGAATAGATGCCTTGAAGATAGAATAAGAAGAATAAGTGCGTGTCATATTGGCTATACGCAGTAACGATGTGTCTGTAGACACACCTTATGTTTATAGTGTTGTGTCCCTTTTGGATAGGATTAATTTCCCTAACGAGTAAATTCTACAAAAACAAAGTCTATGAATTGATAACGATAGTCCTTGCTACCAAGATAACCGAGGTCTGTCATGCCGTAGCCGTTGATGATCTCTGCTGCTTCTTCCTCATCCATTCCAACCCACCCGGCTGCGGCGTTGGCTGAAATAATGTTACAGACCGGATCATTATCCTGAAAATCTCCTGCATAAGCAAGACAGATTGCTTGGACAACAGACCATGCATTTGCAAATTCCTGACTTCCATTTTTCTCGGGTCCCGCCAGGTTGACAAGGCTCCTGAAATAGGTTTTATCAATGGAAATAGTCACTTCCCCATAAATATCAGCACTCAGCAGTTCCGGCATATTACGACGTTTGATGAGTAGAATTTTCTGCTCCGTTGGACGATGAAAAGCGATATCAATGTCATCATGCTTGAGACCTCCTCCGCTCTCAAACACGCTAACGGTGCGTAGTGTAAGCTCTGTAACATTCTTCACATCTTCATCCGTTATTTCTTGGCTTCGGGGTTTGAGGATAAAAATAAACGGCTGGCTTTCTTTGACCCGTATTTCTTTTGCAGTAGTCAATCCCTCTTGTTCTAGTTGCTTTATATAAGTCATGAAAACTTCTGTATACTTGTCCTGTGCTGGTGTACTGACAAGTGAAGTCGAATCGCCCCGGGCGGGTGAACACGCCTGCAAAGCCTCACCGATGATAAGCAAAATCATTATGGTTATAAAAAGGGCTGTTTTGCCATTTTGCTTCATTTCGCCTGTTCTCCAAATCTATAGAAGCTGAGTGCGACTTTTGCACAAACAACACTCTCCAAGTCATCGCCTTGGGGATGTCTTGCTGCTTATGCCAAGCACTGACACTCTCCCGTCCCTAAGGGCGCGGGGTTTGGCACCAATGGTGCCACAACGTTGGCCCGTGTCAAAGGCTATACTCCGCCATAGAGGTCGGAGATACATGATGGTTTGCACTTGAACAGACCCATACGATCCATACCGTGCACGAGAGCAGATATTACTTGCCCCGTTTGCATCTCGATGGATCACTGCACCACAGCGGGGACAGGCATAAACCCGTCCTCGTGGTGCACGCTTCGCAACCCGCCTACACCTACTGCAGGTGCGGGTGGAATAGTCTTCTGGAATGTAGCCAGTTTGCATGCCGCGCTCTGCTGACTTATAGGCAACGTACTTCACAAACTGACCATGCGGCCATTGACTGACTTTCTGGTTGGTCTGTGTCCCAAGGGCAACACCGTCTTGAATATCCCGCACATCCCCGACCGCAATCGATTTCACATCTCTTGCCTGGCAGAACTCGACCACCTGACGGCTGGCTTTATGCAGGATGTCCCTCTGTTGGCGGTACATCTTGGCGCTGGCTTTGGCTTTACTTTTCAGCAACCTGCGGTGGCGCTTCGATCCTGGTTTGCAGCGTGAGATCAGTGAGTCGAGTGCTGCGTGGCGTTTGTTGCGCAGGCGCTTGACCGAACGCAACGCGCGTCCACTGACCACCAGAGCATCCCCTGCTTCTGTGACTACAGCTGCGATGTTGACTTCACCGAGATCAACACCTACCATTTGACCAGTCTGTTTTCGTGACGGATGCACCAATCCGGTGTCGATGGTCAGACACAGTTCATAGTGATCTGCCCGCCAGGTCAATTCTGCCTTGCAGGTTTTCGCATCAACATATTCAGTAGGAACGGACAGCACAAGTGGGCGATTATTTATTCCGTTCGAGAGCAGCAACTGACCACTATCCAGCCAGTGAATCGCAGACTTCTTCCACACAACGGTCTGGTACTTTTTGGGATGATAAGGATAACGAACTTCTGGAGCGGACTTGCGAAGTTCACGAGCCGTATCGACGTTGGCTTCTAGCTTTTGAGCCAGCGCTTGAACTGTTTGAGAGTGCAAAGTATACTGACCTTTGAACATCTTGCTTAGGTCTACGGATGATAGCCATTTCCCACTTCGACTTTCGATGTGAGCAGTGAGCATGTCTGTCCAACAACGTCCTGCTTCCTCACGCAGGAACAAACAGAGAGCTTCCTGTTGAGCAGAAAGCCCTCGCAAGGGAAGGATACGAGCAATGCAGTTGGTGTGAGATGAACGATAACCCATTTGATATGCTGCAACGAAAGGATTGACAATATAAATTGTAGCACAAACGTTCTGAAGCAGTTGAAACGATTGAAGTAAAATTGTCGATGATGTTCAAGATCCGATGGTGGTTTTACCACTATATATATGTCCCAATTATTTCTTTGTGGCAGGATTATCAGCAAAGAAACGACCCACTTCCGCCTCCTGTGCCTTGTCAGATATGTGGGAAGTCAGGGCACAAAACCAAATATTGTCCGAACGCGCGAGAAATGGGGTTTTAGACGCTATTTTGTGGAATGCCCTTAAATTGGAAGATTAACTTCACAATTTTGAATATTCCCGATTACTAACTTGCTAGGTACTCAGCCCGGACTTGGAATATCACTCCACTTGAGCAAAGCAGGAGGCGGACACTTAATGGGCCTCAATTACGAATTTGATTGCAGTTCTTACTTTATCTTCAATAGCAACATCAGCGAATTCCGGCACGAAGCTTATAGTGATGCCATCCTCTTTGAGGTAATTGACTGCGAGAGCCATTGCTTTGACCGCCTGATTGACAGCCCCAGCACCAATGGCTTGAACCTCTGCGCGTTTATGTTCACGAATGACGCCGGCAATAGCCCCAGCAACCGCAGATGTGCGTGAAGTAGCAGAAACTTTGATTAAGTCCATGATGGGCCTCTTGGTAATCAGTAATGTGCAATTATTTTTACGGCTTCAGCGTTGTAAGGTTTTGAAGCTCTGCTTTTCCTATTGTAGTCAAATTCTTTAAGTAGTGACTTAGTATGGAGAAATTCTTAATTTGTGTTATCGCACCGAGGCAAATTTTTCCACTCTCAGAAATGGTTCTGCGCGTTCAGTGTCCATCTCCATGATTCCGGTGAGCAAAAAAGGTTTCGTTGAACTGATCAATGACTTCGCCTGACGGTAGACTTCGGGAAATAGGATGGCATCCAAGGTTCCTTGCAAATCCTCGAAACTCAAAAAAAGCATATCACCCCTAGCGGTCCAGGTCCGATGGGATGCCTGTTGGACACCTGCAACAGTAACGCGGCGTCCGATTCTTGCTACGGCGTCCACTGTAGAGATCGCGCCAGTCCCTTGAAGTTTGTCCGCAACCAACTCAAGCGGATGGGCAGCTAGGCTTACACCAAGAATTTCTAGCTGTGCATCAACCTTTTGTTGTAATGTCCAATCGTCTTCTTTGGCTTCCGTCCATCCAAAAAGACTCATCTGGTTTTGCTGCCATCCACCATTTTTCAATCGCTGTAAGATCGATGGAATGTTTCCAAGACCATCCAGGGCACCCACGCGCGTAAGGTTTTCAGCCTCTTGGGGGCGTGGATCGACACGAATAAGAAAATCTTCAACAGAAGTAAATGGTGCAAACCGAATAATCCGTTGGATGGTTTGGTTTGTCAATTCCTTGACCTGATCCAATCCCATGAACAACGCGCGCTGTTCAGAGTCATCCAGTTTATTCACTGAAAAGTTGTGTTGCGAATAATTGATGTGCGGTGGACGAACCATGAGTCCTATATGGCGCGCTTCACCCAGGTAAACACGCTGGCTATAATAACCGCCCCAGTTGGCGAGCACTGCTGCCATGAACTCAGCGGGATAATGGGACTTGCACCATGCAGAGCGCCAGCCGAGTTTGGCATAGGAGGCAGCATGAGCTTTGGGGAAGCCATAGCCTGCGAATGCCGCCATCATTTCCCAAATTCTTTCCCCAATATCCACGGGAATAGAATTTCTTTCCTGTGCTTGATTAATGAATTTCCGTTTCAATTCCTGCATTCGTTTGCCAGGGTCGAAATGGCTCATGGCGCGCCGTAGCAAATCTGCTTCCGCAAGGTCGAAGCCAGCGATTTCGTTCGCAATTCGAAGTACCTGTTCTTGATACAAAATGACACCAAAGGTTTCATCCAGGAGCGGCGCAAGGGCCGGATGAATATGCTTAACTGCCTCCAGACCTTTGGGTTGATGTAGATGGGAATCGCCCTGCTAAAATGATATTTGACAGAAGTAGATTAATTGGGATGAATTATGATATTCATAATTGGGATTTTCAGGGCGGTTTTGGTTATAAGAATCGCAATGCTGATTCTAAACGTATCAGGGCAATAGAAACATGTATTCGCTTGCAAAAGGCTTATGCATCACCTTTTCTTTTCTTACTAACTTTTAATGTAAGACATACTTTGGGTAATGAAATTGAACGTTATTTGACAGATCAAGAAAAAGAAATTCACTCTAGTAGACATAAGGAAATATTAACTTGGTATTCCCAGAGGGGAAGTAAAGAAGGAACAGAACATTACCGCCTAAAAGCTGTTGTAAGTTTATATATTCGTAGAGTTGCAGAAATCCAATCTTTTGATTGTTATTGTTACCCAACCGTTTATTATGAGGGGTGGAAAGAGCATCTCCTCCACTTCGTCTTTAGATTAATTCCTCAAGGGACGGTATTGCCCTGTTTTAGCAAACAACCCTTATTGGATGTTATTGAACTACCTTTAGTAGAGATGAAGGATGGTGGTTTGCTTTTACCTACCAAGCAGCATCCTCATTTTGACAAGAGCAAAGCATTACAGGCTTTAAACGAGTTGGGATTACCATCAAATTAGACATTAAACATCTACAAAGAAAAATCAAAGTATAATAGAAAATTAGTTCTGGTTTAGAGAAACCACATGGCTTACTCAAAAACTATAGAATCTGACAAATTCATTGCTCAAATAACAGTAGATCGAGATCAGTTTAGAGTGCTTATGGTAAATCCATTTGTCAGCGACTTCCGCTTGCCATGGGCCCATTGGCATCAACCAACTGGCTTATTACAGTTAGGTTCGTTTTTAAAACAGCATAACCATGATGTTCATTTGGTTGATTTCCTGAATACAAATAGCAAACAAATTGTGCGCAGAAAACACAAGACAATTGAGCGTGGTGATTACTCGATTCCCCTTTGGCGATTTGGGCTTTCAAGCAACACAGATTTTAGAAACAGAATTAAAAGACAACTCAAGAATTCGTGGAAACCTGATGTAGTTTTTTTTACCTCACTTAATTCGATCTGGTGGGAAGATGTAAAAGAAGCCATTGAAACCACTCATGAATTATTACCAAACACTCCTATCTACCTAGGTGGTCTTTACCCAACTTATGAACTAGGTCATGCTAAAAAATATAGTGGGGCAGATTTTATTGTCACAAATCATATTACTGAAGTAACTCGTTATCCGCTTGATTTATCTCCTTATCAATCTCCGCCAAAATCCACAGGCATTTACTTTTATTACAAAGATCAAAACGCCAATCAAACTCCGAGACCACAGCACGAAATTTTGGATGAGATCAAAGCAAAAATAGAACTTGGCGTGCTTGAGTTTGCATTTTTTGATGATGAAATAAAATCGGAAGACAAGTCTATTTTTATAGAGCTTCTAAATTTAGTAATGAAAAACAGCATTAAGACCAAATTTGTTTTGCTAGGCAATATTTCCGCACGTACTATAGATAAAAAACTAGCTAAAAAAATGAAAAGCGCAGGTGTTCATAAAATTTACCTGAAATGCAATCTAAACTTCGACGAAAAAGATTACTTTACAGATACGCTAGAAGATTACCAAAAATGTATGCAGCACTTAATCAAAGACGCAAACTACAGACTGGGCGTAGATGATATTGCTGCAATGGTTGTGATAGGCGTGCCATTTGAAGATTTGAGAGCGGTTACAAAAAGAATAATCAACCTAGCACATATAGTTAGGTCAGTAATCCCTGTACCATTTCAATATGTACCATTCATTCACAGAGCATTCTCTTTCGGACTAAACCCATCCCACAATGGAAATAATCCTATTGCAAAATTCGTCACAAAAAACCTAACATCACCAGAGAAATTTAACGGTAAGCTTTATCCGTTTGCTGAAATCTCTGGCTATTCTTTTGAAGAATATATGGAACTAACCAGATTAGCCACGTTGCTAAATAGCAAATATCGTAGTGCTACTTTTGATTTTCTTGGCGATAGCTTCACAGCAAAAAGATTTAGAGAAAGTATTCGTACTAAAGGCTGGGATCCATTTAAGGATAAGCACGAGAGCAGAACAATCTTTATTGACGATCTTCTCATAAAAAGCGAGAAACAATGATAATTAAAGATAAACCTGAAAAAATTCTTATAGGTGGAAAAAAGGCAATTCTTATCCACCCGCCCATCTATGACACTCAGTATTGGGCATATTGGGCCCAACCTCATGGATTATTGAAAGTTGCAACATGGCTAAAGAACAATAATTACACTCTAAGATTATTGGACTGCTTGGCTACTGACAAGAAACGAGAAGTGAATTCAACGATAAGAGGTAAAGTTGATGTTGGTAACATTAAACGCATAATGAAACACTTTGGGTGGTCGCTGGAAAAACTGGAATTCGAATTACAAAAACATGCAGATCCAAATAACGGAGAGTTCTTCTATCCAGAAGAAATTTGGATCACGTCAATTATGACATATTGGTGGGAAAGCACACGAGATGTCATTAAATCAATTGAAAAAGTGTTTTCAGCGAACGGAAATCGTGTTCCCCGGATTCTTGTTGGAGGGATTTACCCTACTTTATACCCAGAACATGCAAATCTTTATTTAAGGGAAAGAACAAATATCAACGATGAAAATCTCGTCATTGTAGATGGTGAAATTTGTGAAGAAGCAGCAAGTTCCTTGACAGACTTAAGTTTATATAAAGATGATGTGTATGATACATTTCCAAAGTATTCTTTGATCACAGGCAGCCGAGGGTGTCCATTTGACTGTGCTTATTGCGCTCAATTAAGACTCAATCAAGGAAATCGCAAAGTCCGCGACCGAGGACCTGAGGAAATTGCTGACGAAATGTGGGATAAATTTCAGCAGCACGGGGTAAACGAGTTTGCATTCTATGAGGACAACCTTCTTTTCAATCGTCAAGACTTTTTGGATCGACTTGAAGCAATTAGAAAAAAGTTTGGGAAGAAAAAAATTACTATATACGCACCTGAAGGAATTGAACCCAGATTAGTTGAGTACGAAATGATGTCTTTAATGAGAAAAACTGGCTTCAAGAAAATACATCTTGCTCTCGAAACTATTGACAACGAAATAGCCAAGACTTGGAATAGAAGGCAAGCAACCATCGAAAAATTTGATAATGCGATCGATGTTCTTCAACAATCTGGTTTTAAAGTTGGAGGTCAGGATATTAATGCCTTTGTATTATTTGGGATGCCAGAAGAAGATATACAAGCCGCGATGAACACAGCTTTGTATGCATCCACCCGCGTTGGCTCAGTAGTGCCTATGTTATTTACGCCTGTTCCTGGATCTAGGATGTTTGAAAAGTACTTGCCCTACTTGAGAGAGCGATATAAAGGAAATCATGAGAGCACAAAACCATTTCGTGATCTTCATCTTCTCAATGGCAAGTTGCTACCTTTTCTAAAATTTAATCAGGAAAAATATCCAAAATTGCAGGCTTCTGACTATTTGGAAATTGAGTCCCTTATGATGCATCTAAACTCTTCCAAAGTTTATTCCAAACGCTTCGACTTCAATAGCAATAGTATCGCTGGACAAGTATTTACTGAAATGGTGATGGCTACTCCATAATAATAAGGAGGAAGAATGGCTGAACATTCAGGAATCGAGTGGACAGAATCGACTTGGAATCCTTTAACTGGCTGTACAAAGATTAGTCCTGGCTGTAAACATTGCTATGCCGAGCGCATGGCAAAACGCTTGCAGGCAATGGGTCAACCCAATTATGTGAATGGCTTCAAACTCACCATGCACGAAAACGCCATTGAGAAACCACTGGAGTGGAAAAAGCCGCAGGTCATCTTTGTCAACTCCATGAGCGATCTTTTCCATAAAGATGTCCCTTTTGAGTTTATTGAAAGAGTCTTTGATGTGATGAAGCGCGCTCACTGGCACACGTTTCAAGTGCTTACCAAACGCGCTGAACGGCTTGAAGAACTCAACCCCAAAATTGATTGGCCTGATAATGTGTGGATTGGAGTGAGTGTTGAAAATGAAAAATACACTTTCAGAATTGACCATCTACGAAGAACTGGCGCAAAGATTAAATTTTTGTCATTGGAACCGTTGCTGGGTCCATTACACAGATTGAATCTCAAAGGAATCCATTGGGCAATAGTCGGCGGCGAGTCGGGGCCAGGTGCGCGTCCACTCGATGAGGCCTGGGTTGTAGATATTCGAAATCAATGTGTGCGGGCGAACGTCCCATTCTTTTTCAAGCAATGGGGAGGGGTGCAAAAGAAGAAGGCAGGGAGACTGTTGGGGGGAAGAACATGGGATGAGATGCCAGTTATTATTTCGATCATTCCCTCTACAAATTAGCATTTAGATAGGCCAATATACCCTGTGGAAAAATCGCCAGATTTATACTTTCAAGTAACATACTTTGAAGTATAAATGCGTTTATATTTGGGGATTCTTTTTGAACACGAATATGAGAAATAAGTTCATGAAAGGCAAATTGGGTGGATTACTATCGACACGGTTCGCCGTTAGAGAACCGTGTCGATAGTTGGGCCTTGTTTTGTAGTAATGAACTTTATTGTTCTTTTACAACAGCACACTCTAGCGGGATCCTAGCGATGTAGGCTGTAGAATCCGAATCCTGAAACAACACATTTCCAATTTTCTGGGCAGCTCAACCAGAATTCTCAACGACCCGCGCCATCAAAGAATACTGGTTATAACTGGCTTCGTCATTCTCTTTTCCTGCCTGCTTTTTCCACTATTCGGGAGAGCGACGCGGCGCGGCGAAGCTGCATCTGCCGAGGGTACGACTGCCACGCCCGTATCCGCGACTCCCACCATCACGCCTACAAAATGGTGGATCAAGGTGACACCAACTTCCTCCCCTGCCCCATCGGATGTCACAGCAGCCACAGATTCCATAGGGTATCAGCAAGTGACTGTCCTTCGAGTTTTTTACCCCCTTTACAGCCAGGAATATATGCCTATATAAATTCTTACCCTGGACAAGATCGAGCCTGATGGCGGCGTAAGAGTCCTCGAGGGACCGTTGTGTGCTGACAGTTTTTCATGGTGGCTTGTAGAGTCCATACAAGGCGGATTACGAGGGTGGACAGCTGAGGGGAGAGAATCAGAGCAATGGGTAATACCTTGTCCTGATCAAACAGTGGCTTGCAATAAAAAACCAACGCCCACACCAACCTCGCCGGCTGCATCTACATCGTCCTCAAAGGATAAAGACAAGTGCAAGTCGGACAAGCTCGCCGTCGACATTCTTGCACAGGTGCAACAGGATGGCCTTTTGGTGATCCGAGAAGAGCCAAACACTGGAGACGTGATCGGACGCGCTGGACCGTTATCAGTGGTCAATATTGTTGATGGTCCAGCCTGTGCGGGCGGTGCAGTTTGGTTCAAAATTAATATTGCCACGTTCAACCTTTCAGGTTGGGCAACAGAAAACAATCTATATGCTTGTTCAAGAGAGGACGAGTGAAGCTGAACACCAGAATAATATAATCACAGCGGATGGAGTTAGTAGGCACCACAAGGAAACTGCCCAGTAATCTCAATTGCAGGTAACTCTAATCTTTTCGTACACGTTACTTGCCTTTCACATCGATCTCTACTTGAGGCATCGGCTCATACTTGCTCTCGTCGAACGCCGGCAATTGAGGCTCCGATGCACCAAGTTCTTTCAAGTGCTTCCGCGCCAGTTCTAATCCCCAATAATATGCAAACGGAGGTCCGTCGCACCAGGCCAGGTGATAGGCTTTGGTCGCCGCCTCAATTGCTCCTTCAGAATTGTTAGTGTCACGCTCGATTTGGGCTAGTATATTAAACGCATCTGCATGAAAGAGTGGATACGGACCATATTCAACCGCGTCCCATAAATCTTCCAAGAATTCGCGCGCAGCTTTCAAATCTCCTTGCCGTCGCCGCAATTCAGCGAGATCCAGTAGCGATTGAATGTGGCCCGCTATATAATTAATATTTCGTGCATGCGACAGAGCTATTTGCAGTTTCTTATCGGCCTCAAGTAGATCGCCCATTTCGAGGGCTATAAGGCCTTGCAGACGAACAATACTAATAAGATCACGATTGTTATCAAAGCGGTTAGTTGTTTGCCAGGCGCGGTCTATTAGAATACGGGCGGTAGCATAATCGCCCATCCACAGGATCAATTGCGCTAGGTAAGGATTAACGAGCTTTTCTGCGTCGCTTACGGCCTGTTCTGCAAACTCTCCCCAATCTCGGCGTTCAATAGAAGTCTTGTACACTTCGAATGCGCGTCTCAATGCTTTTTCGGCATCTACTACCATACCTCGTACTGCTAGCGACATTCCGAGCTTAAGCAGACCTTCTACTTCCCGCTCTTCAACATCCCTGCTACGAATCGCCATCAGAATCCTTTCTTTTTACATGAGTCCGGTATGGAAGAACTGATAGCGCTCTTCGTGCTGCAAACTCAGATTCACGGAGTTTCCCTGCTAAGTGCAAGGCACCTGCGAGATTTGCTGAACTAATACAAACACTCCAGGAATCCCTTTGTTTTTGCCTGAAGGAAATGTGCCGTTGATAAGTTGCTATAGCCTCTTTAAGTCGGCCCGCAAATTCATAACCTCGTGCTAAAGCATGAAGGGTCCAAGCCTGGTCGTTAGGATTCCTTAATCTTGGCAACCGCTCCAAGCCATCGGGAAAGAGTTTCTGTAATAGTTCAACACGCAATGAACCTGTATTCAACTCTACTGTTTCTTTATCCAGATATCCATAAAACCAATCACAGGCCGTATTATAGAGATCTAGATCGATTAGTGCATCGTAAAACTCAACCTCGACAGTTAAATCGCTTAATTTCCAGATTTCCATCTGACCAGCAAAATGATAATATTTGTAGTAGTTTATACGCGCCGCTTGGATTTTCTTGCGAGTTTTCGCTGATAATCTACTCCACACAACATTCCGCACTATGGGATGAAGGTCGTAACGATCATATTGTCTGTCCCAGCCAAGCAAACCTCGATTTTCAAGTTCAGTTAATGCAGTATCCAAATCCTGTTCATTGGCAAATGTAGAGTTCTCATCGGATAATCCACTCAGTAGTTTATCAAAATCCCAAAATCGAAACTCCTGTGCTGCATTCCAGCTTTGTGACCAGTCAGGGACAAAATAACCGCGAACAAGGAGCGATGCTATCGTGTTGTACGTCGTGGGAATGCGAAAAGCAGCCAGTGTATTCAGAACTTTGCGTGCCCGAACGTTCAATCGGCGTAATACATACTTGAGTATGCCCTCCATGATGTCTTGCAGACGCTCAAATTGGGTCAAATCAAAACTCCAATTTGCTTTGTACCATGCAGCAAAATTGCCGGGTGCAGGGCGAAAACGTTTTACCTGCCCTGCAAGCACTTGGATGAGTAAAGGATGATTGCTGAACCTAGCAAAAATCGGGAGTACCTGGTCACGCAATCCTGTAATGTCGAATGCTTGCCAAAGTTCCATGGCATCTTCATCGCTTAAACCACTGAGATCGTATCGGTAACTTCCTGGAACAGGTTTTCCTATCTCTGTTTCTAGATCTACTGGGTAGAGGCGCGAGCTCACCAGAAGGCGTGAACTCTTGACCAGCGTAAGTTTTCTGAGAAAAGGACCTGCACGTAAATCTAATGTCCGGCGTGCCTGTCTGTCACTTGGAATCCCACTATCACCCATTTGCGCTGCATCTGTCTGTGCATATGCAACTAAGATTCGTTCTAACCCATCGAGTACGAGCAAGAAAGGATTACGGTCTAGTACCGTGAAAAGCTGCGCCTCCCGTTCAGATGCTGAAAGTTTTTTCACCTCTTCACGCGGGCGACCAGTTGTATATGCTAGGGCGTGGATAACAAAATTCTCAAATGTCGCGTTGCTCTCGTAAAAGCTCCACCACATTTGTCCCGTAAGTTTTTCCACCGCTCTGGACGCAATCTCATTAAACCAATTCCAGGTCAGTGCGCTCTTGCCTGTCCCGCCAATGGCGATGATACTCAATATGTGCGCCGATTGAAGTTCCGGCTGCGAATTGGTTACCCAAGCAGTGAGCAAGTCGAGTTCGCTCTGTCGTCCAATGAGTTTATGTGTTTGTAGGAGCGCATAGGGGTGTGCAATGTACAACGCTGGTGGCATAGGAATATTGTCTGCAAAATGTAATGTTGGTGGATGCTCAGTCAATACATGTCTGATTTCTTTTATGTCCCCTGCCATTTCATCTAATCGGCTTAGAAGTAGATTGAACTGATTCGTTAAATAGCTCTGCACATCGCGCACTAGCGCTTGTGAGTCCAAGATCAATGCCTGTGTACCGCGCAACCGAGTTTGCATAACTTGCGATTCACTAAGCAGAGCTTCCCGGAAAGAGTGTTCATTATCCAGAATTGCGGCTTTGAAGTAAGCACGACTCTGCTGCACAAGATTGTATACGAGCTGGGCGTAGTCAATGGGCGATAAATTATGCCCTCCAAGAATCAATACCGATCGTCTGGCCATCGCTCTGCCAAGTTGCTTTGCAAAATCAGTATCGCTCAGATCGCTGAGTGATCGCCCAGCCAGATCAATAGCTAAATCGTGATGTAGCGCCTGTAGCAGCGCGGCCTCATCCAAACCAACTTGGCCTTCTACGTTGGTGTACTTGGCTAGAATCGGTTGAGTCTCCCGGACTGCTTGCTTAAACGCCTGGATGTATAACAGATCCCACGGTTTCTCATGGGTTTTAGCCCAAGCCGCTTTGATCAAGTCGTAGGCTGCGTTGCTTGGCACACCAGAAAAGATATATTTGTCAAGTAATTCAATGAGGAGGCTCATTGATCTACCTCAGTATTGCCTCTCTGTGTAATGACTATTGAAGCGCCACGAAGTCGGTTGGCACCTGTCTTGAGCAGATCGGTTGCTAGATTAGCGGCGATGTTCAATAAGAAGTCTCTTATTGGATCACCGCTGGAGGGTGGAAGTGGCATTTTTGTGTTTCCATATTCTAAATCAAAATCTCTTTTGGCCTGCGAAACATTGAACCAGACCCTGCCAATAGAGGCATTGGGATTTGGCCGAGGCTGTTGCCGATGGAACATTGTTCAAGCGAAAACCAAAGGACCTGACACAAAGATAGCAACACTATTCCCCTACCAACTATACAGCTGGCCGCCAATAGAGACGGAAGAAAACTAAAAATAGTGACTGCTAGAGTGTAGTCACTATATCGTATTTATCTAAATGAAGCAGTCACTATTTTTAGTTGAGTTATTAGGTTATTTATGCGTGCTGTAATGACTACACGAAGAAAACTCTGTATCTGTAGACACGCGCCTATTCAAAGACAAATTCGCCCAATTTCGAATATGGTAACTGACCAAAATTGCTCTTGCTCCAGTCAGCCACAACAACAGCAGAGTGAGGAGGCACATTCGTAAAAACAAGACGCGCAGCATCGCGAACTCAGGGCATAGCCA
>WNFZ01003231.1_pt1 | contig 15304 bp, 13 predicted proteins | sample 5400081 | NCBI WGS metagenome assembly WNFZ01 (sample SAMN13153365, study PRJNA577476) | soil metagenome | isolation source: 80 cm soil or saprolite under grassland replicate 1 | place: USA:California | collected 2016-06-15 | reverse complement strand
TGCCGGCCGCTCTCTTTGGGCAGCAGGCCGGGGGCCGGTGGGACGCGGTCGCTCAGGCCCTGGGCCGCGGCGGCGCCACCCCCGGCGAGACCTATCGCGCCACGTTCCCGCGCTCGGACCTGCAGGTGCGCGTCGGCGACGTCGCCGTGACGCCGGCGTCGGCAACGTCGTGCAGATCAGCGTGCCGACCTCGGGCAGCGCCGTCACGCTCGACGGTCACCCGCTGCCCGCGGCGCTGGGCGTCAACACAGCGATCAACCTCCAGGGCGTTACGGCCCAGCGGGCCGTCACGACCGGCGACTTCGTGCTCGCGGCCGCCCGCGTGCAGCCCACCGTGCGCGCCCTCGAGGGCGGCGGCATCCGCGTGACCGGCGATCCACAACCATCTCGTCGGCGAGACGCCCGCGGCCTACTTCGTCCATTTCTGGGGCGATGGCGAGCCGCTCGCGCTCGCGCGGGGACTTAGGGCAGCCATCCACAGCGCTCGGTAAAAAGCCGGGAAGAGGCCGGGGAAGGGGGAAGGGCCCCATCCCCCTTCCCCCATCCCCCTTCCCTCGTATTCTTACCTCGCCCTTTTTCCGGACCCCGTCATGCTCTCCCTCGTCGCGCTGGTCACCGTCGCGTCGTTTCAATCCCCCGCCCCGATCCGCGGCTTTCCGCGGAGTCTCGTCGCCGATCAGGTGCGTCGCGAGCAAACCGCGCGCCTCGTGCCGCATCCCGACACGCTGCGCGCGCAGCTGCGCGCCCTCTCGGCCGAGCCGCACGAGGCCGGCACCGAGCGCTCGCGGCGCGTCGCCGAGCAGATCCTGGCGCGGTTTCGCGCGTTCGGGCTCGACGCCCGCATCGAGCAGTTCGATGCGCTGATGCCGCGGCCGGTGGCGCGGACGCTGGAGCTCGTCGCTCCGGAGCGCTACACAGCGCAGCTCCAGGAGCCGCCGCTCCCGCAGGACCCCACGACGTCGCAGACGGCCACACAGCTCCCCACGTTCAACGCCTACTCGCCCGACGGCGACGTCACGGCAGAGCTGGTCTACGTGAATTACGGCGTGCCCGACGACTACCGCGTGTTGGACAGCCTGGGCATCAGCGTGCGCGGCAAGATCGTGATCGCGCGCTACGGGCGGTCGTGGCGGGGGATTAAGCCCAAGGTCGCCGCCGAGCACGGCGCCGTTGGGTGCATCATCTACTCCGATCCGCGCGACGACGGGTACTGGGTCGGCGACGTTTATCCCACGGGGCCGATGCGGCCGTGGCAGGGCGCGCAGCGCGGCAGCGTGATGGACATGCCGACGTATCCGGGGGACCCGCTCTCACCAGGGTGGGGGTCGGTGCCGGGGGGGCGTCGGTTGCCGATGGCCGAAGTGAAGACGCTGGAGCCGATCCCGGTGCTGCCGATCTCCTACGGCGACGCGCAGCCGCTGCTCAAGAACCTCGGCGGTCCCGTCGCGCCCGAGGGGTGGCGCGGCGCCCTGCCGTTCACCTACCACATCGGCGCCGGCCCCGCCACGGTGCACCTCGCCGTGAAGTTCGACTGGCAGAGCCGGCCGCTCTACGACGTGATCGCCACGATCCGCGGCGCGAGCGCGCCCGACCAGTGGGTGGTATTCGGCAACCACCACGACGCGTGGGTGAACGGCGCCGACGACCCGCTGTCGGGCCAGGTCGCCCTCGGCGAGACGGCGCGCGCGCTCGCGGCGCTGCTCAAGACGGGGTGGCGGCCGGCGCGCACCATCGTGCTCGCGGCGTGGGACGGCGAAGAGTGGGGCCTGCTCGGCTCGACCGAATGGGCCGAGGCGCACGCCGACGAGCTGCGCGCCAAGGCCGTCGCATACTACAACTCCGACACCAACGAGAAGGGCTGGATCGGCGTGGCGGGGTCCCACGCCCTGGAGCGCTTCTTCACCGAGCTGGCGCGGGACGTGCCCCAGCCCGGCGCAGCCGGTGGGACGAGCGTCCTCGACGCGTGGCGCGACCATCAGCGCCGCGAGCGCCAGCGCGACACGACCGCCGACACGGCCTTCACCATCGGCGCCCTGGGCTCGGGCTCCGACTACACCGCCTTCCTCGACCACCTCGGCCTGCCGACGGCGAACCTCGCGTACGGCGGCGCGGGACAGAGCGGCATTTACCACTCGATCTACGACACGTGGACGTTCTACGAGCGCTTCCTCGACTCGTCGTATACCTACGAGACGCTCCAGGCGCAGACGATGGCGACGGCGCTGCTCCGCACCGCCGACGCGCCGGTGCTGCCCTTCGAATTCGGCGGCGCGGGGCGCACGTGGCGGCGCTACGCCGACGAGATCGGGAAGCTGGCCGCGAAGAACGACACGACGAAAGGGCTGGACCTGACGGCCGTGCGCGCGGCGCTGGCGCGCGTCGACACCGCCGCGACCGCCTACGAGGCCGCGCTCGCCAAGCTCGACGGGCTCACCGCGGCGCAGATCACCGCGCGGCGGGCGGCACTGACGGCCGTGAACGTGCAGCTGGCGCGGACCGAGCAGGTACTGGTGGACTCGGCGGGTCTGCCGCGGCGCCCGTGGTTCCGCCATCTGCTCTACGCCCCGGGGTTCTACACGGGCTACGGCGTGAAGACGATGCCGGGGATCCGGGAGGCGGTGGAGCAGCGGCGCCCGGCCGAGGCGCAGGCCGAGGCGGCGCGCGTGGCGGCGGCGCTGGACCGTTACGCCATGGCCGTGGGCAGGGCGGCGGTCGCGCTGGACGCCGCGTTGCGCTAGCCAGCGCCGAGGGCCGTGCTATCTTGACGCCCCATGACTACGCCCCCTTTACCGCCGCGCCCGTCCGTCGGCCGTTCCTCGTTCGCGATCGCGATGAAGGACTACACCTTCATCCGCCCGGGCATCGCCGTCACGATCAGCGGAGCGGCGCTCGTGCTGGCCCTCGTCATGGGCCTGGTGCTGATCCGCACGCTGGGCACGGCGTCGCGCACCGTCGAACGCGGGGCGCGGGCCGTGCAGCTGCTCCACGCCTACAACGCCGGCCTCGAGGTCTGGCGGGACATGGCGACGAACCCGGATCCCGCCTACCGGCGCCCCCAGGCAATCGCGCAGCGCGACAGCCTGCGCCGCGGGCTCCAGGACCACCTCAGCGCGCTGGCACGCACGCTCCCCGACACCGTCGACCAGGAGCTGGTGCGGACCATTCTCGCCGGGCTCTCCAGCGCCGCAGTCGGCCTCGGGACCCAGGCCCACCAGGCCATGATCATCCTGCTGTCGCATCAGGACGCCGCGATGTTCCGGGCCGCCGAAGCGTCGCAGCAGGCCGTGTTCTACGCCTCGATTCTGCTCGCGTGCGCGGTGCTGGCGGCCGGCATGCTTGTCGTGCCGATGGCATTCCTCTACGTCCGCTATAAGCGAGGGGCCACGATCGAAGTGAAGGTGTGACCAACTCAGAGCGGCGTCTGCAGTAGATTACCCGCTGTGAAGCAGGTTCCCGAGCGACTTGCCGTCGCGCCGATCGAGGGCTCGCGCCTGCGCGAGCGGCTGCGCACCGTCGTGGTCCCCGACCACGACGACCTCGCCGCGCTGCTCGCAGATCGGATCGTGGAGGTGATCCACCACGAAACAGCGACCAAGGGCCGCTGTGTGCTCGGACTCGCCACCGGCAGCACTCCCCTCGGCATCTACCAGGAGCTGATCCGCCGCCACCGCGCCGGCGAGGTCGACTTCTCCCACGTTGTCACGTTCAACCTCGACGAGTACTACCCGATGCCGCCGGCGAGCCCGCACAGCTACCGGCGCTACATGCAGGAGAACCTCTTCGACCATGTGAACCTCCCGGCCGCCCAGGCGCACGTCCCCGACGGCGGCACGCCGCGCGAGCAGATCGCCCAGGCGTGCGCCGCTTACGAGCGGGCGATCGCGGACGCGGGCGGGATCGATTTCCAGCTGCTGGGGATCGGCCAGAGCGGCCACATCGGGTTCAACGAACCGGGCTCGACGCGCGAGTCGCGCACGCGCCTCGTCACGCTCGACACCATCACGCGCCGCGCCGCGGCCGCCGACTTCTTCGGCGAGGACAACGTGCCGCGCGAGGCGATCACGATGGGCGTCGCGACGATCCTCGAGGCGCGCGAGATCGCGCTCATCGCCACCGGCGAGCACAAGGCGGCGATCGTGCGGCGCGCGGTGGAAGGCGAGCCCTCGCACGACGTCGCCGCCACCTTCCTCCAAGGCCATCCCAACGCGACCGGCTACCTGGACCTCGCCGCCGCGGCCGAGCTCACCCGCATCAAGACCCCGTGGGTGCTGGAGAGCGTGACCTGGACGCCGGCCCTCACCGAGCGTGCGCTAGTGTGGCTGTCCGAGCAGGCCGGCAAGGCGATCCTCAAATTGACCGCGCAGGACTACGCCGAGCACCATCTCAGCCCCCTGCTCGCGCGCTCCGGCGCCCCGGGGCCAATCAACGGCGAGGTCTTCAACCGCCTGCGGGACAAAATCCGCGGCCGCGCGCGCCTGCCGACGCGCAACCGGATCCTCGTCTTCTCCCCGCACCCTGACGACGACGTGATCTCGATGGGCGGCATCCTGCGCAAGCTGTGGGAAAACGAGAACGCGATCACCGTCGCCTACATGACGAGCGGCAACATCGCCGTCTTCGACCACGACGTGCGCCGGCACCTGGAGTTCACCGAGCGGGCCGCGACCACCCTCGGGGTCGACCCGGCGGCCGTGCGGCGCGTGCGCGCCGCCGTGGAAGAGAGCCTCGAGCGCAAGGCGCCGGGGGCCGTGGACCTCCCCGCGGTGCAGGACCTGAAGCGCGTGATTCGCGAGTCCGAGGCGATCGCCGCGCTCGAGGCCGTGGGGCTGCCGCGGTCCGCGGCGCGCTTCCTCGACCTGCCGTTCTATCGCACCGGGGAGGTGCGCAAGCGCCCCATCGGCGACGAGGACGTCGCGATCGTCGGCCGGCTGCTCGAGGAGGTCCGCCCCGACTACGTCTTCGTCGCCGGCGACCTCTCCGATCCCCACGGCACCCACCGCATGTGCAAGCAGGCGGTGGACCGCGCCCTGACCGCGCGGCCCGCCCCCCGCCCGGAGGTGTGGCTGTACCGCGGGGCGTGGCAGGAATGGTCGATCACCGAAGCCGACGTGCTGGTGCCGCTGTCGCAGGACGAGCTGCGCGCCAAGATCCTCGCGATCTTCAAGCACCAGTCCCAGAAGGACACCGCGCCGTTCCCCGGGGAGCTCGACGACCGCGAGTTCTGGCAGCGCGTCGAGGCGCGCAACCTCGAGACCGCCGCGCATGCTGACACGCTGGGTCTGGCGGAGTATTATGCCATGGAAGCCTACCGCATTCTCACACCGAAGGAGGCAGAGCGATGAACGCGATGACCGCCCGAGGACTGAGTCTGGCCGCGGTGGTGGCTGTGTGGACCGCGATTTCGCACTTCGGAAAACTCCCGTTGCAGCTGTGGCCCGTGATCGTCGGCGTGGGCTGTTTCGTCGCCGCCGGTGGCGGCATCCCCGGCCTCCAGAAGTCGGTGGCCGGCACGGTGTCCGGGGTGATTTGGGCGATGATCTTCGTAATGGTGGCGGGGGCCCTGGGACGGCAGGAGCTCGTGGCCGCGCTCGTACTCGGCGCGGTCATGTTCGGCATTGTCTATCAGGCGCGGCTCCCGCTGCTGTCCTACACCGCGGGCGCCATCGCCGGAGCGGGCGTCACGCTGGGCGTCCTGGGGATGCGGATCGTCACCATGCAAGGCGGGCTGCGCGTGGCCATCGCGCTCGCGTTAGGGGGGGTCCTCGGCTACGCCGCCGAGTGGGTGGAGGGAAGGATGATGCGCAGCCGGGTCTAGGCCACGTGAAGCAATGGAATGGCCGGCTCCTGTGCGTGCCGGCCATTCCCCGCCGTCTGCAGGGTCTTGAAGAGGTCCCCCAGGAGGGATGATGGCGACAGACGGGCGACCCGCGCGCGTGCCGTGGTACGTCGCCGCCGCGCTGGTCGCGTCGACCAGCGCCGTGGTCGGCGTGATCTGGGACATCTCGTGGCACCGCACCATCGGGCGCGACACCTTCTGGACCCCCGCCCACCTGGCGATCTACGCGAGTGGCATCATCGCGGGGCTCAGCTGCGGCTGGCTGGTGCTCCGGACGACCTTCGCCGGCAGCGACGCCGAGCGCGCAGCCGGCGTTCGGTTCTGGGGGTTCCGCGGGCCCCTGGGCGCCTGGCTGTGCATCTGGGGGGCGATGGCGATGATCGTCTCCGCCCCGTTCGACAACTGGTGGCACAACGCGTACGGGCTGGACGTGAAGGTCTTGTCGCCTCCCCACGTCATCCTCGCGCTCGGCTTCACGGGCATCGAGCTCGGCGCCGTGCTCATGGTGGCCGCCATGCAGAACCGCGCGGGCAGCGAGGCCCGGCGCGGCTACGGCCTGTTGCTCGCCTACGGCTTCGGGATCCTGGTGCTCAACGTGGCGATCATGGGGTTCGAGCAGATCGCCTTCCCGAATGACGCCCACAACGCCCTCTACTACCTGGTCTGCGGCGCGATCTTCCCGATCCTGCTCGTGGCCGGCGCGCGCGCGTCGAGCCTCCGCTGGCCCGCCACCACGGCCGCCGCGGTGTACGTCGGCGTCACTTTGATCATGCTGTGGGTGCTGCCGCTGTTCCCTGCGATCCCCAAGCTCGCGCCCGTGTACCGTCCGCTCACCAGCATGGTGCCACCGCCGTTCCCCCTGCTGCTCGTGGCCCCGGCGGTGGCGGTGGACCTCGCGATGCGGCGGTTCGGGACCGGCCGCGACTGGCGGCTCTCGGCGCTCGTGGGCGTGGCCTTCCTCGCGGTGCTGTTCGTGACCCAGTGGTTCGCGACGATGTACCTGATCTCGCCCGCGTCGGAGAACTTCCTGTTCGGGGCCCAGCGCTGGAACTACAACAGCCTTCCCGGCGATTTCGAGCACCGCTTCTGGAACATCCAGGGCGATCCCGTAACGCCCCTGAAGCTGACATTCGCCGCGGGGCTCGCCATGGTCTCGACGCGCGTGGGGCTGTGGTGCGGGAACGGCCTGGCCCGGGTCAGGCGGTGAGTCTCGCCGGGCGGATCGCGTCGCTGGCGGCGATGGTCGTCATCCTCTCGGCGCACGTCGGCAGCCCGGACACCTACTACGAGGGGCAGGCCGGCCCGTATCGCGTCCGCGTGATCGTGCGCTCGCCGGGCGTCGTCCCGGGATTGGCGCAGATCACCGTGCGGATGCTCGACGGAGGCGGCGCGACCACCGTGACCGTACTGCCCGTCTATTGGGATCCGCGGGTCGCCGCGCCACCCCCACCGGACACCGCCAGAATCGTTTCGGGAGACTCCACGCTCTACGCAGCCGCCCTGTGGCTCATGACCAGCGGCTCGTACAGCGTCCAGGTGACCGTGACGGGGCCCTCGGGCCGGGGCACCGCCGTCGTGCCGGTGCAGGCGATCGCCACGCGGCGGCTGGAGCTCCAGAAACCCGTGGCCGCGGGGCTCGCCGCGTTCGGCGCGTTCCTGTTCTTCGGGGCGCTCACGATTATCGCGGCGGCGGTCCGCGAGGCGCCGCTGGCGCCCGGGGTGGAGCCGGACCGGGGCCGCGTGTGGCGCAGCCGGATCGCGAGCGGCGTGGGGGGCGTGATGCTGCTGGGCGTCGTGCTCGGCGGGCGCACGTGGTGGAACGCCGTGGACTCAGGGTTCGCGCGTCGGATCTACCAACCGCTCGCCTCCACGGCGGCCGTGCGAATGGACGGCGGGCGGGCGGTGCTGCGCTTCAGTATCGTCGATTCGGCGTGGCGCCAGCATCGCGTCACCCCGCTCGTTCCCGATCACGGCCACCTGGTGCACCTGTTCGTGGTTCGCGAGGGTCTCGACGCGTTCGCCCACCTGCACCCCGTGTTGGTGGACTCGAGCAATTTCGACTCGGCGCTGCCCCCGCTCCCGCCGGGCCGCTACCGGGTGTATGCCGACATCACGCGCGAAAGCGGATTCGCCGAGACCCTCACCGACACGATCACACTCGGCGCCCCGGCCGGCGCCTGGCGCATGACCGATCCGGACGACGCCTGGTGGAGCGGGGAGCGGGGAGCCCTAAAGGACTCTCTACCGGTCGCGGGGAGCGGGGTCCTCGCCGACGGATCCCGGATGCGCTGGGAGCGCGGTTCCGCACCGCTGGTGACGGGGCAGGATGCCCCATTGCGGTTTACGGTGTTCGCCCCGGACGGCCGCCCGGCGACGCTCGAGCCCTACATGGGAATGGCCGGTCACCTGATGCTCACGCGCGACGACGGATCCGTGTTCGTGCACCTGCACCCGCTCGGCACGGTGTCTTGGGCCGCGCAACAGACATTCCTGCTCCGCGTTCCCGCCGATACCGTCTACGGCACGGTGGGCCGACGCCTGACGGCGGCTGAAGCGACCATGGCCCCGATGCCGCCACCGGCGGGCGGCACCGTGTCGTTCCCGTACGCCTTCCCCAAACCCGGCCGCTACCGGCTGTGGGTGCAGGTCAAGCGCGACCACCGCATTCTCACCGGAGTCTTCGACGCGGAGGTCCAGTGATGCGCCGTCTTTCGCTGTCGTTCGCGCTCGTGCTCCTGGCCCCGGCCGCCGCCGCCCAGGTGAACTACGACACCGTACAGATCCGCACGGTGAAGGCGGCCGAGGGCGTGTACATGCTGATGGGGTCCGGCGGCAACATCGGCGTGTCGGTCGGGGGCGACGGCGTGATCCTCGTGGACGATCAGTTCGCCCCGCTCTCGGACAAGATCAAGGCAGCGATCGCCGCGCTCGGCAGCCCGATCCGGTTCCTCCTCAACACGCACTGGCACGGCGACCACACCGGCGGCAACGAGAACTTCGCCAGGAGCGGCGTGGTGATCGTCGCGCACGAGAACGTGCGGCGGCGCATGAGCGTCGAGCAGTTCATCGCGGCGTTCAACCAGCGCGTCCCGCCCTCCCCCGCCGCGGCCCTGCCGGTGGTGACCTTCACCGACGCCGTGACCTTCTACCTCAACGGTGATTCGATCGCCGTCTTTCACGTGGCACCCGCTCACACCGACGGGGATGCGATCATCTGGTTCCGGCGCGCGAACGTCATCCACATGGGCGACACGTTCTTCAACGGCCGCTACCCCCTCGTGGACCTGTCGAGCGGCGGCTCCATCGACGGGATGGTCGCAGCCGCTGATCGCGTGCTCGCGCTGGTCGACGCCAACACCAAGATCATTCCCGGCCACGGCCCCCTCGGCGACCGCGCGGCGCTCCAGACCTACCGGGCGATGCTGTCCACCGTGCGCGACCGCATCCGGCAAGCGGTGGCGGCCGGGCAGACCCTCGAGCAGGTGCAGGCCGCCAAGCCGACGGCGGAGTTCGACGCGGTCTGGGGCAAGGGGTCCATCACGCCGACGCGGTTTGTGGAGATTCTGTATACGGATCTAGCGGGCAGGCGGTAATCCCATAAACACCAAACCCGGGGCCTACCGCTCCCCGGGTCGGCGGGCCGGGCGAAGGGGCCGTCACCCTTCGACCGCGACCGACTGCAGGTCATACTACACCGGAACCCGGCGTCGGAGGTCACGACCGCGCCACAGTCGTGTCAGGAACCGGTCAGGGCCCGTTTCTCCGCGGTTGCTCATCCCCCCTCCAGCGGTGAATCGTTAGCACATGGTCCCGACCCGTCCCCGTCCCCGCGCGGTGCTGATCTCGGTGCTGCTGGTGCTCGCGCTGGGGCTCGCGGGACTGCTCGCCTTCGACGCCCAGGCGCAGTTCCGCGACCACCGCGCGACCGCCGAGCGTGTGCTGCGCGACTACGCGCGGCTGGCGGCGGCGCGTTTCGGCCAGCGCACCGCGCAGAACCTCTATTACATGGCGTATTGGCCGATCGTCGAGGCGTTCGGGCGCAGCGGCGCGGCTCGTCGTGTACACGGTCACCAAGCCGGCGCACGCCGGCGCCCCGCCGGTGCTGCTGGGACTCGACGTCAATCCCCGCGCGATGACCCCGTTCTATACGATGGGCGCGGAGAAGTTCCCGCTGCTGCCGCGCCCACTGACCGGTGGCGTTATCTACGACTCCCTCGGCTCGCTCGAAGTGACGGATCCCTCCGGCCGCGAGCTGTATCATTCACCGGTCCGCTACGATCCGATGTTCGCCGCACGCGACAGCATCGATCCGATGTGGGCCGGCCTGCACGTCCAAGTCACGCTCCGCCCCGACATCGCCGACAAGCTCGTGATCGGGGGCCTGCCCCGCTCGCGGCTGCCGTACGTGCTGGGGGTGCTGCTGCTCACCGCCGGGCTCATCGTCACGGCGCTGGTGCAGCTGCGCCGCGAGTACGACCTGGCCCGCCTGCGCACCGACTTCGTCTCCGGCGTCTCCCACGAGCTGCGCACGCCGCTGGCGCAGATCCGCATGTTCGGCGAGACGCTGCTGCTCGGCCGCGTGCGCAGCGAGACGGAGCGGCGCCGCTCGCTCGAGATCATCGACCAGGAAGCCCGCCGCCTCACGCACCTCGTCGAGAATCTCCTGCACTTCTCCCGCTCCGAGCGGCAGACGCACCGCGTGGCCCCCGAGCCGACGTGGATGGCGCCGCTGGTGCGATCCGTCGTCGAGGCGTTCGCCCCGCTGGCGACGCCGCGCCGCGCGCGGCTGCGCACCGACGTCGCCGAGGGCGTCGTCGCGGCGGTGGACGCGGAGGCGTTCCGCCAGATGCTGCTCAACCTGCTCGACAACGCGGTGAAGTACGGGCCCGAAGACCAGACCGTCACCGTCACGCTCGCCGCGGCGGATGCGGCCGGCCGTGTGCGGGTCACCGTCGACGACGAGGGGCCGGGCATCCCGCCCGCCGAGCGCGAGCGCGTGTGGGAGCGGTTCTGGCGGCTGGAGCGCGACCGCGGCTCGGCGGTGGCCGGAACGGGGATCGGGCTCGCGGTGGTCCGCGAGCTGGCGGCGCTGCACGGCGGCCGTGCGTGGGTAGAAGAGCCGCCCGCCGGGCGCGGGGCGCGCTTCGTGCTCGAGGTGCGGGCCGCGGCGTCTCCCCCTCCCACCACGCCGTCCCCAACCGACCGGCCCGCCCCCGCGGAGGCGACGGCGTGACGCGGGTGCTCGTCATCGAGGACAACCCCGATCTGGCGTACGGGCTCCGCAACAACCTCGAGATCGAGGGCTACGACGTGGAGGTCGTGGCGGACGGCGCCAAAGGCTTGGCCCGCGCCCGCGGCGCGGACCTGGGGCTCGTCATTCTGGACCTCATGCTTCCGGGAATGGACGGGTTCCGCGTGCTGCGCGCGCTGCGCGACGAAGGCCGGCGGGTGCCGGTGCTGATCCTGACGGCGCGCGGCGAAGAGTCCGACAAAGTGCGCGGCCTGCGCCTCGGCGCCGACGACTACGTCACCAAACCGTTCGGCGTGCTGGAGCTGCTGGCGCGCGTGGAGGCGCTGCTGCGCCGGGCGACGCGGGATCCCGCGGCGCCCGAGGAGCCGGAGGTCGAGCGTTTCGGAGACGTGGAGGTGGTCCCCGCCTCCCGCACCGTGCGGCGGTCCGGGGAGCCGGTTCCCTTGACGCCCAAGGAGTACGAGCTGCTCGTGGCGCTGCTGCGCCGCCGGGGCGCGGTCGCGAGTCGGGTGGAGCTCCTCACCGAGGTGTGGGGGTACAACTCCGCCGTAATGAGCCGGACCGTGGACACCCACATCGCCGAGCTGCGCCGCAAGCTCGAGGAAAACCTCGCCGCGCCGCAGCACATCCTGACCGTGCGCAAAACCGGCTACCGCCTGCAAACCTGAAAGGACCCGACGTGAAAACCCTGCTTACCGCGCTCACCCTGCTGCTCGCCGCCGCCTCGACCCCGTCGCCCAGCGGCCGCGAGCTGCTGCACCAGATGCACGACCGCTACGCCGGCCACTGGTACCGGACGCTCACCTTCGTCCAGCAGAACACCGCCACTCATCCCGACGGCTCCACCGAACACTCGCTGTGGAAGGAATACGCAGGGATCCCCGGCCGGCTGCGGATCGACTTCCAGCCCGCCGACTCCGGCAACGGCGCGCTGTTCGCGAACGATTCGCAGTTCACGTTCGCGCACGACTCCCTGCGCGCGGCCATCGGATTCGTGCACCCGCTGATGGTGCTGGGCTTCGACGTCTATGCCCAGCCGGCGGAGCGCACCATCGCCCAGCTCGAGGGGCTCAAGATCGATCTGTCGGTCGTGCATGAGGACAGCTGGCACGGGCGACCGGTCTACGTCGTCGGCGCCCGGGCGGGCGACCTGCGCACGCGGCAGTTCTGGATCGACAAGGGACGACTGGTGTTCGTGCGCCTGCTGCAGCCGGGACGCGATACGACCACGACCAGCGACATCCGCTTCGAGGACTATCGGGCGGTCGGGCCGGCCTGGGTCTCGGCGCGGGTCGAGTTCCTGACCGACGGCCACCCGCGCTGGCTCGAGGAGTACTCGGAGATCAAGACGGACGTGGCGCTACCGGAGGGACTCTTTGATCCGAAGCGGTGGAGAGAGACGCGTATGCCGTAAGGCCGTATGGCCGTATGGGTCCAGTACGGCCATACGGCTTTACGGCCATACGGCTCAAGTCACGGGCGGGAATCCCGACCGAGCGGCGCGCTTCTCGTCCACCGACAGTTTTCCCGCGCCACTCAACACCACCGCCAGGAGCATCGTGATGTAGAGCAGGTTCACCTCATAGCCCGGCATGCCGAACTGCGGGCCCTGCTCCGTCATCCCGGTGATGTGCATGAAGCTGAACCCGTTGGGCCCGTGCACCTTGATGATCGCCACCAACATCTCCACGAGCAGCAGCAGGCTCGCGATCGTCGTAAACGCGCCCGCCAGCAGGGCAAGCGCCCCGCCCACCTCGACGAGCGTCACCACCCAGGACATCAGTCCCGGCGCCGGAATGCCCATCATCCCCAGCATCCCCTGGAACTGCTGGTGCCCGGCGCTGCCGAATTTCGGCAACCCGTGAACGAGGAACCCGATGGCGAGCATGACGCGGAGCACGACGGGGGCATAGCCGGCCCATTCCTTCTTCATGGCTCCCTCCCGGAGGTTGGCGAAACTGGTGAAACGTAACCCCCACCCGGAGTGTGTGTGAGGCGCAACCACTCGAGCGTCTCTAGAGAGGTCCAATCTCCGGAGGAGACGATGAAACGCGCGACAGTGCTGTTGCTGATCCTGCTGTTGGGTGCCTGCGGCGAACACCCCGTAGCGAGGGCACCGCAGGAGACAAGGCTCTATGACGGCTTCAACGGTGGGCAGCAAGTGGGGCTGGGCCAACGGGCGCGGCCCGCAGCCGCCCCGGCCATGCTCGACGGCGTCACCGCCGGGACATCCACCGATCTTCCGCCGATCGGTCCCGGCGACGTCACCACCATGGTCATCCGCACCGGGACCGCCGCGATCGAGGTGGATTCGCTCGAGCGCGCGGTTGCGCAGGTGCGCGCCCTCGCCGCGCGTATCGGCGCCTATGTGGCGGGAACGGAAGTCCAGACCGGCCGCGAACAGGTCCCCAGCGCCAACCTCGAGCTCAAGATCCCCGCGGCGCGCTTCGACGAAGCTCTCGCCGGCCTGCGGCCGATCGGCAAGCTGGAGCGCGTCGACGTGCACGCGGAGGACGTGGGGGAGGAGTTCGTGGACGTGACCGCGCGGATGGAAAACGCTCGGCGGCTGGAGCAGCGGCTGGTGACGTTATTGGCCGCGCGCACCGGAAAGCTGAGCGACGTCCTGGCGGTGGAGCGGGAGCTGGCGCGGGTGCGGGAGGAGATCGAGCGCTACGAGGGACGGCTGCGGTACCTGCGCACCCACGCCGCCACGAGCACGCTGGCGGTCGAAGTGCACCAGCCGTACCCGGTCGTCGGCACCGCGGGCACCAGCGTCGTCGGCAGCGCGTTCGTGCAAGCGTGGCGCAACTTCGTGGCGGTGATGGCGCTGCTCATCCAGTCCCTGGGTGTGGTCGTGCCGCTGGCCGCGCTGGCCGTGCTGGCATGGGTCGCGGTAAGATCGTATGGCCGTATGGGCCGTACGGCCGTATAGCCGTAAGACTTGCCGTCGCGCTGCTCACGGGTGGAGGTTAAGGGCGGCTGGAGCTGTACGGCCATACGGCCATACGGCGATACGGCCATCCACAAGGAGGCCATCATGGCCGACACCATCCGGCAGGTGGACTACTACTACGCGACCGTGCCCGACAAGCCCGGGGAGGGCGCCCGGGTCGCGGGCGTGCTCCGGGACGCCGGCGTGAACCTGCTGGCGTTCCACGCGTTCCCGAGCGCGCGCCGCTCGCAGCTCGACTTCGTGCCAGCGGACGCGCACGCGTTTCCGGCGGCGGCGAAGGTCGCCGGCGTGAAGGTGACCGGCCCGCGACGCGTGTTTCTCGTCGATGGCGACGACCGCCGCGGCGCGATCGCCGCGCTGCTCGACAAGCTCGCGGCCGCGAAGATCAACGTCACCGCCGTGGACGCGGTGAGCTCCGGGATGGGGCGGTACGGCGCGCTGATCTGGGTGAAATCGAAGGACCTCCAGCGGGCATCCACCGCGCTCGGCGCGGCCTGAGCCCGGTCTAGGCGCCAGGCGTCCGACCGCGCGCCAGCGCGTCGGGGCCGAAGCGCTCGCGCACCTCGTCGAGCACGCGGGCGAGGACGCGGTCGCGCTCGGACTCCACGCCCGCCACGCCGCGAGCGGGCGCCGCGAGCAGCGAGAGCTGAGGCGCCGCGCTGTCCGCCCGCACGAACTGCGACAGCGCGACGCCGAGCAGCCGCGCCGGTATCCGGCGGGCGCAGCGCAGCCGGTGCAGCAGCTCCCGCGCCAGCGCGTAGATCGCCCGGTCGGAGCACACCGGCTCGGGCGGCGTCCGCCCCGCCTGCCGCGTCGTGAAGTCGGCGTCGCGGATCTTCACCGTCACGGTGCGGGCGAGCAGCCCTTCCTCGCGCAGGTCGGCGCTGGCGCGATCCGCCAGCTCGAGCAGGTGTTTCTCCAGCGCTGCGTCATCCCCCAGGTCCACAGCGAAAGTCTCGTCCCGGCTGATTGATTTCGGCTCCCGGTCGGCCACGACGTCGCCGTCGTCCACGCCCCGCACCCGCTCGTACAGCCAGTCGGCTTCGCGTTGCCCCAGCCAGGCGACGAGCGTCGCCCGGTCGTGGCGCAGCACGTCCTCCACCGTGCGCAGCCCCAGGCGCCGCAGCCGCTCCTGGAACTTGGGACCGACGAGCGGCAGGTCGGCGAGCGTGAAGCGGCGCAGAAACTCGCCCTCCTCGCCGGCCGGGACGACCAGGACGCCTGACGGTTTCGCGACGTTGGTCGCAAGCTTGGCGACGAAGCG
>WNFZ01012185.1_pt1 | contig 15306 bp, 17 predicted proteins | sample 5400081 | NCBI WGS metagenome assembly WNFZ01 (sample SAMN13153365, study PRJNA577476) | soil metagenome | isolation source: 80 cm soil or saprolite under grassland replicate 1 | place: USA:California | collected 2016-06-15 | reverse complement strand
CAGGCAGTCGTTTGGGGACAGTCCGGCATCGGTCCACATGCGAAAAATGAAGCGCACTTCATCCCAAGCATTGAGCCGTATTACAAATCGCTGAACGAATTGGCAAAGTTATGGAAGTAAATGTAGGGGCGGCCCACTGGGTCGCCTCTTTTGTTTTAATCAAAATTTAAAGTGAATAAATATTCGTCCAAAATTCTTATCATCTTTTTCGAGGCGGTGGTACAGCTTCTTGATATGTCCCTGATTTAAGAAGCGCAGCACCTTCTTCTTGAGCTGTCCGCTGCCTTTACCCGGGATAATCTCAACCAACTCGATCTTTTTCTCCACTGCCTCTTCGACAATGCGATTCAGTTCCGCGTCGATTTCCTTGCCGCGATTGTAGATGTCATGTAGATCAAGTTTGAGTTTAGCCATGGTTTCACTTTTTATTTATCGAATAAATCAACGTTGGGAAGTTGTCGCCAGCAATGCCGTCCACTTTTCTTTCAAGGCTCATTCCGATTCGCTCAGCGACTCTTTGCGAGGCAACATTCTCAGGATCGATCAAACATATTAAGCGGGATAGATTCAATTTCTCAAACCCGTAGCGCAAAACGCCTTGCGCTGCTTCGGTTGCCAGTCCCTGGTGCCAGAATGACTTATCGAGCAGATAGGCGATCTCGATTTCCAACTTGTCGTCAATCTCCCATGGCAATAACCCACAGCGACCGATGAACTTTCCCGTTTCTTTATGAACCGTCGCCCAAAGTCCCAACTCAGGATATTTGGGATGACCATTCATATGCCATTCCAATTCTTCTTTTGTCTCTTCAAAAGTCAGAACGCCTTCTGGAAAATATCTGCGGATTTCTGGGTCACTATATAACGCAAAAAGTTCGTCCAGATCATCCATGACGAGATGCCGAAGGATGAGGCGTTTGGTTTCAAGGATGATCGCCATGTTAAAAAGGTTTCAATACCATCAACGCGGCGACTACCAGGACAATAAATTCTTCCGCATAATGTGCCAGCTTGTTTCTGTGATCGTTGAGTGCGGCGCTCAATTCCGCTGTAACGCGTCCATTCTGAAGTGCAGACTGTAGAATCGATTCTACTTTCTTATTGTGAGGAACAAACACGGTAGGGATAAGCACCAGCATGACAACCAGCAGGATGTTCGAAACCAAGAGCCAGTTCTGTGGAGCGCCTTGCAAAAAGCCAAAGATGGGCCACTTTTGTATAACTGCCAAAATAATCCCCATGAGAACCATCATATTGCTCCCAGGGATCACCATTGCGCGATCCATGCGCACAGCCACATGGCTAAGCGAGGCAACAGCGTTCACGTCATCACTCTTTTGGGCAATGCCGCGCACCAACTGCCGTGCGAACATTCCTCCAATCGTGATCGCGACGGCAATAATATGCAAATACTTTATAAGAAGATACCAGTTCATTTTGTCTCCGTGATCTCTGGTTTGTTTTGATGCAATCATGCAAGTGCAAATGCAATCGCTTCGTCCATCGACATGGAACGCCCCTCTGCCCACAACGTTTTAAATTCATCTTCGCTCATACTTGCACGCAGATCTGTGACCTCACGTTCGTATTCCCGACGTTCCAACGGTTGCATATGAATATTGATTCTTTCTCTCAAGATTTCTGCCGCGCCCAATAAACGCAAAGCGCGCTCGGGTTCTTCATGGGCTTTGGCAAGGAATGCAAAACATTCCAATTGATGGGCGACTGCCGCACGGTGACCAATTTTTTGCCAGACGAGAATCGTTTGTCGATAGGCATCTTCCGCCTGTTGCAGTTTGCTTTCATAGCGGTCCATATGAGCAAGTTCGCTATGGATCATATTCATGCGGTGTTCATCCTTCATTTCTTCAAAGAGCGGCAGGCAATACGCAAAACGCTCGCGTGCCACCGCGTAATCGCCGCGGAACATGGCGCCTCTGCCGATGCCAAAATACATCATCAGGCTTGTCCACGTACCAGAAATTTCCCGCGTGAGAACCAGTGCTCTTTGTTCGTATTTCTCTGCCGCTTTCAGATCATGATTGACGATCATTTCCACTTGCGCCATCATGCCCAGCGCCATCCCCTGAACATATTTATCATCTCCTAAGCGGGTCAGCGCAACTGCTTCTTCGATCTCCTTGCGTCCGGTCACAAAATCTCCCTCAAAGAGCCTGGCGGAACCAGAGAAGGCCAGCACTGTAGCAAGCATTTGCGGATCGTCTAGTTGACGCGCATAGGCGATACATCTCTCGCCTGCTTTATATGCCTTTTGGTTATCTCCTTGGCTGTAGCATAGAAAAGCCATTGCTTGAAACGCCCTGGCATGAATGATCATTTGTGCGCGTTCCAAACCCTGCTCATTCAACTCGGACAGAATATGGGCGCGCTCAAGAGCGGCAGTTGCCATTTGGATGCCTTCAGCACCATGCCCACGGCGGAACCAGAAATATGCCAAACTCCCGACCAGCCTTAGACAGGCTTCCACATTATGTTCCAGTCCCCATTCAAATGCAACCCGAAAATTATCATAGTCGGCATCTACCCTGGGAATCCAGAGTAGTACTTCCTTGCTATCCAATAAAGGATTCACTCTTTCGCTGAATGCAACAAAATATTCCAGATGAGCGTTACGCGCCTGTTCAGCCTCGCCTGACTCCAGGAGTTTGTCGCGTGCATACTGACGGATCGTTTCCAACAGGTAGTAGCGGGTGTCCATGCTCTGTTCGTCTACGATTACCAGTGATTTGTTTACAAGTTGAGTCAATAAATCTAAAACATCCAAATCGGGAGAAACGGCTTCGGCGGCTTCGAAAGTCCAGCCACCGGCAAACACAGAAAGCCGCCGCAACAGGATGCGCTCATTGTCTGAGAGGATGTCGTAACTCCAGTCGATCAGAGCACGTAAGGTTTGTTGTCGCGGTAGGGCGGTGCGCGAGCCACCAGTCAATAATTTGAATCGATCGTCGAGACGCGTGGCGATTTGTTCCGTCGAAAAGATCGAGGCTCGCGCCGCGGCTAATTCCAGAGCGAGGGGGATTCCATCCAAACGGGAACAGATTTGAGCGACGGAAGATGCGTTCTGATCCGTCAATTCAAATTTAGGATTGGCGGCTCTCGCTCGTTCTGCAAAAAGCTGGACCGATTCGTATCTCTGCAGCGCATCACGCGTCGCCTCAGCGCGGGCTGGCACCGAAAGCGATGGAACCCGATAGATCGTTTCCCCGCTAATCCCCAACGTCTCGCGGCTGCTGGCCATAAACTTGATGCGCGGACTACTCCGCAGAATTTGATCCACAAGATGCGCGCATTCCTCAATCAAGTGTTCACAGTTGTCTAGGATCAACAGTAAATTTTTTGCGCGCAGGAAATCCAGCACGATCTCGTGAAGCGGCATGCCCATTTGCATGCGTAAATGGAACACCGACGCAATGCTTTGCATAATAAGTGCCGGATCCGTAAGTGCGGCAAGTTCCACCAGCCAGACACCGTCTTTGAACTTGACCAGTTGCTCGGCTGCGACCTGTAACGACAGCCTCGTTTTGCCCGTGCCACCGGGTCCAATAAAAGTAAGCAATCGTGTGGAAGAGAATAATTGACCTGCTTCATTGATCTCGCGCTCACGCCCAATAAAAGAGGTGAGCTGAACAGGAAGGTTATTGGGAAATGCATTGAGCGACTGGATCGGCGGAAAGTCTTGCTCCAGATTGGGTGCAATCAATTGATAAAGTCGAAGGGGTGTGCGCAAATCTTTGAGATAATGTTCACCCATATCAAGCAACAGGACACTGTCTGGCAGATCATTTTGTACCAACTCATGTGTGGTTTGTGAAAGCAAGATCTGTCCCCCGTTTGCCACAGACATTACGCGTTGTGTGGATGCAATGGTTGCATACCCATCATATTTACTTGAACTATCGGGTCGAATTTCGGCATTGCCGGTATGCAGCCCCATGCGCACTTTGATTGTTGGGTTCTTATCCCACGATTCCATTTGTAATGCACGCTGCGCAGAAAGCGCGGCGCGTAAGCCATCCAATGCATTATGAAATGTAGCGCTGAAGGAATCCCCTACAATTTGAAAAATATATCCATGATTGGATTCGATTGCCTCACGCAAGATAACATCATGCCGCGCATGAGCCAGGGACATCCCTTCCGGCTTCTCCTGCCATAGGCGTGTACTGCCTTCAATATCTGTAAATAAGAAAGTCACTGTTCCGGTTGGGATTTTTTCAATATCCATTTTCTACTGATAAAAGAATTGTTTCTATCCAAATTCTATTGTTTTATTTCTTCTTGTGCTCGGCTAGAAAGTCAAACGGCGGACGCTGATTCAGTTTGATCAGGTTCGCGCCCATCTCGTTCAGATATAAGGCGCTCAGGGATCCGGTGTCACAGCTCAAGCGCTGAAAATGGTCGAGAGGCAACCCGAGAAAATGCGAGATTGCCAGCTTGATCGGATCGGCGTGAAAAACAACCGCCACAATATCCTTCGGCTTGTTATGTTTCTTGATGATTTCTTCCAAGGAATTCACGATGCGCGTTTGCAGGTCCATGAATGACTCGCCTTCCGGGAATTGAAAGCGGGAAGGAGAGTGCTGCACAACTTTCCATGCGTTTGTAAGCCGCAATTTTCGCAACGATTGGCCGGTCCATTTGCCGACATCAGCATCCATCAAACGCGGTTCCTGGATAATTTCCAGTTTATGAGAGGTCGCCATCGGCTCGGCAGTTTCCATTGCTCTTTCTAGGGGACTAGAGTAAATGGCTTTGATCGGAACTTCTTTTAAAGCTTCGCCCAACGCCTGCGCCTGTTTCTGTCCACGTTCGTTGAGATGCACGCCGGGAGTGTGCCCTGCCAACTTGCCGGTTTTCACAAAATCATTTTCACCATGACGGATAAAGAGTAAAAGAGGCATATTTTCCCTATGTGTAATTGGCATTATCTAGCGCCAACTTTAAGTCCATTGACTATCGATTTCGATTAGATGATTATCGTTGCAGTAATAATTCCTGAAACTCGAATATGGATAATCTTCAACACTCTTGACTAATCCTGCTCTCACAGGGTTTAAATGAATATAGCCCAGCTTTTGTTTGAGGAAATCTTCCGAGTAGATACATTGCTCCCAAAAACTATCCTGCCAAACCTTATATTCAGCTCTTTCCGTTTCAGAGCCAGCTTGCTCAAATTTCTTTATCCAGTCGTTCTGGACTTCTACCTTTGCTTGTCTGGTAATTCGACCCGATGTAAAGCGCTTGAAGTCACGCATAAAGTACGAAATGGGTTTTTCTGATTGTGGCCAAATCAGCAAATGAACATGATCCGGCATCACAACATAACCAATGAGTTTGCAGGCATATTGGTAACGATAGTAATTAAGGCTGTCGAGAATCGGAATAATAAAAGACGGAGATACAAATATATTTATCCGATTGTAGATGTTACTGGTGATATAGAAAATTGAACCTTCGATACAATAACGTTTTTGCATCCGAATCCTCAGGTCTGCGCTAGAGAGTGCAGACTACACAGAAGTTACTTGATCTTCCGTTTCATTTCCTGAATTTGTTCTTCGCTCATTGCGGGAATATTCTCCACTTTTGTGATTCCCAATACCTTGCGTTGTGCTTCGCGCCACATTTCGAGGCGTGCGACGACCTGCGATTCATAGCCTTCCAAAGAAGGCTGATAGAAATACGTTCCTAGTAATCGCTTAGGTAAATATTGCTGTGGGATGAAGTGTCACTCATGTTCATGCGGGTAAACATAATCCTTGCCATGGCCCATTGCGGCGGCATCACGGTTGCCATCCTGGAGATGCCGCGGCACAGAGACTTGTCCCTCTTCCTCGATCTTTTTCATGGCTTTGAAATAAGCGCCTGCACTGTTGGACTTCGGCGCAGTGGCTAGATACAAAGTCGCTTCGACGAGGGGATAAATCCCTTCTGGTAAGCCGATGTAATCAAAGGCATGTGCGGCCGAGGACGCAACCACAAGTCCCATCGGGTCGGCGAGTCCGATATCTTCTCCAGCCAGGATGATCAAGCGGCGGATGATGAACTTGGGGTCTTCGCCAGCGTAGATCATTTTTGCAAGCCAGTACAACGCCGCATCCGGGTCCGAGCCGCGGACTGATTTGATGAAAGCTGAAATCGTATCGTAATGGGCGTCACCGTCTTTGTCATAGAGCACGGCACGGCGCTGGATCGATTCTTGGGCAACATCAACGTGATGTGAATGACTCCCTTTTTATCAGGCGGAGTTGACTCCACGGCGAGTTCGATGGCATTGAGGGCATTGCGCGCGTCGCCGGAGGCAACATCAATTAAATGAGCGCGAGCATCCGCGTCCAGGAGGATACGTTTGTTCCCGTAGCCGCGTTCTTTATCTGCCAGGGCGCGGTCAATCAGAATTCCTGTCTCTTCCTGATTCAAATTGCGCAATTGGAAGACGCGCGAGCGCGAGATCAACGCCTTGATGACCTCGAAATAGGGATTCTCTGTTGTCGCGCCAATGAGAGTAAATGTCCCATTTTCAACTTGTGGAAGAAGCGCGTCCTGTTGAGCTTTGTTCCAGCGATGGACCTCATCCACGAAAAGAATTGTGCGGATATTATGTAATCGTCTGCGTTCGAGAGCCTCATCAATAATGACGCGCAGATCGGCTTTTCCTGCAAGGATTGCGGAAATCGTAACGAAGTGACTCTTGGTTGTATTTGCGATCACCTGGGCCAGCGTTGTCTTGCCTGTGCCAGGCGGACCCCACAGAATAATGGACGAAAAAAGTCTATCTGCTTCGATGGCGCGGCGCAGCAGCTTTCCCTCGCCCACGATGTGTTCCTGCCCGATGTATTCATCCAATGTGCGTGGACGCATGCGCGCCGCAAGTGGTGCTTCCTGTTTCATGCGTTCCCGCATGGCATGATCAAAAAGATCGTCAGTCATGAGATGATTATAAAAGAGTTTTGTTATTCAGAGCAAAATAAAAGGGCTGCTTTAAACAGCCCTTTTTGAAATTAACCTGCTGCCTTTTCCGCCGGATTCGGTCCGGTGCCGCGCAGATTCACCAAACGCTTTAACATATCAAACCAGAAGGGCGCGCCCTGCATGGCTGCGATTGCGGTGAGGAAGATACCTGCTAACTTCGCCACCAAATTTGTTTGAGTGCTGGATAAGGGTGGAACAATACATTTGTTTACGCCAAGAACTGGAATGCCGAATGACTGGTTATCACCAGGGAATAATTGGCAATTTCCGTCTTGATATACTGCGCCATTGCTTGCATTAATTCCCCAGCCCACAGGCAGGTTCAAACCAATAAATTGATCGCTGACCTGTTGAAATGCCTGCTGCGGATTATTCTGCAGCTCATTCTGCGGAATTTCATATTTTGATGCCTGTGCCGCAAGCGCCTGGCGGATCGATGGATCGCGCCACAAGTACAGAGTAAGGTTGATGGAATCCACGTTCAATACCAGCGCGACAAGGAAACCAATGATAAATGCCATGCGCTGGGAATAGCGTTTGAACACACCGCTAACGCGGTCCATAGAATCGTCAAACCACTTCTCCACATCCTGGCGGGCTTGCGCAAGGTGCTTTTCCTTTTCGGTTGCGTATTCTTCTACATTCATCAACAGAGTGCTCAACGACTGGTGCATTTGGGGACTGATCACACTTAACGCAGCAACACCGTGTCTTACTTTGGACAATGCCGAGTCTGCGGGATCCACAGGCGGTTGTTGGTTGACAACATCATCCATTGCCGCTTTAAGTTGTGGAGCTTGTTCCAATGCGCTTTTCAAGCCATCCTTGATTTTGCTGAGAACTGCATCATCCAACGGAATATTTGGATATTTCTGCTTGAAATTTTCCACGAAATGCTCTGTCCTATCTTTGAGCAAAGCAAGCGTTCGATTGGTGATAGCAGTTCCTGCTTCGGTAGCAGCCGCGCTGCGCGCCAGATCCGAGAGGAGATTCAGTTCTTCGATAGCGGCCTGTTGTACGGTTAGGTTCTTGCTGTTGTACAAATCATCCCGCAATCTTAATATGCCCTGTTGGATAATGGATGACTCGGTATTGGCTGTCATCGCAATATCAAACATGGTCCGGGCAAACTGCTGAGCCGGAATGTAAGAAGGTAATTTCCTTTTTTCCTTTGTGAAACCCCGCAAAATGGGATACTTATAGAACCACGGTGGAATGGAAGATGGGGCGTTCCTCTTTTTCGCCGTCAAGCCTCGGATCACAGGATGATCATAGAATTGAGCTTTTAGATCTGGGTTGGCGAGCATTTCATGGATCGATGCCTCCATATCTTTCGCCCGCTTGTCGAGCCGTGTGCTGATCCACTCCTGGATTTGAATCGTTGCGAGGCTGAGCACGATCCAGACAAAAATGATGCCAATGGCAACTTCGAGAATGGCACTTAGGTCCATGAAGTCCTCCTGGATGCCTGAACAGGTTGAGAAGCGCTAGAACGAAGCGATCGCTTTTTCTTTGTTATCAAATGTTTCGATGAACATGTCGAAGCCGCTGAGTTCAAACGCGGTTCGGGTCTCTTTGGAAAGGTTGAGAAGTTTCAAGTGCGGAGATTTATAAGTCCCGGCACTGATCCCCCGGCGGACATCTGCTTCGCTGACCGGATTTTCCGGGTCGTTCGCGCGAAGCGCGTTGAAAATTTGGTGCAGAGAACGTAATCCTGCGCTACTCATAAAAGGAGAATGGGACAAGTCGATCAAAAGATAGTGGGTCCCGTTATTGATCAATTCTTCGGCTTTAGACTGGAACTGTTGGTAACTTTGTGCATCGACGTTGCCATCCACATGCATAACAGTGACGGGCACACGTCTATTTTCGGTAAATACCTGGATGTCCATTTTCTTCTCCTCAAATAGAATTGGCTGGATAACAATCCTAGTATATAAAATCAGCGCTCAAATTACAAGTCTTAAATGCGCCTCAAGCATTGGGAGTCTCGAACTGACTCTTGCTATCTTCAGGAGTACTGCGCTGGTGAGATTGATTGACGATATAGATTCCGATGAGAGCAATCACGCCGCCGATTCCCTGCCAGGCGCTTGGAATTTCGTCCAGCAGCGGAATCGCTAAGAGCGTGGTAACGACAGGTTGTAGGATCATGGTCGGTGAGACAACCGAAGCAGGCAGATGACCGAGCGCGTATGCCAGCGACATATAGCCGATCAATTGGGATACCAGGGCTGTGGCGAGGAAGACCAGCCAGGTGTTTTTTTCATAACCGGAAAGAGGATTGTGCAGCGCGGTATTCACGAAAAAAAGCGTCGTGCTGGCGCCAATACCGACGAACCAAATGTGGCTGACCGGGTCAAAGGTTTGGCGGCTTTTTTCGGTGAAAAGGAAATAGCCGCCGTAGAAAAATCCGGTGGACAACGCCATTGCATCGCCTATGCCAAAGCGCGGATGTAGAATGAAATCAGTGCCCATGATCAGTGCCGCGCCTAGGAGCGCGAAAGCGAGTCCGCGCCAGAAGCTGCCGGATAATTTTCGTTTGAAGATCAGCCATGTTCCCAGCGCGACCCAAAGCGGGGAGGTGTTGCCCAGCAGGGTCGCATTCGAGGCAGTTGTAAAGGAAAGAGAAGCCGTCCATAAACCGAGATCACAAGCGGTAAAAATACCAGCCATCAGTGGAAAGATGATCAGCCGCGAACGAAGCGCTGGATTTGCCTGAAAGCGTGGCAGGAAAAATGGCAACAAAAACAAAACTGAAAACAACAACCGATAGAACGCCGTCACCGGTCCAGGCGCATCAGCCCAGCGCACGAACATAGCAGAGAAACTGAGCGATAGAATGCCAACACCTAAAGCGATGTAGGCAAGTAAAGATTTGTTTTTTGTCATTGATGAGGTCCGTGTTGTAAGATGTTTTCTAAATTTGGAGACGATCGAGCAGAGGTGGAAGTTCGGTTAATGTGGATATCGTCGCGTCCGGCTGGACCCGAGGCTCATCCTCGCTCGAGGAACCGGCGCGGCGGCTGATCCAGACTCCATATAATCCGGCGCTCTTTGCACCGCGAATATCTGCATCAAGATTATCGCCCACCATCACTGTTTCTGATGGGAGAAAATACCAGTTTGCGATTGCCAGTTCAAAAATGCGCTGATGCGGTTTGCGATAGCTGCATTGTGCCGAGGTGAGAATGAAATCAAAATAATGTGCAATTTCAAAACGTCGAATCAGTTGATGGACATCCTGGTCATCGCCTGCGTTCGAGATCAACCCCATGCGATAACCATCTTGTTCCAATCTTCGGAGTGTTGATGCCGCGTCTTCCTCTAAAATCCAGTTCGTTTGGGTAATGGCGAAGAGATGATCCAATGCTTTGCGGACAACCTCGTCTCCAACATTGGCATAACCTTTATCTTTCAACAATTCCAGCAAAACGAATGTATAAGTGGTTTCGAGCAAATCCTTCTCGCGTTGGGTGAAATATTCATTGAGTCTCTTACGAAACTCAATGGGAAACGTGGACAGGTTCAACTCCATTCCCTGATCAAGCAAGTATCGCGTCAGCGCTTCATCGCCCTGGGCGGTGACCGCATACCATGCGTCGCGCTCATACATGAGCGTTCCGCCAAGGTCAAATATCACTGCGCGCAAAAAAGTACGAGACATATCATCGAAAAATGATTGCAATGAGTGGAATTAAGCTTAAGCCATTGACAATAAAATGCGTAATAATGCCCGGTCCCGTATTTTTCCGTCTTTCCGCCACAAAAGAAAGCGTCAATGTGACCGGCAGCAGACTGATCCATGACCAGTATTTAAAGGCGTGAAATAATGTCCATAACGTGCCGTGAATCAGCCAGGTGTTTTGTCCGTGAACCAATTCCTGTCGGGGCAGAATCACACCGCGCCACCAGAATTCTTCGCCGAATATATTGAATATAAGGAGAATGATGGTGGAAACGACCAGTCCCCAATTCCCTTTGTAATTCGATCCTAAAGCCGCGGTAAAAACATTCAACAAATTCTTTGGGTCAATTGTTGGGTCGAGCAACGAAGTAGGAATTCTGGACGGAAGAGGGATGATTCCTTTGTTGATCAGCAGGCTATCAAGAATACCAAAGATTCCTGCGCCAATCATCATAATAATAAGGGATACGACTGTCCAGAGCCAGTCGGTTCGGCCCATTTTGCGCAGACGAAAGCGTTCTTTGATACTTGTCCAATTTATTGGATAGCCTTCCAATCGTAATGCCACCAACGAGGCGATCAACATCAGAATTAGGGGAATCATCAGCGAAACGCTGTAACTCATAAACTCGGTCATACCCAGTCTGATGAAAAACGGAATCAGCACATAAACGCAGAATACAAACACAAGAGCGGGGATTCCAAAATAGAGCAGAGCCAACGGAAGAGGCAGAGGTTTCAGCGTTCGAGGCTCGGATGACATTGTAGTTCTCCTGTTGATAGCCGAGGTTAGGATATTCTGGCGAGGACTATTGTTTGTTATCGCGCGATTCCACGGTGAGTGGTTTCTGCGGCAGCGTGGTGACAAGCACCTTGTCCACGCGGCGACCGTCCATATCGATCACTTCGAAGCGCAATCCATGCCACTCGAATTGATCCGCCGTCTGCGGGACTTTGCCGAGCGACAACATTACAAATCCGCTCAAGGTTTCATACTCATCCTCATGAGGAAGCGTGGGGAGATCGAAGATCTCTTTGAACTCGTCGACTTCCAACATGCCGTCCAGCAGCCAGGAACCATCCTGTCGTTGGGTTGCTTGAGGTTCTTCCAGTTCGATCTCACCCACAATTTCCTCAATGATGTCATTGACCGTGAGCAAACCTTGCAAGCCGCCGAACTCGTCAATGACGAGGAGCATTTCTGTTCCTTTTTCTTTCAGGATCTCCAATGCTCGCGCGGCGAACATGGTCTCTGGAATATAGAAGGCAGGTTTTAGTAGTTGCTTGAGTTTGATCTCTTCACCGCTCAAACTTGCCAGGAGCAGATCGCGCGCCTTGACGATTCCAAGGACAACATCCAGCGTATCCTGCCTCACAGGGAAGCGCGAGACTTCATTCTCTGAAATTTTCTTGCGAATCTCCTCGAGAGAGTCTTCGATATCGAGCCAGACGATTTCGGTGCGGGGTGTCATCAACGAATAGACGCGTTGTTCCCCGAGGCTGAACACGCCCTCCACCATATCCTGTTCTGACTCTTCGAACACACCCGCTTGTGTGCCCTGATCGATCAGAAGTTGGATTTCTTCTTCTGTCACCAGCGGCTGTTCGGTGTTTTTCACACCCATCAGCCGCAATATGGATTCTGTGGAAAAACTGAGGAACTTTACCAGCGGCGAAAAAAGCCGCGTAAAGAACATCATGATCCCCGCAACATCAGAGGAAACGGCTTCGGGGTTGCGCATTGCCAACCGCTTGGGGACAAGGTCACCAACGACCAATGACAAATAGGTAACCGGTAGAACGCCTACCAATATGCCGATCACCGCACTGTATGGCTCTAAGGAAGGATATCCATTGAGTTGGTTATCGATCCACACGCCGATCGTTGCTCCGGTCAAGGCGCCGAGCAGCATATCAATTGTTGTAATACCAATTTGTGTGACGGAAAGAAACTGGTTGGGAGTCTCTATTAGTTTAAGAGCGATTCCCGCACGTTCATTTCCTTTGTTGACTTCGTTCTGTAATCGCGCTTTGCGCGAGGAAAGCAACGCCGTCTCTGCCATGATGAGGATCGCGTTGACAACGAGCAGAATACCAATGGTAATCAGCCCGGGAGTCAAATTTATTTCTATGGGGATTTCTGACATGATTCTTGTGGATTTTTCTCGCTTAACAATATTTTACTATGGATGAACCGCCTCATACATCGACCTGAATTCCTGTTCCAGTTTCGACGCGTCCCACCACCCACGCAGCCTGACCCATTTCCTGAGTACGTGCGAGGAAAGACTCCAGCTTTCCTGGTGGAATTCCTAACAATAAACCTCCGCTCGTCTGCGGGTCGAACAGTAACATTTGATTCGGTTCATCAATCGAATCGCTAAATTTTACCTGCGATTCAAAGTGGCTTTTGTTATCAAAAGCACCGCCTGGGAAAATTCCCTTTTCCGCATATTTGCGCGCACCTGCAACAAACGGAATCTTTGAGAACTCGAGTTGCAGTGCCACGCCCGAGGCATTTGCCATTTCCATTCCGTGACCAAGCAAACTGTAGCCGGTAACATCCGTCCCGCCGTGCAAACCAAATTCGACGGCCAGCTGGCTTGCCGATTTATTCAGTTGCTTCATCCAGGTGACCACTTCAGCGACATCGGCTTCGTATGCTTTTTCTTGTTTCAGTGCTGTTGTTGTAACGCCGAAACCGAGCGGCTTTGTCAGTACCAGCGCATCGCACAACTCCCGCTTCACGCGCTTTCTCGGCGCCACCGCGGATGATTTCACTTGAAATTTCATTGGGCAGATCCTCAGGCAACGCGGCAATGTTCAATGCCAGAAAGGGCTGTCCACCCATCGCATACACATCGGAAAGACTATTCGCCGCGGCGATGGCTCCATAATCGTAGGCATCATCCACAACTGGCGTAAAGAAATCTGTGGTCACCACGATGGCACGAGCTTCATCCAAGCGCCAAACTGCCGCGTCGTCAGGATCCCGCAGACCCACCAACAGATCCGGGAAGGAAGCGTTATCGAATAGCTCTTTCACAGGACGCAGGACCTGCGTCAGCGCCTCAGCGCTTAGTTTGGACGCTCAACCCGCGCAAGCCGATAAAGTAGTTAAGCGAATTTCGCGTCCGCTATGTGGAATCGGCATTGATGCTCCTAAATTAAAATGACCAGTAACCAGTCATTCTGGTTGCTGGTCATATATTTTAACTCGGCAGAACCTAAGGCGTTACTGTCGGAGGTTCAGTTGGCGCGGTTGTGGGGGTATTTGTCGTTTCATTTGGCAGCGGCAAAATGAATTGATTTCCACTCGGTACAAAGATCGTCTGCACGCCCGGTGCAAGTTTCAAAATATATTGGTATTGAACAAGTTGAGGCGTTAATGAGGCGGCGAGCAGTTGGTTTGCTTTTGCATCGGCTTCGGCTTGGATCACACGTGCCTCCGCTGCACCTTTCGCTGCGATCACTGCCGCATCTGCCTGACCTTGTGCCACCTGGCGAGCCTGTTCGGCTTCCTGCTTCTTGGATTCGACCACGAACTTGGCTTGCTGAGCTTGTTGCTCGGCAATCTGCTTTTGTTCTACTGCCGTGGCATATTCATCGCTGAAACGGATATTGCGAAGCAGGAAACCAATCATTTTCAGATTGTTGAGTTCCAAACCTTGTTGAATGGAATCACTGATTTTCCCCTCTAATTCTACACGTTTCGTGCTGACGATTTCCTCTACACCGTACTGTGAAACAGCATCACGAATGGCAGCGCGCGAAACAGGTCGTACCACGTTGTCTTCATAAGCATGTTTCCATGTGATGTGCAGATTCACCAATTTAGTTGGTTCCACTGCATAGATCACCGATGCATCGATATATACTTGCTGGCCATCTTTCGTACGTGCTTCGATCGAGTCATCGCCCTGTACCTGCCCCTCGCCTGCGGTAGCTTAATCCCCTGGTAGGCTGGCGACGGCTTACGCGAACGATAATCAAAACAAAAACACCGATCACCCCGAGCCAAGCGAGACCGGCAATACTTTGTAGCAAACCTGCAATGTTCATTGTTCCTCCGATGTATAGTTGAAATTATTATACCGCCATGATAGCATAGCGATATGAACATAGGTACCGGGCGTATCGTCGAATTGATTCTTCTAGATGGATGCCGCTATGCGCGCCTTGCCTGCCCGGAAAGTCTGATTCCGCTGCCCGGGCAGTACCTGCTCGCAAGCGACGATTCAGACTCAGTTATGCCTGTTCCCATTTTTTATACGGATTCTGCCCACGGAGGTTTTATCTTCACGGTCTCCGAGAAATGGAGTCCTGGTGAGACGCTTTATTTGCGTGGTCCCCTTGGGCATGGATTCACAATGCCGGCATCTGCGCGCAAAGTTGGATTAGTCGCCTTTGATGAAGCTCCTACACGTTTGCGCGGATTGATTCAGCCAGCCTTAAGGCAGGAAGCATCGGTTGTATTGGTTGCTGATTGGAATGGAGATGATTTACCGGATGAAGTGGAAGTTCAGCCTCTTTCGGCTTTGGAAGAGATTCTCAAGTGGGCAGATTACATTGCCATAGATGTGGATCGCGAGAATCTAGGTCTTCTCATGGAGAGATTGCAGCAG
>WNFZ01010674.1_pt1 | contig 15316 bp, 8 predicted proteins | sample 5400081 | NCBI WGS metagenome assembly WNFZ01 (sample SAMN13153365, study PRJNA577476) | soil metagenome | isolation source: 80 cm soil or saprolite under grassland replicate 1 | place: USA:California | collected 2016-06-15 | reverse complement strand
GGATCGACAACCGCTCCTACTACCGGCTCGACGACGCCAACCCGCGCGCCTATGTGGACTACAGCGGCACCGGGAACACCCTCAACGTGCGCCACCCGCAGGTGCTCGCGCTGATCATGGACAGCCTGCGGTACTGGGTGCTGGAGATGCACGTGGACGGGTTCCGCTTCGACCTGGCCAGCGCGCTGGCCCGCGGCTTCCACGAGGTCGACCGGCTGTCGGCGTTCTTCGACCTGATCCACCAGGACCCGGTGATCTCGCAGGTGAAGCTCATCGCCGAGCCGTGGGACGTGGGCGAGGGCGGCTACCAGGTCGGCAACTTCCCGGTCCTGTGGACCGAGTGGAACGGCCGCTACCGCGACACCATCCGCGACTTCTGGCGTGGCGCCCGCACCGGCGTCGCCGACCTCGCCTACCGGCTCACGGGCTCCTCGGACCTGTACCAGTCGGACGGGCGGCGGCCCTACGCCAGCATCAACTTCGTCACCGCCCACGATGGCTTCACCCTGCACGACCTGGTCTCCTACGACCACAAGCACAACCAGGCCAACGGCGAGGACAACCGCGACGGGAGCGACGACAACCGGTCCTGGAACTGCGGGGTGGAGGGGCCCACCGACGACCCCGAGGTCCTCGCCCTGCGCGAGCGCCAGAAGCGCAACCTGCTGGCGACCCTGCTGCTGTCGTCCGGGGTGCCGATGCTGCTGGCCGGCGACGAGATGGGACGCACGCAGCGCGGCAACAACAACGCCTACTGCCAGGACAACGAGATCTCCTGGCTGGACTGGCACCTGGACGAGGGCGGGCGGGCGCTGCTGGAGCACACCAGGGCGCTGCTCGCGCTGCGCGGCGCGCACCCGGTGTTCCGGCGCCGCAGGTTCTTCCAGGGGCAGGCGTTGCGCGGCTCGGGGGTCAAGGACATCGGCTGGTTCACCAGTGACGGCGCCGAGATGGACGAGGCCCGCTGGCGCGCCCCGGACATCGCCACCCTGGGCGTGTTCCTCAACGGCGAGGAGATCCACGACCTCGGGCCGCGCGGCGAGCGCATCGTCGACGACTCGTTCCTGCTGCTCATCCATGGTGGCGCCGAGGCCGAGCAGTTCACGCTCCCCGGCTCGCCCTGGGCCAAGGAGTACGAGCTGGTGCTCGACACCGCCACCGACCCCGCCCCGCCGGACACCGACGCCCGCCACCTGCCCGCCGGCGAGCAGTTCCTCCTGCCACCCCGCTCCTACGCCGTCCTCCGCAAGCGCTCCTGACGGATACTGCTCCTCGGGGGGTGATCGCGGACTGAAGGGGCGGGGTTGGCGGGGGGCGCCGTGGGTCGGTGCGGTGCTGGCGTGCGTCCCGGTGGCGGGCTGCTCCCCGCGCCTCCGACCTCACCCTGCTGTCCGAGCGCCACGACGTCTGGTACGTCCCGACCGCCGCCTACGAGCGCTGAACCCCCTCGAGGGAGGCGTGGCGCGGCCACGGCTGGGCGGTCTCGAGCTGGAGCGCGACCGACAGCAGCAGCGCCTCCGTGCCCTTTGGCGCCACGAGCTGGACGCCGATCGGCAGGCCCTCGGAGGAGCGCCCGGCTGGCACCGAGATCGCCGGGAAGCCGAGCAGGTTCTGGAGTGGCGGGTAGGGCATGAACCTGGTGAGGCCGAGGATCGTCGGCCACAGGCCCTTGCCCTGGTAGGCGCCGATGCGCAGCGGAGGGGTCGCCAGCGTCGGGGTCAGCAGCAGGTCGTAGCCGCCCTGGTCGAACCAGCCCTGGAAGCGGGAGCGCAGCGCCTCGGCGGTGCTGGGTCTCGGCGGCCGGTTGCGCCGCAGCCAGCGCCCGGTGCGGACCCAGCTCTGGGTACGGCGTTCCAGCGCCTCGAAACGCAGCGACTCGGCCTCCTCCGCGCCACCGACGAACGCGCGGTGCAGGAACGGCAGCGAGTCGGTCGGGCGGTAGGGCGGGTCGGCGGGGATCACCGCGTGGCCGCTGGAGCGCAGCGCCTCGGCCGTGGCCTGGAAGGCGCGCTCCACCTCGGGGTGGACCTTGACGCCGATGGCCGGCGAGGCCGACGAGGCGGCGATCCGCAGCGATCCGGAGGGCGGCGCGACCGCCCGGTAGGTCTGCGTGCCCGCCAGCACGTCGAGCATCAGCGCCACGTCCGCCACGGTGGTGCCGAGCGGGCCGTACTCCGACATGCCGACCCAGGTGGAGTGGCCGGCGGCCGCCGGCACGACGTCCGACCCCGGCTTCATGCCGACCAGCCCGCAGCAGGACGCGGGGATGCGGATCGAGCCGCCGCCGTCGGAGCCGAGCGCCAGCGCCGCCATCGCCGCGGCCACCGCGGCGCCGCCACCGCCGCTGGAGCCTCCGGGCGTGTGGTCGAGGTTCCAGGGGTTGCGGGTGGCGCCGAAGGCCGCCGTCTCGGTGAACGGCCACAGGCACAGCTCCGGCACGGTGGTCTTGCCGAGCGGTATCGCGCCGGCCCGCCGCAGCCGCCGGACCAGCTCGTCGTCGGAGGCGGCCGGCTCGTCGGGGCTGGCCAGGGTGCCGCTGCGCGTGGCGTAGCCGGCCATCTCCAGGTTGTCCTTGATGGCCACGGGCACGCCCGCCAGCGGCAGCTCGCGCAGGTCGGCCCGGGAGGCCAGCGCGCGCGCCTCCTCGCGGACCCCGTCCGGCCGCACCACCTGGAAGGCGTGGATGCTGCGGTCCAGCGATTCGATCCACTCCAGGTGCGCCTCCACCACGTCCTGTGGGCTCGCGCGGCCCTCGCGGACGGCGGCGGCCAGTTCGATCGCGGTGCGGCCGACGAGCGGCTCGGTGGCGGTGCCGGCCATGGCGTCTCCTCAGGGCTCGCCAGGGGTGCGACGGTCAGCGGTGGCGCCATGCTCGCCTCCGGCCGACCGGCGGTCAAGAGCCGCCGGACGTGGGGCGAGGCGAGCGCCCAGCAGCGGCGCCCGCCCTCGCCTCACGCGGCCGCGATGCGGCCGACCGGCCGCTCAGAGAAGCGACAAGATGCTGCTCAACAGGCTTCCCGCGACTCCGACGACCTGGGTGAGGAAATTCGAGATCATGGCAGCGACCATCCTCCTGTGACGGGGGCCAGACGGCCCGTCATTGTCGTGTCACGATACGTTCGGCACGAACACTTCGAGACTTTCGCGTCACTAGGAAGAAAAGTCGGATGTCCCCGCGCACCCGGGCGGCCAGGCGGCGTCAGCCGGAGGCCCAGGCGACCAGGCCGAGCTCGGCGGGGCTGATCAGGCTCTGGTGGCGCGGCACGACCCGGACCGTGTAGCCGAAGGCGCCCGGTGTCAGCAGCGGGACCTCCCCCTCGAACACCCAACCGCCGTCCTCGCGGTGGCCGTCCTGTTTGAGCGGCAGGACGTCGACCTCGCGCAGCTCGTCGGCGTCGTCGACCCGACCGCAGGCGATCTGGACCTCGACCTCCTCCGGTTCGAGATTGCCAAGCTCGACCACTGCCCGCACCGACAGCCGGGAGCCCAGCGCCGGCTCCTGCTGCCCGCCGGTGACCTTGCGGATCATCACCCCCGACCAGGCCGCCGTCACCCGCTCCTTCCAGGCCGCCAGCTCGCGCGCGCCGGCGAAGCCGTGCTCCTGGAGCCGCGCGGGGATGGTCGGGTCGTCGGCCGACGGGATCGCCCAGCCGTTGCGGCCGTCGTAGCACTCGTCCCACCAGCCGTCCCGGATCGACAGGTTCAGGCTGCCGTTCATCGCCGCCTTCATGCCGCTGGTGCCGCACGCCTCGTACGGGCGCAGCGGGTTGTTGAGCCACACGTCCGCGCCCGCGACCAGCGTCCTGGCCATGGCCATGTCGTAGTCGGGCAGGAAGGCGATGCGGTGGCGCACCCGGGGATCCGAGGCGAAGCGGGCGAACTCGGCGATCAGCTCCTTGCCGCCCTCGTCGGCGGGATGGGCCTTGCCGGCGATCACGAGCTGGATCGGCCGCTCGGGGTCCAGCAGCAGCCGCGTCAGGCGCTCGGGATCCTTGAGCAGCAGGGTGAGGCGCTTGTACGAGGGCACCCGCCTGGCGAAGCCGATGGTCAGCACGTCGGGGTCGAAGGCCCTGGTGATCCAGCCGAGCTGGCCCTCGCTGGCGCCTCTGGCGCGCCAGGCGACCGCCAGGCGGCGGCGGACGTCCTCGACCAGGCGGCGGCGGGCACGCCGCCGCAGCTCCCAGATCTCGCCGTCGGGCACGCCCTGGAGCGGTGTCCACGGCCGGTCGGAGGTCTGGAAATCGGCCCCGAGGTAGCGCTCGAACAGCTCGGCCCAGTCCCGCTGCACCCAGGTCCCCGCGTGCACGCCGTTGGTGACGTGGCTGATCGGCGCCTCGGTGGAGCTGAAGCCCGCCCAGAGCCCATGGAACAGCTCGCGCGAGACCTGCCCGTGCAGGCGGCTGACGCCGTTGGCGCGCTGGGCCAGGCGCAGGCCCATCACGGCCATGTTGAACATCGAGCCGTCGCCGTCCGGCTCGGCGCCGAGGTCCATGATCCGGTCGACGTCCAGCCCCGTCTCGACCCCGCCGGCGCCGAAGTAGCGCTCGATGAAGGAGCGCGGGAACCGGTCGATGCCCGCCTCGACCGGGGTGTGGGTGGTGAAGATCGTGCCGGCGCGGGTCGCCTCGATGGCGCTGGCCGCGTCCAGGCCCTCGTCCTGGATCAGGCGGCGGATCCGCTCGAGCCCGAGGTAGCCGGCGTGGCCCTCGTTGGTGTGGAAGACCTCGGCCCGGAGGCCGAGCGCGTCCAGCGCCCGCACCCCGCCGATGCCGAGGAGGATCTCCTGCCGGAGGCGGTGCTCGCCGCCGCCGCCGTAGAGGCGGTCGGTGACCGCGCGCTCCACCGGGGCGTTGCCGTCCACGTCCGAGTCGAGCAGGAACAGCGGCACGCGGCCCACGTCCGCCCGCCAGAGCTGCGCGAACAACGGAGCGCCGTCGGGCAGCCGCACGTTGATGCGCAGCGGCAGGCCCTCGCCGTCGGTGACCAGCTCCAGCGGCAGCTCCTGCGGGTTGAAGGCGGGGTACGACTCGACCTGCCGGCCGTCGGCGGTCAGGGACTGCCGGAAGTACCCCGACCGGTAGAACAGCCCCACGCCGACCAGCGGCACGCCGAGGTCACTGGCCGCCTTGAGGTGGTCGCCGGCCAGCACGCCGAGCCCGCCGGAGTACTGCGGCAGGACCTCGCTGACGCCGAACTCGGGAGAGAAGTAGGCGATCCGGCTGGGCGCGCCGCTCAGCGTCTGGTACCAGCGAGGCTCGCGCAGGTACCTGGCGAGGTCGTCGGCGGCGGCCGCCTGGGCCGCCAGGAAGGCCGGGTCGGCCGCGGCGCGCTCCAGCACGGCGGCGTCCGTCTCGTTCAGCATCCGCAGCGGGTTGTGGCCCGAGGCCTCCCAGCCGGCCGGGTCCATCGCGGCGAACAGCTCCTGCACCGGAGGGTGCCAGGTCCAGCGCAGGTTGCGAGCCAGGACGGACAGGGGCTCCAGTGGCTTCGGCACGGTGGGCAGCACCGTGAAGCGTTGTAGCGGTTTCATGATCCGACGACTATACAAGCGCTCGTTGGCAGCGAAGTCGCCGGATCGGGCGTTAGCTCCCACTCCAGGTGGTAGCGTGCAAGTGTGATCGGGCGCGTCGTCATCGAGGGGATCCGACCGCAGGTTGACTGCGGGCAATGGCCTGCCCGCGCGGTCGCCGGTGAGTGCGTGCCCGTCCAGGCGACCATCTTCCGCGACGGCCACACCGTGGAGGTCGCCGCGGCGGTCCGGGTCGTCGGCCCCGGTGAGCGCCAGGATCAGCGCATCCGCATGACCGAGGTCAACCACGGCCTGCACCGGTGGGAGGCCGAGGTCACCCTGCCGGGCATGGGCATGTGGTCCTTCACGGTCGAGGCGTGGACCGACGAGCTGGCCACCTGGCTGCGCGGCACGACCGCCAAGCTCGACGCCGGCCGCGACGTCGACCTGGAGCTGGAGGAGGGCGCCCTGCTGCTGGAGCGCGAGGCGACCCGGCTGCCGGCCGCCCGCCGGGGCCCGCTGGTCGAGGCGATCGCCGGGCTCCGCGGCGAGGGCGACGCCGCCACCCGGCTGGCGGCGGCCACCGATCCCAGCATCGCCGAGCTGCTGGAGGCGTACCCTCCGCGCTCCCGCACCCGCTCCCGCCGCCTGCGGATCTGGGTCGACCGGCCGCGGGCGCTCTACGGCGCCTGGTACGAGTTCTTCCCGCGCTCGGAGGGCGCCACCGAGACCTCCAGCGGCACGCTACGGCAGGCGGCCGAGCGCCTGCCCGCGGTCGCCGGCATGGGGTTCGACGTCGCCTACCTGCCGCCGATCCACCCGATCGGCTCCACCAACCGCAAGGGACGCAACAACACCCTGCACGCGCGCCAGGACGATCCGGGCAGCCCCTGGGCGATCGGCAGCGACGCCGGCGGCCACGACGCGATCCACCCCGACCTCGGCACCATCGAGGACTTCGATGCCTTCGTGGCCAGGGCGCGCGAGCTCGGCATCGAGGTCGCCCTCGACTACGCGCTGCAGTGCTCGCCCGACCACCCGTGGATCAAGGAGCACCCGGAGTGGTTCCGCATCCGTCCCGACGGCTCCATCGCCCACGCGGAGAACCCACCCAAGGTCTACGAGGACATCGTCCCGTTCGACTTCGACAGCCCCGAGGCGCCGGCGCTGTACGGTGCCTGCAAGGGCATCCTCGACCGCTGGATCAGCCACGGTGTCCGCGTGTTCCGCGTGGACAACCCGCACACCAAGCCGGTGCGCTTCTGGGAGTGGCTGCTCGACGCGGTCAAGACCGAGCACCCCGAGGTGGTGTTCCTCTCCGAGGCGTTCAGCACCCCGCCGATGATGCACGTGCTCGCCAAGGTCGGCTTCAGCCAGTCCTACACCTACTACACCTGGCGGAACACCAAGGCCGAGCTGGAGGAGTACCTGACCGAGCTGACCACCTCGGAGTCCGCGGACTACTTCCGGCCGAACTTCTTCGTGAACACCCAGGACATCCTCACCGCCTACCTGCAGCAGGGGGGCCCGCCGGCGTTCAGGGTCCGCGCCACCCTGGCCGCTACGATGTCGCCGTCCTGGGGCATGTACTCGGGCTTCGAGCTCTACGAGCGCGAGCCGCGCTCGCCCGGCAGCGAGGAGTACCTGAACTCCGAGAAGTACCAGTACCGGCCGAGGGACTGGTCCCAGCCGTCGCTGGCACCCTACGTGGCGCGGCTCAATCAGCTCAGGCGCGCCCATCCCGCCCTCCACTGGCTCCGCAATCTCCGTTTCCACCTGGTCGACTCGACCGACGTCATCGCGTTCTCCAAGCGGTACCGGGACGATACCGTCCTGGTGGTGTGCAACCTCGACCCGCACCAGGCCCACGACAGCATGGTGCACCTCTGGCTGCCGGCCCTCGGGCTGGACTGGGACGTCGGCTCGTTCGAGGTCCATGACGAGCTGACCGGCCAGAGCTGGACCTGGCAGGGACCGTCCAACTACGTCCGTCTCGATCCCGCATCCGAGGTGGCCCACGTGCTCCACGTCCGATCTCGATAAGCCCATCGAGGCGTCGCCATGACCGAGCTGGAGTCCGCTCTCGCCGCATTCCTTCCCAGCCAGCGCTGGTTCTCGGGCAAGGGACGGCAGATCGGCGAGGTCCGAATCGAAGCGAACGTGCCGCTGCGCGCCGCCAGGCCAACGCTGCACCTGGTGGTCGCCGCGGTGGCGTACGCCGACGGCGGCGTGGACCGCTACCACCTTCCTATCGGGCACGACTTCGGCTTCGAGGCCCGCTCGCTGCTCAGCCGCCGCCCCGGCGCGCTGATCCTGGAGACCAAGCCGCCACGCGAGGGCGTCTACTACGACGCGGTCGCCGACGAGCGCCTCGGCGCGATCTTCCTGGAGATGCTGTCGCGCGGGGCGACGCTGGACCAGCTCCGCTTCCACCGCGCTCCGGAGTGGAACGAGACCCTGCGCGGGCCCGGCAAGCTGCTGAACGCCGAGCAGACCAACTCCTCGCTGGTGTTCTCGAACCGGCTGATCCTCAAGCTGTTCCGCCTGCTCCAGCCGGGCGAGAACCCGGAGCTGGAGGTCACCAGGGCGTTGGCGGCCAAGGGGTTCGACGCCTGCGCCGAGCTGCTCGGCTGGATCGAGGGCCTCGGCTCCACGCTGGGAGTGCTCCAGCGCTACTACGCCGGCAGCGTGGAGGGCTGGAAGCTCGCCGTCGAGCGGGTCGCCGACCACTACGAGTCCGAGGACCCTGGCAACTTCGCCGGAGAGGCCAGGGAGCTGGGGCGGCTCACGGCCGAGCTGCACGCCGCCCTGGCGACCGCCCTTCCCAAGGTCAGCGAGGGCCAGCCCGACCTCGGCCGCCTGAGCGCCCGCCTGATGGGTCAGCTCACCCAGGTCGCCGCGCTCGTGCCCGAGCTGGCGCCCCACCGGCGCGCGATCGAGGAGGTCTACGCCGAGGCGGTGCGCGGGGTCGGCGGCGCCGTCCACCTCCAGCGCATCCACGGCGACTACCACCTCGGGCAGGTGCTGCGCGTGGGGCAGCGGTGGCTGGTGATCGACTTCGAGGGAGAGCCGGCGCGCAGCCTGGAGGAGCGCCGCCGCATGACCAGCCCGCTGCAGGACGTGGCCGGCATGCTGCGCTCCTTCGACTACGCCGCCCACTCGCCGCTGGTGCTCGGCGAGGACCCGGACACCCCCGGGCCGAGCAGGGCCGAGCTGGACCGGCTCGGGCAGGCGGCGCAGCGCTGGATCGAGGCCAACCGGACCGCGTTCCTCGACGCGTACATGTCCAGGGCGTCCAGCGGCGGCTGGCTGCCCGACCACCCTGAGCTGCTGCTGCGTGCCTACGAGCTGGACAAGGCCGTGTACGAGGTGATGTACGAGGCGCGGCACCGCCCGCCGTGGCTCACCATCCCGATCGGAGGCATCCAGCGCCTGCTGGGCGCCAGGACAGCTACCCTGGAGGCCCCCCGCAACCCGCGTCCCTGACCACCATCACCCTCGCCAGCCATTCCCGCCGACGAAAGAGCGATGTCGATGCCGTTCCAAGAGGAGATCGAGCGCCTGGTGCGTGGGGAGCACCACGAGCCCCACCGCCTGCTCGGCGCCCATCCGGAGGCCGGCAAGGTGCGCGTCCGGGCCTGGCGCCCCGACGCGCGCCAGGTGAGCGTCCTGGCCAACGGTGGGCGCGAGGTCCTGGAGCGGATCCACCCGGCCGGCCTGTTCGAGGGCACCCTGCCCGGAGAGACCGGCGCGGCGGCGCGGGCGGGCGCCGAGCGGCTGCCCGCCTACCGGCTGGAGGTCTCCGACGGCGAGCACGTCGTGGAGGTCGACGACCCCTACCGGTTCCTGCCGACGCTCGGTGAGCTGGACCAGCACCTGATCGGCGAGGGCAGGCACGAGCGGCTGTGGGAGCGGCTCGGTGCCCACCCGACCGTGCTGGAGGGCGTGGCCGGTACCGCCTTCGCGGTGTGGGCGCCCAACGCCCGCGCGGTGCGGGTGGTCGGCGACTTCAACCGCTGGGACGGGCGCCTGAACCCGATGCGGGTGCTCGGCTCCTCGGGGGTCTGGGAGCTGTTCGTTCCCGGCGTCGGCGTGGGCGACAAATACAAGTACGAGGTGCTCGGGGCCGATGGCGGGCTGGTGCTCAAGGCCGATCCGCTGGCGTTCGCCACCGAGCGCCCGCCGGCCAACGCCAGCGTGGTGCACACCTCCAGCTACGCCTGGGGCGACGAGGCATGGATGGACACCCGCGGCGAGCGCCAGCGAGTGGACGCCCGCATGTCGATCTACGAGCTCCATCTCGGCTCATGGCGCAAGGGCCTGTCCTACCGGCAGCTCGCCGATGAGCTGCCGGACTACGTCGCCGGCCTCGGCTTCACCCACGTCGAGCTGATGCCGCTGGCCGAGCATCCCTTCGCGGGCTCCTGGGGCTACCAGGTCACCTCCTACTTCGCGCCGACCGCCCGCTTCGGCAACCCGGACGACCTGCGCTACCTGATCGACCGGCTGCACCAGCGCGGCATCGGCGTGCTGATGGACTGGGTCCCCGCCCATTTCCCCAAGGACGCCTGGGCGCTGGCGCGCTTCGACGGCACCGCCCTGTACGAGCACGCCGATCCGCGGCGGGCCGAGCATCCCGACTGGGGCTCGCTGATCTTCAACTACGGCCGCAACGAGGTGCGCAACTTCCTGACCGCGAGCGCGCTGTACTGGCTCGAGGAATTCCACCTGGACGGGCTGCGGGTCGACGCCGTCGCCTCCATGCTCTACCTGGACTACTCGCGCCAGGCCGGGCAGTGGGTGCCGAACCGCTTCGGCGGCAACGAGGATCTCGAGGCGATCGAGTTCTTGAAGCAGCTCAACACCCTCGTCTACGGCAGGCACCCGACCGCCATCACCGTCGCCGAGGAGTCGACCGCCTGGCCGGGCGTCTCGCAGCCGGTCCACCTCGGCGGGCTCGGCTTCGGCTTCAAATGGAACATGGGGTGGATGCACGACACCCTGGAGTACATCTCGAAGGACCCCGTCTACCGGCGCTTCCACCACCATCAGCTCACCTTCTCGCTGATGTACGCCTTCAGCGAGAACTTCATCCTGCCCATCAGCCACGACGAGGTGGTCCACGGCAAGGGCTCGCTGTACGGCAAGATGCCGGGCGACACCTGGCGGCGACTGGCCAACCTGCGCGCCTACCTGGGCTTCATGTGGGCGCACCCGGGCAAGCAGCTGCTGTTCATGGGCTGCGAGCTGGCCCAGGAGGCCGAGTGGTCGCACGAGCGGTCGATCGACTGGGAGGCGCTGGCCGATCCCGGCCACGCCGGCATCCAGCGCCTGGTCCGCGACCTGAACGACGTCGCCAGCCAGCGCCCGGCGCTCTGGCAGGTCGACAGCTCGCCCAGCGGCTTCGGCTGGATCGCCGCCAACGACGTCGACGACAACGCGCTCTCGTTCATCCGCTGGTCGGCCGATGGCCATCCGATCGTCTGCCTCTGCAACTTCTCGCCGGTGCCCCGCTACGACTATCGTGTCGGCTTTCCCCAGGCCGGCCATTGGGCGGAGGTCCTCAACACGGACTCGGAGCTGTACGGCGGCTCCAACGTCGGCAACCTGGGCATGATCGCCGCCGAGGAGATCACCTGGGACGGTCAGCCGGCCTCGGCAAGAGTCACGGAGAGGAGTGGGATGGCGGCCCGAATGGAAATGGAGCGGCTGGGCCTCGGCCGCCTCGAGCGGCTCGACCTGCGGTCGTTCTGGGGTGAGCAGCTTCCGGACTTGACCCCCTGGTTCGTCCAGAACGTCGACCTGCTTGGCCAGACGCTCGGCATCGACATCACGCCGATGCAGCGCGATCACCAGGTCGACGGATCCTTCAACGTGCTCGGGACCGATGCGCTCGGGCGCCCGATCGTCATCGAGAACCGGCTCGAAGAGGCCGATCACAACCAGCTCGGCGAATTGATCATGCATGCCTCGACGCTGGAGTCCGCGGTCATCGTCTGGGTCTCGCCGCGCTTCGACCTGGAGTCGCGCCGGACCCTGGAGTGGCTGAACGACCGCACGGATTCCAAGGTCGATTTCTTCGGAGTGGAGCTCGGCCTGGTGCGGATCGGCAGGTCGCTGCCGGCGCCGGTGCTGGACGTGGTGGTGCAGCCGCGGAACTGGCGCAAGGCGAGCAGGCGGCAGGGGTCGCTGGGCGGCGTGTCCACCTCGCCCGGCCCGGTGCCGATGTCGCCGGCCAGCGTCCCGACCGCGCCACCGCCACCACCGCCCCCGGAGCCGGCACCGCCTCCGCCGCCCCCCGCGGCCGCGGTCAGCCACATCCCGGCGGTGCCACCGCCGTTGGCCTCCGAAAAGGACGGCGGGTTGCAGCCGGCCGAGGTGCGCCACAGCTTCTTCCAGGCCATGTTCGAGTCGGTGGCGAGGCGCCGGCCCGGCTTCCGGGTGCCGAAATTCGGCTACGAGAACTGGGTCGGCTTCGCCGCCGGGCCGTTCGGCTTCTACGACGTCGCCTTCACCGCCAACGGCGCCGTCCGCGCCGGCGTCTACCTCGACATGCAGGAGCGGACCGCGACCAAGCGGCTGTTCGACGACCTCTTCTCGGAGCGTCTGGCCATCGAGACCGGTGTCGGCCGCATCCTCTCGTGGGAGCGGCTCGACGAGCGGCGGGCGTCGAGGATCGTCGACTACCGCGAGGTCCGTGACCTCGCCAACATCGACGAGCAGTGCTCCGCGGCCGAGTGGGCGGCGGAGACCGTGGCCGCCCTGATGGACGCCCTCGACGGCCGGCTGCGCTCCACTGCGCAGATCCTGCTCTCGCGGGTCCAGGGCGGGGTCTAGCACCGGCGCCCGCGGTAGGTGCGGCAGTGCTCGACCTGGCGTTGCTCGAGCGCCAGGCGCGCGAGCGGCTGGACCGTGCCGCCTATGACTACTTCGCCGGCGGCGCCGAGGACGAGCTGACCCTGGCGGCCAATCCGGCCGCGTGGGCGCGGCTGCGGCTGCGACCGCACGTGCTCCGCGACGTCGGCACGATCTCGACCTCCACGACCGTGCTCGGCGCGCCCGCCTCCCTCCCGGTCCTGGTCGGGCCGGTCGCCTACCAGCGCCTGGCGCACCCCGACGGCGAGCTGGCCACCGCCACCGGCGCCGCGGCCGCGGGAACCCTGATGGTCGTCTCCACCCAGGCCACCGCATCGCTCGAGGAGATCGCCGCGGTCGCGCCCGGAGCGCCGCGCTGGTTCCAGCTCTACGTCTACCGCGACCGCCGGATCGCCGCCGATCTGGTCCGGCGGGCCGCCGCCAGCGGCTACCAGGCGGTGGTGCTGACCGCCGACGTGCCCGTCCCCGGCAATCGCGAGCGCGACAGGCGCAACCAGTTCCAGCTCCCGCCCGGCATGGGACTCGCGAACCTCGCCGTGCCCGAGGAGCGGGTCGACGTGGTCGGCGTCGCCAGGCACTTCGACCCCACCGTGACCCCGGAGGCGATCGCCTGGCTGCGCGAGCAGTCGCGCCTTCCCGTGGTCGTCAAGGGCGTGCTGCGCGGCGACGACGCGGTCGCCTGCCTGGACGCCGGCGCCGCCGCGGTCGTCGTCTCCAACCACGGAGGCCGCCAGCTCGACGGCGCCGTCGCGACTGCGGACGCGCTCCCAGAGGTCGTCGAGGCCGTGGCCGGCCGCGCCGAGGTCTACGTCGACGGCGGCATCCGCCGTGGCGTCGACGTCGTCAAGTCCCTGGCGCTGGGCGCCCGAGCCGTCCTGCTCGGGCGCCCCATCGTCTGGGGCCTCGCCACCGGTGGCGCCGGCGGAGTCCAAGCCGTCCTGGACGGCTACCGCGAGGAGCTGGAGCGGAGCCTCGCCCTCTGCGGCACCCCAACCCTCCGCGACGTCACCCCCGACCTGCTCGCCCCGCCCGCCCGCGTCCCCTGACCCGCCCCCGCGCGGCGCGGCCCGGCCCTGGAGCCTGGCCGCGGGGGCGTTGCGGAGCCTACGGTGGCATCCAACTGCTGGCGGTGGAGGGCCGAGCCGGAGGAGGGACGCCCCAGTGCTCGAGGACAGTAACGTCGCGACCAGGATCCCCGCCAAGGACCTGGAACGGGCCAAGGCGTTCTACGCCGACAAGCTCGGGCTCACGCCCATCGAGGAGCGGCCTGGAGGCGCCCGCTACCGCTGCGGAGACAGCTACTTCGCCCTGTTCGAGTCCGCCGGCGCCGCCTCCGGCGCCCACACCCAGATGGCCTGGGAGGTCGACGACATCGAGGCAACCGTCGCCGAGCTGCGCCGCCGCGGAGTCGTGTTCGAGGAGTACGACCTCCCGGGCCTCGAGACCATCAATGGGATCGCCGAGATCGCCGGCAACTACCCCAGCAAAGGCACTGGCGAAAAGGGCGCCTGGTTCTACGACAGCGAGGGCAACCTCCTCGGGCTTGGCCAATCAATACACTGAAACCCACCTCCTATCCGCATTACAATGAGGAACGATCGTCTAGCGCCTGGCCCTCCGGGCTCGAATCGAGACCCGGTGCCGGCGCGCCGCGATGGGCCGCCGAGATCTCGCGGCGAGGCCCTTAGGCGGTCTGGGTGCCCAAGGTCGAACGTGCTTGCCATAGCGACGCCAGGTTCCTCGGGGCTGTCGCGCCATCTGATGCGCCCAGCGGTGCACCGTCTCCCACTGCCACTCGTCCTCGGTGAGATGGCCGGGCCTGCCGGGGTCGATTGTGGCGACTTATGTCCTCTGTGTCCGAGGCTCGCCACGCTGACCGCATCACGGCCGCGGCGTCGAAGGGTGCTCGCAAGCCGCGGCGTCAAGGATTCGTCGGTGATGAGGATGGGCATGTCAGGCCGCCGGGTCGTATTGGCGGACGGCTTGATACCAACGGACTGCGTCGCGTATCTCGGCTTGCGTCAGCTCGTATTCCTCACGAAGGATGCGAAGACCCGAGTAGCCGTCCTCGGCGAGGTGGGCGACCTGGGTGGCGAAGATTCGGCGACCGCGGATGGATGGGGCGCCGCTGATGCGATCGGGGTCGACCTCAATGTGGCGGATGTCGGGGTGCTCGCGGATCGCCCAGCCGCCGCGGCGGAGCAACTCGCTGACGGCCTCCAGCGTCGAGTAGCGCAGGACCGTCTGGTTGCCGTGGTTTCGCCCGATGTCGAGATCGGCGTCCTCCAAGTGGAGCAGGACGTTGGTCGGGCAGTGACCTTTGGCGTTGAGGGTCGTGACCAACGGCGCGGCGGTCAGAGGCCAGTTGCCGTACTTCTCTCTGGTGTTCTCGATGGTCTGGCGGATCTCCTCGCACGGCACCCCGCGGTCGATCAACTCGTGGGCCACGATCGCCTCGGCGACGTACTCGAAGCTGTAGGCGAAGTCAATGGCAGTCGACCTCGAAGCGCGGACATACCCATGCCGAGTCCACTCGCCGACTGTCTGCCCTGAGACGCCCGCGAGCTGGCCGACTTCCACTTCCCAATAGATACCCATCTGTCGCGCCTTTCCCCCACTCGAATTCCGTCATCCAGCGAAGGGTCGGGCAGGATCATGATGGGGCGCCAGCACGAATGCCAGTCTTTTATTGAGTCTGTGGGTAACTACCGCCAGGTCGCGTGATAGAGTGATGTAAAAGTCATGCTTATACTTGCTGGTCCATCGCCGTCGTCTCTGGCGGGTCGTAGACCCGCCACCCGCCAGCGGGCGACGCGGTCGGCGGACCGGTCCACAATGTTGACCCGCGGGTCCGGACCGTCGCGGGGAGGAGCAGCCATGTGGAGCGACACCCTGCCGGTACCAGGGCTGGTCGGAGTGTGCCGATGACTG
>WNFZ01003225.1_pt1 | contig 15321 bp, 15 predicted proteins | sample 5400081 | NCBI WGS metagenome assembly WNFZ01 (sample SAMN13153365, study PRJNA577476) | soil metagenome | isolation source: 80 cm soil or saprolite under grassland replicate 1 | place: USA:California | collected 2016-06-15 | reverse complement strand
TGCTGTGGGCGATCTCGACGTCCCTGAAGAACGAGGTGAACGCGGTGTCGGCGATTCCGAGCCTCATTCCGTCGCCGGCCACCTTTTCCAATTATCTCAGCGTCTTCTCGCACAAGACGTTCGTGATCGAGCTTCTGAATTCCGTCCTGTACGCCGCGGGCGCCGTCGCCGTCGCCTTGGCTGTGGGAATTCCTGCGGGATACGTCGCATCGCGATACACATTTCCTGGCAAGCGTTCGGTCATGCTGATCATTCTCGCGACGTCGATGGTGCCGGGAGTTGCGCTTCTCGTTCCAACTTTCTATCTGCTCGATCACCTCGGTCTTCTGAACAATCGTTTCGTGATACTCATCATCCTCGCCTCGCGCATCGCACCGCAAACGGTGTGGTTCATGCAGAACTTCATCGATGCCGTACCAGTCGAGATTGACGAGGCGGCGCACATGGATGGCGCCAGCCGCTGGCAGATCCTGACCAAGCTCGTGCTGCCACTCATCCGTCCCGGAATCGCGGCCGTCGCTGTCATCGGCGCCATTACGACGTGGAATGATTACATCACCGTCGCCGTATTCGCGCCGGACACCGCGAAACGGACACTGCAGGTCGCTCTCGTGAACCAGGTGTTCGACGCCGTCGGTATCTCATGGTCCTTCACCATGGCGTTCGCGCTGATTGCCTCGCTGCCGGTAATTCTGATGTTCCTGCTCGTTCAGAGGTGGTTCATTGCCGGACTCACCGCGGGCGCGGTGAAGGGATAGGGAGCCATGCAACACAAGGAGCAAGGCAACATGCACAACGAAGGCACGCCGCGTTACGACGGCCCGCGTGAGCTCGCGCAATCCCTGACCGCGCTCGCGCACATGGACGCGACCCAGGCGACCTGGAACCGCGAGGGACTGCGCGAGGACTCCGAGTACCGCGACCTCGGGCTCGCCGCGGTGACCAGCGGTCGCATCGGCGTCAAGCACATTCGGGCTCTGAAGCCGTTGACCGAGCCCACGGGCTGGCACTGGCACGACATGACCGCACACTTCCTGTACGTGCTGCGCGGATCGATCACGTTCCGCTTCGCCGGCGCCGCGGGCGAGATAACGCTGCATGCGGGTGACGGCCTGTCGCAGCCTGCTGGCGTCCCGCACAACGTGATCTCACGCTCGGATGACCTCGAAGTGATCGAGATCAACGAGCCGGCGGTCTATGGAACATGGGATCTGGCCGAACCGCCGGCGCCCTGGAAGTGACGATATCGGTGGAAGTGAACGGTGGCCAGTACATGCCGTAACGATTGCAGAATGCAGACTCACACGGTACGTGTGCTCACGTGATTCGACTGCGCAGAAGGAGCAACGGATGGCATCAGTTTCGTTCGAGAAGGTGGAGAAGGCCTACGGCACGACGAAGGTGATCCATGGCGTCGGCTTTGACATTCACGACGGTGAGTTCATGGTCTTGGTGGGGCCGTCAGGCTGCGGCAAGTCGACGCTTCTGCGCATGCTGGCCGGGCTCGAAGAGATCGACGGCGGAGCCATCGCGATCGACGGCAAGGTGGTGAACGATACGGAGTCGAAAGATCGAGACATCGCAATGGTGTTTCAAAGCTACGCGTTATATCCACACATGACCGTTCGCGCCAATATGGCGTTCAGTTTGAAACTCCGCAACGCCGACGCGGCCGTCATCGCGGAGCGGGTGGCGAAAGCTTCGAAGATTTTGAACCTCGATGCGTACCTCGAGCGTTTCCCGCGAGAGCTATCGGGGGGTCAGCGGCAACGTGTCGCCATGGGACGCGCCATCGTGCGCGATCCCAAGGTGTTCCTGTTTGACGAGCCGTTGTCGAACCTTGACGCCAAGCTGCGGGTTGCGATGCGCGCCGAGATCAAGGCATTGCACCAGCGGTTGAAAACGACGACCGTATACGTGACGCATGATCAGGTAGAGGCCATGACCATGGCCGATCGCATCGTCGTTATGCACGATGGTGTGGTCGAACAGATCGGCGCACCACTCGAGCTCTACGATCATCCGCGAAACCTGTTCGTCGCGCAGTTCATCGGGTCTCCCGCCATGAACGTCATCCATGGCAAGCTGCGCCGGGCCGGCGTCGATACAGTTGTGGAGACGCAAGACGGGATTCGTTGGCCGGTACTGCGCGAGCCTGCCGTCGGCGAAGGACTTGACGTCAGCTACGGCGTTCGACCGGAGCATCTCGCGGTCGTGCAACGTGGCAGCGCTGACAGCGTTCCCGGCGAAGTCGTCGTAGTCGAGCCAACGGGGGCCGAGACGGAACTACTGGTCCGCATGGGAACCTCGCAGATCAGCGTCATCAGTCACGGCCGAGCGAGCATCGGCGCAGGCGATCAGATTGCGCTGCGCGTTGCGCCGGGTTCAGTGCACCTCTTCGATCGGAACTCTGGTGCGAGGATTCCCGACGTGGAGGGAATGTGATTGAACACGGAGAGTCCGCGCCGGGTCGTGCCGTCTTGGCCGTGCGCGGCGACACCGTCCTGACGGCCGGCTGCAGCCGCGTCGAACAACGGAGCCAAAAGGAATGAAAGCAGTGTCGCTTGAACAGAATTTGAGGACGGAGGCCGCGGCGCGCCAACTGGTCGCTGCGCGGTTGGCGCACCGACCCGGCGCGCGTCTGGCCGAGTCCTGTCGGCCGCGCGACATTGAAACGGCGCTCGCGATTCGCCGTCGCGTTGGCGAATTGCTCCACTTCGACGTCGGCGGCTGGAAATGCTCGCTGCCGATGCCTGACAAGGCGGCGTTCATGGCGCCTATCTATGCGCCAACGATCACGTCGGCTTCGCCCTGTTCCGTGCTCGCAGAAGGTGCGAAGGCGCGAGTCGAGCCCGAAATTGCATTCGTGCTCGGACGTGATCTCAAACCTCGCGCTCAACCCTACAGCGACGCCGACGTGCGCTCCGCGATTCGTGAGACGAGACTGGTGCTGGAGCTCATGGGCTGTCGCTACGCGGATCCCGCGAGCGCCAGCTTTCTCGAAATGCTTGCCGACGGACTCAACAATCAGGGACTGTTCGTCGGGCCGGAAGTGAGCGACGGTTTGATTCGGCCGCTGGAAACGATCCGGGTCACTGTTGCCAGCGGGGCGGAAACGATACTGACTCACGAGGGCCGTCACGGCGATGGTCATCCGCTGCGTCCGCTAGTGTGGCTCGCGAATTTTCTCGCGTCTCGCGGCGAGGGTCTCGAGGCGGGTCAGATCGTTACGCTGGGCTCGTACGCCGGCGTGCTCGAGCTGCCACTCGCGACGCCGCTCGACATTCGATTCGGCGACCTTGGCACGCTGTCGGTTCAGTTCATTGGAATGGAATAGAACCGCGGCCCTAATGTCGGCCGTGTATCCAACGCTTTGAGAAGGAAACTGTTTGATGGCGACTGCTCTCAGCGGCATCCGTGTTGCCGCATTTACCCATTTTGCGGCCGGTCCTATCGCGGCCCAGTATCTCGGCTCTTTCGGTGCCGACGTCATAAAAGTCGAGTCGCCGCAGCAGGACGTCAATCGCTATGCGCTGCGCGATCCCAATGGCGGCCTTCAAGGCATTAGCCCGTACTACGTCGTAACCAATCGCAATCAGCGCGGTATCGTCATCGATCTGAAGAAGTCGTCCGGTATGTCGATCGCGAGGCAGCTCATTGCTTCCTCCGATGTCGTGATCGAGAACTATCGCCCCGGCGTGATGCAGCGGCTCGGTCTAGATTATGACGATGCCCGCAAGCTGAATCCCAAAATCATCTATGCGTCGATTTCCGCGTATGACCCCGAGGGTCCCGCGCGGGACCGTCCCGGCCAGGATCTTCTTTTACAGGCGCTGAGCGGCATTGCGAGCTTGACGGGGCGCGGCGACGGCCCGCCGATACCGGTAGGAGCCTATATTATCGACGGCTTCACGGCGATGCAGGTCGTTGCCGGTGTGTTTGCCGCTCTCCGCCATCGCGATCAGACAGGAGAGGGGCAATGGCTGCGCGCGGATATGATGTCGTCGTCGCTCTACCTGATGGCTCAGGAAGCGTCGTACGTCTTGAACATCGACGCCAAGCCGGAACGAAGTCGTGCCGGTATCGCGCACGTCAACCAGTCCGCACCATACGGTGTGTATCCGGTGAAAGATGGCGCGATCGTCATCTCGACATTCGGCGGTGTGCCAATGATGCGCAAGCTTGCCGCGGCCCTCGGCCTGGAGGATCAGATCGAGGATGATCTGACCGAGCAGGGCGTTCGTTTCAGGCGCGACAAGATCGCTGCCTTGTTGGCACAAAGGCTCGCCACGATGACCAAGGACGAAGCGATCAAGCTCATCGAACCGACGGGCTCATGGGTCGTTGCGGTGCGGTCGCTGGCCGAGGCGCTGGATGATCCGGCGGTCGCGGCGACCGGAATCATACAGAGCGTCGATACGCCCTATGGCGGTCACTACAAGATAGTTGCCGAACCGCTCAAAATGTCGGCGACACCGTTGGTTTCGGGACGTCCTGCGCCAGCTCATGGCGAACACACGCGCGACGTTCTCCACGACCTGGGCCTTTCAGACGGCGACATCGACGAGCTGATGGAGCAAGGCGTCGTGATGGAATGTCGCGTGCCCGCCGAACAATAGGCGAACATGTTCAAAAAGAGTATGAGCCAGCGCACCGACCGGTCGATTCGTAGGCGGCAACGCATGTCGAGCGTCTCTGCGCTAGCCTTCCGTCTTCCGAAGAATCGCATTGCGGACGTTGCCAAGCTCGCGAAGAAGGCCGCCTCGGATTTGGCTATGGTCTGGCCACTTCGCGCCCTCGTTCAATCCACCTCGGACGAAGCTCGAACAGTTTCGTAAACGATGCCAATCGCGATCGATTTAACGGGCCGCGTCGCCATTGTGACTGGCGGACACGGCGGGTTAGGACGGGTCATCGTCAGCCATCTCGCGAGCGCAGGTGCGAAGGTTGTCGTATTCGATCGGGCTACCGACGTGCCGATGACTGTCTCTGCCGAATGCTACGAAGTCGACATAACCGACGAGAACTCGGTCGCTGCCGCTGTCGATCGGGTGTTCGCAAAAGAAAAACGCATCGATATTCTCGTAAACAATGCCGGGGTTCAGGGTCCGATCTTGCCAGTTTCGGAGGTCAGCCTTGCCCAATGGAAAGAAACACTCGCCGTCAACCTGACCGGGACGTTCATCTGTTCGCAAGCAGTTGTGCCGCACATGTTAAAGGCAAGTTGGGGGCGCATCGTCAACATTTCTTCCGTTCAGGGTAAAGAAGGCACGGTATTTTCAGGACCCTACGCCGTATCAAAAGCTGGCCAGATCACGCTTGCCAAGGTGATGGGCAAAGAGCTTGCGACGTCGGGCATCACGGTCAACTGCATCACGCCGACAGTCGTCGACGCCGGCATGATTCATGGAATCGACGAGGATCGTAAGGCGGACCTGCTTCAACGCATCCCGATGAGACGTTTCTGCCGCCCAGATGAAGTTGCCGACATGGTGACGTTCGTTGCGAGCGACGCCTGCGCCTTCACGACTGGCGCGGTCTTCGACTTGTCCGGCGGCCGAGCGACGTGGTGATAAGGTCCGTTACATAGGGGCTAGAGCATGAGCGAGTTCTACGTATCAGTTGGCGACAGTGTGAGTTTTACGAAGACCATATCAGAGTTCGACGTATACCAGTTTGCTGGCATAACGGGCGACTTCTCACCGATACACGTCGACGCCGAGTATGCGCGCGCCACACCCATGAAGCAGCGGGTCGCGCATGGCGTCCTCTTGATTGGCTTGATGTCTACGACGGGCACCATGCTCATCCAGAAGTACGCGCGCGTTATTGCCGGGCATGAGTCATATTCGGTCGGATACGACCGGGTCCGCTTCATTCGACCGGTGTTCTTTGGGGACACTATCCGGGTTGTAGATACGGTGGCGGAAATTGATTTTGCCAAGAATCGATGTGGTACAAAGGTTGAGCTGTTCAATCAGCACGGCGAGATTGTTTGCGCCGCTACTCATCTCATACAATGGATAACGCCTCAAAGCAAACCAAAGGCGCCCGCTGCAGCATGAGTGTATTGCGCTGCTGCGCTAACCCCGGCAGGCACGCGAAGGGGTGCTGTCAGCCGCATTCGAAGCCGCTATCCGAGAGATTGAATGAAGCGCCGCGCGAGCCTCGAGCTGATTCCAACGCTTCATCGACACCGGCGTTTTGAGCGTTTTCCGAAAAGCGTCCACCACATTTCTTGAGTTCCTGAACGTGAGCGAGGACAAAATCGCCAGAGCACCCGAACGCCGTCTTCGTCTGGGATTCGTCGGGGGCGCGGCACCATCGTTCATTGGGCGAGTTCACCGCATTGCAGCTCGGTATGACGATCAGTTTGAAATTGTGGCGGGAGCATTTTCGTCAGACGCGAAGTCGAACCGCAATGCAGCCCTCGGGCTTCGCATCGCCGAAGACCGCGTCTACGCAAATGCGGAGGCCATGGTCAAGGGGGAGCTTGGGCGAGACGACCGCATTGATCTCGTTTCAATCCTGACGCCCAACGGAACGCATTTCGTGATTGCGAAGCGCTTCACCGAGGCCGGCTTTCACGTTCTGTGCGAGAAGCCGGTTACGACGACGGTTGACGATGCTCTGGAGCTGATAAGGATTCAACGGCGCATCGGGAATGTATTTGCCGTAGCGCACGCGTACACAGGCTATACGATGGTCCGCCATGCCCGACGCTTGATCGGTGAAGGATTGCTGGGCGCGCTTCGCATTGTGCAGATCGAGTACGCCCAGGGCTGGCTCTCCACGGCAGTTGAAGCTACGGGCGACAAGGTCGCCCGCAATCGCACGGATCCCGTCAAAAATGGCGCAGCGGGATGTCTGGCTGCGATCGGCACGCACGCGTTCAATCTTGCTGCCTATGTGACCGGCCTCGAGGCCACGCGCATCTCGGCAAACCTCCGGAAAGCCGTTCGAGGAAGGGAAGTACCAGACAATGCACATGTTCTGCTGGAGTACGAACGAGGTGTTTCCGGAGCTATGTGGGTCAGTCAGGTCGCCACTGGGTTTGGCAATTCCTTGGGTCTCCGCATTGTCGGAGAACGCGCGAGCCTGTCATGGAGCCATGATGAGCCGAATCGGCTCGAAATCCATCAAAGCGACGGCTCTTCAACGGTGCTTACTCGAGGAGGTGCTTACGTTGATGGTCCTTTGAGTGCGCCAATCGGTCATCCGGAGGGGTTCACCGATGCGTTTGCTAACCTCTATTCTGGCGTGGCAGATCTGGTATATGCGTCCAACGCGGGCATTGCGCCACCGATACATCAGTTCCCTGTGCCAACTCTTCTGGATGGCGCCAAGGCCGTCCGGTTCGCTGCTGCCGCGCTCGAGTCTTTCGCGAACGGGGGAGCTTGGACGGATAGCCGCCTCGTTGCCCAAACTAGCTGAGCAACGTTCTTGCCTGCTCCGGATCGGCTGACGTATCGACGCCGAGAGCGTTTGTCTTGATGACTTGCACGCCGATCGCAAGTCAATCGCGATCGCGCGCAGCTGCTCCAGACGCTCAATAGGCGACGTGGCGCTGTGGTCGAACAGATCGAACGGCGGCTCCGGGTCGAGTGCTGCGGTTCTAATGTCCGTTGTCGGGATGAAGTCTCTCGTGCGAAAGGTCCGAATCAGCGTTGGGGACTTTTTGGGGAGTCGCTCTGAAAAGCAGTGAAAAAAACAGTAGAAGACCGGGCGGGCAGTCCAAAGTAATTTAATAAAAACAACCGACCCCCTGGTTCGTAGTTGGCGAAGTAAAACCAAGTGCTCTTAATTGCTGTGGGACCCTCAGTCCCCGGACACGCGCGTCCGCTACCGACGCGTAACACCGTACGCGTACCGCTCCGGTCGAGCAGCCGATTCGCCTGCTTCAGCAGGTGTCCAACATCAGCACTCGCATAATGGCCAGCCATCGAATGATTGGCGTGGCCAAGAAGTGCTTCGCGATCTTCGGCGGAAACGCCCGCCGCTCGCAAACGGCACGCGAACGAGTGTCGCAGGTCATGGACGCGAACCAACGGCAATCCCCCGTCACGTCGGGCGCACTGCCAACCTTTGTTGTTCATTCTGCCAATACGCCGGCCGCGAAACGAGAAGACTCAGATCGGATGAAGCGATCGCTGTGCTTCTACAATCGACCAGGCGATGTCGTTCAGGATAACGACATGCGGTCGTTTACTTTTGAACGCTTCCTGAGGAATCACGAATACGGACCGTCCCAACTCCGGTATGGCAACCTCCCATGTCCACTGCAAGCCGCACACGTTGCTGTCGCGCAACCCCGTATTAACGGCAAAGAGAGCCATTCGGGCGAGGCGGGGAGGCAGCTTGCGAAACAGCGCGTCTTGCTCCTTCCAGGTGATCGGATAGGGTGAGCGTGGACTCTCAGGCAACATCGTGATTAGCGGCGGCATCCCATCGAGCCACGGACGACCGTCAGCATCACGGTAGGAGCGGGCCGCGCGATTCAAGATCGTGCGCGCCACTTCCAGACTGCGATTGATCGTGGTTGCACTCTCCCCATCGGCAAGCCGCGCCTTCACGAAGGGCTCCATCGTCTGATCGTGAACGTGCTGCGGTTCAAGATCGCCGATGTACGACTGCAGCAGCGTGACGTGCCACTTGATGACATCGATGCTACGCTTGCCGAGCGACTGCGCGACATAGCGCGCGGCGCAAACGGTGAAGGTCGGGCGTGCATGCGCACTTCGCGCGAGATCGCATTGCACTCGAGCGATTTCGGTCTGCAATCGCTCCTCCGCTTGCTCCTGTGTTATGGCGCCGACGCGCAGGCCGATGCGTACTCCGAGATACCGCTTGTCGATGAATCGTCGGCCATTTGCGAGGACCGTGATCCCTGGTGTGCGTGTCGTGGCCATGAGCTCCTCCTGTGGGACGGAGAAGCATTTTCGAGAGGGGCTGCAAGCCGAGGCAAGTCGTTGGCTGGCGGGTCACTAAGTAGCCTTTGGTGCTGCTGTCGTAGACGTCGTCGGTTATCTTGCGTATCGGGGCGTATTTAGCGATCCCGCATCCGCGAACAGTCGACACGACCTTCTCGCGCTTGACGCTGCTACGACCCGTAACGAAGGCGATCTTCCCGTCAAGCTGGGCGTGCAATTCTCCTCAAGAAGTCGGTCGGCGCAGCGCGATCAGGTTGCCAACAAAGACCTGCACCAGCTCCCCGTTCTGATTCAACGTCGTCGTCCTTACCTTGATCACGCCCTGATCCGGCCGAGATTTTCGAAGCGCGTACTTCGAGGACCTCGGTTTCCACATGCAGCTCATCTCCTGGTCGCACCGGCCGCGGCCAGCGCATTTCGTCGAATCCGACGCCAATGATGCCGCCCGCCGGCTTGAGCTCGCTTGCCACGAGAAGGCGCATCGTCATCGCCGCGGCATGCCAGCCGCTCGCGGCCAGTCCCTTGAAGAACGAGTCGCGGGCGCGGTCCTCGTCTAGGTGAAACGGCTGCGGGTCGAACTCCGTGGCGAAGGACTTGATGCGCGCAGCCTCGACCGAAAGCCGGCCCGAGGCGAACTTCTGTCCCGGTTCGAACTCCTCGAGATATCGCACCTTTAGAGCCTCGCTCGAGTCTGCTGGCGTTGTCGGGTGGACCCTGAGGCGGGCTTGTCGAGCTCGCACGAAACGACCTCGCCCAGAAGGCCGCGCAGATCGGCCGCGCGTCTGGCGCCGAACCGCTCCTCAAATTCCTTCTGCGCCTCGACCCACAGTTTCGCGGCGCGCTGCAGGCGCTCGGTGCCGGCTTTCGTCACTGCAAGCTCCTTGCTGCGACGATCCAGGATCCCGTCCTTGATGGCAATGAGGCCATCGCGCTCCAGCGGCAGCATGGTCCGGCCAAGCGTGGTGCGATCCATGACCAGCTCGCGGGCAAGGGCGTTGATTGTCATCGGTCCCAGCCCCTTCAGCTTCGCGAGGATCGAGAACTGCGTTGTCCGCAGTCCCGTGGACGCCAGGTACTGGTCGTAGAACTGGGTCACGTGGCGGGCGGCCTGGCGCAGCGCCAGGCAATTGCATTCCGGCCACCGGACCGAGCTTTCGGAGGGCATCAGAAGGTTCCTCTTGACAATAAGTGCATATACGCTCATATTACACGCATATACGCCTATGTCAAGTCCTCTGACGATCGAGATCAAGCCTGGAGCGTTGACGTGATGCATGACTGCCGCCCCCGTTCGAACCTGGCCGATGATTCCTCGCGCTCGCTGCACACGTATCCAGCGCACCTGGCCCGCAACTGGAGACTGGACTCGGGTGAGTCGTTCTCCCTGCGGCCGGTCCGCCACGACGACGGTGTGCTCGAGGAAGCGTTCGTCCGTGGCCTTTCCCGCGAATCGCGCTATCAGCGCATGTTGAGCGGCGGCTTCAAGGTGACGCCCGAGTGGATCGAGTCGATGACGCACATCGACTATCAGCGTCACATGGCCTTCGCCGTAACCAGCGTGATCGACGGTGTCGAGCAATTCGTCGGGGTCGGGCGCTATGTCGTCGATGTGGCGACGGCGGGTGCGGAGGTAGCGCTGGTGATCGCGGATGTGTGGCAGGGCCGGGGGCTTGGTCGTCGGCTGCTCGCGACGTTGATCGAGCATGCGCAAAGCGCACGGGTACAGCAAATAGTCGGCGTTGTTCTCGCCACCAACGAGGCCATGCTCCGGCTCGCCCGGTCGATGGGCTTTTCTGTGAACGCGGAGCCGGGAGACGCCACCGTACTGCGTATACGGCGCGATCTGGTAGCCGTGAATGCTCAACTACACTGATTGAAGGACCTACATGTCATCGCGAGATGTTGTGTTGTCTCACCCCGTTCGCACCGCGATCGGGACCTTTAACGGCACCTTGAAGGACACGCCGGCCAGCGAGTTGGGCGCTACGGTGGTTCGCGAGACGCTTCGGCGCTCGGGCCTCGATCCCGCGCGCATCGGCAGCGTCGTGATGGGCAACGTGATCCAAGCCGGGAATCGAATGAATCCCGCCCGGCAAGCCGCGATCAACGGCGGCGTTCCCGTCGCCGTGCCAGCGATGACCGTCAATCGCGTCTGTGGCTCGGGTGCGCAGGCAATCGCATCGGCGGCACAGGAGATCTGGCTCGGCCATGTCGACGTCGCCATCGCCGGTGGAATGGAAAACATGGATCAGGCGCCGTACCTCATGCCCAGTGGGCGCTGGGGTCAGCGCATGGGCGATGTCGAGATCTACGACAGCATGTTGCGCGACGGATTGAACGACGCGTTCTCGGGCGAGCACTCGGGCTGGCATACCGAAGACCTGGTGGTGCGCGGCAAGATCTCGCGCGAGGATCAGGATCGTTGGGCGGAACGCTCGCAGAAGTGCTTCGCGGCGGCGCAAACGGCGGGGCGCTTCGCCGCCGAGATCGTCGGCGTGGAAGTTAAGGGGCGCAAGGGCCCGCAAGTCTTCGACACCGACGAAGCGAATCGTCCCGATACGACTTTGGAGGTGCTCGCCAAGCTCAAGCCGGCGTTTCGCAACGACGGCACGATCACCGCCGGCAATGCGCCAGGGCTCAACAGTGGCGCCGCCGCGATGGTCGTCGCGGACCGCTCTTTCGCCGACGCGAACGGTCTCGAGCCGCTTGCGCGCCTGGTCTCCTACGGAGTCGCAGCAGTCGAGCCCGGGATGTTCGGCATTGGGCCGGTGCCTGCGGTGCGGCAAGCATTGGAGCGCGCCCGCTGGAACTTAAGCGACGTCGAGCGCGTGGAAATCAACGAGGCGTTCGCGGCCGTGCCGCTCGCCGTCTTGCGCGAGCTCGGCCTGCCGGAGGACATCGTCAATGTCGATGGCGGCGCGATCGCGCATGGTCATCCGATCGGGGCGACCGGTGCGGTACTGACGACCCGTTTACTGCACTCGATGCGACGCGACGGACGCAAACGCGGTGTGGTGACGCTATGCATCGGAGGAGGGCAAGGTATCGCGCTTGCGCTCGAGATGCTTTGAGAGAGCACACACCACTGAAAGCCAATCCCATGAAGATCGGAAGGAAGGACATCATGAAGAGCAAGATAGCGCTCGTTACAGGCGCCTCGTCAGGCATCGGCGAAGCTACGGCAGAGCGGCTCGCAAGCGCTGGCTATAAGGTCTACGGCACCAGCCGACGGGGAGCACAAGCGGGCGAGCGATCGTTCGCGATGCTGCGTCTCGACGTGACCAGCGATGAATCGTCCGAGACTGCTGTCACCGAAGTGTTGCGCTTGGAAGGGCGCATCGACCTGCTCGTGAACAACGCCGGCTTCGGCGTTGCGCCCGCCAGCGCGGAAGAGAGCTCGATCGAACAGGCCCGAGCGATCTTCGATACGAACTTCTTCGGCATCGTTCGCATGACGCGTGCCGTCGTGCCGCACATGCGGCGCCAAGGGGGTGGTCGAATCATCAACATCGGGTCGGTGCTTGGTTTCCTGCCAATGCCGTACATGGCGCTCTATGCGGCGACCAAGCACGCGATCGAAGGCTATTCGGAGTCGCTCGACCATGAGCTGCGCACGAGGGGCATTCGGGTCTCGGTCATCGAGCCCGCGTACACGAAGACGCGGTTCGACGCCAACTTCCTGCAGCCCGACTCGAAGCTCGACGAGTATCGCGAGGTTCGTGCGGCGCTGGGCAAGAGGCTCAAGGAAGTAGTCAAGGCTGGAGACGAGCCCGGCATTGTGGCCGACGTTGTGCTCAAAGCTGCTATCGCGGCGCGGCCGAAACTCCGATATGCAGCCGGTGGGCTCGCGAACCGCCTGCGAATTCTGCGCAGATTTGCGCCCGCGAGCCTGGTCGACGCTGGGGTCCGAAAGGACCTGCAGCTCGATGCACGAATGGCGTTGCAATGAGGGCGCTCATCGGCGATTCCTGCGAAGCAATGATGCAGCGCTGCGGTGTTCCGTTCGTTGCCCTCGTCGGGCTGTTGCCCTTCGTCTTGGCGGCATGCACCGACGCCACTTCTTCAACCGACCCACGGACGCAGCCTCCGCTGGTGCGGGTAGTGGCTGTCAAGAAGACTACATCGTCAGAGCGTTCCTTCACCGGCATCGTCGCGGCCCGCGTGCAGAGCGACCTGGGGTTCAGAGTCTCCGGGAAGGTTCTGGAACGCTTGGTCGATACCGGCCAAAACGTCAGGCGCGGCCAACCGCTCATGCGTATCGATCCCAAGGATCTGGCGCTCGCGCTGCAGGCACAGGAACAGGCTGTTACCGCCGCCCAGGCACGCGTGCGCCAGACCTCGCAAGAGGAATCGCGATACCAGGCCCTCGTCGCCACGGGTGCGGTTTCGAAATCGGCCTACGAGAAGGTTAAGGCGGACGCCGAGTCGGCAAGAGCCGAGCTCAATGCAGCCCAAGCCCAAGCGACCGTTGCCCGCAACCAGACGAGCTATGCGGTCCTGTTGGCCGATGCGGACGGCGTGGTGGTCGAAACTCTTGCGGAGACGGGGCAGGTCGTTGCTGCCGGTCAAGTCGTCGTGCGTGTGGCCCATGCCGGACCTCGCGAAGCCGTCATCGAGCTTCCCGAAACCTTGCGCCCGGCGATCGGATCGACTGGCCGCGCAACTTTGTACGGAAGCGGCCTCACAGGATCCGCGCAACTTCGCCAGCTATCGGACGCAGCAAATCGTCAGACTCGAACGTTCGAGGCTCGGTACGTGTTGATGGGTCCTCTGGCGGACGCGCCGCTCGGTTCGACGATCTCCGTCCAGCTCTCGCACGGCCAGCTCGACCCGGCGCTGCAGGTGCCGCTCGGCGCGATCTTCGATTCCGGCAAGGGTCCGGGCGTTTGGCTGGTTGCAGGGGAAACGGCTCGGGTCACGTGGCGTGCCGTGCAAATCGCCCGCCTCAGCGACGAAGCGGCTTCGGTCGTCGGCAACCTCAAGGCGGGCGATCGCGTGGTTGCGCTCGGCGCGCATCTGCTACGCGAAGGCGAGCACGTGCGATTCGGCAACGAGGCCTCACCAGACGTGGCCTTCAAAGGCGGGGCAGGGTCATGAGCGCGCAGGGCCGTCCCAAGCGCGAATTAGCGCCGAAGCGCGAAGCGCGGAGGGTAGTCCAATGAGCGGCTTCAATCTCTCCGCCCTCGCCGTACGCGAGCGCTCCGTCACCTTGTTCCTGCTCGTCGCCATTTCCATCGCCGGCGTCGTCGCCTTCCTGACGCTGGGTCGGGCGGAAGACCCGGCTTTCACGATCAAGCAGATGACCGTCGTCACGGCTTGGCCGGGCGCTACGGCAAAGGAGATGGAAGAGCTGGTCGCCGAAAAGTTGGAGAAGCGGATGCAGGAGCTCCGCTGGTACGACCGAACCGAGACCTTTACGCGCCCGGGCCTGGCGTTCACCACGGTGGTCCTGCGCGACAGCACGCCACCCGCCGAGGTCGCCGAACAGTTCTATCAGGCGCGGAAGAAACTCGGCGACGAGGCTCTTCAGTTGCCGCGTGGCGTGATCGGTCCCATGGTGAACGACGAATACTCCGACGTGACCTTTGGGCTGTACGCGTTGAAGGCCAAGGGAGAGCCTCATCGGCACCTTGTCCGCGAAGCGGAGGCGTTGCGACAACGACTGCTTCATGTGCCCGGCGTGAAGAAGGTGAACATCATCGGCGAGCAGGCGGAGAGGATCTTCGTCGAGTTCTCCTATGACCGCCTCGCCACCCTGGGTGTCTCCCCGGGAGACATCTTCGCCGCGCTCAACAGCCGGAACGTCATGACGCCCGGCGGATCGATCGAAGCCAAGGGGCCGCAAATCTTCCTCAGGCTGGACGGTGCTTTCGATGATCTGGACGGCATCCGCAACACCCCGATCGCCGCGCAAGGGCGCACCCTGAAGCTGTCCGACATCGCCGAAGTGAAGCGCGGCTACGAAGACCCGGCCACTTTCTTGATCCGCAACAACGGCGAGCCGACCTTGCTGCTTGGTGTGGTCATGCGTGAGGGCTGGAATGGCCTCGACCTCGGTAAGGCGCTGGGGCGAGAAGTGACGGCGATCAATGCGGACATGCCGCTGGGGATGAGCCTATCCCAAGTCACCGATCAGTCGGTCAATATCCGCGAGTCGGTCGACGAGTTCATGGTCAAGTTCTTCGCCGCTCTCGGCGTGGTCATGCTCGTGAGCTTTCTCAGCATGGGATGGCGCGTCGGCATCGTTGTCGCGGCGGCGGTTCCTTTGACCCTGGCCGCTGTGTTCATCGTCATGGCGGCTACCGGCAAGAACTTCGATCGGATCACGCTCGGGTCCTTGATTTTGGCGCTGAGGCTGCTGGTCGACGACGCGATCATCGCCATCGAGACG
>WNFZ01013523.1_pt1 | contig 15332 bp, 15 predicted proteins | sample 5400081 | NCBI WGS metagenome assembly WNFZ01 (sample SAMN13153365, study PRJNA577476) | soil metagenome | isolation source: 80 cm soil or saprolite under grassland replicate 1 | place: USA:California | collected 2016-06-15 | reverse complement strand
CCGCCGCCATCTCGCCCACCGCCGCCATCCGCTGCGATGCGACAAGCTCGGATTGGATCTTTAGCAGGTTCTCTTGCTGCTCGTCGATCTTTCGCGCGGCTTGCCGCACGATGGCAAACAACGAAACATACAAAAGCAGTCCGCCGCCGACAGCGCCAAAAAGCACGACGGCTCGCGCCTCCCGGACAGCATGGAATATCGAATCGGGGCGCCGATAGGTCTCAAACACTCCTAGGAGCTCTCGTCCGCTCTCCGAGTAGATAGGCACATAGACTTCCACGGCTCCCGATAAGGACTTGGGTTCGAAGATATTCTCGTGCTTCTCCAACGAACTCATGTCCGCGACGACTTGGCCTCGCAGAGCTCTTTGAAGCTGGGGATTATCGATGAATGATTTACCGACTAACCGCTTATCGTCCGACCAAATGACAATTCCTTTCGGATTGTAAACTTTGAAACGGACAATATCCGGCGACAGTCTCATATGCTCGAGGAGAGCAACAAATTTATGCCCTACCGACTTACGATCCTGGGCTTTGAAATCGTAGTCTTCGAGAAATGTGCGCACGTCCGTCCGGACAATTTGCGCCGTAGTTTGCCATTCCCGCTCAACGATCTGATTGATCAAGTAGTTGGAGACCATAAACCACAGGGCTGCAGTCATAATGCCGATGCAAATGAAACTATTGACGGCAAATCGAACGGTCAGGCTGGCATTCGCGAATAGAGACGTAATTGGCGTGTTCCAGAGCTTCATGGGCGCTCTTCACAATCCCCAGGGCGCCGTCACGCTAACATCGAGTCGTGCACAGGTTCAATCAATCTGGGTAGATAGAGATGTTATAATCGCCTGGGCCATTCGCGTTGATCGTTGGTCGATCGCCGCGCCAATCACACACACGTGCAGCGACCTTGGCAAATCAAGCTCACGAACAACCGGTTAAATCGCCAATGATGCGCGATGGAGTGTCATGTTTTTTGCGCTGCGTCGCAACTGGTCAGCTATGGAACTTTTCCGCCTTCAGCTAAGCGCATCACGGCGTCGACGATCTGGTCGACGTCTGGAATCATCGCATCGACCAGCGGCGGGCTGTGCGGTGGAGGAATTGGCTGCGCCGCGATGCGCACGACCGGCCCTTTTAGTTCAGAGAATAGATTCTCCTGAATCATTGCGGCAATCTCCGCGGAGATGCCGCCGATCACTGGTCCTTCGTCAAGCACGATCGCACGTTTTGTTTTCGCCACCGAGCCAATTATCGTTCCTTTGTCTAATGGCGCCAGCGATCGCAGATCGACGATTTCGATATCGACGCCCTTTTCTTTCAATGCTTCGGCAGCGGCGTCGGCTTTTAGAACCATGCCGCCACAAGTGACGATTGTCAGATCTTTTCCCTGGCGGCGAACCGCAGCAAGACCGATGGGCACAGTATAATCGCCTTCAGGCACGCGACCACGTTGCCCGTACAGGTGATGGCTTTCGAAGCAAAGCACGGGATTGGGATCGCGGATCGCCGAGAGCAAGAGCCCTTTGGCATCCGCCGGCGTCGTTGGCATAATAATTTTGAGGCCGGGGAAATGAATAAACGCGCCGTGATTACAGCTCGAATGGCTCGGTCCTCCGCCGGCGCGTGTGGCAAACTTAGTTCTCACGACCATCGGTACGCCGATACGGCCCCCGGTCATATAATGATAGCGCGCCGCATGGCTGGCGAGCTGATCCATAGCCAGAGGTAATAGATCGCAGAACTGAATCTCCACCACCGGACGCATACCATTGATCGCCGCGCCCACAGCCAGACCAACCAAAGCCGCCTCGGAGATCGGCGTGTCAAGAACGCGGCTGTCACCGAACTCTTGGATCAACCCGCGCGTAACCCCATAGGCGCCGCCGAAGAGAGCCACATCTTCTCCCATGACAAATACGCGGCCATCGCGCGCCATCTCGTAGCGCAAGGCGTCACGGAGCGCTTCCTGCACGCGCATTTCCTTGGCGGGCGCCTGAGCTTCCGTCGTCATTGGTTTAGCCACGGGCCACCTCCGTCACTGCGTAAATACTGCTCAAATCGACTTCCTTTTTCGGCAACGGCGCCGCTTCCGCGCGCTTGGCAGTCTCATCCAATTCCGCCTGGACCGCCGACGATATTTTCGCAAATTCCTCTTCGGTCAGATTTCCCTCTTGAATCAGTTTTTCCTTGAAGCGCTTGATCGGGCATTTTTGCTTCCAGGCTTCGATTTCTTCCTTTGAACGATAGCCCGTACCCGGGTCGCCGCCGAAGTGACCGTCCCAACGATAGGTGACACATTCGAGAAACGTTGCGCCGCCGCCGCTGCGCGCCTTGGTCGCTGCCGCTTGCGTGGCTTCATAAACCGCATCGACGTTATTGCCGTCGATGGTTTTACCTTCGAATCCATAGGCCGCAGCGCGGTCCGACAATTGTTTGATCGCTACGCTCTTCTCCAAGCTCACGGTCATGGCGTATTGATTGTTTTCGCAGATATAGATCACCGGCAGCTTCCACACGCCCGCGAGATTCATCGCTTCGTGCACCACGCCTTGATTGGCCGCGCCGTCGCCGAAGAAACTGACGACGACTTCCTTCGAGCCGCGGATTTTCGCTGAGAGTGCCGCGCCGGTGGCCGTCGGCACCGTCCCACCAACCGTGCCCGTGTTGCCAAGAAAACCAAAGGCCATATCGCCCATGTGCATTTTGCCTCCGCGGCCCTTCGAATAGCCATCGGCCCGTCCCATGCACTCACAAAGGAGCATGTAGAGATCGGCGCCTTTCGCGATCAAATGGCCGGTTCCGCGATGATAACTGGCGACCAGATCCGTAGACTCGAGCGCCGCGCAAACGCCGACTGCGATTGCCTCCTGGCCGCGATAGGAATGGGTGCTGCCGAACATCGCCTTGCGCTGGTAAAGCTCGTCGAGTTTCTCCTCGAAAGCGCGCACCAGAATCATCTGTCGTAGCATCTCTCTCTGCTTTATTGCGTCCAGCATCGCTACCTCCTTCGCGTCCGAGAGCACGGAAATATCGGCCGCGTTATCTCGCTCTTAATTATTTGGCCGAGCCTGGGTTGTCAAGGCAGAACAATGCGCCCCTTCATACTTGCTAAGGCTGAGCAACGATGGCGGAGGTCACACCGGGAGCAATGACGATAAAAGACGAGAGGGAGAGCTCCGCCGCTCTCCCTCTCCGAAAATAATCACATGCGCGTCGCCTTTGGATAGGCGGACGAGCGCGAAGATTTTCTCAGCGCTTATTTAAACGGCGCGCAGGGTGCGGGAGTCATCAACACATTTTCCTGCATGACCAAAAACTCTCGGGTCGGCGGCGGCCATCCTTCCACAGTCTTGGTCGCTTCGGCGCGCAGCCGCTCGCGTTCGCCGCCGTCTTTGTACGCCCAGACATGAACGTATTGGTTGAGCGGACCAATCATGGTTTGCCCCGCGAATACGAGGGGTGAGACCTTGGTGCGCGCCGGTATGACCTTGCCGAACCGTTCGAGCACGGTCGGCATTGTTCCCGGCTGGTAAGTATAGGTGCGGAACTCATAGAGATTTCCCAACTTGCTCTCGGGTCGCGGGGGCGAGAAAGGCGCTGGCTGGATAATCTTGTTTTCCTGCGTGACGATAAACTCCTGAGTTTTTGGCGGCCATTTGCCGGTTTTTCTAGCTTCGGCGCCGATCCGCTCACGATCTTCAAAACTTTCATATGGCCAGACATGAACCACTCGGTTAAGGCCGCCGACTTCGGACAGCCACAGGCCCAGCAGCTTGGAGAATTGCAACCGCGCCGTCAGTCCTTCGGCAAAGCGTTCGACAAAGTTGTTGGTCATCCCAGGTTTCAACAAGTAAGTCCTCATCTCGAGAATCATGCGACACCTCCATTCAATTTTTTCTATCCTTCCCACAAACCGTGGAACATTTGCAACAGGCCAAATTTTCCACGTAATCCCTCTAAAGGTCCGGGAAGACCAACTGCTTACGTCCATGTCGTCGGTTATTTTCGTGCGGACCGGACAGTGAGCCAAAGGCGAACAATCAGCGTCAACAGTGGGCAATTTTTCCGCGTCGCCAATGCTCCCCCGTCCACCCTACCTGAACATAGTCGTACGTAAGTTGTCATCTTATGTCGGGGAATCGTTTTTCGCTGGCAAGAATTCGCCGCTAATATTCCAAAATTTGCCACTACCGCCAAGCATTTCGCTGGTATGCATGTTGCTGAATCAATAGGACTCGCGGGCGTGCTGGAAGGAGCGGCCGCGGACGTTAAGGAACAGAACTTTATGAAAGTCCAGAAATCGACCGACATGGAAACCGACGAACCACACAGCACCCCGGGTCCCCACAAACAAAACCCGCAGATTTCCAATGATGAAGTCTGGAGACACCCCGAAACCGCTGATAAGTTTCCCGGCGAACAACCGGCAGCAATCAGATTGCCTGGTTGGCGGCGCCAGAAACGGGCGAATTATGTCCCGGTCAAAGCCAAATTCTTAGTTTCAACCGTGTTCTCCTGTCTATGGTCTTATGTTTCATGGGAACTCGCACAGCCTTGGGTGGGCGAGCTCGCAAACGTAACAGGATACTGGCCGGCGCTTACGATCATTTTCTTTATTGCGCTACTTCCCGGTTTCTTGAATGCTCATATTCTCGCCAGTGTGATTCTGGATCGACCGCCCAAACTCCATTTCGATTTGAACTATCCCACCATTAGCCTGCTCATCGCCGCGTACAACGAGGAAGAAAACATCACCGAAACGATTCGTGGCATCAAAAGCCAAGACTATCCAGCCGGTATAGAAATCATTGTCGTCGACGACGGCTCCAACGACAACACAGTGGACCTTCTTCAATCCCTCGGCTTACCTAACCTGAAAGTGGTTAAGGCCAATCACGGTGGCAAAGCGCGGGCGCTCAACGAAGGGCTGAAACATATCAAAAACGATATCGTCGTTTGCATTGATGCCGACACCTACCTGCAACCACAAGCGCTAAGACGAATTGTCGCGCGCTTTTTAACGGATCCACCCAATACGGGCGCTGTTGCCGGGTGCGTGCTGGTGAAAAATTCGCGTTCTACGTTTATGACCCGCCTTCAAGAATGGGACTACTTTACCGGAATCGCATCGGCCAAAAGGCAGCAGTCGCTCTATCAAGGAACGTTGGTGGCCCAGGGCGCCTTCAGTGCATTCCACAGTAAGGTCGTAAAGGCGCATCAAGGATGGCCGTCAGTAATCGGCGAAGACATAGTTTTCACTTGGTCGCTGATAAAAAGCGGCTGGCGCATCGGCTTCGAGCCCACCGCCATTGGATTCACTTCTGCGCCGGAGACGATTGAGGGTTTTTATCACCAACGGAAGCGTTGGGCGCGCGGCATACGCTTTCGTCTTTTTGCCTGGCGTGGTTCTGGCATTCCTCGGTCATTACTACATCGTCGGCCCGATAACTTTGCTTGTGATACCATTCGCCTTTCTCATCGTGATGATCATGTACCGAAAACAGAAAGCTGTATTCAAAGAGCTCGGCCTCACAGTGCGGCAGAATTTGGTCGGCTTCATTGTCTACATGCTCATCTATCAAGCGATCATGTCGCCCATCTGTGTGGTCGGCTATGTCCAGGAACTCATGGGAACGAAGAAACGCTGGTAAGCTTGCTTGCCAATGATGCACTCCAGGTATGATATAGCGGCCGCCTTAATTAGATTCCGCGTAGCGCGCCACGGACGTCACTTCAACAAATTCGCCGCAAAAACGATGATTCACTAAAAATTTAGGGCAGTTGTCCGCAATTTTTCTACACATCAGAACGAAGTTTTGCTAATATCGCATCCTAATATACGGGATTCTGACCGCAGAAGAGTCATCTTACCGTAGGAATATGCTGCTATGAAACTTTTGCTGGTTCTTCTTTGCACGCTTGCCTCAGTTGTCGATTCGTCGGCTCAGACGGTCGACCAGTTGCTGAAATCCGCTCAAACCGCGCCTGACAAAAAGACTCAGGCCAATTTGTACAAACAACTCGGCGACAAACTGGCCGCCCAGGACCAAATCGAACAGGCCGCCGACGCGTTTTCCAAGGCTTTGGCGTCCGGTCGGGAAAATTTTTCGCCAACGGAGAGAGTCCGGATGGCGATTCATTTGTCGTGGGCCGACCGATTGAAGGAGTCCAGGGATGAACTGGATCGCGTACTTACCCAAGATCCAAAAAATATATCCGCGCGCAGTCATTTAGCTCGAGTGCTCTCATGGTCCGGTGATCTCAGTGAGGCGGTCGCGCAAGCCGATTTGGTTTTAACGGATCAGCCGGAACATAAGGATGCTCTGCTCGTCAAAGCCGACGCGCTACAGTGGCAAGGCCGTTACGTTGAAGCGATTCCGATTTATCAGAAGCTGGTGGCACAGCATGGTGACTTCGATGCCCGCGTCGGCTTGTCACGCTCGCTGCTGGCGGTCGGCAACCGCACGGCTGCACTCGAAAATCGAAATTCCCTACAAGCGGGCAATGCGCGACAAAAACGAGAACTCGCGAAATTGATCGATGCGCTGGATCAAGAAATTCGACCCACTGTGGAAGCGCGCTATAACTATTATCGCGATTCCGACCAAAACCGGTTAAACCGCTATGCTCTCGCAGGCAATTTCTGGATTGATAATTATAAATTCGGCATCAACTTTCGCCACACCGATGCCAATGATCCGACGCGGGACAATCGAGCTGAAGACCTGCTTTTCAGGATTTATTCTCGTCTGACCGATCAGTTTGGCGCCGGGGCGGGGATCGGTTTCACCCAGCTCGCAGATCGCCATACGTCCGACTTTCTTGCCGGACATATACGCTTCGACGGCAAACTTTTCGCCGGCACAGCAGGCGTCAACATAACCCGCGAAGTGCTCAGCGACACTGCGGAGCTGATTGAAAATCGCATTCGGATGACCAATGTGGGACTCTACATATCGCAGCCTTTGACCGAGCGGTTTTCGGTCTATGGCGGCTACAACTACAAGGGTTTTTCCGACGGCAACCACGCAAACGATCTGCAACTCACAACGCAGTATGCAATTTATCTAGCGCCGAAAATCATGATTGGACATCGTTTTCGCCTGCTCGACTTTCATAAGCAAAGCGGCAGCGGCTTTTTCGATCCCAATAACTACATTGCCAACCGAGCTTTTACGTCAGTGTATTACGAGAACAAGTTGCTCTATACCTACTTGGAAGGTTACGTTGGCTACCAAACGTTCCGCCGCAACCAAGTCGCTACCGACAGCTTCATTCACGGCGGCGCCGGCAGCGTCGGCATCAAGCCGATTGCCAATCTCGCTATTGAAGTCAATGTCGAAGGCGGCAACTTTGCCGCTGGTTCGACCGCTGGCTTCAACTATTTGATTGTCGGCCCTAGAGTCTTGTATAGGTTTTAAACCGACTATCCCTTTGTTTGTTGTCAGTTTTCTATTTGCTGAATTCCCCCCGCAGCGCGCCGCTGTCGTTTCTCAAATCCAAGCTTATTTGCTAAGACTTGAACAGTTTCAGAGCGTTATCACTAAACTCGTTCTGGTTTGGAGTCTCGTCAATTCCGGAAATAGAGGAGGCGTCATGAAATCACGCGCGGCGATTGCGTGGGCAGCCGGCAAGCCTTTAGCCATTGAGGAAGTCGAGGTTGCGGCACCGAAAAATGGCGAAGTCCTGCTAAAAATATCGGCCACCGGCGTTTGCCACACGGATGCTTATACGCTCTCCGGCAAAGATCCCGAAGGTCTGTTTCCGGCAATTATGGGACATGAGGGTGGCGCTACGGTCATGGAGATAGGCGAAGGTGTTGCTTCGGTCAAACCCGGCGACCACGTGATTCCTCTTTATATTCCCGAGTGCGGCGAATGCAAATTTTGCAAATCGGGGCGCACCAATCTCTGCGGGGCCATCCGAGTCACCCAGGGACGAGGCCTCATGCCCGATGGCACATCGCGTTTTTCGGTCGGCGGAAAAACGCTCTTTCACTACATGGGCACGTCGACGTTTTCGGAGTACACCGTGCTGCCGGAGATTGCCGTCGCAAAGATCAACCCAACAGCGCCGCTCGACAAAGTTTGTTTGCTCGGCTGCGGCATCACCACCGGCATCGGCGCGGTTTTGAATACGGCAAAAGTCAGAGCCGGCTCGACTGCAGCTGTGTTCGGCCTCGGCGGCATTGGCCTCAGCGTCATTCAGGGCCTGGTTATGGCCAAAGCCGAACGGATAATCGCTATCGATACCAATCATGCGAAGTTTGAAATCGCGAAAAATTTGGGCGCCACCGACTTCATCGTGCCGCAGCAAAACAGCCGGCCGGTACAAGAAGTCATCATCGAGATGACCGACGGCGGCGTCGACTATTCGTTCGAATGCATCGGCAACGTCAATACCATGCGGGCGGCGCTCGAGTGTTGTCACAAAGGTTGGGGTGAGTCGATCATTATTGGCGTCGCCGGCGGCGGCGAAGAGATTAGCACGCGCCCGTTTCAGCTGGTCACCGGACGGGTTTGGCGCGGTACGGCTTTTGGCGGCGTCAAGGGTCGCTCGCAGCTTCCGGGCTATGTCGGGAAATATTTGAGTGGTCAGATCAAAGTCGAGCCCATGATCACGCACACGCTGCCGCTGGAACGAATCAACGAAGCGTTTGATCTCATGCATGAAGGCAAAAGTATCCGCACGGTAATCAAGTTTTAATCCGTTCGCCCTAATCCGGCCTACCAATTCTGGTATGACCGATTCGCTTGAGCGCCAGATATAGAATGGCAAATTAGGCGCTCATTTATCGGAAATACAGCCGAAATTTGGCGCAAAACGGCTTGCAGTTTCGGGAATTTCTTTCTATAAGAAACCCCTAGTGGGTTTTTCCGGTCTTCACTGAAAATTCCGCCCGACAGATTCTCGAGAAAGGAACAGCGATGGACAAGAAGATCAAATTTCGCGTTAACGGCAAGAAGGTCGAGGTTGACGTTCCAACTAATCGGCTTTTGATCGACTGCTTGCGCTACGATCTCGGACTTACCGGCACGAAAGAAGGCTGCAGCGTCGGCGTTTGCGGCGCCTGCACCGTGTTGATGGACGGTGACATGATCAGCTCGTGTCTGACCCTGACGGTCATGGTTGAAGGGCGAGACATCACCACTGTCGAAGGATTGGCGAAAAACGGCGAGCTCAACCCCGTGCAGAAGAGCTTTATTCAGTACGGCGGCTTCCAGTGCGGCATTTGCACGCCGGGTCAGGTGGTCGCAGCGACGGCCCTACTCAATGAAAATCCGAAGCCCAATGAAGAGGAAATCAAAGACTGGATGATGGGCAATCTGTGCCGCTGCACCGGTTACTACAAGATCATCGAATCGATCGAGAAGGCGCACCAATTCGCCAAATAAGGACACCGCCATGATACCGTTTGAATACCGCACTCCGAAAAACCTCAAGGAAGTACATTCGACGCTGAAAGAGTACGGCGGCGACGCCAAGATCATCGCTGGCGGAACCGCGTTGGTGATCATGATGAAACAGCGCCTCGTACGACCGAGCTGCCTGGTTAGCCTGCGATACGTGCGCGGTCTCAATGGCATCGAAGTCAGTGACGGCGGCTTACGTATCGGCGGTCTCGCCACGCACCGCGAGGTCGAAAGCTCGCCGCTGCTGCGCCGCCGTTTGCCGATGCTGGCGGAGACCTATCACCACGTAGCGACGCTCCGTGTGCGTAACATGGCGACCGTCGGCGGCGGCTTGGCCCATGCCGATCCGAACCAGGATCCGCCTCCGAGCTTGATTGCCCTGGGCGCGACGGTGAAAGCCGCATCAGCCAACGGCAGCCGCGTGATTCCGCTGGATGAATTCTTCAAAGATTATTACGAAACCGTACTCAATCCGGACGAAATCATCACGGAAGTCTTCGTCCCCAAGGTCTCTCCCAATACCGGCGCAGCATACATTAAATTCTTGCCCCGTACTGCGGACGATTATGCCACAGTTTCGGCTGCCGCCGTGTTGACGCTCGATAAGACGAAAAAGAATATTGCCGATGTTCGCATTGCCCTTGGCAGCGTCGGCGTCACGCCGATTCGCGCCACCGCGGCTGAAGCCGTCCTGCGCGGCCAGCCGCTTAAAGCGGACGCCTTCGCCGAAGCCGGCGAAAAGGCCAAAGAAGCGGTGGATCCGGTCAGCGATTTCCGTGGGTCCGCGGCTTATAAAAAAGACATGGCCGCGGTATTCGTCCGGCGCGCCCTGGAAAAGGCTTTGGCCGATATCCGCCAGCAGGCGAAACTCAAACCCGCGCCGAAGCCGGCTAAGAAGAGGGTCGTCAAGAAGAAGAAAGGTAGAAGAAGGTGAAGTTTAGCCAGACTGCACAGATTCCAGTAGCCCGTGAACCGCTTTGGAACTTTTTGATGGATGTCCCCAAGGTGGCTAAGTCGCTACCGGGGGTTGAATCGGTAAACAAGATCGATGATACGACATACGAAGGCGCCCTAACTGTCCGGGTCGGGCCTATCAAGCTCAATCTACAAGGCAAGATCATCCTTGAAGAGCAAAATAAAAATGATTGGCGAGCAGCCTTGCGCGCGGAAGCCAAGGACCGCATGGCGGCCGGCGCCGTCAACGGCAAAACCAGTATGACACTGAAGGAGCTTAGCGCCGATCAGACCGAGTTGGTGGTCGAAACCGATGTGAATATCTTGGGCAAGATCGGTGAATTTGGCCAGCCGATCATTCGCAAGAAAGCCGATGCCATGCTCAAGGAATTCGTCGAGAACATCAAAAAGCAGTTAACTGGAAAGTAGCTTTGAAGGCGGCTCGCCGGAACTTTCCTCGTCTTCTTCGTCAACCGTTTCTTTTTCAACGATTCGGCCGAGGACCTGATTGTAGCAGTCTTCGGCCAATTTCTTGCGACCCGCCGAGCTATCTTCGTACTGGAAGCACTCGATCTTCGGTTGTATAGTGACCAGCACTTCGACGCTGCGTAACGCCAACAGCTTCCAAAAATGCGATACGAAGTCCATATCGCCGTACCAATAAATTAAATCCTTATTGGCGGCGGTAACCGGCTCGTCGTCGATATTCTTGTAGGTGACGGTCGTTGGAACGATGATCGAGCGGCTGCGCAGCGGTGCCGCCAAAGGCACGGTTTGGAAAGGCAACAGCTTCTCACCGTTGGTCGAGGTGCCTTCCGGAAATAAGAGGATGTTCGTTTCCTGCTTGAGCTTTCGCGTCATTTCTTCGACGAGCGAGCCCACTTCTTCTTTCCTTTGCCGATTAATAAAGATCGTACCGCAGAGAATGTTCCACTGGCCAACGATAGGCCAGCTTTTTACCTCTCGTTTGGAGACGAACAGGATCGGGAAGATACTGCCCAGCACAATCCCGTCGACGTAACTGACATGGTTGGCAATTATGACGTAACCGCCCCGTTCCATCTGGCCCTCGTCACCTGCCACAATGACTTTGATGTTGAGAATCAGTCGGAGCAATAAGGTAAAATTGCGATTTAGCCGACTGATGATCTTCCAGCGATTGGGAAGCACCAGAATGGAGATCCAAAGATGAACCGTCGCCACCAGGCCGAAGAAGAACGCCCAGAGCGAAAGAAAGGCGGTTAACTTAAGCAGGCGCATCACTCACCGTAACATCCGTAAGGCCGAGGCGTTTGAGATAGGCGTCCTTTAGCGTACCGAAATCCAGCAATAAGAAAAAATCGGCGGTACCGAATTCGGCGTCTAGCGCAGGCGGGCCGCAAACCAGTGCGCCAATGCGCAAATAGCCCTTGATCAGACTCGGCAATTTTTGGAACAGGGCTTGTTCGTCGGAGATCGACACATCGTCGGTTAAACCGTTGAACGTGCATGGGTCGACAGGGAACACGCGATAAGCATCCGGCGCGTAGTACTTGCTCTTGAGCATGGAATACATCGCACTGACTTCGCCGACCGCTGTTGTATATAAACTGGCTCCATCAATTCGCCGTCGAGCAATTTAATTTGGGACAGGTCAAATTCTTTCTCGGAATAAAAGCCGATATGTTGGCGCGCTTGAGACCCGCGCATCAAGCGATAGGTGCCGACGACGTCGCCGCTCTTAAGATCACGAACGAGTAGGTGATCACAGAAGGGATCGAATTCATCGATGTCCAAGCCCTGGGCATAGGAAGTCCGTAGCCCTTTGTTGAGCTCGAGATTGAAGACTTGAAAACGGAGTCTTTGCGCTTGCTCGATCTCGTGTTGCTGTGTCGCGATCTTCACTTCGAAATCAGCCATACAGCTAGAAAGCTAACACACAGACGATCGATTGAAAACCAACCGATTGCCAACTCCGCAGTCGCATATCCGTTGTCGTGAACGACAAGGGAACGAATGCGTCGCGCCAACCAGCGGTATAAGTTAACCTAAGCCGGTGTGATGGAAATCTTCACGCGCCGCGCTTAGCGGTGCTGCCATTTCGGTTGCCGTTTTTCGAGAAACGCGGCGACTCCTTCGGCGACGTCTTGGGTCTGCAGCAGGTCGCGGCAATAAATTTCCTCGGAACGCTTTAGCGCTTGGTTGAAATCCTGGAGCGACAATTGCCGCAAGCCCTTGAGAGTCAGCCGCAGGACTGCGCCGCTTTTGCCGAGCAGCTCGTCCAAAAGCGCTTTTAGGCCGTCGTCAAATTCAGCCGCGCCAAACACGCGATTGATCAAACCCATCGCTTGCGCCTCGCGCGCTGAAAATCGGCGGCCGGTGAGAATCATTAATCAAATCACACGAGCTCGCGATCTCACAGCCGCCGCCAAGACAGACACCGCGAACCGCCGCGATCGTTACCTGCGGTAGGGCTAAGAGCTTGCGAATGACACCGTGGACGACATCGAGCATTTCCGGCACCTTTTCGATCGTATGATCTCGAATGTCGACGCCGGCGGAAAACGCTCGCTCACCCGCTCCTAGGAGCACGACGATATCGACTCCGGGCTCGATCGCACAGTTTGCGAGCGCATGGTCCAGTTCGCGCAGCAGCGCGACATCCAAAACGTTCAACGGCGGACGATCCCAGGTAATTCTTCCAACCCGTTCCTTTTTCTCGACCAGCACTCCCATTTCAGCCCCTGATTTGGTTTAGCCGGCAACGCGACAACTGAATAGTTACAGGCAAAGGTTGACCTTTTTCATAAACCACTCCCCCCTCACTTACAAGCAACCCGGCAAAAGATAAGTTTGACAAAGAAAATCGCAGCACCTAAACTGTCACAAGCCCGGAAGGAGGATTTTAACTATGCTATCACGATTCTTGGTGATCGGTCTGATCTGCGCCGCCACATTCGGCGCCAAGCCGTCTTTCGCGGCGCCGGACGAGTATGACGATAGCCAATCGAATCCGTTCAGAATTGCCGCATACTTGATGTATCCCGTTGGTTGGCTGGCGGAATGGATCGTGTTTCGGCCTTTCCACTTTATGGTGAGCGCGACAGAACCCCAGGAAGCCTTTTTTGGTCACCGTCCGCACCCGCCGGTGTTGGCAGAACCTCAGCCATGGCATGACTACGGGCCAGCCAAAAGAACTCCCCTTAAACAAACCACAACGGAGTCCCAAGCGCCGGCTCCGTTGGCGCCTCCGGAAACGGTCAAGGTCGTTGAGGTGCCGGTAGAAAAGATCGTTGTCAAAGAGGTTCCAAGAGTTGTCGAAGTGGAGAAGATCATTTTTCCGGCAGTAGCCTTTCGCTTTGACTCCGCCGACCAGCGACTCAAAGAGAAGGCCGATTTGACCGTTGTCATCGAAGGCCACACGGATACGGTAGGCAACGACGACTACAATCAAAGATTAGGACGGCGCCGCGCAGAAACCATCATGAGCGAGCTTTCGGCCCAAGGAATCGAGCGCAGTCGTATGTCCGCCGCAAGCCTCGGCGAGAGCAAACCTTTAATTGACCAGGAGACCCAGTGGGCGCGAGCAGTCAATCGCCGAGTCGAGTTCCAGGTGAAGGGAGCCCGCTGAAAAAAAACCGACTTTCGCAAAAAAGAGCCCAGCTTGATCGGTAGGCTGGGCTTTTTTTTGGCTCTTGAGCTCGACAGAATCACGAGCACCCCCATTTAATTTTTTAAAATGAGCTACAACCCTCACGATCGCTATTACAAAAAGGCCAAGCAGGACGGCTACCGCTCGCGCGCTGCTTACAAATTGCTCGAACTGCAGCAACGTTATTACCTGGTGCACCAAGGCGATAACGTGGTCGATCTCGGCGCGGCGCCCGGCGGTTGGCTGCAAGTCGCGGCTAAAATTATCGGCCAAAACGGCAAAGTCATCGGCGTCGACCTGCAACCGATCAAGGCTTTTAACGAGCGCAATATTATCATCCTCGAGGGTGACATCACGAGCGCTGAGATCCAACGAAAAATCAAACAACTTATCGATGGACCGGCTGACTGTGTACTTTCCGATTTGGCGCCCAAGTTGAGCGGTATCCGTGATGCCGACATGGCACGTTGCTCGGCGCTTAATCACACGGCCTTGAGAGTCGCGGTCGAATTACTGCGGCCGGGCGGCGCATTTCTGATGAAAAGTTTTATCAGCAACGACCTGCATAGCTGCACCGCTGAACTGAGGGAATATTTTTCCACCGTGCAGCGAACCAAACCCGAGGCGACGCGCCAGGGCTCCTCGGAGTTTTACTTCTACGCCAAAGGGTTCTCTTCGAACACCAACGGTCGTACGTAAACTGACGCGGCTCGTCTCCTCCCATGTCTGAATTCAGAAAAGATCCGGTCACAGGTCGCTGGGTCATTATCGCTTCGGAAAGAGAAAAAAGGCCGCGCCAGCATGGCGATGGAAACCATGGGGCGCGACCCGAGCTCTGCCCATTCTGCGCTGGGAACGAAGCCATGACCCCGCCGGAAGTGTGGGCCCGGCGGGAAATGAACACACGCCCTGACTCGCCGGGTTGGTTCGTGCGCGTCGTTCCCAACAAGTATCCCGCTCTTGAAAATCGTGGCACCTGGACCGGTCGCAATGACGGCATCTACAAATGGTGGAATGGTCTCGGCGTCCACGAGGTCATCATCGAGAGTCCCAATCATTTGGTGAACATGGGCAACCTCGACGAACCACAATTCGCTGATATTCTGCGCACCTATCGCGATCGGATGCGCGATCTACAACGAGATAGCCGTTGGGGTTATTTGCTCCTCTACAAGAACCAGGGCGACCGTGCCGGCGCGACCCTGGAACACGTTCACTCGCAGCTGATCGCGCTACCAGAAGTGCCGAAGCAAGCCGTCGACGAGCTTAGCGGCGCGAAAATGCACTACGAATTGACCGGGCGTTGCATCTATTGCGAGACGATCCAGT
>WNFZ01003218.1_pt1 | contig 15335 bp, 8 predicted proteins | sample 5400081 | NCBI WGS metagenome assembly WNFZ01 (sample SAMN13153365, study PRJNA577476) | soil metagenome | isolation source: 80 cm soil or saprolite under grassland replicate 1 | place: USA:California | collected 2016-06-15 | reverse complement strand
AGGCCGTCCCAGCTGTGGGTGATCATCTGGGCGCGCCGGATCCAGTCGCCGGGCGCGTGCCGAGCGCCGGCCAGCTTGCGGATGGTGCGCTCTTCGGCGGGGTCGATCGGCGGTCGGGCGAACAGCAGGACGGGCACGGCGGATTCCCCTCGGCGCGCATCATCGCGCAACTGCTACCCAGACACGCCACCTATACCCACATTGAGGAACGTAGCATTAACTTGGATTCTCGAACAGCGAATCGACCCCTGGTTGGTTGCCGGTCGCCACGCTCCGCCCCACCGACATCCCGTTCCTGGCAACGGTTCGGGCGCTACCAAGCCAACAGTCGCATGGGCCGGTTCGCTGAACACGAGAGCGTCGTGGCGCCGGTGGCGCGGTCGTCGAGCAAACCTGCCCTGGCGGCAGGGTCTGACGCTCGCGGTCCCGGCGGCGAGGCACGGACTGAGCGCCGGTCGCACGACTTGGATCATCGCCCGTTCGTGTACAGCGAGATCACCCCTACCCTTCGACCGCAGCAACAGTCCACTGCTTGGGAGCAAAGGGATTGACGCTTCCTCAACTGGCTACGCCGGGTAAGCGACGGCTCTTCGAAAATCCGCGCTAACGATTGCGCTCGACGATCAGTAGCCAGTCTGAACACTCGGCACACACCGCCGCCACCCAGCCACTTCAGCGCCCTTCTGTGCGGTCTAGAGATGTGGAAGGTGCTCCACCCTGCAGAAGCCAACGATGGCGTTGTCGATCACCTTGGTGCGGCTCAAGTTCCATCCCGTCCCGACGAAGCGCTCCGGATCGGCAGCCTGGGCAATCTCGCTGAAGGAGCGACACGCCGTTCGCAGGATGCCTTTCTGCAGCTTCGCGCGATTGATCCATGCGGAGCGGCCGCGATCTTGGCAGACCTAGGCCCGCGCCGCCGGCGGCGACCCAAGTTGGCCGCATCGCTACTCCAGGTCCGCGCTCGGATCGCCTGGTTCGCGGCCATGTCTTCGCCATGATTGTGGGGCGTCAGCCTGCCAGCCAGCTTTCGGCGATCACACCTCGGTGGTGATCTACATCTACAGCACACTCGCTGATCAATTCCGGGGTGTGATCGTGTTTGCTGGACAGGTCTGCACGCCACCTGGTTGGATGGGCGCCTGCGCCAGACCCGTCCGTGCGACCGGGGAGGTGCGCTTATACTGATGCGCCCAGGTCGCGGCGTGCAAGTGCCGCGGCATGTATCCTACCTCGCGCTCCTGCTGGCGCCGTTGCTGGGTCTCGGCCTGCCGATAGGGAACACCGCGGCCACGGCCGGCTGGCGGCACGAGGCGCCACAGACCACTGGCCCCGGGGGAGTCGAGACGACCGTAGCCCCAACGACCGAGTTCACAGCGACCTCTCCGTCAACCACGGCCGCCCCGTCGACGACGGCGGGGCAGCTCGTCAACCCGGTCATCGACGCGCTAAGACTGGTCACGGCGGACGTTGTCGCGGGGCCGGCGGCAGCCGGCAACACAACCACGCAGAACCCGACGTCGATCCTGGCGACCACCAAGGACGCCGCAACCAGCGTGCAGGTCGCCAAGGACCCTAGTGGCAATCTCGAGGCGGCAGGAGCTGGCGCCCAGATGGCGGTGGGTCTACCCGCGGGACAGGGGATCACGTCGCGGCGAGCCGACGGCAACATCGCGGTGTTCGCGGCCCCCGACCCGGCGCAGGCCGACGTCGCGGTGCAGCCCACAGATACCGGCGCGCGGGTCCTGGTGATCATCCGATCACCTAACGAACCGCAGACCTACCGATTCCCAGTGCACATCCCCCGCGGGGGCAGGCTCGCGCCGATGGCGCACGGCAACAGCGGTGCCCACAACATCCCGGAAGAGCGCAACACCACCGGCTACGTCATCCTCGATGGCCACGATGAGGGCGTCGGCAGCATCGCGGCGCCGTGGGCACAGGACTCAGCCGGCAACCCAGTCCCCACCTGGTACACCCGGGAGCCAGGCGCGATCGTGCAGCATGTCGCCCACATCGGCGCGCGCTACCCGGTCGTCGCAGATCCGCTGCTCAGCATCGGCTGCGCCTGGATCAAGTGCGCGGTCTGGTTCTCCGTCTCAGTTACCAGCCGCCTGGCCCATTCCGCGCCGCTCGGACAAGCCCTGTTCGCCAAGACCGCAACGAGACTATGCCTCAAACTGCGCCACCCGGTCGCCATCGACGTCTGCGGCGCGCTCCCCGCCGTCCTCAGCCATCCGCTCATCGACACGCTGAAGAACGCCAGGGACAGACACGCCTGCCTGCGTGTCACCTTCAACCCGCTAGGGTCGCCGATACGGTTCGCGGCAGACAACTCCACGGCGTGCAGTCGGGGCGCCGAGGCGGGTAGTAGCAGGGTGGCCCCACTGCCTTCGGGGTCGCAACCCTTCGTGAACAGTCGGTCGGTGACGTTCACCGCGGTCGGCGGTGCGCTGTTCTGGATCCCCAACCGCGATCAGCTCAGCTTGCTGGTCGGTGGGAACGACCCGTGGCAACAGGTGCGGCGGATCAGCACCAGCCAAGTGCGCAGGTACCGCGACGTGCCCGTCGACGGCACGCTGTTCCAGGAAGTGTCAAATTCGCGGGCGTACTACGTGTCTGCGGGGCATTGCTGGTATGTGAGCGCCGAGCAGTTCGCGCGACGCGGCTTCAAGCCGCAGAAGATCAGGAAGGTTCCCGACGGTGGACTGCGCCAGTGCCCATACGCCGGTGACCTGCCACCCTTGGCGGTCGCCAAGGCACCGCTACCACCACCACGGACCTCACCGCCCCCGACGGCGCCGCCCAAGAACTGCGATCCGGCCTACCCAGACCAATGCCTTCAGGATGGGATTGGAGACTGGGATTGCGCGGAAGGCAGCGGGAACGGCCCCCACTATGTGGAGGGTCCACTCACTGTGCGGCCCCCGGACCCGTTTGACTTGGACCGTAATCACAATGGCGTCGGCTGCGAAGAAAGGAACTCTTGACCCTGCGGGCCAGGCGAGAGGATGTCCCGACTGCCGTGGAACTTCGGTGGCGGTCCGTCCAGCGGTGATCAGGCGGCATCCTCCTTGCCGGGTGTGACAGGGGTGACGGTGGCGTCCAAGGCGGCTCGCAGGGCGGGCAGGTGCAGGTGGCCGTTGACCGGCGGAACTGCCTGGCCGCCTCACCCATCCCGGCGGCGATCCAGCGCAGCACCATCTGCCCGTTCTGCCAGCGCTTGACGTTGGCGGCGTGATCGCGGCAGATGGCGATCATCGACTCGATGGTGTTGGTGCTGCGCAGCGTCCGAGCCAGGGTCGGTGGTACGCCGAGCCGGCTGATCGTGAGGGTCTCGGCCAGCCTTCCCGCAAGGAGGCGGCAGCACCCGGGTGGGAGCGGTCCAGCTCGCGCGCCAGTGCCTCCAGGTCCGCCTGGGCCACCAGCGGGTCGCTGATGTGGTAGGCCACGCGCATCCGCTTGGCCACCCTAGGCCTCCAGGAAAGCCAGGGCAGCTCAGTCCTTTGTGACCAGGGTTCTGGCCCGTACCGGCGCAAAGGTCGACTCGATCGGGTTATCGGTTCTGGCGCGTCCCGGGGTCAGAGGGCGCCGAGGTGCCGGCGGGGTTGACGTGGCGAATGGTAGCCGACCAAGCGGCGGCCTGTTGCGTGCATTGACCATCGCGCCGCGTGCATGAGCGGCCGTTTCGGGAGGGCTGGCTCGCATCCCGGCAGCGACCGCTCGCCACGGCAAGGGCTGCCGTTGCGGCTTGACCTCTCGCGCTTCCGCCGCCCGGGGCTGTCCAGGTCGGCGCCCCGGCGATGGTCTACCCTGCGGGAACGCCGCCGCGCGGTCCAGGGTGAAGGGAAGGGAGCGCCGTGCAGTACGAGATCGTCGCCGAGGCCTACCATGACCTGGAGGCCTCCACCGGCCGGCTGGTACTGATCGACCGGCTCGCCGCGCTGCTCGCCCAGACCCCGCCCGACCTGCTGGCCAGGGTCTGCTACCTGTGCCAGGGCCTGATCGCCCCGGAGTTCGCCGGGGTGGACCTGGGCGTGGCCGACAAACTGGCCGCCCGCGCGGTGGCCAACGCCACCGGCGTCACTGTCGAGCAGGTGCATGCCACCGCGCGCCAGACCGGCGACCTGGGCCAGGCCGCCGAGCAGCTGCTGGCCGAGGCGGCCGACGGCCGGCCCGCGACGCTGGAGGTGGCGGCGGTCAAGACCCTGCACCAGATTGCGGCCGCGGAGGGGCAGGGCTCCCAGGCACGCAAGCTGGAGCTGCTGGTCGGCCTGCTCCAGCAGGCGACCCCGCTGGAGGCCCGCTACCTGCTGCGCTTGGTCACCGGCACGCTGCGGCTGGGGGTCGGCACCCCGACCATCCTCGACGCGCTCGCGCAGGTACACGCCGGCGGCCGCAGCGACCGGCCGGTGCTGGAGCGCGCCTACAACATCTGCTGCGACCTGGGCCTGGTCGCCGAAACCCTGGTCGAGGGCGGCCTGGCGGCGGTCGAGGCGATGCACGTCCGCCCCGGCAACCCGGTGCGGGCCATTCTGGCCCAGCGGCTGTCCAGCGCCGAGGAGATCCTGGCCAAGCTCGGCGGCCGCTGCGCGGCTGAGTACAAGTACGACGGCGTGCGCGTGCAGGTGCATCGCACCGCCGACGGCCAGATCGAGCTGTACACCCGCCGCCTGGAGCGCATCGCCACCCAGTTCCCCGACCTGGTGGAGCTGCTCAAGACCGCCATCAAGCCCCGCGAGGCGATCCTGGAGGGCGAGGTGGTCGCCTTCGACCCGGCCTCCGGGGAGCTGCGCCCGTTCCAGGACGTGATGTTCCGCCGGCGCAAGCACGGCATCGAGGACGCCACCCAGCAGGTGCCGGTGAGCCTGTTCTGCTTCGAGCTGCTGTACGCCGACGGCCAGGACCTCACCCGTCTGCCCTACCCCACCCGGCGCGCCCGGCTGGCCGAGGCGATCACCCCGTCGGAGCGGCTGCGGCTGGCCACCGCCATCCAGGTCAGCGACGAGCCGGGTCTGGAGGCCGCCTTCGAGCAGGCGGTCACCGACGGCTGCGAGGGCCTGCTGTGCAAGTCGCTCTCCCCCACAGCCGGCTACCAGGCCGGCGCGCGTGGCTGGCTGTGGATCAAGCTCAAGCGTGATTACCGCACCGAGCTGTCCGACACCCTCGACCTGGTGGTGGTCGGCGCGCTGTACGGCCGCGGCCGCCGCCGCGGCATCTACGCGTGGGGCACGTAAATGCATTCACGCAGCTCGGGCACTCCCGGATGCTGCCGAGCCAGGCACCTCGACGCACCGTCACCAGCGGATGGCCTCATCGCGCCGACCAAGCCCACGACCGCCCTGGACCGCTGCGGCCATCCGCACCACTCCCCCGGCGCTGGCCGACCGGTCCCGCCGAGCGTTGCCCATGCGCGTGGGCGCTTATCAGCCGCCGACGGGACGATCATCGCAGGTCAGTTCATCGATCAGGATCTCCCTGAGCGGGGTGGCGCCCGGCACGCCAAGCGCATGTGTAACGCCACTACCAGCGCCAACGCCCCGAGGGCTCAGCATCAGGGGCGGCTTCGCGGTCATCGACCAGCAGCAGCGCCGCCTCCACCGCCGCGCTCGCGCCCAGGGGTACAGCGACCTTCGCAGCTATCTGCTGGCGCGCGCCCAGCAGCAGGCCAGCCCCGCGCAGCTGGCCAGCGAGCTTGCCACCACCCCCACGGTCGTCCGCCGCACGCTCGACACAGCGGGCGTCACCCCGTCATCCCGCCAGGTGACCGCCGCACGCACGCGGCGCACCACCACCGACCAGCACCTCGCCGCACGAGCCGTGGAGCTGGGCTTCCCATCCCTGCTGGCGTACCTGGCCGACCGGGCGGTGACCCGGCGCTGGCCAAGCACCAGCATCGCCGGCGAGCTTGGCGTACAGCCGGCCACGGTACGTGACCGGCTCGACCAGCACGGCCTGCCCCGCCAGCGGGCGACCCGCCGGCCCCGCCGGGCGATCCAGCGGCAGACCGCCTGCTGGGCGGCCAAGCGGCAGGCCCGGCTGGCCGCCCTCGGGTTCGCCAATGTGGAGGACTACTTGCGGGTGCGGCGGCTCGAGCAGGGCTGGTCGCTTCGGCGCATGCTTACCGAGCTGCGGGTGGGTTCCGCATGGCTGAAGGACCAGCTGCGTCGGCTGGACATCCCCTGACCCATGTCTGCGACTTGGGGCGCTGGGCGGCGTGGTGCCGCTTGTGCTGGTGCGATGACTGTGTCGACGGGCGCTGGTGATGTTGTCAGCTGGCGCGAGCCATACACCGACGGGGTACTGATCATCGCTGGACGCGAGACCCGATCCTTGCTGGAGTCGATCCCGTCACGGTTGGGTTCGAGTCGGCGGGCCGACTGGACCACCGCGCCGGCTGGAGTTCACCACGTCGTTGACGCTGTAACACAGCCCTACGAGCGATCTGCTCTGGCGACTCCACCCAAACGTGCCAAACGTTGTCAGGCGGCAAGGGGAGATTCGGCGACCCTCGTAGACAATGCCGGCGATTTTACAGGTCGCACCGCCGTCACCCCGCGGGTCCCCTCCCATCCCCACCCGGTCCCGATCATCGCTCCGAGTGGGAGTCGCTTGACCAGGCGAGAAAGCAGATCGCCAGCTATATCGAGACCTATCAGCAGCGACCCCACTCTGGGCTGGCCTACCGCACCCCAGCCGAGGTCGCCGCAGCCTGGCGACCCGATCCCGATGTCCTACAAACCCCAGCGACCTGAACCGTCAACACCGGAGGGTCCAGGTCAGCGTCACCCAATCAGAGGCGGGCCACACCGTAGGCTGGACCCTTGGCCCGCTCGATTCCGTCCCGTCGGCGAGCACACACCGATCCGTGGAAAAGCAAGATGCACTGGGCGGCCTCATCCACCCGGACCAGCTCGCTGTATGAGGCCCGGATCACGGGCTTCTGTGCCTCTCACCTTCTTGTGGCTTTCGTTGCGGTCGGGCCTCTACTACTACTCCAACTACTCGTCGGTGACGGCCGCGCCTCAGCTTCGGTGGTCCTTCGAGTAGGACGACCATGCTGAGCAACTCGATTACGGAAGACAGCGCTAGACACGTGAGTCTTGACAGTATTTAGGGTAGATCCCGCAATATAGTTGACCACAAGCATCAAGTCATCAAAGGTCCGTGCAACTGTGATCTTTAAAGGCTTCCCAAATCCCGCTGCCCTTTGCCACACTCGGCGCAGATCATCATTGACTGACATCACACCCGCATTCAACTGCCAGTACGCCTTCTGCCATGTCCGCGTCTTGCGCTGATCGAACACTCTGCCATTATTACTGCCAGTGGATGGCCACTTCCGCCGCGCCACACGGAACGTAAGGATCCCCAGAGAGAGTGCGATGAGGAAGGCCAGAGTCGCACGCTGCCTGTTTAGCATTCCATTGACGAGACAGAAATAACACAGTCCAACCAGAGTGGTAACGGCAACAGTCAGGCTGATACCTGTTGCCTTGGACCTTCGTATCGGGAGTGTACTGTTCAGGGACCGAACGGATTGGCGTCGTAGGACGCGTGCCATACTTCTGGTCCCTGCGAGGATCCGGAGGGCCATCATAAGCGGGGGGAATCGCCCTTGGACTTGCGCCAGCTCCGCTAGCCATTCTTCCTCGTATCGATCCCGGTGGTTCTGCGGAAGAAGACGAACTGCTTGCCGGACCAATAACTCGGCTAGGCGGGATTGTTGTAAAGAGGTTCTGCGAGTTAAGGAGAGCACACTGAGCAAGGAACTCCAGGGCAATGAAGATGGACCGTCCGGCTTCCTCTCTTCCTTTGGCTCTGCCGTCCCTGCCGCGCCGGTATCCTGTTCACCTATGTCGACTGCGTCTGGTGACTTAGCGGCGTTAAGTGCCGTGACAGCGGCCGCGAGTCTGCGCGCGGACACCACTCCCTCAGCGTCGCCATCTACCTCGACGGCGCCCCATGCCATTCGATAATATTCGACAACATCATCAACAGAGCTGTCTTCGCTCTCGTCTGATTCCTCTGCGGAACGGACCGGTGCTTGGGTGAGCTTAGTCACGTCCATAGTGTCGTTCCCCAGAAGTACGGTCTCGTCCATGGGGCGCTGAATCCGGTTTGCATAATTGAAATGACCACGATCTGCGGCGGTCATTGGAGCAGCACCAGTTAGTGCTAGGGCCGCTCAGGTCGACCCCTCCCCATCCAAAAGGCCGGACGACGGACTCCACGGTGTCGGGATCAGGCGCTGAACATCGTGAGAAGCAGCACGGCCACGCTGAGCACCGGCTGTAGTTAACCGGTAGTAGCGCCGCCGACGCCGGCCCTGAACGGCTTCGTCGATGTCTTCCCACTCGCTTGTGATCCAACCAGCTTGCTCGAGTCGGGCAAGAATCGGGTAGATGCTCCCAGTCGGCAGCCCCGCCTGCCTTGAGATCTCCAGCCCGTAGCGCTCCTTGAGGGGTTCGTCGAGCAAGACCTTAAGAACGGCCAAGGTCTGCAGAGTGATTCGAGGCTCTGTACCCATGCTAGAAACTCTAGCATGGTCCCCAATGGTCGCCAACCTCTGGTCTGGACTCGATCGCTTGCTGGGCCTGGAGACCCATTGTAGAGTCTCTATCATGGGTTGCAACCTAAGGGGCTGAGCTTGGTGCGCACGGCTTGGAATGCTGAGCAGCTGGTCGATCGCGGCGCTCGCTGGCAAGGCAGCTCTTCGACACCGGGGTCCCCGCGAGATGCGTGCCATCGCTGACCAAGTCCTCGGCCTCATGGAGGGGAAGGTCACTCCAGTGACCATCGGTGCTTCATTGCTCGCGTTGGCCACGATATGGCTCCGGCTTCACTACCGGTCCCGTGATCGAAAACGACTCCAGCAGACGGCGGTGACACTTGCCGATCGAGGTGCGAGGGATGTCATAATTCGTCACGGTCGACGTGGATACGACGAGTTGCGGTTTAGCCATGTCTCCACGATCAGCGGATGCCAGTCGCTAGAAGACAGCCCTTGCCCCCCTGGCTCGGTCATCCGAATGAATTCACGGGAGGTCGCCAGAGGTAGCCGCGCTGGACGAGTGGGCTCTGGCGTCGCAGCGCGAAAAGGAGGACGACGGCGCCCTACCTCCCGATAGGAACGCGACTCATTGTCGGCAGGGCAGGCTCGAGCAGGCTGAACACCTATCGCCAAGGCATCGCGGCGCTGCTGCGCTTGCTCGGCGACCTGGTCCGCCGCACCAACCGGCAGACGACCGACCTGGTCTTTCTGGACCTACAGGGCTGTAGCATCGAAGCTCACTGGTACTCCGCAGGCTGACCTGCTGGTTTCAGGCTGCTGCTCATCGATGGGGCCGCCCCGTTATCTGTCGGCGACGCGTGAATACTGACCCCCTGTCAACACGCGGGTTCGTCGCCAAGGGGCGGATTCAGCCGCCGTTGACACCATCCTGCGTTGCCCATGCTTGCGGGCTCTCCCCTATCGCTAAGGCGCACGCAATGGCAGGTCACTTCAGTCAAGTCGCACTTCGTGGTGTAGCTGGTGATCGTCGTTGAGGGCAACGCATGTCCCGGAGTGGTGGGGCGCCCGGCAGCCCGGGCGCATGTATAGCGCGCCCACCTGCGCCATCGCCTGGCAAGCTGACGCTCAGGGGCGGCTTCACGGTCCTCGACCGCCAGCAGTGCCGCCTGGACCAGCGTGCTCGCGCGCTTGGGTTCGTTGACCTTGCCAGCTACCTGCGGGCCCGATGCGAGCAGGACGCTGCCCTGCCCCGCATGGCCAGCGAGCTTGCCACCACCACCCCGGTCGTTCGCCGCCTGCTGACCCAGGAGGGGATTCAGCGCCCACCCCAGACGGTGATGACCGCTAAGCATCGGCGTCGCCTCACCGACCAGCGCCTGGCCCGACAAGCGGCCCAGCTCGGCTTTGCAACCCTCGAGGATTACCTGGCCGACCGAGTGGCCGAGCGGGCCTGGCCGCTGGGCGAGGTCGCCGGCGAACTCGGCGCCCACGTGCGGACGGTGCGGGAGCGGCTGGACCGCTACGGCCTGCGACGCCAGCAGCCGACACCGCGGCAGGCGGCTGGGCATCGCCGGGCGGCCAAGCGCCGCCAGGCGCGGTGGCAGGCCAAGCGGCAGGCACGACTGGCCATGCTGGGCTTTGCACCCTGCAGGCGTACCTGGCGCAGCGCAGGGTCGAGCAGGACTGGCCGATCCGGCGGATCCGCGCCGAGCTCCACGTGGACAAGGCGTGGCTGAAGCACCAGATGAACCAGCTCGAAATCCCCTGACAGGCGGTGGCCATCCGTACACCACACCCGTGGGACATGACCCGACTCCACCGGAACGTTGTCAGGTAGCAAGGCGAGATTCGGCGAGATTCGGCGAACCCTCGTCGATAATGCCAGCGATTTTGCAGTCCCCACCTCATTCGATCATCACTCGTGACATGGACAAACGGACGGACGATGACTTCGGCAGTCCCCGCCCGATCCGCCCCGTCCCGGGCGACCTGCGTCCGGCGGAGGGAAGGTGGAGAGAAATCCAGCCACCGTCCGGCAGGGTTCCGCACCTATGTGGGAGGCAACGCAGGGTTCGAGTCGGTGAAGGGTTGAACCATACTGACAGCCGCGTCCTCGCAGAGAACCGCCGCTGGCGGCCGATGTCCTTAGCCGCGGGGATTATTGAGGCGCGGTTCTCGCGATCGCGCGTTTTAGCCGTTTGCAACGGTATCGACGTCATTCGAGGGCGTGTTACGTTCGCTCATTGCCGTCGCGAAGGGCAGGGGCGCCATGCCGGTCGTCACAAGGGCCAACGGGGCACTACAAGTCGATGCGCCCCCGACGTATCGGGTCTCCGAGCCTGCCCTAACCGACACCGGGCAGGCGCAGCGGGGTGCCGGGCGGCAGCGACCAACGGGACCGATATCGCTTCCATCGACGGCTTCCGCCATCGAAGGTGACGAGCTCATCGCAGCGCTCGGGCAACAGGAGCTGGAGCTGGTCGACCACCTCGTCCTGGAGCCGGCGCCGGAGCCCAGGCCATCCCGGGCGGGGCGGGAGCCAAGAACTCGCCGGACGCCATCCAGGCAAACGGTGCGCCTCACCCTCGATGTGGACGCCAGAGAGGACGGTGTCGTGCTCATCGAGCAGGACGGCGTCTATACCTGGAACCTTCCCGATCAGGCAGCGGCTCGGGAGCTGCCCGCACCAGCCGCCCGACGTGGTGCTCGCCGCGCCGTCACCGCTCGTCGAGAGCTCACGTTCACCATCGATGTCAGCGCTGCAGGTGCGGCTCCCGCGGCCAGACCAGGGTCGCGCGGCCTGCTCGGCGACGTGGTGTTCGGGGTGGCGCGGGCGTACGTCTTCAAGTTCGCGGCCCGGATCGTGGTCGGGAAGGCCATGACCTTCCTGGAGCGCAAGGTCTCGCGCGGGCTGGTGGTCATGGACTCCACCGATCCTCGCGCCTGGCGGCGGATCGACGACCTCGCCGCGCTGCGTCTTCCGCGGGATCGCCCGGCACGGATCCTGCTGTTCGCGCACGGGACGTTCTCCAGCACCGTTGGGAGCTTCGGGTCGCTGGGGGCCTATCCCTGGGGAAGGGCGCTGCTGGCCGGCGCGGGCAGCCGCTATGACGCCGTCATCGGCTTCGACCACCCCACCTTGAGCGTCGACCCCCTCGAGAACGCGACTGATCTGCTGGAGCGTCTGCGACGCCATGCCGCTCCCATGCCGCCGACCTTCGACGTGGTCGCCTACAGCCGGGGCGGTCTGATCATCCGAAGCCTGATCGAGCAACTGCTTCCCGCGGCTGGCTGGGATGCGACGTTCGACCGCATCGTGTTCGTCGCCGTCACCAACCGTGGGACACGGCTGGCCGAGCCCGACAACTGGCGTGCCCTGGTCGACCTCTACACCAACCTGGTCGTGGCGGCCCGCCGCGCGATCGCGCTGGTTCCCGGGGTAGAGATCCAGCTCCTGGCCGAGATCACCAGCGGTGTGGTCCAAGGGATCGGGGCGTTCGTCAAGTACCTGGTGACCCATGCGATCAGCGAGAAGGGCGTGCCGGGCCTTGCCGCCATGGAACCCGACGGCAGCTTCGTCACGACGCTCAACGCGACGCAACCCGGTCAGCCCGCACCCGCCGGTGCGGCGTGGTATGCGGTGCTGTCCGACTTCGAGGGGCAGATCCGCAACGGGGATCATGAGCCCAAGGAGCTGGCCCGTCGCCTGGTGCTGGCGCTCAAGGATGGACTCATCGACCAGCTCATCGGCGCAGCCAACGACCTGGTGGTCGACACCGCGTCGATCACGGCCGTGGACCCGGCGGTCGGAGGGTTCATCAAGGACACGCTGGATTTCGGCGTCAACCCCCAGGTGTTTCACACCAACTATTTCACTCGACCGGAGACCTGCACGGCCATCGGGCGCTGGCTCGGGTTGTCCGCCGTGGACCCTGAGGCCCTCCCGCGCAAGGGGCGGCGGCGCACTCTCGACGTAATGCCACCTGGCGCTGTCATCGGGCCGATGATCCCGGTCGCGGTCGACGGCGACATCACTGTTCTTACAGCCAACGAGCTGGTTGGGCCCGCGATCAACGGCATCGCCGCCAGGTCGTCGAATTACGTCGTTGTCCGCCGGCCAGAGCAGTCCCGGGAGGACGACGTGTACGCCTACCGGCCTGGGGAGCTGATCTCACGGCTCGCCGGGCAGCACCAGTCGATGCGCCTTGGTGCGGCACTTGGGCTCCATGAGTCTCAGGCCTCACGGCGCCGCAGCATCACCGACGTCCAGTCCCGAGGCTGGCAGGAGTCTAGGGGCGGGGCGGCGGCGCTCATTGGTGGATGGGCAGATGCCGTGGAGGCGGAGTTGGCAGAACCGACGACCACGCTCCCGACGGGGCCCGCACCCGATCCGTCAGTGCGGTCCGTGGTGTTCGACGGAGACCGGCCGGTCGGTGTCATCGCAGAACCGATGCCGCTGCCGTCGGCGGGCGATCTTGCCACGGCGGCGACAAGGGTGACCGTCCCAGTCCCTGGCCGCGTCCGGCGGCGAGATGAACGGAGGACCACCTCAGCTCGAGCGGCACCGCCGTCGCCCTCGCCACTGCCTCCGCCTCCGCCGGAGACGCCCATCGAGGTCGCCCACTTCCGGGCCGCGATGCCCGCGCAGACCACCACCGGAGCGGTCGTCACGGTGACGGTGCTGGTGTCGCCAGAGATCCTGGCCGCCGCCGGCAGTGGCGAGGTCGAGGCTCGCGGGCAGGCTCCCATCAGCCCGCACAGGCCGGTGCTTATCCAGGTCATCCCCAAGGCCCATGTCGAGGTGGTCGGCGACGATCGGGCCGAAGTCCCTGTCCCGCTGCCTGCGCAGGGAGTGGAGCTGTACTTCGACATCCGCCCGACGCACGCGGGCGAGGGTGAAGTGGTGGTCATCGCGCGCCAGGGACCCGCCCCGCTCGTGACGCTGCGCCTCAAGCCGATGATCGCCGCAAGCGACCAGCTTGCGACAGCCGCCCCGGGCCGACAGACGACCGCGGAATGCGCCGTCGACCTCGCCGGAGCACCGGACGAGCCGAGCAGCCTCCACTGGCTGCGCATCGAGGAGACCAAACAGGGCGACGACACCGTCTACCAGTACGATTTCCAGGCCGAAGACCTCAAGGTGCTGGGTACTTACCGCTCGCAGCCGCTCACCGGGGACCACAAGGCCTACGTTCGCCAGCTCTACCACGAAATCGAGCGGCGCTGGCTCTCGGCGGCCGGCGACACCGAAGCCTTCGAGGCCGAGCTTCGTGCCTTCGGCGGTGACCTGTTCGACCGACTCCTTCCCGAGGAACTGCAGCGCCTCCTGTGGAAGCACCGCAGACGCCTCAAGGTGATGGTGCTCTCGAGCGAGCCGTTCATCCCGTGGGAGCTGGTGCATCTCAAGCCTCGCAGCAGAGGCCCGCTCCCCAGGGAGACGGTATTCCTCGGGCAGCTTGGTGCCGTGCGCTGGCTGCACGGCACCTGGCCGCCAGACCAACTGCGGATACGTTCCGGCCGGGCACGGTTCGTCATTCCGCGCTATCCGCACCCTGATTGGGCGCTTCCCCAAGCCGAGGCCGAGCAGCAGTTCCTCAAGGAGCATTTCGGGGCGAGCGCAGTGACCCCGGACGAGAACACGATCCGCAAGTTGCTCGCACGGCGAGGCGCCTTCGATCTGCTGCATTTCGCCGGGCATGGATTTGCCGAGTCCGAAGACATCGCCAACGCACAGGTGATGCTCACCGGCCGGGTCGAGAATGGGAACTACATCCCCGCGTACCTGAATGCCACCACCGTCCGCCAGTATGGGCAGCTCAGAGGGCGAACAGGCAACGGGCCGATCATCGTCTTCAACGCATGCCAGACCGGCCGGCTAGGCCATCAGCTGACCTCCCTCGGCGGGTTCGCGGAGGCATTCCTCAGCGTGGGAGCGGCCGCATTCATCAGTAGCCTGTGGTCGGTTGGCGACGTGCCCGCGCGGACCTTCACCGAAGCCCTCTACACGGCATTGCTGGATGGGGAGTCAGTCTCCGATGCGACCAGCGCCGCACGGGTCAAAGCCCGCGAGGCGGGCGACGCCACGTGGCTTGCCTATGTGATCTATGCCCATCCACGAGCACAACTGACCCTCGAGCAGCAATAGTGTCAAGGAAGGTAAATGGCGCCGCCATCTCGATTTAGCGAACCAAGCTCCGTTGACTCACCTCCGCAAGCAGGGTCCCGGCATGATCGTGTGTGCGTGATGTTGCGGTGCTGACGGGTTGAAGCCGAGTCTGCCCGGTAGGCATGGGTGCCCGGTGGCGGGGATGGCGCGGCGGGCCGCTAGTCCGGGTGGCATGCTACGACCATGTCTGGCATTGATGACTTCCAAGCGCTGCTTGGCGTGCCCGTCACGCCAGCCCAGCGCCGCCGCCAGCAGGCCAGTCAGGCCCGCTTTGACCGTGCGGTGGAGTTGGTCGAGCAGGCCGCCAGGGCGGCAGGCACCGGCGACCAGGCGGCACTGGATGGGCTGGCTGTCCGCATGGACCAGGCCGGGTTCGATGACTTCGAGCAGTGCCATCCGCCCAGCGCCGCGTTGAACTATCTGCTGTATGAGGTGGTGTGCGAGCTGGTCCCCGCCGACGCCGACGCCGGTTTTGGTGACACGTGGGTCGACCATGTGGTCTACCACGCCGACCAGGACCTGCCGGCAGGGGCTGCCCGCTGGGTGCGGCTGGCGGTTGGCCTGGCGGCTGAGGAGTATCAGCTTGGCAATGCCGAGCTGGAGGCGATCGAGCGGGTCCGGGGCGGTGTGGGTGCCGACCGTGACAGCAACCTTGTG
>WNFZ01003212.1_pt1 | contig 15352 bp, 16 predicted proteins | sample 5400081 | NCBI WGS metagenome assembly WNFZ01 (sample SAMN13153365, study PRJNA577476) | soil metagenome | isolation source: 80 cm soil or saprolite under grassland replicate 1 | place: USA:California | collected 2016-06-15 | reverse complement strand
AACCTTCATTACTTGAAGTCCGAATGCTCGAATAACCAAATAGCGAACGGACCGTCCTTTTTCGTAATTCGGATTTTGCCATTCATTCGTGCTTCGTCATTCTTATGATTCTATCCGTGTAATCCGCGGCCGGTAGAAAGATACGTATCAAGAATGACTTGGGGCGAATTTTTTACTGAGCGTGTTGGCAACCGCGGGCGGCACGAAACCCGAGACATCGCCGCCGAGACGCGCGATTTCTTTCACGATACGGGAACTGAGGTAAGTATATTCCTCCTTCGGCATGAGAAAAATTGTTTCTACGCCCGCATCGAGTTTCCGGTTCATCAGTGCCATTTGAAATTCAAATTCAAAATCCGAAACGGCGCGCAAACCGCGGATGACCGCCCCGGCTTTTTCCGCTCTGGCGAATTCGACCAGCAATCCTTTGAACTGGGCAATTCGCACATTGTCGATCTTGCCAGCAGTCTCTCGCAACAAATCGAGACGTTCCTCCAGCGAAAGAAGCGGCTGCTTCTCGTCATTATGCGCCACAGCCACAATGACTTCATCAAACAGTTTTCGTGCGCGCTCAATGACATCGAGGTGACCGTTCGTCACAGGATCGAAACTGCCCGGATAAATGGCGCGTCTCATAAGGAAAACGTTCAACGTTCAACGCTCAACGTTCAACGTTCAATTTTGTCGAAGCGACGCGAGGTGGATCGAGCGTCTCATGCTCGATGCTAAATCAATCGGCAAAGCACTTCTTTAATATCGATAACCGCGCGCGCTCGATCCAGCCGGCCCTTTAGATCAAACACATCCAATTTGCCGAATCAGCACGAAGGCGGGAAATTAATCTCTCTAAATGAACAATCCATCGCCGTATCGCACAATTGCTGCCGCCAGCACTTTTTCCCCGAGATTTAAGCAGGTTCTCGCTGAGGCGAAGCGAATGCGCGACAGATTTTCCTCCGACCTTCATTTGATTTACGTGGGTGATCGCGATGACGAAACATCGAAAAAGTTTAACGACGCGCTCGCGCAACTGCAGCTACCGGCCGATTCCCCAATTCATTACGAAAAAGGCGATCCAGCCCAAGCCATTCTCCGCGCGCTGGCCCTCCATGAGATCAACATGATCGTCGCCGGCGCGCTCGAAAAGGAGGTCGTGTTGCACCCTTTTCTTGGCAACGTCGCGCGCCGCCTCGTGCAAGACGCCCGCTGTTCGGTCATGCTCTTCACCAAGCCGGATGCGGAACCCAAACCGCTGCGTCGAATCGTTTTTATCGCTGATTATTCCGACCACGGATTGCACGCATTAAAAACGACATTGCCTCTCGCCCTAGCTGAATCGTGCGAGCGGCTTTATGTCATTCGTATTATCACGACATTCGACCAGGCGCGCGCGTCGATTCGCGCGGATGCCGGCGAAGGTGAAAAACCTCAGACAAAAGACGAGGAAGAAGACGCGCTCGAAAGATTCGTTTTGGCAGCTGGCGCGACCGAGGTCCCGATTGAGGCGCGCTGCATCCGCGGCAACACTGGGTTGGCTGCCTCGGACTTTGTTCAAGCCGTCAAAGCAGACTTGCTGGTGGTGCCAATGCAGAAAAGCGGCGGTGCGATCCAGCAACTACCGAGTAACATCGCGTGGATCACCGATGTGATTCCCTGTAATCTCTGGGTGATCAGGTAGGTGGATCGCGTTCTCCGAACGCGATGGTAACGTCACGCGCCGAAGGCGCACTTATTTAGCATCGTCTTCGGAGAAGCCGATCCACCTTTGATGAATCTCGAGCACCCGTTTCAACCGTACGGTCCGCCGCATCTGACGGTCATTTTTCTCACGATCGTCCTGCCTTTTGCACTTGCCACGATCGTGCGCCGCACAAAATCGCAGCGCATCGCACGCGGAATTGTTGTCCTCCTCTCAGCGGTGCTCGCGTTGAACTATGTTGGCTACTTAATTTTTGTCCGCAGCCACGGCATCGTTAGCTGGCAGCAAATGTTGCCTTTACAACTATGCGATTGGGGCATGGTCGTGGTAATCGTCGCAATGTGGACCGGAAATCAGCGCTGGTTCGAAGTGGCATATTTCTGGGGGATTGGTGGTACGCTGCAGGCTGTACTCACGCCCAATTTGCGGTTCGGTTTTCCAGATTGGCGGTTTATCAGCTTTTTCACATCGCATTCCGGTATTATTATCGGCGTGGTTTTTCTAATGTTGACACGGCGGTACCGGCCGTACCCCATGTCGATCGTGCGCGTATTTCTGTGGTCGGAGTTTTATTTTGTGGTCACCGTCATTGCCGATGAGCTGACGGGTTTTAACTACGGATTTCTGCTGCACAAACCGGAAGCGTTTTCCATTTTGAGTTTTCTCTCCGATTCACGTCCGCTTTACCTTCTGGAGATGCACGGGGTAGCGTTACTCTTCTTTCTGGGATTGTACGTGCCCTTTGCCATTTTCGATCTGGTGAGGCGAACCCGACCAACCGCGTAACAGGGACGCGGTCATTCCGAGCGGAGCGAGGAACCTCCCATGTAGTGATTAGTGACACTGACTAAATTTGCGTAATGTTTCGCGCGACTGTGAGGTCCCTAGCCCCGAAAAAAATTTGGGCTCGGGATGACACGCTGAGTAAATCATGAGCAAAAAACCAAAGCCGTTACACGTTGGCAGAGTCACGATCGGCGGGAAACGTCCGGCATTTATTCTCGGCCCGTGTGTGATCGAGTCGGAGAAGTTCGTCTGGCGCATGGCGAAAAAGATCGCCGAAATCTGCGCCGCAGAAGATATCGATTTTATTTTTAAGGCTTCCTACGACAAAGCCAATCGGACCTCGGTGCGATCATTTCGCGGAATTGGCGTGCGAGATGGCTGCGAGATTCTTTCCGCCATCGGGCGGGAATTGAAAATGCCGGTCACAACGGACGTTCATTCGCCCGAGGAAGCCGAGGTTGCCGCTGAAAAGATCGACCTGTTACAAATTCCCGCGTTTCTCTGCAGACAAACCGATTTGCTGCGCGCTGCCGCGGAAACGGGTCGTGCGATCAATATAAAAAAAGGCCAGTTCCTTGCGCCGTGGGATGTGCGAAACATCGCCGAAAAGCTGATCGCCTTCGGTAACTCAAAATTCTGTTTCACGGAACGCGGCAGCACGTTTGGCTACAATAATCTGGTCGCTGACATGCGCTCACTCTTTTGGATTCGCGAGGCTGGATACCGTGTGATCTTCGATGCGACGCATTCCGTTCAGCGCCCCGGCGGGGCAGGGGACTCCACTTCGGGCGATGGCGCTCTTGGGCCGGTATTGGCTCGTGCCGCCATGGCCGCCGGATGCGATGGCATCTTTATGGAGGTGCACGAAAATCCGGCGCGCGCTTTATCGGATGGGCCGAGCCAGATTCCGCTAAAGGATTTGCCGAAGCATTTGCGCATGCTAAAGGCTATTCATGCTGCTGTCTCGTAGCGGCCGCTCCGCAAGTTCGCCGCAGCGAGTCCGTCCTATGGCGGACTGGGGCTGGTCCCTTTGGTTACTGCTGATGCTGTTGTCGATTGCGATGTCGGCCAGTCATTTGTTTGCGCAGTCGAAAGGCCACAAAAAGAAACAAACTCGCGCGGGAGCGGCGCCAAGCGCTTCCCCAGGCGAGCAAAGTCTGACCAATATTCCGTTGCCTATCGGCCACGAAGCCAAAGGTCTTGTGTTGCCGGATTTCGATAGCGAAGGTCATCTACGGGGAAGATTCGAAGCAGGAACGGCACGACGCATTGACCAGGAGCACGTCGGCTTTGAACATCTTAAAATTACGACCTACACGCCGGAAAATCAGACCGACCTGCAAATCGACATGCACACCTCGGTGCTTGACTTGAAGACGCGCATCCTAAGCTCGCAGGAACGGACAACAATCCAGCGCACAGATTTCAACATCGCCGGTGATTCGGTGCAGTTCGACACCAATACGAAGACTGGGCGACTGATTGGCAATGTTAAAATGGTGATCACCGACAAATCGCATCTGACAGGGAAAACAAATACCAACGAATGAAAACATTGGGGGCGTTGATCCTGGTTATCGCCTGCGCGACGGGGGAACACCTTCCGGGGCAGATTGCCGCTGCGCCAACGGGCTCTGCTGCACCGGCGAAGAAGGCGAAGAAACCAGCGAGCGAAAAACAAAATAAGTCATCTACGGCGAAATTGTTTGGCCCTGGGACGAACCCCTTACAGTCCAATGAACCGACCACAACGGAAATCTATTCAGACGAGGCTTTTTTTGATTCAACCAAGAACGTGGGCATCTTTAGCGGCCGCGTGAAGGTAATTGACCCGCGCTTCAATCTTCAATCTGATAAACTGACAGTGTTCATTACAAAAGGGGAAAATCAGGGCCTTGAGAAGGCCATCGCAGAGGGGAACGTTGGACTGGTGCGCGACCGCCCGGATGCCAACGGTGGACCGCCGACGCGCGCAGTCGGTCGAGCCGATAAAGCCGTCTATACTGCTGCCACCGGAGATGTTGAATTGACGGGAACGCCGCGCGTGCAGGAGGGGCCTAACATGCACGTGGCGACCAGCCCTGATACCGTTATGGTCATTAACCAAAACAGCCAGTTGACGACGCATGGACCGAGTCGTACCGAGATCCGCCAGCAGCCGAAAGAGCAGACAAAGGGCGCAAAAAAAACCGAAATGACGCCCGCTCAGGTCTCGCCCTCTCCGCCTTTGCCAAAACCATGATCAGCCAAACTGCACCTGTCTCCATTCCAAAAGTCGCTGCTCCCCCTGCGGCAGAGAGAGAAACTGTTCTCGCGACCGATCAACTCGTGAAGATTTACGGGGGCCGGGCAGTGGTGGATGGGATCAACATGCATGTTCGCGCCAGCGAGATCGTAGGACTGCTCGGGCCGAATGGAGCCGGCAAGACAACCAGCTTTTACATGATTGTCGGCCTCGTCAGACCCAACAGCGGACGCGTGATTTTTTCGGACACCGACGTGACCAACTATCCAATGTACAAGCGCGCGCGACTCGGCATGGGTTACTTGCCGCAGGAGGAATCGATTTTTCGCAAGATGACTGTGGAGCAAAACATCATGGCCATCTTGGAAACCCTTCCCATGAGCAAAACGGAACGACGGAATCGTTGCGACCAGCTGCTACACCAGTTCGGCATTGAGCGGATCGCGAAAAATATCGCACTGACCCTGAGTGGCGGCGAGAAACGGCGCTTAACGATTGCGCGTTCGCTGGTGACACAACCGAAGTTGTTGATGCTCGATGAACCATTCAGTGGGGTCGATCCCATTGCCGTCTATGATGTGCAACAGATTATCGTAAACTTGCGCAAATCGGGGCTCGCCATCATGATCACCGATCATAATGTGCGCGAGACTTTGTCGATCGTGGATCGCGCGTATTTGATTTTCGAAGGCCGCGTCGAAAGCGAAGGCACAAAAGATTTTCTGATCAATGATCCGATCAGCCGTCAGCTTTACTTGGGCGAACGCTTCAAGATGTGACGTCCAAATGACGAAAACCGACCCCACTGTGGGTAGGGGCAAATCCGGCGCGCGAAAGCAGTGAGCCAACGTTGGAGTCGCAATACCAGCACCTGATATCAAAAACGAACGCGTTCTCACATCTGCTTAGACCGCCATCATCGTCTTCAGCAGAGGGCGAATACAGTTAGCTGGTTTGAACGGCCATCAAATTGTTATATCCAGAGTTATTCACGCAATCACTATCACACGGAGACCATTGGTCTGGTTGAATGTAGCATGTCTTGATGCCCCTCTCGTCGCCGTCGCCTGGCAATGGCTTTTTGCCAGTTCTTTCCATATCGCCGTCTCCGCTTCGGCGCGTGGCGGTCTGTTTCTTACCGCGTGGCTAATTTATTTGATCGACCGACTGGCCGATTCGCTTTCTCTCCGAGCTGATTCCACAAAATCGCTGCGACAACTGTTCTGTTTACGCCACACGAGGCTATGGATGGGGCTCATTCCAGTCATCGCGACACTTGACGCTATAAATGTTCTCTCGCGCCTCGACCGCGACCTTTTGCTGTCTGGCGCATATCTAGGCGGAATCGCATTTGTATATCTGACGCTTAATTACGCGTTCAGCCAGTTGTGGGAAACAGTACCCCTTAAGGAAATCACCGTCGGATTTTTGTTTGCTGCAGGGACACTGCTCGTCTTGGTTCCGAAGTTTTTGGTCGCAACATCAACTACTCGAGGATCGGCGATCGTTTCTGCCGCATTCTTGTTTGCCATGCTCTGTTCGCTCAATTGCATGAGCATCGCCGTGTGGGAACGCGAGCTCGACCGCAGCCAGGGAAAACATTCGATTGCGACGCGCTGGTTAGGCTCGGATTTTTGGGTGCGCACTTCCTGCATTGTAATAGCGTTGGGTTCGCTGATCACCGGCGTTGTAGATCATGCGCTTTGGCCGATCGCACTAGGTCTCTCGATCAGCGCCATTCTGCTCGCGGTGCTTCATTTGATATCGATTCAACGGGATGAGCGCGTTGCGCTGGCCGATTTGGTTCTTTTCACGCCAGTCGCATTGTTCTTCGCCAAATTAATTTTGTGAGCTTCGATCGCATCGCCGGACATTACCGCTGGCTCGAAGCCGTGACCTTCGGGCAGGCTTTGCAAAACGCGCGAACCCGATGGATCGAAACGATCGCTCCACCGAAACACGTTCTGGTTCTGGGCGAGGGCGATGGCCGTTTTCTTTGCGAACTCTTGCGCGTTCACTCCAGCGCCAATGTCGATTGTGTCGACGCGAGCACACGGATGCTGGAACTGGCACGCGAACGTGTGCGCAAGTTTTTGCCGCATGCCCTGGATCGCGTCACATTTCTTCACCGAGATATCACCAAGTGGTCTCCGTCTGGCAGTTACGATCTATTAGTCGCGAATTTTGTTCTCGATTGCTTTGGGCACGACGAAGTCAACTTGATCATCCGAAAGGTCGCACAAGCCGCGGTGCCTGATGCGTATCTCTTCCTGTCAGATTTCTGTGTTTCCCGGAAATATTTTTCGCGCCTTCATGCAAAGATCTGGCTGGCGGTAATGTACTGGTTCTTTCGCACCACGGCCTCCATTCGTGCGAAACGATTAGTCGATCCAACAAGGGAATTGGAAGCTAACGGATTTGCCTGCCTCTCGCGATCTCGTTGGCGGTTCGGCCTTGTGAAATCCGAGCTGTGGCAGCTACGCCGCGACTCCATCCAACCTGAGATGGTTTGAGAGAACGCCATCTTTAGTTGATCCGAAAGAGAGATCCGCTAGATTCGGAACAAGGCAATGGAGTTTGCCTTCCCCTTAGGGACGGGGAGAACCGCGTGAGCTAATGACTCCTTCCGGCGGAAGGAGTTTTTCAAATGCTCAATTATATCTTGGTAATGTTAGGTGGCGCACTCGGGACTGGAGCACGATTCTGGACGTCGGGAATTGTTGCAGAGCGCGCTGGTGAGTTTTTTCCAATGGGCACACTCCTGGTGAACATAACCGGATCCTTCATTATTGGTTTCTTTGCAGCGTTTACCGATCCGAGCGGCCCGTTTCTTGTGGCGCCGCGGTTTCGCCAATTCTTTATGATCGGCGTTTGTGGCGGCTACACCACGTTTTCATCGTTCAGTTTACAGACTCTCGACCTCGTTCGGGATGGCGACTGGTTCAAAGCCTGCCTGAATGCAGTGCTCTCATTCGCTTGCTGTCTAGCGGCTGTATGGCTCGGACGCGTTCTTGCTCTCGCACTATTGCCGAAATAAAGGAGGAATCTATGCAGCTCCCCGAAGACGCGGTTTTGTTGCGGATTTTTATCGGTGAAAGCGATCGTTACCAGCACCGGCCGTTGTATGAAGCCATCGTGATAAAAGCACGCGAACTGCATCTGGCGGGCGCGACCGTATTGCGGGGGCCGATGGGCTTTGGAAAATCGAGCCATCTGCACACTGCGAAAATCCTCCGCTTATCCATGGACCTCCCCATTATAATCGAAATTGTGGACTCCGAAGAAAAGGTGAATGCGTTCCTGCCCGTTCTCGATGAAATGATGGGCGGCGGCCTGGTCACGCTCGAAAAAGCGAAAGTGATTCGTTATCAGCACGGAAAAAAGTCATAAAGAAGGAATACGCGTGAAAATATCTCGCTTTTCACAACGGTTTGCATGGCTCTTAGGTTTGCCTCCAATTTATTCTCGCTTTGGACAAGACTTTCGGTCTGACCTTGGCGCTGTCTGAAGCAGGCAGCGTTGAGCTGTGTGCGAGAACGCGCGATGCGCATTGGAAAATGCGCGTCATTCACGTTAGAAGTTAATCCTAATGGCGGAGCAACCCGGGACCCAGACGATTACATTGGCGAGTGACCAACAGAAGAGCGTCCCGGTTGTCACGGTCGAGAGTTTTTACAATTCGCACGCCGAAAAGCTGCAAATGAAGCTGGAGGGGCCGCGGGTCGGGTTCCATCGGAAAATTCGCGAGCCCACCATCAACCGTCCGGGTCTGGCGCTCTCTGGGTTCTACACTTATTTCGCGGAGAAGCGGGTGCAGGTGCTGGGTGCGGCTGAGCATTCCTATTTGAAAAGTTTGACTCCACGACAGCGCGTAAGACGATTTCAGAAATTATGTGAGCGCAAGATCCCGTGCCTGGTGATATCGCGCGGATTTCATCTCGCGCCGGAATTGCTGGCCGTGACGGGGGAAGCAGAGATTGCGGTGTTTCGCACCCCAATGATTACGATGAAGTTCATTAACGCGGCGACGATCGCGCTTGAGGTCGATTTTTCTCCGACCGTGACCGAGTTCGGCAGCATGGTGGACATTCTGGGCGTTGGTGTTTTGATTCGCGGCGCGAGCGGCATTGGTAAGAGCGAATGCGTCCTGGGGCTGATCGAGCGTGGCTACAGCCTCGTAGCTGACGACGTGACGCGGATCACTTCACTCGAGGGACGCGAGCTTATGGCGACGGCGCCAGAACTCACCCGCAATCATATGGAAGTTCGCGGCATTGGCATCATCAACGTAGCTTCCGTTTTCGGCATTGGCAGCATTCGAATCGAAAAGCGCCTCGACCTTGTCGCTACACTGAAAGACTGGCAGGAGATGGAATCCGTGGATCGGATCGGGCTTGATCGGGAATTTTACGAAGTTCTTGGGCTTCAAGTGCCGCACGTGACAATTCCGGTGAGGCCAGGCCGCGACATGGCGCGTCTGATCGAAGTTGCGGCGATGGATCAAAAATTGAAGGGCCTCGGCGAAAACAGTGCCGTCCGGTTCAACACGAAGCTGCTCAATTTGATGGAACAGAAAGAGTGACGTAATGGGCTTGCTATATCGAAGAGCGAATCGCGCGGTGTCCGGCCAGAAGGTCGAGAAAGAGATTACAATCGTGAATCGGCTTGGTCTCCATGCGCGTCCGGCGGCGATGTTTGTGCGCATCGCGAGCCGTTATCGCTCGGAAATTTGGGTGTCGAAAGAAGGCGAAGAGGTAAATGGCAAAAGCATCATGGGCTTGATGATGCTGGCTGCCGGGCAGGGATCGAAGCTGCGTATCCGCTGTGACGGCCCTGATGCTGACAAGGCCATGGAGGAGCTCGAGGAACTAATCAACGCGCGCTTCAACGAAGATTGATTCGTCCCATACGACCCATAAGACTTACAGGATCTTATGCGGCCCGCCTTGCGAAAAGCTTTCCCGAGTTGACATCGCCGTTACTCTGACAATTGGCATGAGTGACAAGGGTCGGCGGGAAATCCGGTTTGAAGGAGCGGGCGTTTCACCGGGAACTGCCCACGGCAAGGTCCATGTTGTTCGGGACGACTTGGACGACGTGGCGCGTTATCGCATCGCCCCTTCCCAAATCCCCGACGAAATCGGGCGGTTCGAAGCGGCGCTCATTCAAACGCGCATGCAGATTCTGGAGATGCAGCAGCGCATTGCGGAATCGATCGGAGCAAAAGATGCGGCGATCTTCGACGCTCATCTGCTCGTGGTTGAGGATCGCACATTGATCGACGAAGTGCTGCGGAAATTGGAGACCGACCTTTGCAATGTCGAGTGGGTTTTTCAGGAAGTCGCCACGCATTACGCCGAGACCCTGACCAAAATCGACGATCCCTATCTGCGAGAGCGCGCGCTGGATATCCAGGACGTGACCAAGCGAGTAATCCGGAACCTGCAGGGGAAAGCTCCCAAAACATTTCTTGGTTTGAGTGAGCCGCACATTCTCATCGCGCACAATCTCACTCCTTCAGACACTGCCAGCATGAACCGCGAACGGGTTCTGGGGATCGCCACCGATCTTGGCAGTCGCACATCGCATACTGCGATCATGGCGCGTTCGCTCAATATCCCGGCCATAGTCGGTTTGCACGATATCACCGCAAAACTCGAGACGGGTCAATACGTGCTTCTGGACGGGACGGATGGATTGCTCGTTGTCGATCCGAAGCCGGAGACGCTTGCGCAATACGCAGAGATCGAATCAAGACGGGCGAGAGTCGTAGAGCAACTGAGGGAGCTGCGCGAGACAAGATCGACCACGCGCGATGGCCGTCACATTGTCCTCTCGGCCAATATCGAGCTTCCGGAGGACGTCGCCGCAGTCAAAACCAACGGGGCGGAGGGAATCGGACTTTATCGCACGGAGTTCCTCTATTTGAATCGCAACACTCTGCCGACGGAAGATGAACAATATGAGATTTATCGAAAGGTGGCGGCGCGTGTCCGGCCCGATCCCTTGATTATTCGAACATTTGATCTCGGCGGCGACAAACTGGCTCCCGGCACAGTGGACATCACCGATGAGCTAAACCCATTCCTTGGCTGGCGCGCGATCCGTTTTTGCCTGGAGAACATCGACATCTTTAAGACGCAGTTGCGCGCTATTCTTCGCGCCAGCGCCGCCGGAAATGTAAAAATCATGTTCCCGATGATTTCGGGCTCAGACGAACTGCGTCGCGCCATCGCCGTCGTCGCCGAATGCAAGGAAGAGTTGCGCAGCTTGAAGATCGATATCGATGAAAAAATCGAGGTTGGTGCTATGATCGAAATCCCAGCCGCCGCCCTATGCGCGAACGTGCTCGCGCGCCAGGTCGATTTTTTCAGTATCGGAACGAATGACTTGATTCAGTACACGCTGGCGGTTGATCGCGTGAACGAGAGGATCGCGCACCTTTACGAGCCCACGCATCCAGCGATACTGCGTTTGCTCAAAATGATTGCCGATGCCGCGCATGCGAACAAAATCTGGGTGGGCGTTTGCGGGGAGATGGCCGGAGATGTCGCGCTCATCCCGCTTTTGCTGGGTCTCGGCGTCGACGAGTTGAGCGCAAGCGCAACGCTGGTGCCTCGAGTCAAGCGGGCGGTGCAAAGTCTTGCCATCCCTGAATGTCAGGAGCTTCTCGAGGAAGCGCTCACGCTCAATACTCCATCGGAGATTCTGGCGCGTTGCCTGGAATTAGCGGACAAGCGCTACGGCGATCTTTTGGGCTGACGATACGGTGTCATCCCGAGCCGCGTAGACGGCGAGGGATCGCTCAATATGCGCTCGATGTTCTTAACACTACATGTACTTAGGAAAACGAGCGTGTGATGTGGGGTTCCTCGCTCCGCTCGGAATGACAGCGAGTTCGTGTTTCTTTCGACTTATTCTTCTTCGCTCGTTTCCGGATCAGGTTTTAGCCCCTCTTCTTCCATCTTGCGCAAGACATCGCTCATATCGTCCACTTCCTCCCAGACGTCTTGACTCACGTAAATAGGAGCCTTTTGCTGTGTAGCCATCGCGATGCAGTCGCTCGGCCGCCCGTCCAGCTCGATGATCTTTTTCTGCTGCAATTCGTTTTCGACGCGAATGATCACCCGAGCATAGTAGGTTGCATTTTTTAAATCGTTGATAATTACCCGGTCGACTCTCGCGCCAAGCGCCGTCATCAAATGCCCCATCAGGTCATGGGTGAGGGGACGCTCCTTGGTGATCTGACGCATGAACATGGTGATCGCGCTGCCGACCGTTTGATCGACGTAAATGATGAACACCTTGTCATTATTCCCGATAAAAACCGCACACCCGCCGCTCGTCGGCAATACTGCCCGCACTTGCACCTCAATCACCGTTTTGTTCATCACGCGAACGGTACCCGCACGTGCATGAAAAACAAGCGATGCTCTGTAGAGTAGTGCCAGCCTCTAGCCCGCCGCGGCGGGCGGGACGCATGTCCTACTTTGCCGCGAAAATTTCGCGAAAATTTTCGTTCTGGAGGCTTGCATGTTCGATGAGCTGATTGAGTGTGCATTTTGTCCGGCAGCTGCCGGACTGCCGCATGACGAACCGAAATGAAAACCGAGTGGGACGTTGAGTCCGCCATCGCCACCTACAACGTGGAGGGATGGGGCAACGGTTACTTTACTGTCAACAGTCTGGGCAACGTCGAAGCGAAGCCGCTCAAGGAAAATGGCGGCTGTATCGACCTCCTCGAAGTCGTTAATGAAGCGCGCGTGCGGAGCCTTGGGTTTCCACTGGTAATCCGGTTTCAGGATTTGTTGCGACACAGAGTCGAATCGGTTAATCGCGCCTTTCAAACAGCGATGACAGAGTTCGGTTATCGCAGCGAATATCGGGGCGTTTTTCCGATCAAGGTTAATCAGTTGCGCGAAGTAATTGAAGAGATCGTCGACGCAGGCCAGCAATTTCATTTTGGACTCGAAGCGGGCAGCAAACCGGAATTGGTTGCCGCGCTCGCCATGCACAAAGACCCCGAGAGTTTGATCATCTGCAACGGCTACAAGGATCCCGCCTTCATTCGCATCGCGCTTCTCGGTCGCAAACTTGGCAAATCGGTCATCATCGTTGTAGAAAAACTGGAAGAACTCGAGCAAACCATTCGTACGTCGAACGAGGTTGGCGTCGAACCGTACATCGGCATTCGTGCCCGCTTATATAGCAAAGGCTCTGGCAAGTGGTCGCCGAGCGGGGGCGAAAATGCGAAATTCGGTCTCGACACAACCAGTCTCGTTGCTGCCAGTCAGATGTTGAGAGAGGCTGGCCTGGCACATTGTCTCAAACTCCTGCATTTCCATGTCGGCTCGCAGGTGCCCGATATCTCGACGATCAAACGCGCGGTGCGCGAAGCGGCGCGCTATTACGCGAAGCTCTGCAAACTGGGACACCCTGATCTCAGGTATCTCGATGTGGGTGGTGGCCTTGGCGTTGATTACGACGGTTCACGCAGCGATTTCGACAGCTCCACCAATTATTCGCTCCAGGAATACGCCAATGACGTTGTCTGGAATATCATGGAGGTGTGTGATTCCGAGAGCGTCGCGCATCCCATCATTGTGAGCGAAAGCGGACGTGCAATTGTCGCGCATCATTCTGTGCTCGTAATCGAAGCGTTTGGCTCAATCGAGAAAACCGCGTCCAAGCTGAAAGTCGAAGCCAGCGAGAAGGACCATAAACTGGTGAGCGACATTCTCGACGTGAAACAGCGCTTAAATCGCGGGAATCGCCTTGAGAGCCTGCACGATATCCAGCAGATCAAAGAGGAAGCGCAGCAAACATTCGATCTCGGCTTACTTGATCTCGAATCGAAGGCGAAAATCGACACCGTTTATTGGCAGCTCGCACATCAAATCGTCAATATGCATCGCGGCCTGCGTTATATGCCCGACGAAGTGAAACAGCTCGAGATCTCACTCGCCGACCAGTACATCTGTAATTTTTCCGTGTTCCAATCGCTGCTCGATCATTGGGCGCTCGGCCAGTTGTTTCCGATCATGCCGATCCATCGCCTCAACACTCCGCCCGATCGCAACGGCATGATCGTCGATATCACCTGCGATTCCGACGGCAAAGTCTCCAAATTCATTGACCTCCAGGACGTGAAAGAAACGCTGCCGCTGCATCGAATCACACCGGGAGAAATCTATTATCTCGGTGTTTTTATGGTGGGCGCTTACCAGGACATCATGGGCGATCTGCATAATTTGTTCGGTCGCGTCACGGAAGTGCACGTGTTTCTAGATCCAGACGAAGAATCCGGCTGGTATATCGAAGAAGTGATCGAGGGCAGCACGATCGGCGAAGTCCTGGCGATGACACAGTGGGACAAAGTCGAGCTGATGCGCCTCTTGAAGTCGCAGGTCGATGACGCAATCAAGACCGATCGGCTTAAACCGAACGAGGCCATGAAACTGCTCACTGACTACGAGCGACTCCTGCAGGAATACACTTACCTTTCCCTTGACGGCGCCAAAGCGCCGCCCCAACCCAGCAATTGGGTGCCACTGAGCTGATGTCGACGTTGTGCCGCGATCTCCGCGGTCTGGGTAGCGCACGCGTCTCGTCCGGCAGCCGCCGGAGCGAGCGCGTCCTCGCGATCGCGAACTTTTTTGACGCGCGGCCCTGAGGTGAAACATCGCCAATAGAAAAGCGTGTTTCGGCGCGACGCCCCTTCGGCGGTGCTCAGGACAGGCTCCACCAGCACGCGAGACGCGTGCGCTACCCAGCGATTAATCGCGCCGCGCGAAAGGCAACTAATCGCGCCGCGCGAATTGAATGATAGATGGGCGGACGCGTTGAATGATGAGCGCCTGCCACGCCGTAGCCTTGCGAAGGCGGGTTGAACGTTGAACGTTTGCTTCAAATATATGGATAAGCCTCTTTCTCCGACTCCGATTAGAGATGCATTACAAAGCACTGCACCGATCGAGCCGATTCAGCTCCAAGGTTGGGTGCGAACCCGGCGCGATTCGAAGGATTTTTCGTTCATCGAGCTGAATGATGGGTCGTGTTTGCGCAATCTTCAGATCATCGCGAGAAACACGTTGCCGAATTATGCGGCGTTACAACGATTAACCACTGGCTCTTCCATCAGCGTGCGCGGCGTGCTGGTGGCTTCGCAGGGCAAAGGGCAAAAATGGGAAGTCGTCGCTGATGAGATCGACATCGTTGGCGGCGCAGATGACACCTACCCGCTACAAAAGAAAGGGCACACGCCAGAATTTTTGCGCGAGATCGCGCATCTTCGGCCTCGCTCGAATCTGTTCGGTTGCGTTTTTCGCGTGCGGAGTCGGCTCGCCTTTGCCGTTCACCAGTTTTTTCAGGAGCGCGGCTTCGTTTACGTCCATACGCCGATCATCACTGGGAGCGATTGCGAAGGAGCCGGAGAATTGTTTCGCGTTACAACGATTGATTACAAAAACCCGCCGCGAACGAGCGAGGGGCAAATCGATTTCGCCAAGGATTTCTTTGCCCGGCAAACTTATCTCACGGTGAGTGGCCAGCTCGAGGCGGAAGCATTCGCGCTGGCGTTGTCCAGGGTTTACACCTTCGGTCCAACTTTTCGCGCCGAGAAC
>WNFZ01005705.1_pt1 | contig 15356 bp, 18 predicted proteins | sample 5400081 | NCBI WGS metagenome assembly WNFZ01 (sample SAMN13153365, study PRJNA577476) | soil metagenome | isolation source: 80 cm soil or saprolite under grassland replicate 1 | place: USA:California | collected 2016-06-15 | reverse complement strand
TCGGCAGCCGCGGCAACGGCCGTCCGCTCGCGCCACGCCTTCGGAAGGGAGCACAGGATGAGTGGCGTGTCCATGTGGCTCGCGTGGTTGGCCACGAACATCACCGGCGCCTGCAGGCCGTCCAAGTTGTCGAGCCCCTCGACAGCGGGCTCGGTTTCCGTCCACACGATCGGCTTGAATCCGTAGCTGAGCACGGCCTGCCGTACCGCCTTGGCTGGAGGAGTGCGGGCCCATCCGGTGGGGAACTCTTTGGGTTCGCGGGCCGGCTGCCAGGCCTCGGCCGACCGGGGGACCAGGGGCCGCCGGGTCCACCGCCAGCCCCGGGCCACCTTCCTGATCTCGTCGATCATCGAGCGGCTCTTCACCGCACTTCGGCCAGGGTCAGTGGCGGACAATGAAGGTAGGCGATCTTCGGGCTGCTACCGACGGTCTCGCCCGCCATCTCCAGGGCATCGGCGAAGCTCGAAGCGGCCCGGAACCCCATTCTGTGCACCGCCTTGCGGTCACCCCCCACGAAGATCACGTCGCCGAGGTGGTCCATGGCGTGGGCGCTCCAGTACCACATGTAGAAGGGATGCACGCCATGGTAGGCATACGAGTTTCGGTACAGATGGGCGTACCAGGGATCGGCGGCGTACTGTTGCTCGTACTTCGCCTCGATCGCCGCGGGGTCGGTGGTCTCCGAGAGCACTTCGTCGAAGAAGTCGATGTAGCTGGGGTGGTGCACCTGGTGGAACTCCCAGGGCACGGGGTGGAACAGGATCATCGCCCCGCTCTTTCGGACCACCGGTTTGTTGCGGTACAGGTTGAAGTAATACCCGAGCCCCAAGCACTGCACCAGGATCGGGTTCATGATCGAGTTGACGTTGTAGGGGCAGATGTAGGGGAGGCCCACCACCATCACGTCGGCCTGGCCGTTGACCTCCACCAGCTGCTGGCGGTGGACGTTGGCCAGGGTTCGCTCGTGGACGGCTTCGGTCTCACCGGCGTGTATGCCCGTGACCCCATAGGGCGCCGCGATGCGCTGGAAGATCTCCCGACGGATCCGGGGAGGTCCTGAGTCGTTCGCCTTCTTGGCCGCGAGATAGGAGCCCTGGTCGGCCAGGGACCACTCCCACTCCCTCTTGTTCATGAAGGTGAAGGGCTTGGGGAACGTGTCGTTGTTCAGCGTCGTCTCGATAGTGAAGATCCGCAGTTGGTTCGCCAGCATTCGTCCCATCCGGGCACAGGAGTCGTGCAGGGCCGATTGCGGGGGGTCCATGTAGGACCGAGAGTTCAGCATCGCGTGCACCGTGTGGTGATGGCGCAGGCTCTTGTACGAGCCCAGACCCACAGGCACCGATTTGTGCCCGCCGTCCATTGCAACGAGGTTGACGTTCACGTACACGAGGAGGTCGCTCTCGGCTGCCCGGCGGTTGATCTCGATGTCCTCGCCCCTGTCGGTGTGCCCGATGTGGGTCAGCCCCTGGGGGTCCTCGGCGTCGTGATTGGTCAGGGCCTCGGGCCAGAACGACCGGTACACTCGCTCCCCGACAGCCCGTTTGATCTCCGGGGGAGACATGCGCCGGTGCAGGGAGTTCGCCACTACCAGCTTCACGTCGTCGACCCCTCTGCGCGCGGCGATCTCGAGGACCTGCTCGATCACCCGCCCCCTGATGTCTGGGGTCTGCATCGGGGGGAGGGGAATGGAGATGTCGTCGAAGGCAATGGTCAGGCGCATCCCGGGCTTCATCAACTCTGGAAGAGGCTCGGAGTTGCGCGGGTTCAGCAGGGCATGGCGGATGGCGGATGTGACGTCCTTGATCGGCGGGAGCGAGTCCGGCGGGTAGAGGACCTGGGTCCCCAGCGGGAACTTCTGCAGCCTGAACCCCTCGCCTTCATGCACGAGGAGCGGCGGCGTCCGTTCGTCGACCTCGAGTACGAATCCCGGTCTCGCCATCCCGTTCTCACTCCTCCCCAGGATTGAACGCCACCTTGACCGTCCCCAGGCGGCCGGCGGAGAAGGCGTGGTCGATACCCTCGCGCCACCGGGACAGCGGATACTCGGCGCCAACCATCCCGTGCAGCGGCGCCTCACTGGCCAGGTCGATGGCAAGGTCGAACGTCGACCGAGGGCCCTGATCCGTCAGCTCCGTTCCCGTCGCGTACGCCCCCGCGACCTCCAGTTCTCGAAACCACACCGGAGACAGGTCCGCCCCGATCGCGGGCATGCCGGCCAGCACGATCCGTCCCCCGGCTCGGGTGCTCCGAAGGGCCAGGTCCAACGACGACTTCGTCCCGACGCAATCGAGGGCCACGTCCACGCCACCCAGCAAGTACGAGGCGCCTCGCTCCGGGTTGAGGCGGTACGCCCTGGTCGCGCGACGGAGTGTAGTCACTGCATCCCTCGGATCGACCACCTCGGTCGCTCCGAGCCGCAGGGCCAGATCTCGCTGACGGGCGTGCTTGGCCACGACCAGGACGGGCCCGGCCGAAGTGGATTCGCGAAGCGCGAGGAGCGAGAGCACCCCGACCGTACCGGCGCCCACCACCAGCACTGACGCGCCGGTCTCCGGGCTCGCCCGAAGGACCGCGTGGATGGCGCAGGCCAACGGTTCCACCAGAACCGCCGTCGCGTCGGTCATCGAGTCCGGGACCGGATGCAGCTGAGAGCGATGGGCGACCAACATGCCGCCCCATCCACCGCCTGTGTCGGCGCAGTATCCCGTCTGCAGGCCAGGGGCGACATGGCCCACGGTGACCCGGTCGCATCGGCCGGTCGAGCCCGACATACACGCGCCGCAAGGGGCATCGATACCAGGGACGAGAAGTAGAAGGAGGCCCGGCCGGAGATGGTCGCCAGGTCCGACCCGCAGATTCCGGAGAGGCGCGGCCTCACTCGGGCCCATCCCTCTCCGGGAAGGATGGGCTCATCTCGGTTGACCAGGCGAAGCGGTGCCAGCGGTCCGGCCAGCAGTCCCGGGACGCGCTCGCCTACCGCCCTGGCGGCCACGTAGCGAGGGACCGAGCGGAACAGCTCGAGCGCTAGCATGGCCCGGCCTCGCCGAATCGTTCCGCGAAGCGGGGCGCTGCCCGTCTCACGGCGTGGACTCCGGGATGAGCACGCGCGGAGTTCCCTTCACCCGGCGCCAGTCCTCGATGGGCCATCTCCGCTTTCGTGCCACGCGGTACAGCGCCACGTCCGGGTTCACCGCCACGGGATTGCCCACTGCCTTCAGCAGAGGAAGGTCCGAATGGCTGTCTGCGTACGCGTACGACCGCTTCACGTCCGCCCCTGTTCGTTCCGCGTATGCCCGCAGCCACGCCGATCGGGCCTCACCGACGAGCGGCGGGACCCGTAGGTGACCCGAGTAGCGTCCGTCCTGCGTGTCGAGCTCGGCGGCGACCACCTCGTCGAACAGCGGCAGGAGCGGCCGGACGAAGCAGTCGAGCGCACCGGTGATCAGGATCGTGGTATGCCCCGCCCGGCGGTGCTCGCGGATCCTTCGGACGGCCGCCGGGGAAAGGCGTCGCAGGACCAGCTCGGAGACATCCTGGTCGATGAGCCGGTCGAGGCCCTCCACGGACGCCCCTTCGTACCGCCGGTAGAACGTCCGGAGGAACTCCCCCCGGTCCCTCCGATCGGCTCCGATGTATCGAGGAAGTCCCCGGAGGACTGCGCCCACTTCGAACGGCCACTGATCTCGAGGAAGCTCGGCCATCCGGAGCCACAGGTAGGACTCGATCACGTTCGAGTCCAGGAGCGTACCCTCCATGTCGAACACGGCGACGACGCCATCGTGTCGCGGCGTCAACCGCACCTGGGGCATGGGGCGATCGGGTGTGAGCGCCCGCATGGCGACCGTGATCGAGGGGCAGTGGATGTCCTGGAGATATGCGCGCCAATCGATCATCGCCGAGTCGAAGTGAAAGTCGCGCCGATCCTCGTCGGTCAGCGATCGGTACAGCTCGAGGGTCCGGTCGTCCGTGTAGATGACCTCGGCCTCGGTGTAGGCGCCGTAGAGGTCGGCGTAACGGCGAACGAACTCGAGGCGAGCTTTCTCTCGGTCGACCCGCCGGACCAGGTCGCGCACACGATTCGAGCGCGGGAGATGCGACACGACCCGGTCGGCCCGGGCGAGCAGTTTCTCCCCGGTATCGAGCTTCTTCATCACCCTTCGCCGGCCGGGGAATCGCCACTCCGGCACCCGGATCTCGCCCCGTCCGCGCTCTGGAAGCGGATGCTTGTCGAAGTACTCCTTCACGTTGTCGTACAGGCCCATGTACGAGAGGGAATTCCTCGCACCCGAGCACACGTGGTAGTAGGCGGGGCCATCGTGGGGCAGCGTCGAGGCGATGGCCAGCATGGCGCCCACGACCAGGTCCACCGGGATGATGTCGACGACTCCTTCGGGCAGGCCGGGGAACTCGGGGATCGACCCGCGTCCATACGCCAGGATGATCGGCTCCGCCATCTTGAATCCCTCGATCCAGCCGGGGTAAGGCTTCTCCAGCGCGCTCTCCACGATGGATGGGCGGACGATCGTGAGCGGAAGCCCGAACTCGGCGGACAGCTGTTCGGCCACCCGTTCTCCCAGGGCCTTGGTGAACGTGTACACGTCCGGCCAGCCGAGCGTCTGGGCCCGAGCTCTTCCGTATTCCGTGAGTCGCTTGTTCACCCAGTTCGCACGGCGATCCTCCGCGTCTGCGGACACCGCCATCGGTCCGGCCCGCCGGTGTTCCTTCCGAGCACGTTCCACGAAGCGATCGAGCATCTCGGGGCGGCGCGAGGCCGCCTCCACCGCGCTCCGAGAGGCCAGCGCGGCTTCTGCCTCCTCCTTCCAGTCGACCCGGTGCTCGAGGGGTTTCTCCGGGATCACCCCCTTGGTCATCCCCGCGACGTATGCAGTGGAGACGTGCACCAAGTGGGGCCGGCTGCCGCTGGACCTGACTGCCTCGTACAGATGTCGGGCTCCCAGGACGTTCGCCTGGAAGGCTTGGTCCACGGGCGGGTCGAAGGAGACAGAGGCGGCACAGTGGAAGACCACATCGAGATCGCCGGGCAGGTCCGGAGCCCCCTCGGCCACGTCGCCCTCCACGAGAGCAATGCGTTCGGCCTGGATGCGCTGGATCCCGTCCGCACCGATGCGTGCCCGGAGGGGGCGGAAGGCGTTGCTCGAGAGCACCTCCTCGATGCGGGATTGGGGGGGACTTCCGTAGCGGCCACGGACGAGCACCGTCACCCTGGTGTCGGGGAGTTCCGAGAGGATCCGTTCGAGAAGGGCGGTACCCAGGAACCCGGTTGCGCCGGTGATCAGGATGTGCCGGCCCGACAGTGCATCGCGCAGGCTTTCCCGGGCGCTCGGGCTCTCTACCACACGGTAGATTATGAAGACCCACCGGGCAGAGGAGCAAGTCGACGGAACGCTGGCGTCGATCCCGCGCCCCACAGGAAGGCCCTCTCCCCTGAAAAAGGCCCCCAGTACGGAACCGCCAGAGTCCGAAGACTCCAGCGGTTCCGAGCCGTTTATATCCCAGTCTTCGCGAGCCGGTCAACTGGGGAGAGCAGATTTTGTCACTCTAATCTGGCGAGGGTGCGGAAAGGCTTGTGTCTAGACGAGTTGCCGCCAGGCCGATGCTCCGCGCTGGACGACCGTGAGTCCGCCGAGCACCGTCAGGATCACGAGCACCGGCAACAAGGCTCCGGGAGCCGTCAATCCGATGATCAACATCACGTAGCGCTCGAGTCGTTGGAAGACTCCTTCGGAAAGAGACAGGCCCATCGCCTCGCCTTCGGCCCGGATGTGGCTCACCAGCAGCGATACGATCAGGGTCGATAGGGCGAAAGCCGCCGCCAGTCGGTGCCCCTGCCCGGCCAGGGCCCAGAACAGCGATCCGAAAAGGATGAAGTCGGAAACGCGATCGACCACGGAGTCCAGGAAGGCTCCCGCGCGGCTGGCCTCGCCGCGAAGCCTGGCCACACCGCCATCGAAGATGTCGAACAACCCGGCAAGCATGAGCAACAGCCCGGGGATGAAGAAGCGCCCCGTTGTGAGCAGCCATCCGATGACCGCGTTCGCCAGCAGGGAGAGAGCGGTGAGCTGCCATGGTCGAAACCCGGCCCGATACAGACCGGCCAGGGCAACGCGGTATGGCCACTTGAAGACGGTTCGGAACAGGGGACCGATCGCGCTTTCGTTGCGACGAGGAGCGGGAAGATCCCGGACCTTGGGCGCATCGCCATGACCCCTGTGGCTCCGCTCGGACCCTCCCACCCTCCCGCTGGTCGCCATGCCGGCAAGAGCGTACGCCTTGAGGCGCCGGCGAACCGAGGCCTGCTCCCCTTCTGAGACCCCGTCTTGCCCTCGGAGGGACGTTGAGACAGACTCCGCCTGACAAGGAGGTCGGCCCATGAGCAAGAGGGCGAGAGATCTGGCGGATCAGGCTGCACAGGCGCTGGCGGCGGCCGCGTCGAAGGCGCCTGAGGTGGCGAAGAAGGTCGCCGAGAAGGCGCCAGGGGTGGCGAAGAAGGTTGCGGACACGGCCCCAGGCGTGGCCAGAAAGGTGGCGGCTCGAGCTCCGAAAGCGGTCAGGAGGGCTGCCGAGACCGTGGCCGAGAAGGCGCCGTCGGTGGCGAAGAAGGTCGCCGACAAGGCTCCAGGCATGGCCATGAAGGCTGGAGCGACCGTGGCTGCTGCGGGCGGGCTGCTCGCTGCGCGAGCGAGAGGGCGGCGGGGATCGGGCGGGGCAACGTCGACGGCGGCGTCGGCGAGGAAAAGCCGTGCGACCTCCTCGGCCACAAAGGCACCCGCCAGGACGTCATCGAGGAAATCATCGTCCAAGAAGTCCTCAGCCAGGAAATCCTCGGCCAAGAAGAGCTCCTGAAGCTGGCACTCCCCGCGCGAGGAAGTCCTCAGGCTTACGGTTCAGCTTTGATTCGTCTCCGACGTTCCTGAGACTTCGGCGCCACGGTTGGCTTCTGGTTGTACACCCACCCGTGGCTGGTGGAGGCTGGGGTCGGGCCTACTCAGAACCCAAGGGACTGTCAGCAGCGGCACCCACATGACGAACAGCGGCACCGCGCTGTGGCTGAAGATGGCCACCACGAGAAATACGAGCGCTCCGGCGAAGAGAGCGGCAGTCAGTACCCACCTCCACATCCCGGTCACGCGACCCATCGTACGGGGTCTGGACCCTGACATTGCGGGCAGAAGTAGGTGGTCCGGCCAGCCACCGTCGTTCGCTGAAGTGAGGATTTGCATCGCGGGCATCTCGCGTCCGGCACGCCTCGGACGCCGGAGAGCCAGGAGCGTTTCCGCGGGATGTAGTCGTAGCCCCCGACCGCCTCCCGGAGCACCTTGTGCATCTCGGCGAAGAGGTGGCTGCGTTCCTCGTCAGTGAGCGACTCGATCCGTCGCCTGGGATGGACGCGGGCGTGCCAGAGCACTTCATCGGCGATGATGTTGCCGATCCCGGCAAGGAAGCTCTGATCCATCAGCGCGGCCTTCACCCCCCCGCGACGCCTCCCGAGCAGATCCAGGAACTCCCTGCGCCGTATGGTCAACGCGTCCGGTCCGAGCGGTCCGAGGATGTTTCCTGTCTCCCCCTGGTCGTGAGCCAGCCAGGCGCCTCCGAGCTTGCGCATGTTGCGGTAACGGATCTCCTCGCCGCCTTCGAACCCGATGATCAGGCGGTCGTGGCGATGACGCTCCGGCGCCTCACCGGACCAGATCAGGTCGCCGGTCATCCCGAAGTGCAGGAGGAGGATCGGACCATCGGTCGGGCAGATCAGCCATTTTCCGTGCCGCTCGGGATCCAGGAACGTCCGGGCGCGCAAGGCCGCTTCGAGCGCTGGGGGCGTGGTGTTGCGGACGATCGTGGGATCGGCCCATACGGTGGCGATCTTTCCCCCGGCTGCATGCTGCTGGAAGAAGCGACGATAGGCCTCGACGTCGGGAAGCTCCGGCACGCGAGCTAGTCTCCCACTAGTCTCCCACCCCACCCGACATGCCTCGGTTGCCAGGCCGGATGGAACTCGCCTGACTGCGAGGCCGCTGTGTGGGATGTTGTCGACGAGGGGAGTCAGGTCGAAAGGAGCGAGGAATGACGGAAGTGAAGGGCCTTCACGCCGGGGCGCTGGAACGGTATGGGCAACTGGTCCATGCGATCCGTGACGACCAGTGGGACCATCCCACACCGTGCACTGAGTGGAACGTCAGGGTGCTGGTCAACCACTTGGTGTCCGAGAACCTCTGGATGCCGCCCCTCCTGGAGGGCAAGATGATCGCTGACGTAGGTGATTCGCTGGACGGGGACCTGCTCGGGGACGATCCCAAGGCGACCTGGGACCGATCGGCAACGGAGGCGGGTCGAGCCGTTCAGGACGCTCCTCTGGATCGGACGGTCCAACTCTCGTACGGAAAAGCACCGGCAGAGCATTACATCTCCGAAGTGTTCTCCGACCTGACGATCCATGGATGGGACCTGGCTCGGGCGATCGGTGCGGATGAAGCCATGGACTCGGAATCGGTCGACGTGCTGTACGAACGGTACAAGCCGATCGAGGATGGGCTGAAGGCGACGGGCTTGTTCGGTCCGAAGGTGGACCCGCCGCCGGGAGCGGACAAGCAGACTCAGCTGCTGGCGATCTTCGGCCGCGTGGCCTGAAAGCCTTCGAAGCCGGCCGCTATCCTCGGAGTATGGCGGCCACTTCGGGCGTTCGGCGCTTCGTCATTCGGTTCAGTCAGTGGCTGCTCTGGCTAAGGGCACGGGTCGCCGGCTTTCCTATCCGGTTGAGGCGGCTGGCGCTCGGGCTCGAGGACCCTGGCGGCTTCATCGACGCGTTGGGCGTGGACGAGACCGTATGAGCCGTCCCGCACCGACGTTCGTCATTATCGGGGCCAACCTGACCGGCGGAGCGGCAGCCACCACGCTGCGGTCGGAGGGGTTCGAGGGACGCATCGTCCTGATCGGCGCGGAGCCTCACCCGCCCTACGAGCGGCCGCCGCTGTCCAAGGAGTACCTGCGCGGTGAGACCTTGGTCGAGAACGTGCTCTTGCGGCCGGCTTCGTGGTACGGGGACAACGACGTCGAGCTGCATCTAGGGGTGCGGGTAGAGAGGATCGACCCCGTCGAGCGCGCCGTCAGGCTGGCTGATGGCACCGAGGTCTCCTACCAGAAGGTCCTGGTCGCCACCGGCGGGCGGAATCGCATCCCGGAGGTACAGGGACACGACTTGGACGGGATCCTCGACCTTCGGACCATCGAGGATGCCGACCGAATACGAGCCGAGGCCACGCCAGGCAGCACGGCGGTCGTGGTGGGCGCTGGATTCATCGGGTGCGAGGTCGCGGCGTCGCTGCGCCTGCTCGGGGTGGAGGTCCAGGTGGTGGAGATCTTCGGGACCGTGCTCCAACGAGCGTTGGGGCCGGAAGTCGGCGCGGTGTTCGAGGGTATCCACCAGGACCACGGGGTCACGTTCCACTTCGACCAGGTGGTCGAGCGATTCGCGGGGACGACCCGGGTCGAAGAGGTCCTCACCGACCGGGGCCGCCGCATCGGCTGCGACTTCGCGGTGATCGGGATCGGGATCGAGCCGAACGTGGACGTGGTCGAGGGCGCGGGCGTAGCGCTGGACAACGGGATCCTCGTCGACCAGCACTGTCGATCGAACGTCGGTGGGATCTACGCGGCCGGCGACGTTGCCAACCACTGGCATCCACTGTTCGAGCGGCGGATGCGCGTGGAGCACTGGGACAACGCCATCAAACAGGGCGCTGCGGCCGCCCGCGCGATGATGGGCAAGGAGGAGCCGTTCGACGACCCGCACTGGTTCTGGTCGGACCAGTACGACCAGAACCTTCAATCGATCGGTCTTGTATCCGACTGGGACGAGCTCGTGATTCGGGGCAGCCTCGAGGAGCGGAACTTCCTCGCCTTCTACATGAAGAATGCTTCGATGATGGGGGCGGTTGGCGTGAACAGGGGAAGAGACGTTCGGCGGTGCGGGCAGCTCATCCGCGCCCGCAGACCGTTGGACCTGGTTGCTCTCGAGGATGAGGATGTGGACCTGAAGAAGCTCGCTGCGTCGATCAGCGGAGGGGAGAAGCGATGAAGATCGGCATGGTCGGGCTGGGGCGGATGGGTGGGAACATGACCGCCCGTCTGATCCGGTACGGGCACCAGGTGGTTGCGTTCGACCCGAACCAAGCGGCCCGCCAGAACGCCGTCTCTGCCGGCGCGGAGGAGGCCGCATCGCTCGACGAGGTGGTATCGAAGCTCGAACCGCCCCGGGCCGTGTGGATCATGGTGCCGGCGGGCTCCATCACCGAGCGGACGCTCGACGGCTTGGCCACTGCGATGTCAGAGGGGGACGTCATCATCGACGGCGGGAACTCGAACTGGAAGGAGTCCATTCAGCACGGCAAACAACTGAAGACGAAAGGCATCTCGTTCCTCGACTGCGGGACCTCCGGCGGAATCTGGGGCCTCGCCAACGGGTACTGCCTGATGGTCGGAGGAGAGCGCCACGCTTTCGAGCGGGTGGAGCCCATCTTCAAGGCCCTGGCCCCCCAGGACGGCTACGCCTACGTGGGCAGGTCCGGTGCGGGGCACTTCGTGAAGATGGTCCACAACGGCATCGAGTACGGGCTACTGGCCGCCTACGGTGAGGGGTTCGAGATCCTCCAGGCATCGGACTTCGGTCTCGACCTGCCGGCGATCGCCGGGATCTGGCGGTACGGGAGCGTGGTTCGCTCATGGTTGCTCGAACTGCTGGTCGACGCGTTCCAACGTGACCCCAACCTGGCCGGGGTGAAGGGGTACGTCGAGGACTCGGGCGAGGGGCGGTGGACGGTGCAGGCTGCCATGGACGAGAACGTCCCCACTCCGATCACAGCGCTTGCCCTGTTCAGCCGGTTCGCCTCTCGTCAGGACGAGTCCTATGCCGCGAAGGTGATCGCGGCTCTCCGGCAGGAGTTCGGTGGCCACGCCATCAAGCAGGACGCCAAGCATGAGGACTCGAGCTAGATGGTGATCAAGCCTCCGGAGCCCCAGGCGATCGTCATCTTCGGCGCGTCCGGCGACCTCACCAAACGCAAGCTGCTCCCCGCCTTCTATCACCTCTTCATGGAAGGGCTCCTCCCGCAGGGGTTCGCCATCATCGGGTACTCCCGGAGCCAGATGAAGGACGAGGAATTCCAGGAGCGCGCGCGCACCTCGATCCAGGAGTTCAGTCGAAGCGAGTTGGCGGGGGAGGAGTGGGCCGAGTTCAAGTCGCGCCTCTCCTACATCTCGGGAGAGTTCGACAGCGAGATGGCCATGGACCATCTTCGAGAGTACCTCGAACAGGTCGATCGGGACAAAGGGACGAACGGCGGCCGGTTCTACTACTGCGCCACGCCTCCCACGGCCTATCCACTGATCGTCAAGCGGCTCGCTGAGAGCAACCTGCACCGGGATGCCAAGATCGTCATAGAGAAACCGTTCGGCCGTGACCTGGAGAGCGCAAAGGAGCTCAACCGGGCTCTCCATGAGGTATTCGACGAGTCCCAGATCTTCCGGATCGACCATTATCTGGGCAAGGAGACAGTCCAGAACATCCTGGCGTTCCGGTTCGCCAACGGGATGTTCGAGCCGATCTGGAACCGCCGGTATGTGGAGAACGTGCAGATCACGGTGGCCGAAGACATCGGCATCGAGGGGCGCGGCGCCTTCTACGATCAGACGGGCGCGATCCGGGACATGATCCAGACGCACCTGTTCCAGATGCTCACGTTCTTCGCCATGGAGCCTCCCGTGTCCTTCGACCCCGACAGGCTCCGCGACGAGAAAGTGCGCGTCCTACGCTCGATGAAGGCAGTGGATCCGAGCAAGGTCGTCCGGGCGCAGTACGGCGGATACCGGAACGAACCCGACGTGTCGAAGTCATCACAGACCGAGACCTACGCGGCCATGCGTGTGGAGATGGACAACTGGAGATGGGCTGGAGTCCCGTTCTACCTTCGGACCGGAAAGAAGCTCAAGCGCAAGGTCACTGAGATCTCCATCGGTTTCCGCGACGTTCCCTACAACGTGTTCAAGGGAACCGACGCCACCCCTCTCGGTCGGGATGCCCTCATCTTTCGGATCCAGCCGGACGAGGGGATCTCGATCTCGCTCAACATCAAGAAGCCCGGCCTGGGGCTGGAGCTGGATCGGGCGACGCTCGACTTCGACTACGGGAGCGCATTCAGGACGCCGCTGATCGAGGCATACGAGCTCCTGATCCTGGAAGCCATGGAAGGCGATCATTCGCTGTTCACGAGCGAAGATGCGGTGGAGCGAGCATGGGAAGTCCTGATGCCGGTGCTCGAGAATCCACCACCGGTCATCCAGTACCCGGCGGGGTCGTGGGGTCCGGTCGAGGCCGACGATCTGATCCTGCCGCGCCACTGGCACCTCACGCCCCCCCGCGCCGAATAACCCAGGTTTCGGTCCGGCCTGCTGATGGCTAGTCGCAGCTTGCGCGGCGCGGATTCGGCCCCTACGCCCGGGCGACTGGCCGGGTGGGGTCGCGGCCCCACTCCTCCCACGAGGCGTCGTACAGCGCACCGTCCTGCACGCCGGCCACCGTCACCGCGAACAGCAGGGCTGAGGCCGAGATGCCGCAGCCGCAATACGTGATCGCCTTCGATTCCCGGTCGACGCCCGCCCCGGCCAGGAGGCTTCGGAGTTCATCGGGGCTCTTCATGGTCAGGTCCTCTCGGTAGAGCGAGGCGTACGGAACGTTCACGGCCCCGGGGACGTGTCCTGCCCTGCACGCCCCGCGCGGCGTCCGAGCGATCCCGTCGGGGCCTGCGGGCAGCTGCCCGGCCTCGAACCACACGAACTCGCCCCGGTACTGCTCGGGGGGTCTGGAATCCAGTACCACGGCACTCTCGTCGCGCGCCGCCGCTGCCACGTCCGCGGCAGTCGCCAGAAGCCCGGTCGAAGCGCGGGGAGTCCAGTGGACCGGGCGAGGCGTGACGGGATCGGTCGAGACCGGGCGACCTTCAGCCACCCACTTGTCGAAGCCGCCGTCGAGCACCCACACGTTGTCGTGGCCGTACACCCGGCATGCCCACCACAGTCGAAACGGCCCGGATCCCATCCGATCGGAATAGGCGACGACCACCGTCTCGTCCCCGATGCCGCGGTCTTCCATCGCCCGCGCGAACTGCTCGGGCCCCGCAAGCATGAACGCGATCTGGTTGTCCATGTCCACAAGATCGGTCGACCAGTCCAGGTACACGGCCCCTGGGATCCGGCCCTGTTCGTACAGATCGGGCCCGCTGCCGTCCTCGCGCCACCGCATGTCGACGAGGGCCAGACCGGGATCGTCCAGGTGCTCCGCCACCCAGGTTGGGCCCACCAGCATGGCTCGAGAGACTACCGGCAGCCGGGTCCGCTAGCCTACGTCTGCCAAGAGAACAGGGAGGTCGAGTGCCCACGGAGATCGATCGAGGGCTGGTCGAGAAGGCGGCTGACGTCACGGCCAGCGCGCTCAGGGGCGCCATGGGCGCCCAGGGAAGCCAACCACCGTCCTACGCCGCCGAGTTGTTCCGAGAGATCTTCAATGCCATGAAGGAGGCCCTGCAGGAGATCCCGGAACGCACCAAGGCCGGGTTCTAGGCCGGCTTCATGCCCCCTTGAGGGCGGGAAGGACGCGTTCGCCGAAGAGCTCGATGGCACGGGACCCGGTATCGAAGTCCATGCCCGGATAGTGCAGGCGCACGATTAGGTGGAACTCTCGTCGCCCGGCGAAGGCCTCGATCATCGGCCGGAGGGCATGGACCACTTCATGCGCGTCCCCCACCGGCGTGATCTTCCGCGTGGTCTCCTCGTCCGGCGGCGCCAGGACGAACCCCTGCTCCGGCGTGTCCCCACCCGCGTTCGGCCATGCGCCGGGCCGGGCGACCCCCCCAGCCAGATGGGCACCGCGTCCTGGCGTTCCGGGGCTGGAGTGACCTTCACCTGGTTGAAGGAGAAGACCTTTCCCTTGTACGAGAACCGCTGGCCGGTCCATGCCAGGCGCAGGATGTCGATCGTCTCCACGGTCCGGCGCACTCGTTCCGACCGCGGCACACTGAACATCCGAAACTCCTCCTCGCGCCAGGCCAGCCCGAGGCCCAGGATCAAGCGTCCCGCGGAGATGAGGTCGACGGTGGCAGCGTCCTCGGCCAGGCGCAGCGGATGGTGGAACGGAGTCAGCAGGATCCCGGTCCCGAGCCTGATGCGATCGGTCGCCGCTGCCAGCGCAGCCAGCGTGGGAAGCAGCGAGGGCATGTATCCGTCCCCCGAGCCATGGTGCTCGCTGACCCAGGCCGAGTCGAAACCGAGGGTCTCGGCCAGGCGGACCATGTCCAGGATCTCCCTGTACTCCTGGGCGAAGGTCCGGTTCGAGCCGGGAGGAACCTGGGCGGTGAAGAGCCCGATCCCGATCTGAACTGCCATCGGGCGCAAACCCTACCCCAATGGATCGGTGGCGCGCGACGGGGGTCCAGGCGGGCAGCAGCCCCTCGAGCGAAGCGAGCGGATCAGGCTGCTGCACTCCCCCTGGCGATGAGAACGATCCGAAGGATCGGACTCATCGGGAGGAGTGCGGCAGTCCGAACGGACCTTCTGGCGCGGTCCCCAGGCCCGCGACAGCGCCGGTCCGTCGCCTTTTCGGCTTTCCCCGCCTGCGCGTATCGTTGAGACCAAAGCGAAAAGAAGGTCACGACAGCCGCACGGAGGAGAGGCCATGGATCGGGTTCAGGAGTGGAACGAGCTGGCCGCCCAGCTCTGCGTGGACAGCATTCGCTGCTCGACCGCGGCCGGCTCCGGGCATCCGACGTCCTCCATGTCTGCCTCGCACCTCGTCGCCGTCCTGTTCTCCGACCATCTCCGGTTCGACGTGGATGACCCCAAGAACACGGGCAACGATCGATTCATCCTCTCGAAGGGCCATGCGTCGCCCCTGCTCTTCTCGGCACTGAGGGCAGTCGGCGCCATCACCGACGACGAGCTCCTGTCGTTTCGCAAGTTCGGGAGCCCGATCCAGGGCCACCCGGCCCCCGTGGCCACGTCGACCCAGGGCATCTCGGGCACGGGGTCGACGTGGCCACGGGCTCTCTTGGTCAGGGGCTTCCCATCGGACTGGGGATGGCCCTGGCCATTCGCCTGGACGACCTCTCCGGGCGAGTGTGGGTGCTGTGCGGCGACTCCGAGTTCGTCGAGGGGTCGGTGTGGGAGACGATAGCGAACGCCTCGTTCCACGAGGTCCGAAACCTCGTGGCGGTCCTCGACATGAACCGACTGGGGCAGCGCGGCCCCACGATGCTCCAGTGGGAGGGCGAGAAGTACGTCGCCCGGGCAGA
>WNFZ01005468.1_pt1 | contig 15358 bp, 15 predicted proteins | sample 5400081 | NCBI WGS metagenome assembly WNFZ01 (sample SAMN13153365, study PRJNA577476) | soil metagenome | isolation source: 80 cm soil or saprolite under grassland replicate 1 | place: USA:California | collected 2016-06-15 | reverse complement strand
AAGGGCTTGCGACAGGTGGCCGTCGACGACGCCACTGTTGCGCTGCGGCTGCTGGCCGACCGGCGCGACCGGCTGGGCCAGGCCCGCACCGAAACCATCAGCCCTCTGCACACGCTGCTGCTGGAGCTGGTGGGGGCGGGGCGAAGAAGTACCTGTCCGCCCCGCAGGCCCGCGCCTGCTCAACACGGCCGGGCCGCGGGACATCGTCGGGCGCACCCGCCGGCAGCTGGCCTGGGAGCTGGTCACCGAACTGCCGGGTCTTGCTCCGATCGGGCTGTCCACGGCGCAGGTGAAATCGGCCGATTTCGTGTTCATCAGCCACGCGCACTTCGACCATCTCTACGGCGCAGACGTGATCGCGTTGCGTACCGGCGCGACCGTGGTGGCGTCGCCAGAGTCAGCACGCTGCCCACGAGCAAGCGGTGTGCCCGACCGGCAGTTGCTGGTCGTCACCGGCGGGAAACCGTGCACTGCGGGCCGACGACCCGGGTACGAGTTCTTCCCGCACTGCACTCGTGCCTGTTCGCGGCGATGGAGCAGGACACCGCGGCGCCCTGCGTCGGTGACCTTGATGTCAGTACACAGGAGCGGGCCGTCAAGGTCCGCGCCCTGTTCGACCTGATGGTGTCCGCGCCCGAGCCGATCGGGCCGGCGATCGCGGAGATGTTGCAGCGCACCTCCACTCACGACGGGGGACAGCTGGCCCACCTGCTGACTACGGCCGGCGGCTCCGTTTGATCAGTGCCAGCGCGGGCTAATGGCGGGGAATCTTCGCCGGGCTACGCCCCGACCTGGCACTGCTGTCGCTTGGTGGGCGCCCGAACGTTGACGGGGAGCCCTATCGATCAGTCCGACGTGAAGTTCCACCGCGTGGGCAGGGCGCTGTTGCAGAGGGCACAGGTGAAGTCGTTGTCCCGCACGATGTTGCGTTCGCCGCAGGCGGGACAACGACGGAAGATGACCTTGTCGGTGAAGTTGCCGGGATGCCGTACGCCCACGCGGTCGAGCGCCCTACCCACGGCGGGCCAGGAGTCCGGATCGGGGCAGTATCCAGCCGACTGATTGGTCACCTCAGCGATGCGCCAGCCGGTCTCGGCAGGAGCGAACGTCATCTCCCCGGCGGCGAGGACGTCCCGACCGCCCGCGAGTGCGACGTGCTCACTGCGACGGGGCGCCAGCCTGAGCATGCCATCGAGAGCAACGACAAACGTAAGGGGTTCGACGAGTTCCTCGCGGTCCCGCCCGGCGAGCCAGCCGTCGAGCGAGGCAGCTGTGTCGACGGCAACAGCGTCCATCGTGACCACCTGGTCGCGTAGCTCGGCCGGACCGACGTAGCGGTACCGCCTGATCTGCAGCACCGCGCAACGATATTCACCTGACGTAGGACACGTACACACGATTTCAGGCGGACACAGGAACGCCAAGTAACGCGCGGACGGCGGCAAATCCGGTCGTTCCTGGCCCGGCCCGATCACGAAATCGGCGAGCAAGCGACGCGATCGCCAGCAGGCGCGCGTCGCGAACGTCATCGCGGCATGTGGGTGCTGTTGATCTTCAACTCGTTGACGCGGGCCCGTCTTGCCTGACGTTCGCCTATTTCGGTGCTGGCGGAAGAGGACCCAGGACACAGAACTCGTTGCCTTCCGGGTCGGCGAGCACAACCCAGAGTGCCGATCCTTGGCCGACGTCCGTCGGCCGGGCACCCAGACCGATCAGTCGCTGCACCTCGGCGTCCAGGGAGCCGTCAACGGGCCGCACGTCCAGATGCAGGCGATTCTTGACGGTCTTGCCTTCGGGAACAGCGACGAAAACAAGCGTCGGGACGCCGGGTGCCTGTCGCACCTGCTCGGCCAGGTCTGCCGGTTCCTGCTCCCAAGGGCCGATCTCGACCTGCCCATCGTCGGCGCGCACGATGTGGTAGCCGAGCGCCGCGGACCAGAATGATGCCTGGGCTGCAGGATCGCGGCAGTCGACAACGATCTCGGTCAGTCTGAGGCCCGTCGGGATCTCCTAACCTGAAGGGGTTCCGCGCTAGTCACGGGCACAGCCTAGGGCGCGCAGTTCGGCGACGACATCGAGAATCGAGTCAATCCTGGCCTGGACAACGCTTGGCGTCGACGGCTCACCACGTCAACGCGGCGGCTGTATGGCGGCTGTATCTCGACTCGCACCGTGCCGGAGCAACCAACGCGTATCAAGCACGTCCGGACGCCGGCTGGTCCGCTTGCGGTAACGCTGTGTAGCGTACGGTCGGCGGCGGATCCGGATGCCGTCGGCGGTCCCGCACCTCGAGTGCCGGGTTCCGGCGCCGGTCAGCGCTCGGTAGCCTCTGACGGTGACCGAGGCTGCTCCGGTGGAGCCGTCCCTGGAATTCGAGGTGTTGCGGTGGCCGCTGCCGCCCTCGGACCAGGGCTACGGCTCGCGGATGGTGCGGCTGCCGGGGACGGCCACCGTGCTTTCCACGTCGCCGAACGGCAAGCTGTACACCTGCGACGCCTTCACCGGCAGGCTGCGCACCGGAAAGCGGGTCGCCGGTGAGCTGCGCAGCGTGGTGTTCGACGACGAGGTCGGCGGAGCTGCCGGGGCATGGGCGCTGGCCACGTTCGGCCTCTGCCGGATCAGTCTCGACTCGCTGGCGCGGACCGGGGAAAACGTCCGCAAGGGCATCGGGAAGTACCAGGGCCGCATGGTCGCGCTGTCGGAGGACATGCTGGCTGTCTCCGCGTTCTACGGCCGGTCCATGACGCTCATCTCCCGCCTCGACGCAACGGTCGTAAAGCGGTTGCGCATGGGCGCTCCGGAAGTGGTGTACACGTTGCCGGATGGCCTGCACCGCTGCTGGTCCGCCCACCACGCGGTGGCCACCGACATCGACCTTCGAACCGCGCGCTGCGTGGCGCGGCACCGGCTGCCCTACGGCAAGGGACCGGCCGTCCTCGGCGACCAGGTCGTGGTGCTGCTTGGTGAGCGCGAAGACGACGCCCACGCGCCGGACGTGTGGGATATCCGGCCCACACACCTCGTCGCCTACGACAGGTACACGTTGACCGAGCTGTGGCGGACGACCGCGCCCGGGCACGGCATCGAGGTCCTCGGCCAGGACCGGGACGGGCGGATCACGGTTGCGTGCCACAGCACGGTGACGGTCGTCAACCCGTCCACCGGCGGCGTCGACGGCGTCTACCGGCACCCAGGCGGTATCGGTGGAGCGCTGCTGATGCCCGAGCACAACACGGTCCTGCTCAAGAACCGCGCCGCCGATCCGCAGGCCCTGACCGTGCTGCGCTGGCGGCCCGACCCGAGGGTCGCCACCGTGACCGACACCGGCGGCTGAGACTCGACACCCCAGGACCCCCCTCCACGTCGCCGGCCGGCGCGACCGGCGCGCGTGGTGCCGTTACGAGCCACCGACCGCCCCTGGAGCCGAGCTTGCGCCGGTTGGCGGCCTGGTCCTCTTTGATGGGGATGACGCACTGGATCCTGCGGCGGCGCAGGTAGGCCCAGTTGCCTTTCGAGCTGTACGCCTTGTCGCCCAGGACTCGGTCCGGCCGGGTGCGCGGCCGGCCGGTGTCCAGGCGGGGTACCCGGATGCGTTCCAGGACGGCCGCGAACTGTGCTGTGGGACGAGCTGGGCATCCCGCCGTCACCGGCGCTGACCGCCCGGGTGGGCGCGACCGCGGCGGGGGCGCGGACCACCCACCGACGGCCTGACATCGACCCTGACCAGGCCGGATGAACATTTTCGCAAGCGCAAGGTCAGACCCAGCGAGGGCAGCGCCATCGCTGCGTCGGTCACCGCGTCCATGTGCTGGCCGGCGTTGCGGACATGCGTGGAGCTGCGCAGCGGCCGGGCCCGTGGTGGGCCCGGCCGGGTCGTCGACGGTCAGACGGTGGCGTCCTGGTAGGCGGACCGGGTGTCGGCTGCGGTCATTTCAGCCGTGATGGGGGAGGGCTTGAAGCCCCTGACGATCAGGTAGACGCCCAGCGAGAACTCCCACACAGCGATCGGGATGGCGAACAGCCCCGCCAGCGCGGACACCTGTCCCCCGGAGAACAACGTGGCGGTGAAGGCAATCACCAGCAGGGCCGCTCCGACGAAGCCCAGCAGCGGAAGACCACGCGGCACGAGGCGGGACCGGTACAGCAAGGTGCCCAACAGCAGGGCGTTCACGGCCGGAAGGAAGCTCTGTCCGAGGAGGAAGATCCAGTCATGGAAGGCGACCAGCGCCTGGCCGGTGACCAACGCATCGGCGCCGGCTCCGTCCTTCCGCAAGGTCACGATCGACAGGAGGCTCACGACGCAGCCGAAGATGGTGGCGGCTTCCAGGACCCGTACGCCGACGAAGCCCAACGCCAGTGCTTCGTTCTGCCTCTTGACCACCGGGTACAGCACGACGGCGGTGCCGATGCCGGCGAGAGCCACGATCATCTCCAGGATGCCGCCGATCATCACCGGAGTGTCCGGGCCAGGGCCGACGACGAAGTTCGGATCGCGCACCGGACCGTACAGGGCGAGGGTCGGGATCGAGACAAAGGTGAGGAGGTAGAGCGCGCCCGCGACGAGCGCGGTCTTCCGCAGTGAGGTCATCGGGACTCGTTTCGTTGCTGTGGTTCGGATGGGTTGGGCGGTGATCGTCATGTCGGTCTCCTTGGGTTGACCAGTTATCGAGGCTCGATGGTGGGCACATCGGGTTGGTCGGGGTCGACGTGAGTGACCGAGACCAGGGGCAGCCCTAGGTCCCGGACTTTCTGGAGCAAGCCATGCAGCGCGGCCTGGTCGACGACCGGGCCTTGGATGATGGTGCTGCCGTCGCTCTCGTTGGTGAGGCTCAGTCCGTCGAACCAGGCGGCCCATCGAGAGCCGAGGTGCCCTTTGAGGCGGATTTCGTACCGTCCGGCCTCGTGCTGACTGGCGGTCGATCTCTCGCTCATGGCCCTCGTCCTCCTTCCGCTGTTGCTTGCCTGGATGGATCTCCGCAGCGCTGTGGACGTTCGTTGGTCTGATCGAAAGGTAGAAGCAGTTGTGATGACGGGGCATCACCACATGTGGTGATTGATGTGGTGACTCGGGCGTCGGACGCGGTCAGGCTGGGGAACTCGGCGGGCGGCTCAATGAACCGGTTGGGACCGGAATACCCGTTCGCCGGGCTCTCGGGCTGGGCCGTCGCCGGAGGCGGGGCGGGATGGCCCGGCGGAGGTCCGGTGCGTTGAGCCAGACGCCGCGAGCCGCGAGACGCTCGCGCTCACGTTCACGTTCACCAGACGTGTGGGTCCGGCAGGTGCCCGGCCAGCCTTTCGGCTGAGCTGGTTGGCGGGGTTTGGCTTGCTCCTGCGGGCCGGTGCCGCGTCGCGGCATTTCGGACCCGGACGGGGCCATGCGCTTGAGGGACTCGCCTGAGCCCTGTGCCTACCTGTCGTGAACGACGCCGCGTCGGGGTTGGCGGTCGCGGGTTCGCGACATCAGGTCGAGTTCCTCGGCCCGGCGGACCGCTGCCCGACGGTTGTTCACACCGAGCTTGGCATAGATGTGCTTGGTGTGCGTCCGCACGGTGTTCAGGGACACGACGAGCTGGCGAGCGATCTCCGGGCCGTCCAGGTCGGTGCCGAGCAGCCGAAGTACGTCCAACTCGCGTTCGCTCAGTGGCTCAATCAAGCCCTGTTCGACGGGCGTGCTGTCCTCGGTCCTGTTCACGGCTGCCAGGAGTCGACGGACATAGCGCGAGGCGATCCCCTGTTTCCCGGCCGCTCTCAGTAGGGACGCTATAGGTGGGCCCTCGTCCGCGAAGATTCGAACGTAGCCCTCCGGCTCGGCAAGTGTCAGCGCGCGTTGCAGTGATGCGAGAGCCGCGGGGATGTCCCCTTGCGTCTGGTGGGCAAGCGCCTGCAGCACCAGGCTCTCGATGACGCATCCCGTCCTCTGCCCTTCTTCCGCCGCTCGCAGGAGGCGCTCCAAGAGTCCGGTCGCCTCGTGAATGGAGCGCTCTTCGCGCTCTGCCGTGTACTGGGCCAAGAGCACCCTGGCGAGGGTGATGTACTCGAACTCGTGCAGGTAGCTGAGGTCGTCCTCAACGGATAGACCTCGCTCACGCGCCCAGTCCAGCGCCTCGGCCAACGCCCCCTGCGCGACCCGCACCCGTGCCCGTAAGGCGGGGACCGGCCGCACATTGGGGAAGAAGTCACTCACGTACCGGCGCTCCGCCTCGTTGAGCAGGTCGAGTGCGCCGCCCAAATCGCCTTCAGCCTCCTGTATCCGCGCCATCGCGACGCGCCAGCGATACGGATTCTGCGGTAGGCCAGCTCGCTCGCCCAGTTCCTTGCTCGTCAGCAGGTGCTGCTTGGCGGCATCGAGGTCAGTGCGTTCACGGAGGAGCTCGCTCATGCCCACGTGCATGTCCGCCGCTCCCCTCAGCACGGGCGGGGCCTGTTCGGTCGCATGCTGCAATCCCCGCTTGTAGGTGCTCATCGCCTCGCGGAGACGGCCTTGCGCGATCTGGATGTCCGCCAGCGCGATGGCGCACCCGAGGACGTCGGCCATGTGCCCGGCCTTCTCCAGACTCGCCATGGCCTCGGCATACCAGCGGCGCGCCGCATCGAGATCCCCGCTCGTCCAGTACGCGAGTCCCAGGAGGGCGGCTGGCCCTCCGCGCCCGAGATGATCGTCCTCACTGGCAAGGTCGAGCGCCCGCCGGGCATGTGTCATGGTGCCGGCCACATCGCCGAGGATCCGGGCCTGTCCGGCACGGTACATGGCAATCGCACTCGGTAGACGCCGAAATCCCTCGTCGTCCACAACGACTATCTCCGCCGACGGGGTGTGGGGTCCCCGACGGGTACTTGTCGTTGTTTCCAGCCAGCGCTCGGCGTCCTGCAGGCGCGCCTCGACGCCCTCGACTTCGCCCCTGACCATGAGTGACCCGGCATACCCAACACTCAGCACGGGCCTGACCCGGATCAGCTCGTCGGGAATTGCCTCGAGCCACCGACGCAGTGTGGCGTCCTGTCGATCCCGGCGCAGTGCTGGGATCGCCAGCTCGACCAGGTCCGCCGCTCGCTCGAAGTCCTCGGCGGCCAGCGCGTGGCGGATCGCCTCAGACCGTTCGCCGTTCCGCTCGTACCAGGCGCTCGCCCGCCGGTGTAGCTCATGCACGCGGTCAGGCTGCTCGTCCAGCAGGCGCGCCTGCAGCACGTCCGCAAATAGATGGTGGTAGCGGTACCACCGGCGGCGGTCATCGAGCGGGACCAGGAATAGGTTCCCTCGCTCGAGCGCCGCCAGCATGGCCTTGCCGCCGTCCTGGCCGGTGACGGCATCACACAATGGGCCGCACAGCCGGTCCAGGATGGAGGTCCGGAGCAGGAAGTGTCGGACCTGTTCGGGCTGACGCTGCAAGACCTCCTCGGTCAGGTAGTCGACGATGTACCGGTCATCTCCGGCGAAGCCGGCAATGAAGGCCGCGACGTCGTCTCGGCCCTGCATCGACAGCGCCGCCAGCTGGAGCGCGGCGATCCACCCTTCGGTGCGCCCCTCCAACGCCGCGACATCCCGTGCCGTCAGCACCAACCCCATCACGCCGTTGAGGTACGCCGCGGCCTCGTCCGGCGTGAAGCGCAGATCGGCGGCGCGGATCTCGACGAGCTCGCCACGCCCTCGCAAGCGCGCCAGCGGCAGCGCCGGGTCGGTGCGGCTGGCGATCACCAAGTGTATCTGTGGGGGTAGGTGCTCCAGCAGGAAGGCCATCCCGTCCTGCACGTCGCGCGCGTCGATGACGTGGTAGTCGTCGAGCACCAACACGACATCGTTCGAGACGGCGCCGAGGTCGTTGAGCAGTGTGGCAAGGACCGCTTCGATCGGTGGCCGGGGCGACTGCAGGAGCGAGAGCGCACCTGCACCAACCCCATGCGCAGCGGTCTGCAGCGCGGCGACCAGGTACGTCCAAAACACCGTGGGATCGTTATCGCGCTGGTCGAGCGAGAGCCACGCCGCGGAGGGGCCGTCGCCCGGAGCGGTTGCCAGCCACTGCGCGAGCAGCGTCGTCTTGCCAAACCCGGCCGGAGCGGACACGACCGTCAGCGCCGACTCCGCGCCACGGCTCAGGCGCTCGCTCAGTCTGGGACGCGCTACCAGACCGCGTCGCCGCCTCGGGACATGGAGCTTGGTCTCGAGCAGTGGGCTCGTCATGACCACCCCCTAGGCAGCCTGTTTCCCGTGCCGTCGACAAGCGCTCGTTGCCAGCGACACAACGGTTGGCTCACGAAACTCATCGTGCCAGCAACCGGGCCTCGGCAGGCTCGCCGCCTGGCCAGCTATCCGCCGCTTACGCACCCGGCTCGCCTACGCCGGAGCGCATACCGCGCCGGGCGCAGTCACGCAGCAGGGCCGCCCACGACCCGGTCGACTCCCGGTAGCCCTCGGCGAGGGCGATGAGTTCCCTGCCGTCGACCCGCACCCCGATCATCACCAGTCGGCAGAGTTTCTCCTCGTCGACGCGGATGTTGACGTGGATCCCGTCGGCCCGCACGTATACGCAGTCCACAGTGGACAGTCCCGGTTGCTGAACGCGGCAGCCTCGTCCTGCCACTGCGCGGTCAGGCGGGTGATCGTCTAATAGATGGGCTTAGGAATTTGTACGATAGCGGGCCGTCCGACCTCCGCCCGCAGATCGGCCGACTGAACCACCGCCACCGTAACAGCGACGGTCTCCTTGACAAGGCGCAAGCACGGCCTTGGCTCCCGCTCTGGCGGCCAGCATTGATCGGCGATATCCAGCCGTCAAATCTATCCCGGCAGTATTGGGAGCCGAATGTCTGAGATGTGGGAGCATACGACGTTGAATGTTCCGGCGGCTGGCTCTCTCAACTGCCCAAGCAAGTGCCTGCGCTAAACGAGAAGGGACGTGGGTGGTGGCTCCCGGCGCAGGACGAAGCGCCTTCTATGGGGATTCAGCCCCGCAGCGAATCGAGAGCGTTGATCCGACGGATACCATCTCTTCACCGGCATATGAATCACCATCTCATTCTCGACTCGACTCCTGGGCCATGGCCTGCACACCGCCGACCTGCCCGCGATTGGCGCTATCATGGCGGCAAGAGAGGTCCTCTATCACCGAAAGGCAGTTCAATGGCTCGCACGGTCCAGGTTCAGCTCCTCGACGATATCGACGGCAGCCAGGCCGATGAAACCTTGAAATTCGGCTTGGATGGCACCAACTACGAGATCGACCTGAGCACCAAGCACGCCGAGAAGCTGCGTGCTTCGCTTGCCAAGTTCGTCTTGAAGTCCCGCCGTCTCAGCCGCAGCCGTGTCACGGCAACCGGCCGCAGCCGCCCAAGTACACCAGCGCGGACTGATCGGGCGCAGAACCAGGCCATCCGCGATTGGGCCAAGGCCAAAGGCATTGAGGTCTCGGACCGGGGCCGGATTCCGGCCAGCATCCTCGAGCAGTACCAAGCTGAAGCCGGGCGCTGAGCAACGCTTCCGGCTACGGAGACGAACGCCTCCTGGCCACTGACCTCGACGAATCAGACGCACCGGGTACCAACGGGAATCCCGGGCACCAACCAGGCGCTGACCTGCGCAAAGCTTGTGCCTCGAACACGTGTACGACTACCGTCGAGGTGGTGGAACGGCGCAAGCACTACTGGAACAGCCGGTGGGGCCGCCTGGCCCGCATGGACATCCTGGTCTACGAGGACGGCGGTGCCTGGATGGTCGAGGCCCGCGAGGGCGGTGTTGACGGTCGTAGCCGCTGGTTCGAGCTGCCAAACGAGGATCTGGCCACCGACTGGGTCCGGGATCTCATCTCCGCCTCCGGCTTTGACGGCTGGCACGAGCTGTAGGCCCACCGGATGGCGGGAGGCTCACACCAACCACCGAAGGCCACGGTGACAGTACCGATAACCGGATAGATCAACCGCCAAGAAAGATCACCAACAGCAAAAAGCGCCCGTCTCCGGCCGCCAATTGCCTGCGCCAACCTCGTAGGGCGCCGTAGGTCGGCACCCTATTGGCCGCTCAAGCGATGTCGAACTCGCCGTCCTTCCCCCCGCCGATGAACGCGCGCCATTCAGCCGGGGTGAAGGTCAGAGCGGGTCCCGTGGGGCTCTTGCTGTCCCGGACCTGCACGTTGTCGCCCTGGTCGCGGACCTCAACGCAGGCGCCGTAGTTACCTGAGCGGCTGGACTTACGCCAGACGTTACGCTCCACTTGCTTTCTCCCTGATGAACTTGATCGATTCCGCTGGCGACATCGCCAACGTCTTGAGGTGGTCGTGCACCGACAGCAGACGACCGATTTCCTTCTGCGACTCCAGGAACAGCTCGCCCGCCAGCGTCTCGATGTAGCCCAGCGTCGGCGCGGCCCGCCACGGCTTGCTCTTTGTCTGTAAGCCTCGCCGGCGCTCACGGCAGAAGGTCGACCACCACCTCTGCCGGGTTGCGGTCTGGCCGCAGGCCTCGCCACGCTGGATGGCGCAACCGACCGTCGGGGCTGGGCGTCCGGTAGGCCACCTCACCCACGACCCGGGGTTCTACCCAGTGGGCATCGCGGGCGTCCTCGCGGGGCACCGGCCGGTGGAACGGTGACGGTTTTCGTTCCAGTGGGGCAGCTGGCGATGCAGGTCTCTCAGCATCCGCTCGGTGAAGCCGGTACCCACCTTGCCGACGTACACCAGCTGCCCTGCCTGGTTGTACATACCGAGCAGCAGCGCGCCGATCATGCCGGCTCGCCGGCCGGCGCCCGGTCTCCAGCCGGCGATGAGCACCTCGACCGTCTTGTTCAGCGGCGTCTTGATCCACAGGCGCGAGCGGACCCCAGGTTGGTACACAGAGTCGAGCCGTTTGGCCACCACGCCCTCCAGGCCCAACTCCGCGGCCGTACCCATCAGGTCGCCGCCAGCGTTGTCCGCCAAGTACGGCGGGGTCTTGACCGTCGGGTCGTCGAGGCCCAGCTGCTCCAGCATTCGACGCCGTCGGGTGTAAGGCAGCCCGAGTGTTGAGTGTTTTCCCTGGTGCAACAAGTCAAAGACGTACAGCTGGATCGGCACCCGCTCCAGCAATGCCGGGGACGGGGTGCGCACGTGCATGCGCTGCTGCAAGCGGCTGAAGCTGGGCGCACCCCGCTCGTCCAGGGCGATGATCTCGCCGTCCAGGACCAGCCGCTCATGCCCGAACCGCTGCCCCAGGCCGCCCAGTTCGGGGTAGCTGGCGGTCACCTCGCGGTCGTTGCGGCTCCAGACGTGCACCTGCTCAGCGTCGAGGTAGGTGATCGCCCGTACGCCGTCCCACTTGAACTCCTCCCCCCAGCCCGGTGGGGCCGGCAGCTCGCCGAGCATGGCCAGCATCGGGGGGATCAGGCGGAGGGGTGGTGCAGCAGGCACGATTACAGCGTGCCACCCGCCTGGTCCCGACGGCCCCCGCTTTACCAAGCCAAACGTTGCGGCAAGCAAGGAAGGCTACCGGCTGTTACTGTGTGGCTTCTGTCTGGTGGCGCTGCGCGCTCTAGGTGGCTGGTGTCTTTCGTGAGCGCTGGTGCTGGTGATCTTGCACTCAGGGATCGAGAATTACATCGTTGTAGTTCTTGGTCCAGGGGTGCTGGGTGACGCTGGGACAGGCCGATCGTCAGGGTGACCTGCTCGATGATGTGACGCGCTTTTGTGATGAGGCGCTGCCGGAGAGCTCGATCTACGCGGTGCTGTATCGGGAGCGGGATCGGCTGTTCCCGGACGAGATGTTCGCGGATGTGTTCAGTGACAAGGGGCGCCGGTCGGTGCCGCCGTCGGTGGTGGCCACGGTGATGGTGTTGCAGCGCCTGGAGGGGCTGTCGGATCGCGACGCGGTGGAGCGCTACACGTTCGACGCGCGGTGGCGCTACGCGGCCGGGGTGGGCGGCTACGACGGCGCGGGGCGGGACAGGTTCGCCCATACCGTGCTGGTGGATATGCGGGCCCGGCTGGCGAAGTCGGAGGATCCGCGGCGCATCTTCGCGGTGACGCTGACCGCCGCGTCCACAGCGGGGCTGGTCGGGGCGAAGCGGGTGCTGGACTCGACGCCGTTGTATGACGCGGTGGCCACGATGGACACGGTCACGCTGATCCGCTCCGCGGTGCGTGGGTTGCTGCGGGTGGCCGGTGCCGAACTCGAGGCCGAGCTGCGCTCGGTGCTGTCGGGCGGGGATGACTACGCCAGTTCCGCCAAGCCGCACATCGACTGGGATGATGCCGCCGCTCGGGAGGCGCTTATCGACTCCCGGGCCCGGGACGGGTACGCGTGTCTGGTGCTGCTGGACGGCCGGAAGCTGAGCGAGGTGCTCAGGCAGGCCAGCGAGCTGTTGGCCACGGTGCTGGGGCAGGACCTGGAGACCACCGAGGACGGCACGTTTCGTATCGCCCACCGGGTCGCCAAGGACCGGGTGATCTCCACCGTGGACCCCCAGGCGCGGCACGGGCACAAGACGGCCGCGCGGGGCTTTGACGGATACAAGGGCCACGCCGCAATCGATCCGGACAGCGAGATCATCACCGACACCGTGGTCTCGGCGGGCAACGTCGGCGACGCCGCCGTGGCCGAAGACCTCCTCGACGATCTGGTCAGCAAGACCAGCACCCCCACGACCGACAGCGCAGACGGCGAAGCCGAGGCCGAGGCCGATGAGCCGACCGTGTACGGCGACGCGGCGTACGGCGCGGGTGAGTTCCTCGAGCAGCTGGCCGACAACGGCATCGCGTCGCGGTGCAAGACCCAGCCGCCCACCGCCGCGGGCGGCATGTTCAGCAAGGACCGCTTCGACGTCGACCTCGACGCGGACACGGTCACCTGCCCGAACGGGGTCAGCACCCCGATCCGCCGCAACAACGCCGGTGACGGCATCGCCTCCTTCGGCGACGCCTGCCGCGACTGCCCACTGCGATCGCAGTGCACCAAGGCCGAGGACGGGCGCACCATCAGGGTCGGCCGCCACGAGCGGCGCCTGGCCGAGGCCCGCGCCCAGCAACAGGACCCGCGGTGGGTGGCCGACTACCGGGCCACCCGCCCCAAGGTAGAACGCAAGCTGGCCCACCTGATGCGACACCGCCACGGCGGGCGCCGGGCCCGGATGCGCGGCACTACCAAGATCGACGCTGACTTCAACCTCCTCGCCGCCGCGCACAACCTTGCCCGCCTGGCCAAGCTCGGGCTCCGCTTATCACCAACCCGGCCGAACATCAAACCCGGCAGGCGAAACAGCGCTCACCGCATCGCTGAGGCCGCCGTCGCACCCACCCGCGCCACCATCCGGACCGACGGCCCCCGGAGCGCCCGAATCACACCAGCCACCTAGGCCAACGGTGAGTGCCACCGCCGCTGGTCCCGGACCGGCGGCAGCTTGCGGACCGCCACGCCGAGCAGGCGGTCGGCCGGGAAGTAGCCGACCTGCCGCGAGTCGTAGCTGGCCGATCCGTTGTCGCCCAGGAGGACCAGCATCGCCGGTGGTACCGCGTCCTCGGGGCGTCCGGCCAGCATCGGCACCGCCTGCCGGGGTACCGGGTCGCCGGGCAGCGCGGCCACCCGCTTGATCATCCAGCGGCTCGGCCGGGACCGGGCGTCCGAACGCCAGTGCCCGTCGGGTTCGGGCCGCTCGACCACCACCACCTGTCCGCGGCGGAGCCGGCCGGCCCGGGTACGCCAGACCAGGACCCGGTCGCCGTCCCGGTAGGCGGGAGCCATCGAGGGGCCGAACACGCTCACCGCGACCAGGCGCCGCCGCGCCACGACCAGCGCCGCGCAACCCACCAGCGCCGCCGCACCGACGAGCACGGCCACGGCCGTCATGCGCGGTGCCGGCCCACGCCGGCGGTGGGTATCCCGTCGTCGTAGTACCCCTCCGCCTGGAGCGCGAACAGCCGGGCGTACGAGCCGTCGGCCGCGATCAGCGCGTCGTGGGTACCGTGCTCGACGATGCGGCCGCCATCGAGGACCGCGATCAGGTCCGCGTCCCGGACCGTGCTGAGCCGGTGCGAGATCAGGACGCTGGTACCTCCGGCCCGCATGGTCCGCAGCCGGCGATGGATCTGGTACTCCGCCTCGGCGTCGAGCCCGGCCGAGGGCTCGTCGAGGATGAGCAGGTCCCGGCCACGGCGCAGCAGTCCGCGCGCCAGCGCGACCCGTTGCCATTGCCCGCCCGAGAGGCTCACGCCGGGCTCGCTGCCGTCGTCGTCAGGAAAGACCCGGGTCAGCAGCGTGTCGTAGCCCCTGGGGAGCGCCTCGATCACGCCATGCACGTCGGCCTCGACCGCCGCCGCGGTCACCAGCGCCCGGTCGCCGATCCGCCCCACGTCGCCCACGCCGATGTTCTCGGCGGCGGACATGTCGTAGTCCATGAAGTCCTGGAACACCGCGCCGATTCGCTCGCGCAGCCGCTCCACCGGCACTTCTCGCAGGTCCACCCCGTCCCACGCGATCGATCCGTACACCGGGTCGTAGAACCGGCACAGCAACTTTGATCAGTGTGCTCTTGCCCGAGCCGTTGAGCCCGACCAGCCCGACCGCCCGGCCGGCGGGGATGATCAGGTTCACGCCGCACAGGACCCAGGGATGCACCGGCGAGTACCGGAACCAGACGTCGCGCAGCACGATGCCGTACCGCAACGGGGGCAACTCGCGCGGGCGGGCCGGTACCGGCAGGTCCGGCGCGGCCGCGATGACGGCGCGATAGTGGCCGAACAGGGCCAGCGACTGGTGCAGCGTGCCGAACCGGTCGATGGCGCCGGACAGCCCACCCACCACCCCGCCGGCAGCGGCGACCACGATCGCGATGTCCCCGACGCTGAGCCGTCCGGTGGTCGCGGCCAGCACCGCCCACACGATGCTCGCGCCGGCCACCACCGCGCTGAGCAGCGCCATGCCGGCGTGGGAGAGCAGCTCCCGCCGGTCCATCCGGCGCTGCTCGCCGTGGATGGCCGACAGTTCCCGCAGCATCCGCCCGATGAAGAAGTCGGCGAGTCCGAACAGCCGGATCTCCTTCGCCGCGTCCAGCCGGGTCAGCAGCCCCTCGTAGAACATCTCCCGCCGCTCGACCCCGCTCAGCCGCCACATCATCGCGGTACGGCGCCGGGACAGCTCCAGCTGCAGGCGTACCGTCGGCGCCGCCGTGAGGACCGCGAACGCGAGCAGCCACGGGTTGAGCACCGCCAGGGTGACCAGGAAGCCGCCCGTGGTGACGGCGCCCTGGCCGATCGCGAGCAGCGCGGCGAAGACCTGCCCCGGGCCGGCCCGCCCGGCCTGGGTGGCCAGCCGGAGCCGGTCGTAGAAGGCCGGGTCCTCCAGGCGGGCCAGGCCGCGCAGCCGCTTGAGCGCGCCGGCCAGTTCCGACTGGGCCAGCAGCGCG
>WNFZ01012980.1_pt1 | contig 15370 bp, 14 predicted proteins | sample 5400081 | NCBI WGS metagenome assembly WNFZ01 (sample SAMN13153365, study PRJNA577476) | soil metagenome | isolation source: 80 cm soil or saprolite under grassland replicate 1 | place: USA:California | collected 2016-06-15 | reverse complement strand
GCGGCAGCCGTGCAGCTCGGCGACCACCCACCACCGCGCCCAGCCGGCGTCCGATACCACCTGCTCATCCTGCGGGCGGCAGCACGCTCGACCGCTCCGCAACCCCAATTTCAATAGCCGTTTCACACCAGCCTCCTAGAGAAGGTCGAGGATCGCGCGGTCGGACAGGTCGGTCTTGGCCAGGGACCCGACGACCGGGCTGGCGGCGATCAGCTCCGCGAAGTCTTCCGGGTCCACGACCGTCACGGCTCCACCATCCGGCACGTCGTCGCGCGACCTCCAGGAAGCGCGTGCTGTCGTCGACGATGAGGCAGCGACTGGTCATGTCCTCCAGCTTGGCCACCACTGCAGCGGATGTCCGACCCGCGGGGCGGCATGCTGTCGGCATGGAAATTCGCCACGCTCTCCACCGCGGCCGCACGGCCCGCGCCGGATCCAAGGGGGCGGCACTCGCGGTCCTGGCAACCGCTCAGCTCGTCATCGGGCTCGACTACTCCATCGTCAACGTCGCGCTGCCGGACATCGGCCGATCCCTCGGCTTCACCGACGGCACGGTCCAATGGGTCATCAGCGCCAAAACCATGACCTTCGGCGGCTTCCTGCTGCTCGGTGGCCGGGAGCCGCCGGACCTGCTCGGGCGGCGCCGCATGTCCATGGCCGCGCTCTCCTTGTTCGGACTGGCATCGCTGGCCGGAGGGCTCGCCCAGCACGCCGGTCTGCTGATCGCCGCCCGCGCCGCACAGGGCATCGGCGGGGCGGTGCTCTTCCCGTCCACCCTCTCGCTGGTGAACACGACCTACGAGGAAGGACGCGAGCGCAACCGCGCGATCGCGGTGTGGGGCTCCGCCGGCGCCGGCGGCCTGTCGCTGGGCGTGCTGGCGGGGGGCGTGCTGACCGGGCTGCGCGAGGGGCTCGCGAGCCTGCTGGAGCGCTCCGGATTCGAGGTCGTCGGACAGGCCGGCGACGCGGCGGGGCTGCTCGCGCTGGCCCGCGAGCACCACCCGGAGCTGCTGATCGTCGACATCCGCATGCCCCCGACCTACTCCACCGAAGGTCTGGAGGCCGCTCGGGTCATCCGCGGCGAGCTGCCTGAGGCCGGCATCCTGCTGCTCTCCGCGCACGTGGTCGTGGAGCATGCGACGGAGCTGCTGGCCGGCGGGCGTGGCGTCGGCTACGTCCTGAAACGCCGCGTCACCGATGTGGACGAGTTCGTCGACACTCTCGAGCGGATCAGCCGGGGAGGGTCGGTGGTCGACCCAGCCCTGGTGCAGGAGCTGGTCGCCGCGCGCCGCAGGGACGATCCGCTGGCCGTGCTGACCGCCCGCGAGCGCGAAGTGCTCGGGCTCATGGCCGAGGGACGGTCCAACGCCGGCATCGCCCGCAGGCTGTGGGTCACCGAGGGCACGGTCGAGAAGCACGTGCGCAGCATCATGGCCAAGCTCGCCCTGCCCGAGACCGACGACGACCACCGCCGGGTCCTGACCGTGATCGCCTACCTGGAGACCAGGTAGAGGCACCACCGGTGCGCGGCTGGCGCGGGGTGTGCAGCTGGCGGGGGCCGCGCGGGGTGTGCAGCTGGCGGGGGCCGCGCGGGGTGCGCGGCTGGCGGGGGCCGCGCGGGGTCGGGATCGCTACGTGCCGGCACCATCGGGGAGGGCCGCGGTTGCCCGGTCCAGCGCCGCGCCGGAGCGGACCGCCTCCATGACCGCCTGGGCAAGCTCCGCCCCGACCCGCGTCACCGGCCCGGCGAACGGGACCAGCGCACCCGGCGGGCAGGCCACGCAAACCGAATCAGTGGCCGTGCCGGTCGCGTAGCCCTCCGCGTTCGCCGCCAGGACCCTCGCTGCCGCCAGCGCCTGAGCCTTGGCCTCCACCGCTGTCTGAACCGCGTTCACCAGTCCCGCGTCCGTCAGCGGCTCGCCCACCACCACCAGCAAGTTGATCGTCCCCACAGCCGGCGCCAGGTAAGGCCGGTCCCCGGCAGGCAGCCCGCCCCGGCGCCCGCCCGTCGGCTGCCCGGCCGGAGCCTGGAACCCCGCTGCCTGGAACCCCGCGGCCTGGGGCCGCCCGCCAACAATCGGCGGAGCGGTCAGCTCCTCGGCGCCGCGGCGGGTGGTCGGCGGCGGGGTCGGCACCAGGCGAGGGCGGCTGCCGGCGGCCGCGAGGGCGTGGCCGACGCCGACGGTCGCGACCGATCGGGCGCCGCCCACTTCGGCGCCTTGGAACCTCGCCACCCGCGCCGCCGTCAGCATGCCGACTACCGGAGCCGGCAGGTCGGCGGATTCCTTCAGCAGGTGGACCTCTGGGTCGGTGCGCACGTACGGCCGCTCGACCTCGAGGTCGAGCCAGGTGCGCACCCACCCGAGACCCCCGCCGAGCACCGCCGAGGAGATGCATCGGTACGGCGATCCGAGGTCCACCACCAGGCGCTGGCCAGCTCCGGACAGTGTCGGCCGCAGGGCGAGCACCGCCGCGCCGGTCACCGGCCGCCCACCTGCACCAGGCTCGCCAGCACCTGGCGCAGCGCCGCCACCAGCCGGGCGTTCTCCCCGGGATGGCGCACTGCGACACGCAGGTGGTCGCCGCCGAGCCCCGGGAACGTGTCGGCCCGGCGCACGGCGATACCCCGCGACGCCAGGCCCGCACGCGCGGCCGGGCCATCCGGCACGCGCAACAACAGGAAGTTCGCGGCCGACGGCCACACCCGCACCCCAGGAAGCGCGGCCAGCCCGGCGGCGAGCTCCGCCCGCGCCGCCGCGACCCGACGCGCGATCGCCGTCGCCTCCGCCCCAGCCGACGCCGCCGTGCGGCGAGCCCAGGCGGTCAGCGCCGCGCAGGCCAGTGCATTCACGCTCCACGGCTGCCGGGCTGCGCGGGCCGCCGCGATGATCTCCGGCGGCGCAAGCAGGTAGCCGGCCCGCACTCCCGGCAGCGACCACAGCTTTGTCAGGCTGCGCACCACCACGAGCCCAGGGACCTCGCTCGGCCAGTCCCGGCGACCGGGATCGGTGCCTGGGCCAGCCTCTGCCCGGCCCGTCCCGGTCTCGCGCTCGGCCCCGCCCGTCCGGGTCTCGGGCTCCACCCGGCCCGCCGGGGCCCCGCGCCCGACCCCTCTCGTCGGGGTCCCACGCCCGACCCCGCCGGACAGGGCTCCGCGCCCGACCCCTCTCGTCTGGGCCCCGCGCCCGACCCCGCCGGCTGGGGTCCCGCGCCTGGCCCGGCCGGCCAGGGACTCGGGCTCACCGGGCACCAGCTCCATGAATGCCTCGTCGACCACGAGCACGCGGCCCTGCCGGGCCAGCTGGGTCACGAGGGCGGCGGGGTCGAGGGTGCCAGTCGGATTGTTGGGATTGCCGACCACCACCAGATCCGCATCCCCTGGCACGGCCGAGGGGTCGAGTGTGAAGTCATACGGAGCCCGGAACGCTCGCTCGACCCGGTGTCCCACCGCACGCAGCGCGGCCTCCGGCTCGGTGAAGGACGGGTGGACGACCACCGCCTTGCTTGGCCGCAGCACGCTCGCCAGCAGCCAGAACGCCTCGGCGCTTCCGTTGGTGGCGATGACCTCATCCGGCGAGCGGCCGTGCCTGGCGGCGAGCGCGGCCAGCGTCTCCCGCTCGTCCGGATAGGACCCGACCCTGCCGAGCGCAGCCGCCATCGCCTCGCGCAACCACTCCGGCGGACCCTCGGCCACCACGTTGACCGCGAAGTCGACCTGCCCTGGCGCCGCCATGCCGTCGCCATGAACCCTGAGCTCGCCGAGTCCGGGCGGGGCGGGCGGCCCCGGGGAGACTTGAAGACCCGGCTGGGCGGGCGGCCCCGGGGCGACCGGGGAGTCGGGCGGGGCGGGCGGCCCCGGGGAGGCCCGGGAGTCGGGCGGGGTTGGTCCAGGGGCGAAGCTTGCGGTGGGAGGGGCGGCTGGGGGGGCGGGCCAGGGTGGGACAGGGAGGCCGGGCGGCATGCGGGCGGGTCGGTGGGTGAGGTCGATAGGCTGCCCGGCGACGACGAGCACGACCTGCTGGGCTTGCTCGGCCAGCGCCTGGGCCGCCTCGCCGGCGAGGTCGAGGTAGCGGCGCATCGCGGCACCGAGCGGCACGACACCGAGTCCACTCTCCTCCGCAACGACCACGGTCAGCCCTGCCCGCTCCATCGCTTCACGCGCGAACGCCCGCACGCTCTCCAACGCACGCTCGTACGCGGCCTGTCCCTCCACGCCCAGTGGGGCGACGGATTCGTCGGTCCAGAGGCGCTCCTCGCGCATGCGCCGCGCGAGCCAGGGCGCGATCCCGTCGACGAGCAGCGTCTCGTGCGGCGCCACGAGCCCGCGTGCCGGGTCGTCATCGCAGACGGTGCGCCAGCCGGCGGGGCGGCGGGAGCGGTGCTGCTCGATCCGCTCCGCCATCTCAGGATCCGACCCGCTGCCGGTGCCCAGGTAGCATACGGGCGCGCCCGCCGCGGCGGCGATTTGCTCGGCCACCTCGCTCTTGCCGCTGCGGACGCCGCCGAGGACCAGGACGAGGGGCATCAGCCGGCGTGCCCGTGATCGTGTGGATGGAAGTGCGGCACGGCGGCCTGCGCAACCTTGTGCTCGAAGCCGGGCAAGGCGATCCTGTGCACGCACAGATCGCAGTTCATCCGCGGGTCACCGTCGATCGCCTCGCGGTAGCGCTCCAGGACGAGCCCGGCGACGGCATCGCAGGACCCGAGGTGGCCGGCGACGCGCAGGTCGATATCCGGTTGCGAGGCGGCGAACTCAGCGCACTGGGCGTGCACCCGCTGCTCCAGCCGGCCGCCGAACAGCAGGTACGGCAGAGCCACGATCCGCCGCGCGCCGAGCCGACGGCACCGCTCCAGACCTTCGGGCACGCGGGGGCCGGTGATGCCGGCGTAGCAGACCTCGACCAGGGGCCACGGGCGGCCCTCCCACAGGAGGCGGCCGAGCTTGGCGGTGTCGGCGTTGGCGTCCGGATCGGAGGCGCCCCTTCCGACCAGCAGCACCGCCGTATCGCGGCGCGCGCTGGGCGGCACAGCGGCGGCCAGGCGCTCGTCGATCAATGACAGCAGGGTCGGATGCAGCCCGAGGTCGCGCCCGTAGCGGAAGCGCACACCCGGATGCTCCAACCGCAGGCGAGCGATCAGGGCGGGGATGTCGTTCTTGGCGTGCCCTGCGGCGAGCAGCATCAGCGGCACCACGACGATGTCATCGACGCCGGCACCGACCAGGCCGGCGGCCGCCGACGCGGTCATCGACGCCGGCACCGACCAGGCCGGCGGCCGCCGACGCGACCGGTGGCATGGACAGCTCGATGAAGCCACCGGCCGCCGGCAGGCCCGGGGCGAGCGCCCGCACCCGCTCGACCAGGGCAAGCAGCTCGCGGGCTCCAGCACGGTCCCTGCTGCCGTGGCCAGCCATCAGCAGCGCCGGCGTCATGCCGGAGTTCACGGTCCCTCCCAGTAGAGCAACGCGTTGAGTGCCGCGGCCGCCACCGCTGAGCCGCCCTTGACGCTCCGGTTGGTCACCGCCGGCAGCGGGCTGCCGGCCAATGCCCGCTTGGCCTCGACCGCCCCCACGAACCCGACCGGCAACCCGATCACCAGCGCTGGCCCGGCGTCCACCGCGAGCAGCGCCTCCAATGCCGTCGGCGCGCAACCGATCACCCAGACCGCCCCGCATCCGACCTCTCGTGCGGCCGCCCGCACCCCGGCGGCCGCCCGGGTGCCGCCACCGGGCACCTCCGCGAGGTCGAGGGCGCACAGGGTGGCGCGGGTGGTGATCGCCGCAGCGACCATGCGGGCGTCGACGACGACGGGCGCGCGGGCGCGGAGGGCGGCCAGCCCCGCCTCGAGCGCGCCTTCGTCGAGCACGAGGTCGTCCGCGTAGGAGGGATCGCCGGAGGCGTGCACGACCCGCTCGGCCACGGCGCGCGACAGCGGGCCAAGGCCGCTCAGGTCGACCAGCGACCGCAGGATCCGGTAGCTCTCGGACTCGATCGGATGCACCGCGCCCTGGTGACGCGCGCGAGGATCCGACCAGGGCCGCACGACCCCATTGCGGCGGGAGCCAGTGGACGTGGGTGTCGGATAGCCGCGAGGGGTCACCATGCGGCCGGCGATCATGCGGGTCTGGCTGGAGCCGACCACCACGGTGGTGGTCATGCCGACGCGGGTCGGGTCGAGGTCACCCAGAGTGGTCAGGACCACCCGCTGCCCGGTCCGGTAGGCGTCGGTGACGAGCCCGACAGGGGTGCCGGGCTGGCGATGATCCAGCAGCAGTCGCCTGGCCGCTTCGAGCTGCCATCGGCGATCGGCGCTTCGGGGGTTGTAGAGCGAGATCACGAAGTCGCCGGCGGCGGCCGCCTCGAGCCTCCGCCGGATCTCTGGCCACGGCGTGAGCAGGTCGGAGAGCGAGATAGTGCAGTGGTCGTGGCCGAGCGGCGCGCCGAGCAGGGCGGCCGCGGCCAGCGCCGCTGTGACGCCGGGCACGCCGATGACCTCGACCTCCGGCGGCGCGATGGCGAGCGCCGGCGAGGCCATGCCGTAGACACCGGCATCGCCGCCGCTGACCAGGGCGACTGCCGCGCCCTTGGCTGCCTCCGCGACCGCGAGCCGGCTCCGCTCCAGTTCACCGCCGATCGTGGATGCGGCGACCCGGGTACCTGGCCGCAGGAGGCCGCGTATCCGGTCGACGTAGCGGTCCAGGCCCACCACGAGCTCACAGCGGGCCAGCGCCTCGCGCGCCAGCGGCGGGAGCAGATCGCGGTCGCCGGGCCCGGTGCCGACCACGTACAGGCGTCCGCGCGGGTGCAGGCGCGCGACCGCGACCGTCACCCGCTCGCCCTTGCGCTTGGGAACGACCAGCGAGCCGGGCCCGGTGGCGAGCGCCGCGGCCTCGGCGACGCTCGGCGTCCCCATCGCTTGGGCGACCACTGCCGACGGGTTCGGCACGCTGACGCGCGCCAGCGTCTGGCTCGCGTGGAAGCGCAAGGGCCAGCCGCGCTCGCCGGCCACCTGCCGCAGGCCTGGTTCGTCCTTCTTGGCATCCACGCTGGCCAGGGCGGTGACCGAAGTGGCGGCCAGGCCCGCCTCCGCCAGGGCCTGGTCGATCAGCTCGGCCATCTCGGCGGCGGGCGCGCCGCTGCTGCAACCGGCGCCGACGACCAGCGACGGTGGCCGATACACCACCGCCGGGCGCGGCGGGTCGAGCAGCCGGTCGGTGATCAGCAGGCACGGCGGCCGTGGTTGGCCCGCTCGCACCACGGCCTCGGGGAGCGGTGGCAGCGGCCAGCGCTGGTCGCTCACCAGGGTGACGTCGTCGCCGGCGATCATGGCGGCGGCCACCGCCGCCATGTCGGACCCGGGCTCGACGCCGAAACCGAGATCGGCGCCGAGCTCGTCGAGCGCCGGCAGTCCGAGCGCCTCGCTGGCGGTGGTGATAACCGGGATGGCACCCAGTGCCTCGGCGACGCGGGCAGCCAGCCGATTGCCCCCGCCGCCGTGGCCTCCCGCCAGCGCCACCGCGAAGCGGCCGGCATCGTCCACGCAGACCAGGCCGGGATCGCGGTCCTTGCGGTCCAGCAGCGGCGTCACCAGCCTGACCGTGATGCCCGCCGCCATGAACGCGACCACACCGTCGCACTCCGACCAGGCCGTGCGCAGCGCCGGTCCCGGCCCCCCCGGGTAGGCGCGCGCGTCCGGCCACGCGCGCTCCAGGTGAGCGGCCAGCGACTCGCCGCTCTGGGTCGCCCACACCAGCCCGATCACGGCCGCACCCCGGTGACCTCGATCATGGCCGCCCCCCGCTGACCAGGTAGACCGGGTTGGTGGCCAGTGACTCGCGGTGGCCTGCCGTGAGCTCGAAGCGGGAGGCCTGGAGGCGGACGGTCTGCACGTCCATGCCCGCCGACGCCAGCGACCGGGCCGCGAGCAGGACCCGCTCTGGTCGGGCGTGGCCGCCGGCGCCGGTGAGCGCGACCACCACCGTGCGGCGGGCGCTGCCGGCCACCAGCCGGAGGATGGGCTCCAGCGCGCCGCCGCTGCCGCCGACGAAGACCCCGTCCGGGGCTGGCAGGGCGGCGAGCGCGTCGGGGGCCGTGCCGTCGACCACCCGCACGGCAACGCCGTGACGGGCGGCGTTGGCGGCCACCAGCTTGCACGCGAGGGGGTCGCGATCGACGGCGATCACGGCGGCGCCCAGCCGCGCGCACTCGATCCCGACCGAGCCGCTGCCGGCGCCGACGTCCCACACCAGGTCTCCGACACCAGGCCCGAGCCTGGCGAGCACCAACGCGCGCACCTCGGATTTGGTGATCATGCCGTCGCGGTGCTCGAAGGCCGCCTCCGGCAGCGCCCAGTGCACCGGAGTCCGGCGCGACGGCCAGGCGCCACCCTTGCCCACCGGGACGGCGCGGCGCTCGTCGAGCACGAGCACGACGTTGGGATCGGCCCAGCGCGCGGCCTGGATGGCGGCGGGCTCGCCCTCGACCACGCGCTGGTCCGGCTCACCAAGGCGCTCGGCCACCAGGAGACGCCTGCCGCTGCCGCCGAGCCGCTCGGCCAGCTCCGCGGGACCAAAGCCCGGCTGGGTGAGCACCGCCACCTTCGGGTGCGCCAGGCACGCGTTCACGGCCGGCTTCGGGTCGCGGCCGTGGGCCGTCACGACCAGCGCGTCGTCCCACGGCAGCCCGGCCGCGGCGAATGCGGCGGCCACCGCCGACACCGAGGGCAGCACTTCGAGGCGGTGCCTCCCGAACCGTTCGGCGAGCGCGCGGACCACGCCGAAGAACCCCGGGTCGCCGGACGCCAGCACCACGCTCGGGCCGCTGGCGGCGGCGAGCTCGGCCAGCGCCGGCCCGAGGTCACCGGTCAGCTCGACGATCCGCGGCCCGGATGTGGCGCGGACTGGCGAGGGCGCCAGGGACCCGGGCACCGCCGGCACCGACCTCGCCGGGCCCGGTGCCTCCCGGCCCGGTGGCTCCCGGCCCGGTGCCTCCCGGCCCGGTGCGAGGCCGGCGGCGGCCAGGTGGCGGCGGGCGCCCACGACGAGGGTGGCGGCGGCCAGGCGCGCGGCGACCCGGTGGTCGAGCGGACACGGGCCCATGCCGATGACCGTGACGCGGGGCTGCACCCTGGAGACCGTCATCGGCGGACCTCCGGGCGGTCGGCGGTTGCGGCGCGACCACCTCGGGGCCGAGACCGACCCACCGGGTCGAGCGACTCGAAGTCCACCATGACCACCTCGACGTCGAGCCGGTGCTCGCAGAATCGCGAGAGGTTGTCCGCCACCCGGTCGCAGAGCAGGTCGCACGGCGCCGTCAGCCCGGCGGCCACCCACAGCTCGTGGGCGTGGCGTGCGGTGTTGGCCCGTCCGACCGCGGCGACCAGCTCCGGGTCGCCGCCGGCGTCCGCGGTCAGGCAGGCGAGCAGATCCGGTTCGACCCGCGAGCGGGTCCAGTGGGTCATCATCACGCCGGCGCCGAGCTTGGCGAGCTTGCCCGCCATTCCCACGAAGACGCAGCGGCGCAGGTCGCGGGCGACCGCCCGCCGCAGCGCGTGACCGGTGAAGTCGCCGACCTCGACGAAGCTGACCTCGTCGAGGTCGGGGTGCAGGCGCATGGCCGCGCGCTCGGTACGGCCGCCGGTCGACAGCACGACCGTGTCGAGGCCTTCGGCCGCGATCACGTCGATCGCCTGCTCGACGCTGGCGCGCCAGGCCGAGGTGGAGAACGGCCGCACGATCCCGGTGGTGCCGAGGATCGAGATGCCCCCGATGATCCCGAGCCTCGGGTTGGTGGTCTTGCGGGCCATCAGCTCGCCGCCGGGCACGCTGACCACCGCCAGCGCGCCGCGGACGGTGAGACCGACCACCTCGCCGACGGCGGCGGCGATCTGGCGGCGGGGCACGGGATTGATCGCTGGGCCGCCCAGCTCCAGGCCGAGGCCCGGCCTGGTCACGGTGCCGACCCCCTCGCCGCCCTCGAGCCGCAGGCCGGGCTCGGCAAGGAGGCTGAGGCGGACGGTCAGGTGGGCGCCGTCGGTCACGTCCGGATCGTCGCCGGCGTCCTTGACCACGACCGCCTCCGCCCACCCGTCGCCCAGCTCGCAACGGGCCACGGGGAAGGCGACCCGCCGGCCCGACCCGGGCAGGCCGATCTCGACCCGTTCTTGCGGCCGGCCGCTCACCAGCGCGGCCGCGGCAGCTTTGGCCGCCGCGGCGGCGCAGGTCCCCGTCGTCCAGCCGGTCCGCAGGGTCCGCGCCGCCACCCTGGCCGTCCGGGGCAGCTCCGGCTCGCGGAGGTGCGGAGGGTCGTCATGCCCGGGCATCGGGGACCTCCTCCGAGATCGCCCGAGCCCGGCGGAACTCGTGGCTGAACGCGGGGTGATACAGATTGGAACGGTGCCGGTCGCCGCCGGCGTCCGCCAGCGCCGGCCCGACCAGCACCAGCGCCTGCTTGTGGATGCGGGCCGCTCGGAGCCGCTCGGCCAGGCTCCCGAGCGCACAGCGGATCACCACCTCGTCGGGCCAGCTGGCGCGGTACACCACGGCGCAGGGCGTCTCCGGTGGGTAGCCGCCGGCCTCGAGCTCGGCCTGGAGCGCGCGCGGGCGCGAGCAGGAGAGGAACAGCGCCATGGTGGCCTGGGAGCGAGCCAGCTCGCGGACCTGCTCGCGCGCTGGCATCGAACTGGAGGTGCGGGTCGCCAGCCGGGTGAGCACGACCGACTGCGCGACTCCGGGAATGGTCAGCTCGCGTCCGACCGCGGCCGCGGCGGCGCCCAGCGACGAGACTCCCGGGACGATCTCCCACGGGAGGCCACGCCGGTCGCACTCGGCGATCTGCTCCTGGATGGCGCCGTAGAGGCTGGGGTCGCCGGAGTGGACGCGCGCCACCACCAGCTGCTCAGCCACGGCCCGGTCGTAGACCTCGATGACCCGCTCCAGCGTCAGTGCCGAGGAGTCCAGCAGCTCGGCCGATGGCGATGCGTGAGCGAGCACGTCCGGGCTGACCAGGCTGGCGGCCCAGACCACCACGTCGGCGGCCGCGATCGCCGCGGCCCCCCTGAAGGTGAGCAGGTCGGCGGCGCCCGGCCCAGCGCCCACGAACCAGACTCTCGGGCGGTCCGGCCCGACACGGGTCTCCGGCCGCCCCGGCCGGCCGCCGGCCTGGATCCGGGTCACCGGGCTCACGGCCCGGACCCCCTCGCGGGGCGCTCTGGCAGCGCGATCACGGTCGACAGGTATGGACCCGGGCGGCCCCGGAGCTCGGCGGCGGGCCGGATCGTCTCCCCGGGCAGTCCCAGCCGCGCACCGTACAGCGCGTTCCCCAGCCGGCCGCTGGCAGCCAACGCGTCCACGATCTCGGGCAGGTGGCGGCCGCCCTTGTAGCAGACCACGGTGTCGAAGCTGGCCAGCGCCTCGGCCAGCGGCGCGGTACCCGCCGCCAGCGGCAGCAGCGCCAGGCGCTCGTGCCCCTCGACCAGCACGGTGCCGCTCCGAGCGGCCAAGTCCTGCATGGCGGTCACGCCGGGCACCACCTCGACCGACCGCTCGCCGACCAGCTCGCGCACGGTGGCGGCCAGGTACGCGAAGGTCGAGTACACGCCCGGGTCCCCCAGCGTGGCGAACGCGGCCACCCTCCCGGCCGCCACGACCTCGGCCACCGCCGCGCCCGCGCGACCCCAGCTCGCCTCCCGGCCGGATGCGTCGCCCGCCAGCGCGAACGCCAGCCGGCGGACCCTGGCGGGGTCGGCGTAGGCGAGCACGACCGTCTCGGCCCTCCCCGTCTCACCGGTATCGCCGACCGGGACGAACACGGCGTCGGCCCGGCGGAGCGCCCTGATTCCCTTCACCGTCAGCAGCTCGGGGTCGCCAGGACCGACACCCACGCCGATCAGCCGCCCGCCCATGCGACCGCCTCCTTCCGGGCGGCTGCCACCAGCCGCGCTGGCACCCCCGGGAAGGCCGCCCAGTGGGTGTGCAGGTAGCTGGCGTGGACGCCGCCGACCACGAATCCCTCCGGTCGGCCGCCGTCGAGCACCCATGCCGGGTCGGCGCCCGCGGCTGGCCCGACCCGCGAATAGTGGAATTCGTGGCCGCGGATCTTGAGGCCGGGCCCGGCCAGGACGGATGGCACGGTGGCCTCGGCGCGCCGGTACCCGAGGGTGAGACGGCTGGTGATGCGCCCGTCCGCCGGGCTCCGCGACCACGGGCCCGCCGTCCTCGGCGAAGCGTCTCACCGCCGCTCGGAGCCGCTCGTTGGCGGCGAGCGCCTCGGCGTGCGTCTCCGGAAACCCGCCGCCGAGGTACAGCCCGGCGACCCGCTCGGCCAGGGACTCGTCAGCGGTCGGGTCGACGGGCACCAGCTCGGCCCCGCCGGCCTCCAGCAGCTCCAGGTTCTCCTGATAGGTGAAGGTGAACGCCGGTCCCGACGCGACCCCGATCCGCACGGCGCCGGACCGGACGCTCGGGTCACCCGACGGGGGATTCCAGGGAGAGATGGGAAGGGGCGGTGCGGCGGCGGCGATCGCCGCCACGGCGGGAAGGTCGCACGCCTCGGTGAGCGCGGCCGCCAGCGCGGTCACGGTCCGGTGGGCGGCCAATCGCCGTTCGGCGGCGGGAACGAGGCCGAGGTGCCGCTCGGGCGTGGCCAGCGCCGCCCGGCGGCGCAGCACGCCGAGCACGGGCACGCCGAGCGGGTCGAGCGCCTCGCGCAGCGACGCCTCGTGCCGGTCGGAGGCGACCCGGTTGAGGATCAGCCCCGCGACGCCGACGCCGGGGTCGTAGCTGGCGAAGCCGTGGACGACCGCGGCGACCGACCGCGCCACCGCGGAGCAGTCCCCCCGCCCCGGCGGCACCGTCGAACATGCCCATGACCCCCTCGACGATCGCCATGTCCGCGCCGGCGGCGCCGTGGACGAACAGCGGCGCGATCATCTCCGTTCCGGAGAGGAACGCATCGAGATTGCGGCCTGGCCGTCCGGTCGCCACCGCGTGATAGGACGGGTCGATGAAGTCCGGGCCGACCTTGAAGCCGGCGACCCTGCGCCCGTGGCCGGCGAAGGCGGCCATCAGGCCGGTCGCCACGGTGGTCTTGCCCACCCCGGAGTGGGTTCCCGCCACGACCACCCTGGCGGTCATGAAAAGGTCTCCAGCATCCCGCTCACCACTCGATCCCCCGCTGGCCGCGGATGCCCCGGTCGAAGGGATGCTTGAGCTTGCGCATCTCGGTGACGAGGTCGGCGATCTCGATCAGCGCGGCGGGCGCGTCGCGGCCGGTCACGACCACGTGCTGGAAGCCGGGGCGGCGACGCAGCACCTCGACCACCTCGGCGGTGTCGACCCAGCCGAACGACATCGGATAGGTGAACTCGTCGAGGATCACCACGTCGTATGACTGGTCGTCGATGCGCCGCTTGACTTCCTCCCAGCCCTCGCGGGCGAGGTCTGCGGACTGCTCGAGGTCGCGGGAGACCCAGGTCCAACCGTCGCCCATACTTTCCCAGGCGATGTTCCCGAGCCGCTCGGCGGCCTGCCGCTCACCGATGCGCCACTTGCCGGACTTGACGAACTGGTAGACGCCGACCCGGTAGCCACGGGCCCAGGCGCGCAGCATGATGCCGAACGAGGCGGTCGACTTCCCCTTGCCATGCCCGGTGTTGACGATCAGCAGCGGGTGGTCCCGCCGCGCGCGCCGCACGGGCTCGCGCGGGGCCGGGGCCTGGCCGGCGCGCCGGACGGGCTCGCGCGGGGCCGGGGCCTGGCCGGCGTCGTGGGTCATGCGACCCGCCTCCTTGGCGAGCGGGTGCCCGCCCCCGAACCGGGGCGGGCGGTGCCACCGGTGACGGCGCGGACCAGCCCGGCGAGCGGCTGAGCGGCGAGCCCCCCCAGGCCGACGCACGGGCCGGAGAGGGCGCGCGCGAGCGCAGCGGCAAGCCCGAGCCGCACGACGGCGTCCTCGGTGTCGACCACGATCGCGGCGACGCCCCTGTCGGCGAGCGCCCGCGCCTCAGCCATCGCGGCCGCGACGGGATGCGCCGCGGGGCCCGCACCGGAAGCGGAAGGCCGACCGACGGCGTTGGCGCGACCGTCGGTGACGACGACCAGCAGGGGGCGCCTCCTCGGGTCACGGGTCGCCTCGGCGGCGAGCAGCATCCTGGCCCGGGCCAGGCCGGCGTCCAGCGGGGTCCGGCCGCCGGTGGGCAGGAGGGCGAGGCGGCGGGCGGCCAGCTCGACGCTGGCCGTGGGCGGGAGGAGCACCTCGGCTCCAGCGCCCCGGAACGTCACCAGCCCGACCTTGTCACGTCGCTGGTAGGCGTCGAGGAGCAGCGACAGCACCGCTCCCTTGGTCGCCGTCATGCGTCGCCGCGCCGCCATGGACCCGCTCGCGTCCACCAGGAACAGCACGAGGTTGCCTTCGCGCCCCTCCCGCACCTGCCAGCGGAGGTCGCCCGCTCGAACCCGCAACCGCGGGCCGAAGGCTGAGGCCGGGGACGGGGACGGGAGGGCGGCGGAGCGGATGGTGGCGGCGAGGGCGAGGGTGGCGTCCTCGGGCCGGTCCGCGCGGTCGCTGAGGGGGTGGCCCTGGTAGGTCTCGGCGCGGCTGCGGCGCCCCCACGCTCCGGCGCCGGTGCCGGCCAGCTCGACCCAGATCGGGGTGAAGGTCTCGCCAGGAGCGGCCACCGGCTGCGATCCGGCGCCCACCCGGCCCGCACCTGACCCACCGGTGCCGGTCGAGGATGACGCCCCGTGCCCGGCCCCGGCAGCTCCGGCATCGCCGTCGGACGCGCCGGCGAGGGGCTGCCGGGCGTCGCCCGACCCACCGGCGGCCGTTCCGGCAGCGCCCCGCGCCCCGGCCGGCGAGGGGGCGGGGCCGGCCGGCGCGCCGGCCGGCTGCAGCCTCCCGTCGCCCATATCGGAGGACCCGGTGCCATCCCCATCGGACGGGAAGGGGCCGTCACCCGAGCCCCCGGCCGGTGGCGAGCCCCGGCCGGGGCCCGGTGGCTCCGGCTGCTCCGCGAGCACGCGGTCCAGCTCGTCCTCGTCCAGGCCGGGGGCGTCCATGGGGCCGCGACGGCGCCGGTGCGGCAGCGCGAGCAGCGCCGCCCTGCGCACGTCGGCGAGCTCGACGGCGGCGCGCCCCTCCCAGGCGGCGAGCGCCAGCGCGGTCTTGGCCGTCACGATGTCGCCGCGCAGGCCGTCGATGGCGAAAGCGGCGCAGACAGCGGCGATCCGCTGGAGTAGCTGGTCGTCCAGCCGCACACCAGGCAACCGCCGGCGCGCCGCCACGATCCGCTCGGTCAGTGCCGCGTCGGGAGCCGCCCAGGCGGCCGCGAAGCCGCCGGGATCGGCTTCGTAGGCCAGGCGGCGGCGGATCAC
>WNFZ01006622.1_pt1 | contig 15375 bp, 12 predicted proteins | sample 5400081 | NCBI WGS metagenome assembly WNFZ01 (sample SAMN13153365, study PRJNA577476) | soil metagenome | isolation source: 80 cm soil or saprolite under grassland replicate 1 | place: USA:California | collected 2016-06-15 | reverse complement strand
GGCGGCGGCGGCCGCGATCAGGACGCCGAAGAGGGGTGTCGTGAGCTGGGTTGCGGCCAGCGCGCTCGGGCGGTAGATCTTCAGCAGGTACATGTTCACCACAAAATTGAAGCCCGCCACCACGCAGCCTTGATAGAGGAGCGAGAGCCCCAGGGAGGCCGTATATCGCGTCGCGACGTCCCCCTCCCACCAGAGACTCACCAGGAAGAAGCACGCGCTGCCGATGACCGACTGGTAGACGAGCATCTGGATCGGCTCGAGCCGCTGGACGGTCTTGGCCGTGTAGACGATGCGCTCACCCAGGAGCAGCGCACTCGCCGACACGATGAGATCCCCGAGCAGGGTGCCGCCCTGGAAGGAGAACTCGCGGGCGAAGAGCAGCACGATGCCGGCGTAGGCGACGGCGATCCCGCCGAGCTTGGTCGGTGTCATGCGATCGCCCGGAATCATGTAGTGGGAGAGCACCACGGTGTGAATGGCGTAGGAGTTGAGCAAGACCGCGCCGTGGGCCGCCGTCGTGCGGTCAATGCCGATGTTCATGAGGCCGATCTGCACGGCGAAGAGGAGTCCCAGCGACAGGAGCGACCGGCCCTCGCCCGGGCGGATGCGAAGCGCGCCGAGCCGGCCCGTCCACCACGCGTACACGAACACGGTGAGCCCGCCCAGCACGAAGCGCATCCAGGCCAGGCGCAGCGGCGGGACGTCGGCCAGTCCGATCTTGACGGCGACGGGATTGCCTCCCCAGAGCGCGGCCAGGATCAAGGCGATGACCGCGCCCTTGAGGTCGAGGGAGCGAAGCGGAGGCACGGGACGCCATGTTAGCATGAGGCCCTATGAAGATCGGGCTCATTGGATTGCCGAAGAGCGGCAAGACGTCGCTCTTCAACCTGCTCACAGGCTCGAGCGTCGCGACCTCGTCCTTTGGCGCCTCGCGCGGCGAGATGCACGCGGGCATCGCGCGGGTGCCGGATGAGCGCGTGGCGCGGCTCAGCGCCCTCTTCAAGCCCAAGAAGACGACCTTCGCGACATTCGAGGTCGTGGACCTCGCGGGCATCGCCAAGGGCGAGCGCCAGGGGCTCGACGCCAAGGAGTTCCGCAATGCCGACGCGCTGCTGCACGTGGTGCGGGCGTTCCCCGACGCGACGGGCGCCGCCGCGAATCCCCGGAGCGACATCGCCGACCTGGAGACCGAGCTCATCCTGGCCGACCTCGAAGTGATCGAGCGGCGGCTGGAGCGCCTGGAGGCCTCACTCAAGAAGAAGCGCACCGACGTCGAGGTGAAGGAGCAGGCTATCCTCCTCAAGCTCAAGCCCGCGCTCGAGTCGGAGACGCCGCTCCGGGCGCTCGAGCTTCCGGACGAGGAGGCCAAGGCCATCCGTGGCTTCACGTTTCTGTCTCAGAAGCCCATCCTGCACTGTCTGAACCTGGCTGAGAAGGAGATCGAGCGCGGCAAGGCGCTGGTCGAGAGCTTCGGGCTGGCCGAGGTGGCCGGCCACCCGCGCACGCGCCTGGGCTGGGTGTCGGTGGTGATCGAGGCCGAGGTCGCCCAGCTCGCCGGCGAGGAGCAGGCGGCCTTCCTCGCCGATCTGGGGCTGGCCGAGCCCGCGATCAAGCGCATCCTGCGCGATTGCTACGCGCTGCTGGGGCTGATCTCGTTCTTCACCGTGGGCGATGACGAGGTGCGCGCCTGGTCCATTCGCCGGGGCACTCATGCCCTGGACGCGGCCGGTGTCATCCACTCGGACATCGCGCGCGGCTTCATCCGCGCCGAAGTGGTGGGCTATGACGAGCTGATCGCCGCCGAGGGCTCGATGGCAGCCGTGCGCGAGCGGGGCCAGTTCCGGCTCGAGGGCAAGGAGTACGTGGTCCAGGACGGCGAGATCTGCCACTTCCGCTTCAACGTCGCCAAGTAACCACCCTCACCCCGGCTCTCTCCCTGCGAGGGAGAGGGAGCTTCGAACCCTCGCCCCGAAGGGGAGAGGGCAGGGTGAGGGGGCTAGGGCCCGGGTGTAAGCGGGCCGTGGGCGACGACGAGAATGGTGACGTCGGTGAGCGCCCGCTCCGGGCCGTGGACGACGCCGCCGGGCACGCAGAAGTAATCGCCGGGGCCGTATGTGATGGGTCCGACCTGAAACTGGCCCTCCAGCACGAACAGCTCCACGGTCCCGTCGTGCAGGCTCTTCTCAACCTCATAGCCCTTGCTAAACCGAGTCAAGCGGGTCACGCCGTGGGCCTCGTCATCCCTGTTCAGCGTGAGGTACGTCACGCCAGGCAGGCTCTTGACGGCCTTCCATTCGCCGGTTTGCGCGTTCCGCTTCGCGACCGCATGCCGCATCAGGCCACCCCTTTCGGCAGCCGACCCCACGCCGCCCAGTGGCGATCGCTCACCATCTCGCAGCGGAAGGCCTGCAGCCCGGCCGCGCGCAGCTGATCGCGGATCTCGAACGGCGTGAAGGCGGCGCAAAGCGAGTTGAAGAAGTCCTCTTTGAGAACGGGCGCCTCGTTGGCGGCGTTCTGCTCGACAATTTCACGGGCCCGCTCTTGGGAGTCGGGTCGATAGAGATCCATCACGAGGACGGCGGCGCCGGGGCGCCCGAGCCGCCGCGCCTCCTCCCAGAATACCGCCGGCTTGGCAAGATGGTGCAGCAGGCTGTTAGAGATCACGCCGTTGAAGCTCTGAGGCCGGAGGTTGAGCCCCGGCAGCCGGGCGCAGAGGAGACGGACCAGGCCGTCGACACCGGCCGCCTTCACGGCCTCCCGGCCGAGGGCAATCATTGCGTCCGAGCCATCCACGCCCGTCACGGTGAGCCCGGGAATGGTCTTCACGAACCGGATCGGAATGTCCGCGGGCCCGCAGCCCAGGTCGAGCAGCGAGCCTCCCTGCATGTCGGGGAATGCGGCCTGGAACCGCTCGACGAATCCCTGATTCACGTCGGCGAAGTCGGCTTCGGCATAAGCCTTGGCCTGTTCCTCGCCGGTCATGAGCTCGGGCTCGAGCACGCGCCTCACCGGTACCGCTCCATCGCCCAATATAGGCACTCGACGGGAAAGGTGAGCACCAGATGGTCGGCGGGATAGGCGACTCTCGGATTGAAGCAGCCGGCGACGAGCGACAGCGGGTCCGCGGTTCCGGACAGGTCGCCGTCGCGATGCGAGGCGCAGTCCGACGTGCACAGCTCCCAGTGGACGTGCGGGACATTGACGGCATTGCCCGAGATCCCGATGAGCCCGATCGTTTCTCCCCGCGACACGGTTTGCCCCTGATGAACCATCGCCTGTTGCATGTGGCAGTAGGCCGTCCAGCGCCGGAAGCCGGCGTGGGCGAGGATGACGCCCTTGCCGCAGCCGTCCCCGTAGTCGATGAGGCGCGCGACGACAGCGTCGGCCGCGGCCAGCACCGGAGCCCCGAGTGTGCCGGCCAGGTCCACGCCCGCGTGCGGGCGCGCGCGGCGCAGGTGATTGGCGCCGGTCATGGATTTGTAGGGCGACAGGATGACGGCCTCGGGCGAATCGTACGCGGGCGCCGGTGAGGAGAGCGCGAAGAGGAGCGCGAGGGCGAGGAGTGATCTGAGCGCGGCCATGCGCTACCGCGGCTTCACCAGGCCGATCTTCACCGTGCCCCCGATGGCCTTGATCAGCCCGATGAGGGTGGCGTCGGAGTGTCCGGGCGGCAGGACGCAGCCGGTGCCCAAGATGAGCCCCGCGCCCCGGCACTGCGCGAGCGCATCGTCGGCTTCGGCCTTCACCTCTTCTGCGGTGCCGTCCTTGAGCGTCGTCCACTGGCTCAGGCCGCCGATGACCGCGCCGGGCACGCGCGCCTTGCCGTCCTTCAGCGAGGGACCGGAACGCCGGTCGTCCCAATTCCACGCATCCGCGGGAAGCGCCGCGAGCCGATCGAACATCAGGTTCTCGCCGTGGCAGTGGAGGATGGTGAGCAGCGCGCGCGGGCGCACGGCGTCCAGGATCCGCCGGTCGTAGGGCTCCCCGAAACGCGCATACTCCTCCTCGGAATGGAAGCTGGTGCTGGCAGCCTGCACCGAGTAGAAGATCCCCTGCGCTCCTTCGCGAAGGCAGGCCTCCATGAAGCTGAGGATGGTCGCCGTGATGGCCTCGAGCGCGTCGGTGACGGCCTGCGGGTTTTCCTTGAGATCGTAGTTCAGGCGATCACCGGACAGCTTCCGCGCAAGGGAGAGCGGGCTGAAGACGGTGGGGAGCGTGGGGCAGTCGGTGCGCTTGTCCACCACGCACCGGATGAGCGTCTCGATATGGCCCGCCCAGGCCGTGGACTCCATGGCGACAGGCCGGATCTTCTTCCAATCCTCGGGGGAATTGACGGCATGGCGCGCGCAAGGCCGATGGCCGTCGGGCATCACCTCGCTGCCTTCGACGCATCCCCAGTCCTCCACCGCATAGCCGCCGGTGGGCGTCACCTTGAGAAAGTCCGAGCCATAGCGCTCGTGGAAGCGCAGCGTGGATTGGGCCAGGGCGGCGGCCGAGCGGTCGACGTCCGGGAAGTGCCGCCAGAAGGCATACGGGGGTCGGTCGGTTGGCTGTCGCTTGAGTGCGGCCTGGATGCGTTCGAGCTTGGTCATTCTCGCCTCAGGATCATCCTGCCAGGTGGAGCCAACCGTCGCGCACCGCCGGCCGGCCGTTCGCTCCGATCGCCCGGAAGGCGACGGCGCGCCCCGAGCCGGCGTCTGTCGGCTTCCATCCTTCCACCCGCAGCGTGGACGGCAGCCGGACCATTCCCCCGAATCGACAACGGATACGGGCGACCGCCGCAGCGGCGCCCTCCGGCTGGCGGCGTAGCGCTTCCGACACGGCCAGCGCGAGGGTAGCCGTGCCGTGAAGGATGATATCAGGAAGTCCGGCGCCCAGCGCGACGGCGCGGTCGGTATGGATCGGATTCCAGATTCGCGCGCACTCGGTATAGACATGGAATCGGCACGTCAGCGGCCCAGTCGGGCCCGCGCCTGTCATCCACAGGGAAGAGGGGATTCGATTCCCTCTCCCTTTCAGGGAGAGGGCCAGGGTGAGGGTGACTCTCGCATTCGACGCCGAGATACAGCGAGCCATAGTCCGTGGTCGTGACGGGGCGCCCGTCGGCGTCCAGCGTCTCGAAGCGCGTGACCACGTATGCCCCCGGCGGTCGTGGCTCGACGCCGGTGATGGTCGCCGTCGTGCTGAGCCGGTCGTCTGAGCGCGGCCGGCGGTGCAGGGTGAGATCATGGGTGGCGTGAACGCCGCGCAGCGCGATCTCGTCGGTCAGGGTCTTCGCCCGCAAATCCACGGCCAGCGGCCATTCGTAGCATACCGGGAAGAGCGGGTGGGCCAGGAGGCCGCCGGCCCGGGTCGTGTCGAGGTACTCAGGCGCCGTCTCGCCCAGCGCTCCCGCATACGCCATGAGCCAGCGCGCGTCGATGTCGTGGACGCGCGGCCCGACCGTAGTGCCGAGGATTCCCGCTGAGATGTTCATGCGCGCGGAAAGTTCATGCAGTCCACGAAGATGTCCTGGAAGTCGGGATGCGCGGCGAGCGAGACGTGCTCGATGCGGCGCGCGATGCGCTCGGCATGCTCGCGCTCCGCCTCGGACACGAGGGCGAGCTGCGCTCCCAGCGCGGCCGCATTGCCCACATAGCGGATCTTCGTCTCAGGCAGTGTGGCCGGGATGAGGCCGATCCGCAGCGCGCTCCTGATGGACAGATAATTGCCGAAGCCCCCCGCCAGCATCAGCTCGCCGATCTCTCGGGAGTCAACGCCGGAGACGTGCTGGAGCATCGCCACGCCCGAGGCGATCGCGCCCTTGCAGAGCTGGACCTGGCGGATGTCGTCCTGGGTCAGGATCATCTCCTGCGCCGCTCCTGCCTCTCCCGGCCGCGCCAGAACGATGACGCGCTCCTCGCCGCGCATGATCAGTCGACGGCTCAGGCCGGCGGGCAGCCGCTCGCGGCCTTCCACATTGATCAGGCCTTGCCAGTCGATGGCGCCCGCGTCGAGCAGCACCGCGATGGCGTCGATCAACCCCGAGCCGCAGATGCCCTGCACGGCGGCCTCGCCGATGGCGTGAAGGCGCAGGTCCCCTTCGTCGAGGGTGACGCGGTCGATGGCCCCCATCGCGGCGCGCATGCCGTGGCGGATCTGCGCGCCCTCGAGGGCGGGCCCCGCCGGCGCCGAGCACGCCCAGAGGCGCTCGCGCGAGCCCAGCAACACCTCGCCGTTAGTGCCGATGTCCACCGCGATCCGGATCTCGGGCGTCTCGTCGATGCGCGTCGCCAGCGCCACGGCGACGGCGTCGGCGCCGACGAAGCCCGCCACGAGCGGCAGCAGGCAGACACGGGCTTCGGGATTCACCTTCAGGAACAGCTCGCGGGCTGGCAGCACGAGCGGATGCCGCATCACGGGAGCGTAGGGAGCGAGGCCGACGTATGACGGGTCGATGCCCAGCAGCAGATGATGCATACAGGTATTACCGACGATGACCACCTTGTAGATCCATTTGGCGAGCACGCCCGAGTCGCGAACGACTTGCTCGATGTGCTGGTTCAGCAGCCCGACGATGCGGGTCTGGAGCTTGCGGAGGTTGCCCGGCTCGAACTGGGCGAAGGCGATGCGGGACATCAGGTCGCCGCCGAACACCGCCTGGGGGTTGAGGCTCGAGACCGCGGCCATCTGCTCGCCGGACTCGAGCTCCATCAGGGTTGTCACGACGCTGGTGGTGCCGATGTCGATGGCGAGGCCGTACTTGTGGAGCGAGGTATCGCCGGGCTCGACGGCGAGCAGCCGTCGGCCGAACGTCGTGACGGTGACTTCGCCCTGCTGGGCGCGCAGCGCGCCGGGGAGGGTCTTGAGGAGCTCGGGCGAGACGTCGTCCGTCGTCCGGCCCATCGCCGCGAGCAGCTCTTCGAGGTCCGAGGTCTGGTGGTGCTCCTCCTTCGGGAGCGCCACGGTCACCGTCTGCTTGCGAATGCCGGCGTCGATGGTCATCGGCGCGGGCGCGCCGGGCGGTCGCTCGGCGCCCAGGATCTGGAACGTGCGCTCGTCGAGCGGTGGCGCCACCTGTACGGTGATCGGCTCGGTCACCCGGCACTGGCAAGAGAGGCGATAGCCTTCCCGGATGAGCGCGTCGCCGAGCTGCAGCTCGTCCATGATGGTGGGCGGCGGGATCGTGCCCGAGACGAATTTGACCCGGCAGGAGGTGCAGCGTCCGCGTCCGCCGCAGGTCGCGGTGATGTCGATGCCTGCGGCATGGGCGGCCTTGAGGATCACGGCTCCAGGCTCGACCTGGAGCGCGCGCCGGTCGGGCAGGATCGTGAGCGCGATGCTCATGCGAGCGACAGGATACCACTTCCCGCTTGACTTCCCGTGGGCCTTTGCCGATAGTGACGAAGACCGTCGTTCCGCCGCGGCTATCTCTCGGGGGGTGCGTTGCTTCGCTACGCGGTCTATCGCCTCCTTTGGCTGGTGCCAACTCTCCTCGCGATGGCGCTCGTCACGTTCCTCGTGATGCACGCCACGCCCGGCAGCCCGCTCGATCCCGTCGCCGAAGGCGGCAACCCGCTTTCTCCCGAGGCGCAGAAGAATCTGGCGGAGCAGTACGGATTGGACAAGCCGGTCTACGAGCAGTTCCTGATCTTCCTGGGCAAAGCGGTTCAGGGGGACTTCGGCCAGTCCTTCGTGTACAAGACGCGCACGGTGAGCGAGATCCTCCTCGAGACGTTCCCGGTCTCGCTCCTGCTGGGCAGCATGGCGCTGGCTCTCGCCGTCGTGGGTGGGATCACGCTGGGAATTCTCGCGGCCGTGTATCAGAACCGCTCGTGGGACTATCTCTCGGTGAGCGTGGCGACGGTGGGCGTGAGCGTGCCGAACTTCGTCCTCGCCGTCTTCATGATCGTGATCTTCTCGCTGATCGTGCCGCTCTTCCCGACTGGAGGCTGGGACTCGCCCCGCGACTGGGTGCTGCCGACGGTGACGCTCGCGCTCGGGCCGCTCGGGATCATCGCCCGCTTCACGCGGTCGAGCATGCTCGAGGTGATCCGCTCCGACTACATCCTGACCGCGCGCGCCAAGGGCCTCTCGGAAGCGCCCGTGATCCTGAAACACGTGCTGAAGAACGCCTTCATCCCGGTGGTGACGCTGCTCGGACCCATGTTCGCGGCGGTGGGAACCGGGTCGTTCTTCGTCGAGTCGATCTTCCGGGTGCCCGGCATGGGCCGATTCTTCGTCCTCTCCATGACGGGACGCGACTATCCGATGATCATGGGCGTCGTCCTCATCTACGGCGCGTTCCTGGCGATGATGAATCTGGTCGTGGATCTCCTCTATGGCACTCTCGACCCCCGCATCCGATACTAGCCTGCCGGCGCCGGGCGGCCCAGTGCCCGAGGCGCTGCCACGGGTGCGCGAGGCGGCGCGGGGCTCGAGCCTCTGGCGGGATGCGTGGCGCCGGCTCCTGCGGAACCGCCTGGCGGTGGCCGGCGGCCTCACGATCGTCATGCTCTGCCTCGTCGCGATCTTCGCCGATGTCCTCGCCCCGCAGTCCTACGCCAAGCCGAACTTCGGCCGGCTCTACGAGTATCCGTCCCGCGACTACCCGCTCGGCACCGATCAGCTCGGACGCGACGTGCTCTCCCGCATGATCTACGGCGCGCGCGTGTCCATGCTGGTGGGGCTGGGCGCCCAGGTGATCGTGGTGCTGGTCGGCGTGCCGATCGGAGCGGTCTCCGGCTATATCGGCGGCCGGACGGATCTGCTACTGACGCGCTTCGTGGACGTGATGTACGCGTTCCCGGGGCTGCTGTTCGTGATCCTCATCATGTCGATGCTGGGCGCCGGCCTCGTGAACATCTTCATCGCGCTGGGGCTCACTCAGTGGGTGGGCATCGCGCGCCAGACGCGCGCCCAGGTTCTCGCGAGCAAGGAGAAGGAGTTCGTGGAGGGCGCGCGCGCCCTCGGGGCGGGCTTCTGGCGCGTGATGAGCCGGCACGTGCTGCCCAGCGCGCTCACCCCCATCGTCGTCTCCGTGACGTTCGGCATCCCGCAGGCTATCTTCACCGAGGCCGCGCTCTCGTTCATCGGCGTCGGGATCAATCCGCCCACTCCGTCCTGGGGGCAGATGGTGGGGGAGAACCAGCAGTTCCTGCGCTCCTACTGGCATCTTTGCGTGTTCCCGTCCATTGCCATCGCGGCGACCATGCTCTCGTTCACGTTTTTCGGCGACGGCGTGCGTGACGCCCTTGATCCCAAAATGAATTAGGACAAAGGAGACCGACCATGCGGATTCCCGATGACCAGATGGCCCTGTTCGAGCAGCGTCTCACTGGCATCGGCGTGGGCCGCCGCGACTTCCTCAAGGTCGCCGGCGCCATGGCGGCCCTCGGCGGCCTCGGCTTCGTCTCACGCGCTGAGGCGGCCAAGCCGGCGAAGCCGGCGCCTGGGGAGAAGCTGGCGAAGGATCAGACCTTTCGCTACGGCGGAGGTGGGTGGTTCGCGAACGACCCCGCCAGTCACGACTTCAACAAGGACCTCTACTGTGGGGGCGTGCAAACCCTGTTCGCCGGCCTCATGGTCTTCAATTCCGACTTTATCGCCGTACCGTGGATTGCGACCAAGGTCGAAAGCAACAAGGACGGTTCCGTGTGGACCTTCACGATCCGCAAGGACACCCGGTGGTCGGACAATGCCCCGGTGAGCGCGCGCGACTTCGAGTGGTCGTGGAAGCGTCAGCTCGATCCCGCGACGGCGGCGCCCTACGCGTCCTTCCTTTACGACATCAAGAACGGCGAGGCATTCAACAAGAAGAAGATCACCGACCCGAACGAGCTCGGCGTGCGCGCCAAGGACGACTGGACCCTCGAGGTGACGCTCGAGGGGCCGCGCGGCTATTTCCCAGTGCTCGCGGCCTATCTGGCAGCGCTGCCCGCCTACCGCGCGGCCGTCGAGAAGCATGGCGACAAGTGGACGGAGGCGGCCAATATCGTCTGCAACGGGCCCTTCACACTGGAGGCGTGGGAGCACAACAAGCAGATGGTGCTCAAGAAGAACCCCTACTACTACGGCGCCAAGGACGTTCGCCTGACCCGTGTGGTGATTCCCATCATCCCGGTCGCCTCGGGGGCGCTGCCCTATGAGAACAACGAGCTCGACATGACGACGCTCCAGGCCGGCGACCTCAAGCGGCTTCAGTCCGATCCGCGGATGCAGAAGGACGTCTTCCGCTACCCGTTCCCCGGGACCTGGTACCTGCTCCCGCAAGTGACCAAGCCGCCCTTCGACAATCTCAAGGTCCGCAAGGCCGTGGCCCATGCCATCGACCGGGAGAACATCGTCAAGGTCAGCCAGGGGCTGGCCATCCCGGCCTGGTCCATGATCCCGCCAGGTTTCCCCGGAGCGGTCGACGACCCGAAGATCAAGGCGATCCAGCGGTTCGACAAGAAGGCCGCGATGGATATGCTCAAGGGCACGCCCTTCGAAGGCGGGAAGAACTGGCCGAGGATTGCCTTGTCGATGCGGGATGAGGGGCTGGGGTCCAAGCCGCTGGCTGAGGCGGTGCAGGCCGTCCTGCTCGAGAACCTGAACATGAAGACCGAGCTCGAGGTGCTGGAGCCGCGGGTGTTCCGCGAGCGGCTCTGGAAGCAGGATCTGCAATTCGTGTGGATCCGCTGGTTCATGGACTACCCGGACCCGCACAATGAGTATTTCGACACCTTCTACGGGAAAAAGACCACCGGCAAGCGGCAGGCCTGGGTCAATGACGCCTTCGACAAGGAGCTGGAGGCGGGCCGTGATTCGCGCGACCAGAAGAAGCGGCTCGAGCATTACAAGAAGGCCGAGGAGATCATGCAGACGGACGTGGGCTACGTGCCGGTGGCCTGGGTGGTGCGGTACGCGGCGGCGAAGCCCTGGGTCAAGGGGATTGAGAAGAACAAGCGCGGGGAGGTCGTCGTCGAGGGCAATATCTACGTGGACATGCTCCAGCACCTCTACATCGTCGAGAAGGGCTAGCGCGGGAGTCCCCATGTCGGTGCGCGCATCCGAGCCCCTGACCCTGGAGGACCGCTACCTCCGCGAGAAGGGGCTCGTCTATCTCACCGGTGTCCATGCCCTCGTGCGCCTCGCGCTCGACCAGCAGCGGCGGGACCGCAAGGCCGGGCTCCGCACCGGTGTCTTTATCAGCGGCTATCCGGGGTCCCCCCTCGGCGTCTACGACATGGCGGTCCAGCGGCTGGGACCGAAGCTGCGCGAGGAGTACGGCATCGTCCACGTGCCCGGCGCCAATGAAGAGCTGGCCGCCACGGCGATCTCGGGCACCCAGATGCTGGACGGCTACCCGCACGCTCGCTTCGACGGGGTGACGGCCTTCTGGTACGGCAAAGGGCCGGGCATCGACCGGAGCGGCGACGCGCTCAAGCACGGCAACTTCGCCGGCACGAGCCGGCACGGCGCGGTCGTGGTGTTGGCGGGCGAGGACCACGAGGGCAAGAGCTCCACCATGCCTTTCCAGGACGACTACGCCTTCATGACTCATGGCATGCCGTTGCTCTATCCCGCCTCGGTGACGGAATTCCTCGAGCTCGGCGTCCACGCCGTGGCGCTCTCGCGCTTCAGCGGGTGCTGGGTGGCGATGAAGCTGGTGGGGGCCCTGTGCGACGGCGGCGAAACGGTGGAGGTGAGCCCGGACCGGCCTCCCATCGTCCTGCCCGAGGTCACGATCGACGGCCGCCCCTTCCAGAAGCGTACCGACTTCACGTTCTTCCCGGGCAAGAACATCGAGCACGAGCGGCACCTCTTCCAGGAGCGGCACGTGGCGGTGCGCGCCTACGCGCGGGCCAATGGGCTGGACCGCATCGAGGTGAGGACGGCCCGGGACCGCGTCGGCATCGTCATGGCGGGCAAGAGCTATGCGGATACGCGCCAGGCGCTCCTCGACATGGGGCTCGACGACGAGGCGCTGCGCCGGGCCGGCGTGCGGCTGCTGCGCATGGGGCTGATCTACCCGATCGACGAGCGGATCGTGAGCGAGTTCGCCGAGGGGCTCGAGGACATCATCGTCATCGAGGAGAAGCGGGACTTCCTCGAGGCCCAGGTGAGAGCCGCCCTCTGCGGCCTCGGGCGCCCCATCCGAGTGCTCGGCAAGCTCGACGAGGCGGGCGCCCCGCTCTTCCCGCTCCACGGCGGCATGGACAGCGACGTCGTGGCGCGCCATCTTGGCCCCCGGCTGCGGGCCGCCCTGGGCGAGGCCCCCGGCGTGGACCGCCGCCTGGCCGAGCTCGAGGCAGTGCGCCAGCGCCGGTATCCCTCGCATCCGACGCGCACGCCCAATTACTGCTCGGGCTGTCCCCACAATTTCTCCACGGTGCTGCTCGAGGGCCAGCTGGCCTGGGGCAGCCCGGGCTGCCACTCCTTCGCCAGCATCATCGAGCAGCCCACGCGGCATATCGAGTCCATGACCCAGTACGGCGGGGAAGGGCTGCCGTGGATCGGGCTCGCGCCCTTCACCGAGCGGCCGCACATCGTCCAGAATGTCGGGGACGGCTCGCTCTTTCACTCGAGCTATCTCAATATCCGCTTCTGCGTCGCCGCGGGGGCCCGCATCACCTTCAAGCTGCTCTACAACGGCGCCATCGCCAATACCGGAGCTCAGGAGCTGGTCGGGGCCAAGTCCATTCCGGCGCTGACGCGCCTCTTCACCGACGAGGGGGTGCGGCGCATCGCCGTGGTGACGAAGGAGCCGCGTCGCTACCAGGGCGAGCGCCTGGGCGCCGCCGCGAGCATCCACCCCGTGAGCGACTACGCGCGAGCGCTGAAGGAGCTCGAGGGGGAGGCCGGCGTCACCGTCCTCATCTATGACGAGAGCTGCGCGAATGAGCGCCGCCGGAAGCAGAAGCGCGGCAAGCTCCCGTCGCCTCACCGGTTCGTGGTGATCAACGAGGCGGTGTGCGAGAACTGCGGTCACTGCGGCGAGCTGACCAACTGCATGTCGCTGCAGAAGGTGGAGACCGAGTTCGGCCCCAAGACGCAGATCCACGCCTCCTCCTGCAACCAGGACTACAGCTGCCTCGCGGGCGACTGCCCCTCCTTCCTCACGGTGGATACCCGTCCGGGCACGGGCTACGCGCGGCCCTCGGCGCCGCCGGTCGACGCCGACGCGGTCCCCGAGCCCGGCGGCAAGGTGCGGCTCGACGCGCCCTACCATGTCTATCTTCCCGGCGTGGGCGGCACCGGCGTGATCACGGTGAACGCGCTGCTCTGCTATGCCGCGCTGCTGGACGGCAAGCGCGTGCTCTCCTACGATCAGACAGGCGCCGCCCAGAAGTGGGGGCCGGTGCTCTCGAGCCTGGTGATCTCGCCCCATGCCGAGCTCGTCGCGGCCAACAAGGTAGGGGCAGGCAGGGCCGATCTCTACCTGGCGCTCGACCCGCTGGCCAGCGCCACACCGGTCAACCTGGACCGCTGCGATCCCGCGAGAACGGCCGCGCTCGGGGTGTCGAGCCTGCTGTCCACGGGTGAGATGATCCGCAATTCCTCACTGGCCGTTCCGATGGACGCGGTGCGCGAGACCATCGCGCGGTTCACGCGGTCTGACCGGACTTTCTTCGTCGACGCCCGCCGGCTGGCCGAGGGGCTATTCGGCGACCACATGATGACCAATCTTTTCGCGGTGGGCGTGGCCTATCAGGCCGGGCTGCTGCCGCTCGAGGGCGAGAGCATCGAAGGCGCGATCCGCCTCAACGAAGTCCAGGTGAATGCCAATCTCCAGGCCTTCCGCTACGGCCGTCTCTATCACTTCGATCCCGCCAGGGTCGAGGCGCTGATCCCGCCGGTGCGCCCGGGCTTCGAGGACGAGCTCGGGCGCGCGCTGGCGGCCCTGTCTGAAGCCGGGCGGCGCGCGCACGGCGCACTCCTGACCCGCTGCGCCGACTTGGACGAGGCATCGCGCCGGCTCGTCGCGGTTCGCATGGCCGAACTGGTCGACTATCAGGACGCGCGCTATGCCTCCCGGTACGTGGATTTCGTTCTCAAGGCGGCCGAGCGGGAGCGCCAGGCCATGGGCCGCACCGGCGCCGTCACCCAGGGCGTGGCCCACTATCACTACAAGCTGCTGGCGTACAAGGACGAGTACGAGGTGGCGCGGCTCCATCTCGCGCCCTCGATCCGGAGCCGGGTCGCCGGCCTCTTCGTCGAGCCGCAGCGCATTGCCTGGCACTTTCACCCGCCGCTGCTGCGCGCCCTCGGCCTCAAGCGAAAGCTCGAGCTGGGGCCGTGGTTCACTCCCGCGCTGCGCGCCCTGCGGGCGGGGAAGCGGCTGCGCGGCACGCCGCTGGATCCGTTCGGCCGCGCGCGGGTGAGGCGGGAAGAGCGAGGGCTGATCGGCTGGTACGAGACGCTCATCGGCCAAGCCCTCGACCGGCTGGCCCCAGCCACCCACGCGCTGGTAGCCGAGATCGCCCGGCTCCCCGACGGCATCCGTGGCTATGAAGACATCAAGCTGCGGAATGCCGCGGCGGTGAAGGAGCGGGGCGCCAAGCTCATGGAACGGCTGAGGTGACGGGCGCTAACTCAGCGCCCATCTTGCTCGAGGAGGTCTCGAAGCGTTACGAGACCGCCTCAGGCGCCGTGCCGGCGGTGGAACGGGTGAGCCTTGCCGTCCAGCGTGAGGAGTTCGTGACCCTCCTCGGCCCCAGCGGCTGCGGCAAATCCACGGTGCTCTCGATGATCGGCGGCCTGGTTCATCCCGACGCGGGTCGCATCGTGATCGACGGCGAGCTCATTACCGGGCCCAGCCCCCACAAGGTCGCGCTGGTGTTCCAGGACGCGGGCCTCTTCCCCTGGCGGACGGCACTTGACAATGTCGGCTTTGGACTGGAGCTGCAGGGCGTGGTGGCCGCGCGCCGTCGCGAGATCGCCCTCGGGCTGCTCGAGCCCATGGGGCTACGCGGCTTCGAGGCCAAGTACCCGCGCGAGCTGTCGGGTGGCATGCGCCAGCGCGTGGCCATCGCGCGCGCGCTCATCACGGAGCCGAAGATCCTGCTCATGGACGAGCCCTTCGGGGCGCTCGACGAGATCACGCGGGAGTACATGAATCTCGAGCTGCTTCGTATCTGGGAAGCGACGGGAACGACCATCCTGTTCGTGACCCACAGCTCGCCCGAGGCCGTGTTCCTCTCCGACCGCGTGGTCGTCATGGGCACCAGTCCCGGACGCGTGAAGCTGGACCTGCGCGTCGAGCTGCCGCGGCCACGCGACCCCGCGATGAAAGAGACCGTGGAATTCGCGCGGCACACCGGCGCGCTCCGCCGCGCACTGGGCGGAGAGATGAAGCCCGAGGGATGACCGCAGTGAACGTCGTCGGCCGCGCCGTCGCACAGCCGCGGCGCG
>WNFZ01035144.1_pt1 | contig 15396 bp, 8 predicted proteins | sample 5400081 | NCBI WGS metagenome assembly WNFZ01 (sample SAMN13153365, study PRJNA577476) | soil metagenome | isolation source: 80 cm soil or saprolite under grassland replicate 1 | place: USA:California | collected 2016-06-15 | reverse complement strand
TCACATCTCCTGAAACTTACACGCCTAAGCATCTCGCCGAGAAAATTCTCACCTCCAAGGCTGCCCTCGGAGGCGAGCGCAAACAGGTCACTGTGTTGTTTGCCGACATGAAAGGCTCCATGGAGTTGCTCGCGGATCGTGATCCGGAGGAGGCGCGCAAACTGCTTGACCCTGTGATCGAGCACATGATGGAAGCCGTGCACCGATATGAGGGTACAGTCAGCAATTTGATGGGCGACGGGATCATGGCGCTGTTTGGTGCGCCACTTGCCCACGAAGACCATGCGGTGCGCGCCTGCTATGCGGCGCTGAGAATGCAGGAGTCGGTGAATCGATATGCTGACGGAGTGCGGCGGACAGAAGGTGTGCCGATTCAAATCAGAGTGGGTTTGAATTCCGGAGAAGTTGTGGTCGGAGCGATCGGCAACGACTTGAAGATGGATTACACAGCGGTCGGCCAGACTGTACACCTGGCGTCGCGCATGGAGCAGATGGCGACGCCGGGATCGATCATGATGACCGCGGACACACTACAACTGGCCGAAGGTTATGTGCAGGTGAAGTCGCTCGGCCCCGTCAACGTCAAGGGATTACCGGAGCCGGTGGCAGTTTATGAGGTTACGGGAGTTGGAGCCACACGTTCTCGTCTTCAAGCGGCAGCCGCGCGAGGACTCACTCGCTTTGTCGGACGCGATGCTGAAACCGAGCAGCTTCGAAAAGCGCTTGAACAAGCGCGCTCAGACCATGGTCAGGTGGTCGGTGTCGTAGGAGAACCTGGTCTGGGTAAGTCGCGGCTGTTCTTCGAGTTCACTCATTCGCATCGGACGCAAGGATGGTTGATCCTCGAAAGCGGGTCAGTTTCGTACGGCAAAGCCACACCCTATCTGCCGGTCATCGATCTCCTCAAAGCCTACTTTAAGATTCAAGATCGCGACGATCAGCGCGAAATTCGCGAGAAGGTGACCGGGAAGCTGCTCACCTTGGATAAATCTCTGGAGTCCACGCTGCCGGCCTTCCTGGCACTTTTAGATGTGCCTGTTGACGATCCCATATGGCGGTCACTCGATCCCTCCCAACGCCGTCAGCAGACCCTTGGCGCCGTCAAGCGGCTGCTGCTTCGAGAGAGTCAGGCCCAGCCTTTGATCCTGCTATTCGAGGATCTGCACTGGATCGACTCCGAGACTCAGGCGATGCTGGAGAGCTTAGTGGAAAGTCTCCCGACGAGCAGGCTCCTCCTCTTGGTCAACTATCGTCCGGAATACCAGCATGGTTGGGCTAACAAGACTTACTACAGCCAACTGCGGCTTGATCCGCTGCCGCCCGAGAGCGCGGGGGAGATTCTCAATTCAGTTCTGGGCAATGACCACGGACTTCGGTCCCTCAAGCAGCTTTTGATCGAGCGAACAGAGGGGAACCCTTTTTTCCTGGAGGAGAGTGTTCGAACCCTGGTGGAGACAAAGGCTCTGGCGGGTGAGCGGGGGAATTATCATCTAGAGAAAAAGGTGGAGAGCACCCAGGTGCCGGCTACGGTTCAAGCCGTGCTTGCCGCGCGAATTGACCGGCTCCCGCTTGAGGAAAAGCAGCTCCTCCAATCAGCCGCAGTCATCGGCAAGGATGTTCCTTTCTCCCTCCTACAGGCCGTCACCGAGTTATCTGACGAGGAACTTCGTCGCGCCCTTACCCATCTCCAAGCGGCGGAGTTCCTTTACGAGACCAGTCTGTTTCCCGATCTGGAATACACTTTCAAGCACGCGCTCACCCACGAAGTGGCGTACGGAAGCCTTCTCCACGAGCGCCAGCGCGCTCTTCACGCGCGGATCGTGGAAGCCATCGAGACGCTAAATCCTGATCGGCTAATGGAGCACGTCGAGCGGCTCGCGCATCATGCAGCGCGGGGAGAGGTGTGGGGAAAAGCGCTAACCTATCTCGGGCAGGCCGGCACCAAGGCGGACGCCCGCTCGGCGCTTCGAGAATCGGTATCGTACTTCGAGCAAGCGCTGATCGCCCTAGGGCATCTGCCCGAGAGTCGTGAGATGCACGAACAGGCCATCGACCTACACTTGAACCTGCGTACCTCGCTGGGGTCGCTTGGGGAAGAAGAGAGGATCCTTGAACATCTGCACGCAGCCGAAGCTCTGGCAAGTGCTCTAGGAGATCAACGCCGGTTGGCGCAGGTTAGTGTTAACATCGCAACACAGTTCTCGAGGCAGGGTAAACACGAGCAAGCGGTCACGGCCTGTGAACGTAACATCGGGATGGCCAGAACCCTAGGCGATTACGGTCTCGAAGCCGCGGCAACTCTCCGTCTGGGATTGGCGTGTTATTGCTTGGGCGATTATCCTAAAGCAGTAGAGGCGCTGGGGCGCAACCTAGTGCCCCTTGACAACCCAGTGGTTCGTGAGCGCTTTGGTGGGACGGGCCTCCCCTTCGCGTTCTCCCGGCGCTCGCTAGCCTTATCGCTGGCTGAGCGCGGGGAGTTCATCGAAGCCATTGCGCGATGCACGGAGGCGATCCAGATAGCGGAGGCGGTCGGCCATCCTTACAGCGTTGCCCTGACGTATCGAGGAATGGGTCTTCTGCACCTCAGGCGGGGGGATCTTCACCAGGCTACTCTCGCACTCGAGCACGCCCTGGAGATCTGTCAGGGAGTGGACAGCCCGCGTCTCTTTCACGCAGTGCGTTCTGCCCTAGGCTACGCCTATGTGCTCTCCGGGCGCAGTGCTGAGGTAATTCCCCTCATGGAGGAGGCCGTCGAGGGCCCCGTCATGATCGGGAGCGAGCAGGGCCAATCGCTGCGGACCATCTGGCTGAGCGAAGCGTATCTGCTGGCCGGGCGGGAAGCGGACGCCCGTGGCGCCGCAGAGCGCGCCTTAGGTCTCGCCCGCCAGCACAAAGAGAGAGGACACGAGGCGTACATTGCCGCGTCGGTCTGAGCAAACTGTACCGGCGCACTGGTAACAACGAAAAAGCTAAGACGCATCTCGCCAACGGCGTCGCGATGATGCGGGAAATGGAAATGGGAGTGTGGCTGGAAAACGCCGAGGCGGAATTGAGGAAGTTGGGTTAAAAAGGAGAGCGATGCGTATTCGGTTCTGGGGGACGAGAGGCTCGCTGGCAAAGCCTGGGCCTAGCACGATTCGCTACGGAGGCAACACCTCCTGCGTAGAGGTGCGCGCCGCGGACGGGACGCTGATTATCCTGGACTGCGGCACCGGTGCCCATGATCTGGGCCGGAACCTGGTGGCGTCGGGCGTGCACCCAATCCGCGGGAATTTCCTGCTTACCCACACTCACTGGGATCATATCCAGGGTTTTCCCTTTTTCGCGCCACTCTTCATTAAAGGGAACGAATGGGACGTCTACGCGCCGCAGGGCTTGGGGCAGCGCCTAGAGGACACCCTCGCCGGGCAGATGGAGTACGAGTATTTCCCGGTGACACTTGGCCAGCTCGGCGCGACGATTCGCTACCACGAGCTTACCGAAGGCAACTTTGACCTTGGCACAGTTCAGGTTACCACCCGTTACCTGAACCACCCCGGCCTTGCGCTGGGTTACCGCTTGGAAGCCGGCGATGTCGCGGTGGTCTATGTGACCGATCACGAGCCGCACTCGCGCCATCAGCACGAGGTTGCCGACCGAGCTCAGCGCCTCCCGGTTCACCGCGAGGACCAGCGGCACGTAGAGTTCCTTGCCGGCGCTGACCTCTTGATCCACGACGCGCAGTACACGCTGGAAGAGTACCCGAGCAAGCTGACATGGGGACATAGCCCGGCCGAGCTGGTTGTGGACTTTGCCCTCGCAGCGGGCGTGAAGCGGCTGGCGCTCTTTCACCATGATCCACTTCGCGATGACGCGGCGCTAGACCAGTTAGTAGAGAGCTGTCGCCAGCGCGCCGTCGCCGGCGGGCTCGACGTCTCCGCTGCCGCAGAGGGCCAGACAATCGAGCTCGCGGAGCGGGAGGTCGTCGCGCCACGCGCTTCGAGGCAACCGAAAGCTGCCATTGCCAGAGGGGTTGGAGCGGCGTCAGCGACCATCTTGCTGGTTGACGACGACCCGGACATCGTTCGTCTTTTGACCCTGACACTCCAGCCAGAGGGCTATCGTTTGTTGTCGGCGAGCGACGGAATCGCAGCGCTGGAGATCGCCCGCGCCGAGCGCCCGGCCCTTCTCCTGCTGGACTGGAACATGCCCGGGCGCGACGGGCTGGAGGTGTGCCGCGCGCTGCGCGCCGAGTCAGACCCAGGGCTTTGCAACGTGCCCGTGGTGCTCCTAACCGCGCAGACGGGGGCGGAGGACACTGCGGCGGGATTCGCCGCCGGGGTCACCGACTACGTGACCAAGCCATTCAGCCCAGCACACATCCGCGCGCGCGTGCACGCTTGGCTCAGGCGAAAACGTGCTGGCGCAGAGGGCACGTGAACCATGACGTGGTTTTCTTTTGCAAGTGTGCGGGTCCGGCTCTTGCTGCTCGTCCTTCTCGCCGTTATCCCGGCGCTGGGACTAACGCTCTACACAAATCTGGAAGAGCGCCAGCTCAGAAAGACGCAGGTGCAAGAGCAAGCTATGCGGCTGTCCCGGCTCGTTTCTGCGGATCACGAGCGGCTAATCGAGGACGCGCGCCGGCTTCTCGTAACCTTGACGCGACTCCCCGCCGTTCGCGATCGTAACCCCGCCGCCTGCAACGCGCTCTTCGCCGATCTGCTCGCACAGCATTCGTCGTATGCCAACTTGGGCGTCATCGACGCCGATGGCAACGCCTTTTGCAGCGCCCTCCCGATGACCGGCCAGGTCTACGCTGGTGACCGCGTTTATTTTCGGCGTGCCATCGAGACCCGTGACTTCGCCGTCGGCGAGTATCAGATCGGACGCATCACCGGCAAGGCCACCCTCGTTTTCGGCTATCCTGTGCTCGACGACGCGGGCCATGTCCTCCGTGCCGTGGTTTTCGCTGCGCTCGATCTTGTTTGGCTCAACCAACTCGCTAGCCAAGCGGGACTCCCGCCGGGATCGATGCTCACGGTGATCGACCGTAACGGCACGATCCTGTCGCGCTACCCGGACGGTGGGAAATGGATTGGCAAGCTCATGCCGGAGCCGCTCGTCTTGAAGGCCATTCTGAGTCAAAAGGGCAACGGCACAATCGATGCTCCCGGCACGGACGGCATCCCGCGCCTCTTTTCGTTCGCGCCCTTCGGCGGCACTGCGCAAAGCGCGAACGCCTATGTGGGCGTTGGCATCCCGGCGGCTGTCGCCTTTGCGGGCGCCAACCAGATTCTCGCCCGCAATATTGCGATGCTGGTGCTCGTCGCTGGCCTCGCGCTCGCCGCGGCCTGGGTGGGTGGAAACCTGTTCATCGTGCGCCAAGTCCGAGCCCTCGTCGGAGCGACGAAGCGAGTTGCTGACGGGGAGCTGGGCGTGCGCACCGGGCTTCCGCAGGGGCAAGGGGAGTTGAGCCAGCTCGCCGGCGCCTTTGACCAGATGGCCGAGTCGTTGGACCGAGCGCATGAACGGAGGCTCCGAGAGGAGGAGCTGCGCCGGAAAAACTACCAGCTCGAGCAGCAGAACCTGGCTATTCAGGAGACGAACCGGTTGAAGACCGAGTTCGTCTCGATGGTCTCGCACGAGCTCAGAACTCCCCTCACGTCGATCCAGGGCTACGCCGAGCTGTTGCTCGAGGACGAGCAGATCGCCGGCGAGGAGCGCGAGAGCCTGACAATTGTGAAGAAGAACGCAGACCGGTTGCTAGGGCTGATCAACGATCTCCTCGATCTCTCGCGCATGGAGGCGGGCAAGATCGATCTTCACCGCACGAGCCTGGACCTCGCCTGTCTGATCCCGGAGGTCGCCGGCTCGCTGCGCCCGCTGATCGAAGCCAAGCGGCAGCGGCTCAGGCTCGACCTTGGCGACGCGCTACCGGCCGTATGGGCCGATGCAGACGGCGTGACGCAGATCCTCACGAACCTCATCTCCAACGCCCATAAGTACACGCTGGTGGAGGGCAGCATCACGGTAGCGGCCCGGCGAGACAATGGGTTCGTGCGTGTGGACGTCAGCGACACCGGCATTGGCCTCTCGCCCGAGGATCAGGCACAAATCTTTACCAAATTTTTCCGGGTCCACGATCGTTCTCCCCAATCGAGCCGCGGCACAGGGCTGGGGCTCGTGATCACCCGCTTGCTCGTTGAGCTGCACGGCGGGCGAATCACACTTTCCAGCGCTCCAGGCCAGGGCTCTACCTTTAGCTTCACACTGCCCGCGCTGGAGGCCTCGGCATGAAGTGTCCTCAATGCGAGTTTGAGAACCGACCGCAGGCGAAGTTCTGCGAAGAATGCGCGGCGCCGCTGGCGCGCACCTGCGCGAACTGCGGCAATCAGCTTTCCGCAACTGCAAAGTTCTGCCCCGAGTGCGCGCATCCAGTCAGCGCTCCGGTCGCGCCCCGTTTTATCGCTCCTGAAATGTACACCCCAAAACACCTCGCCGAAAAGATTCTCAACTCGAAAAGTTCTCTCGAAGGAGAACGCAAGCAGGTCACGGCTGTGATCGAGCACATGATGGAAGAAGTGCATCGGTACGAAGGCACGGTGAATCATATTCTGGGCGACGGAATTATGGCCCTCTTTGGTGCGCCGTTGGCGCATGAGGATCATGCCGTCCGCGCCTGCTATGCGGCGCTAAGAATGCAGGAGTCGGTGAAGCGCTACGCAATCGAAGTGCAGCGCACGCAAGGCATCCCGATTCAGATTCGCGTCGGGTTGAACTCCGGCGAAGTAGTTGTCGGAACGATCAGGAACGATCTCCACATGGACTACACGGCCATCGGTCAGACCGCGCACCTTGCAGCCCGTATGGAGCAGATGGCGATGCCAGGGTCGATTCTCATGACTGCCGATGCGCTGCGGTTAGCCGAAGGTTACGTGCAGGTGAAGTCGCTCGGTCCGGTAGTCGTGAAAGGCATGAACGATCCGGTGGACGTTTATGAGGTAACCGGCGCCGGGGTTGCGAGAACTCGACTGCAAGCCGCCGCGGCGCGCGGCCTCACTCGATTCGTTGGGCGCGATGCTGAGACTGAACAACTTCGCAAAGCACTAGAACAAACGAGGTCGGGCCACGGTCAAGTTGTTGCCGTTGTCGGTGAGCCTGGCGTCGGAAAGTCTCGGTTGTTTTACGAGTTCACGCACTCGCATCGAATCGAGGGCTGCTTGATCGTGGAATCGGGCTCGGTCTCTTATGGTAAGGCTACTCCTTACCTGCCGGTGATAGACCTGTTCAAAGCGTATTTCAAAATTCAGGACCGGGACAATCAGCGCGACATCCGCGAGAAAGTCACCGGCAAGCTCCTGACACTGGACAAGACTCTAGAGCCCGCGCTGCCGGCGCTGCTGTCGCTCTTAGATGTCGCGGCGGAAGATCAGCAATGGCAAAACTTAGATCCGCTCCAGCGCCGCCAGCAGACTTTAGACGCGATCAAGCGTTTGTTCCTGCGCGAGAGCCAAGTTCAACCATTGGTCCTGATATTCGAGGATCTCCACTGGATCGATTCCGAGACCCAAGCTTTTTTGGACAGCATGATCGATAGCCTGCCCACTGCGTCGCTTCTCCTTCTCGTTAATTACCGGCCGGAATATCAGCATGCCTGGGGTAGCAAGACTTACTATAGACAGCTGCGTATCGATCCGCTGCCGCCCGAGACTGCGGAAGAACTACTCTTGGCTGCTCTGGGTGACGATGCGAGTTTGCAGTCGCTGAAACAGTTGTTGATCGAGCGCACCGAGGGCAATCCTTTTTTCATGGAAGAGAGCGTCCGGACGCTGGTCGAAACAAAAGTTTTGGCAGGCGAACGAGGCAAGTATCGTCTTACCGGATCGTTGGAGATCACGCGGGTGCCGGCGACGGTGCACGCGGTGTTGGCTGCTCGTATCGACCGGCTTGCGCTCGAAGAGAAGCGTCTACTTCAGTCGGCGGCGGTGATCGGCAAGGATGTACCGTTCGGCCTGCTCCACGCCATCGCCGAACTATCGGAAGAAGAACTGCGGCGCGATCTCGGTCATCTCCAGGCGGCCGAGTTTCTCTACGAGACCCACGGCGGCGTCCTGCAAGAACGGCGGCACTCGCTACACGCTAGAATCGTCGAAGCTATCGAACGGCTCTATCCCGATCGGTTGGCCGAGCAGGTTGAGTTGCTCGCGCACCATACTTTCCACGGTGAGCTGTGGGAGAAGGCGACGACCTACTTACGGCAAGCCGGCGCCAAGGCGGCGGATCGGTCAGCGCATCGCGAAGCGGTGAGCTACTTCGACCGCGCGATAGCGGCGCTCAAGCATCTGCCCGAAAGTCGTCAAACGATCGAGCAAGCTATAGATATTCGTATCGAGATGCGTAGTTCACTCCAACCGCTTGGGGAACAAGCAAAAGTTTTGGAACGCATGCGCGAGGCTCAAGGGCTTGCCGAATCGTTGAATGACCAACGTCGACTGGGGCAAGTCTCGGCCTATTTGAGCGGTTACTTTAACCAGGCGGGTGAGGATCCCATCCAGGCGATCGAGAACGGACAACGAGCCCTTTCGATCTCCTCAGCAATAGGAGATTTTATTCTCCAGGTCCAAGCGAATCATTTCCTTGGCTCTGCTTACCTCGCGGTCGACGACTATGATCGTGCGTTTAACCATTTGACTCGGAATGTCGAGTCTCTGGTAGGCGATCAGATCTACGACCGTTTCGGTCTCGCGTTTCTTCCTGCGGTGGGGTCCCGTTGTCAGTTGGTATTCCTTTTGGAGGAGCGCGGCGAGTTTAACGCAGCGGCCGTTCATGGGGATGACGCGATTCATATTGCGGAGATAGCTAATCATCCATTTAGCCTTTGCACCGCATATTTCGGGGTTGGCCATCTCCATCTTACGAAAGGCGTCATCGATAAGGCAATCGCTATGCTCGAGCATAGCCTGGAAACTTGCCGGTTATGGAACCTTTATCAGAACGTTCCCCGTGTGGCGGCTGCTCTCGGCTATGCTTATGCAGTGGCTGGCCGCCGTGGCGAGGCTATGACTCTTTTGACATTGGCGAATGAGCGAGCTAAGGCGGCCGGAATGGTTTGGCGTTCTTTGACAGGTGCACAGTTGATCCAAGGTTTTCTTTTAATTGGCAATCGGCAAGAGGCCGCCTTGCTCGCCAGTCGTGCACTCGAATCGTCCCGCCGCCACTCTCAACGGAGCCGCGAAGCGTTAGCACTTTATGTCCAGGGCGAGATTGCTTCGGCGGCGAATCCAGTGGCCTTCGAGAACGCCGAGGGCTCATTTCGCGGAGCCAACATCATTAGCGATGAACTTAAGATGCGCCCGCTTCTGGCTCATTGCCACGTCGGTCTGGGGAAACTATATCGGCGTACTGGCGATTACGAAAAGGCTAAGACGCAGCTCGCCAACGGCGTTGCAATGATGCGCGAGATGGAGATGGGACTGTGGCTGGAAAGGGCGGAGGCGGAGTTGAAGGAGTTGGGGTGATTTTGGTCGGCCGATACATGTTGAACTTCTGACGGGCTAAAAAATAAAAAATTTATATGAGAATCTATCCCAAGTTGTCACCCCCGAATGTTTTAATCGGGGGTCTAGTCAGTGTCGTCTGGATTCCCGATAGAAGGATTCGGGAATGACGGACCTTTTGAGATCCTGATTAACTGTACACAGCAAGATGCGGAAATTGCCTCGCAGAGATTATAAAGAGCAAAGATGATATATCGGCCGAGCTTGATCGTCGCGTTCATTACAATTCTGGGCTTCTTCTTCGCTTCTATGGCGCCGGCCCAGGTTACGAAAATCAAGGTCGGCTATTCTTCTATCGGCGTTGGCCAATCGCTTGTTTGGGTTGCCAAAGAGGCTGGGCTCTTCAAAGAGAATGGGCTCGACGTGCAGCTCATTTTCATCGGCAGCTCGAGCATCGTGGACCCGGCCCAGGCGTTTCTGGTCACTGCGAAAGGTATTTCACAGGCTGCACAACTCAAAGGCAAAAAGCTTGCAGTGAGCCGGCTGGGCGCGTCATCGGATTTTATCCTCAGGGTGATTCTCAAGAAAATCGGATTGGTCCCGGACAAAGACGTGGCGATCATTCAGATTGGCTCCTCGCCGGTCAGAATGGCGGCCCTAGCCAACGGCGTTGCGGACGGGACTGCGCTTACCTTCGAGGAGATGATGGTCGCCAAGAAAATGGGCTTTAACGTTTTATTGAACCTGATGGATTTCGGTGTCGAAGCTTTGAACAGCGACGTCGTCACGACGCGAAGGTTTATCCGGGAGTCGAGAGAAACTGTCCAGAGGTTCATCAAAGGAATCATCAAGGGCGTAAGTTTCTTTGCCGCGAATAAAAAATTTTCCATGGACGTGATTGCCCGCTACACCAAGAGCACGGATGCTGAGAAAATCGAAAATGGGTACGATTTCGTCGCCAAGACTTTTCTGAAAAAACCCTACACTCCAATAAAGGGAATCCAACTGGCGCTCGAGGAGATTGGCGAAAGAAATCCAGCGGCGAAAACGGCGAACCCTGAGCAGTTCATCGATCTTTCTATCGTTAAAGAACTCGACCAGAGCGGATACATCGAGGCGCTTTACAAGTAGGAAGCGGGAGGAAAGTTTATGCGGATTTGGTTCAAGCCAATGTTTGGCGCGCTGGCACTGGTCCTTTTGATGCCTTGTTCGTCGCGCGCCGCCGCAGCGCCGCCTGCGAAGATCGTCGTCACCTTTGGCGGCCTAAACGAACGGAGCGGGGTTCTTTTTGTGGCCAAAGACGCCGGGATCTTCCAAAAGCACGGACTTGATGCCGACGTAGTCGGTGTCCGCAGTGGACCGGTAGGTATGGCAGCCCTGGCCGCAGGCGAGACTCAGTTTCACGGGGGTTCAGCTACCGGCGCTTCCATCGGTGCGATGGCGAGTGGGCTGGATCTGGTCTTTCTTGCCGGTCTCATCAACAAATTGGATGGCCTCTTCGTTGTCGCGCCCAGTATACGGAGCCCTGCGGATCTCAAAGGCAAAAAGATCGGCGTGCAAAGCATCGGCGGCGGCGCGTGGATGTTTGCTATGTTGGCTTTTGATCACTGGGGACTCAATCCGGAAAGGGACAACATTCAATTTCGCGTGATTGGCGATCAGTCGGTAACGGCGCAAGCGCTCGCGACCGGGGGTATCATCGACGGTGCATATCTTGGCTATACCTTTGGGCCTCAGTTGGAACGGCAGGGATTCCGTGTATTAGGGGATCTTCTCAAGATGGGAATTCCCTTCCAGGGTTTGGGGATTATGGGCCGGCGGAGTTTTGTCGACCGCTCGCCGGATGTCGTTGAGAGAACTTTAAGGGCAATGGTCGAGACCGTAAGATTTATCAACAATCCAGAGAACAAAGCCACGGTCATACGGAGCCTCGTGCGCACGCTGCGCTTGCAAAAGGCTGAAGATGCGGAGCCAGGCTACGAGATGATGAAGACCCTTTACGATCGGCGCATCTACCCGAATGTCGAGGGTTTGCGCCACGTGATCCGTCTGCTGGGAAAGAGCAACGAGCAGATTCGCAAGCTCAGAGCCGAAGACCTCATCGATGACCGCGTGGTGCGGAAGTTGGAGAAGGAAGGGCTGTTCTAAGGACTGGAGTAGTGGAGTGGTGGAGTAATGGAGTGATGGGTTTAAAACCCAATATTCCAATACTCCAGTACTCCAACACTCCATTCGCGGTCTAACTTGACGCTGCGCGCGCTCTGGTGGTAGACCTGCCCGTAGAATTAACGTACGCACACGACACGGCCAAAGGAGGAGAACATTATGGCTGGCAACGGCGACAACGCAGGCTTCGAGGTGCTGATTTCTTCGGACTCCCACGTTATGGAGCCGTCGGGGATTCTCGTTGAGCGGGTGCCGAATTCCTTTAAAGACCAAGCGCCGCGCTTTCCTCAGTTGGAAGTCGGCAGCAGTTTTCAAACTCATCCCGGAGGGTCGGATCCAACGCACCGCATCAAAGAGATGGAAACCGACGGTCTCAGCGCCGAAGTGCTCTTTCCGACCTATTTGTTGCCCCACTTCGCTATGGACGACGGCAAACTCCAGGCCGTCTGTTTCCGTGCTTACAACGACTGGTTGATCGATTACTGTAAAGTGTCGCCGAAGCGCTTGATCGGAATCGCCGCAATCTCCGTCTATGATATCGATGAAGCGGTAAAGGAACTCGAGCGCTGCGCCAAGGCCGGTATAAAGGGTTCGATCATCTGGCAGGCGCCGCACCCGGATCTGCCGTTTCATTCGGAACACTACAACAAGTTCTGGGCGGCGTCACAGGATTTAGAAATTCCGGTGCATCTGCACATTCTGACGGGTCATGGCTACCACAAGGAGTCCGTGTTCGGGAATAAGAGAACCGGAGTTGAGGCTTATCGAGGCAGCGTGAACTTGAAGCTCAAGGAGATCATCGACGCTTATTTCGAATTGATCTTTTACGGCGTGTTCGAGCGCTATCCTAAGCTTAGGTTCGTGGGCGTGGAGAATGAGATCGGCTGGATGCCTTTCATGCTGCAGCAATGGGATTACTATTACAACCGCTTCAAGAAGGTGAATCCTCTGCCGATTACCAAGAATCCCAGCGAGTATTTCAAAAATCAGATTTATGGAACGTTTTTTAGAGACACGGTGGCGGGGCACAATTTCGAGCATTGGGGAGAGGATAATTGCATGTGGTCGAACGACTATCCGCACGGCAATTCCACCTGGCCGGAGTCGCGCAAATATATCGATCGTGACCTGGGTCATCTGCCGGCGGACATCCGGAAAAAACTTGTCAGCACGCGGACTCGCGCAAAGACGCAAAGTTCGGCAAGAACAAAAAATTCGAAGCACGAAATCCGAAATTCGAAACAAATTCAAATGTTCAAATTATGCAAAATTCCAAACCAGCTTCGTTCGGATTCGGTGTTTTGGATTTTCCGGATTTGAGGTTTGCTTGCTCTGAGTTTGTTTCGGATTTCGATATTCGGATTTCTGGCATTGGCGTCTTGGCGCGAGAATCTTTCTTGAAGTCGTTTCGTTCTAGATTCAAAAAGTAGCAATCCAAATATCAGGAGGTTTTTATGCCTGCACGATACGGTTCGGATCTGGTCGTCGATCTACTGAAACTCCTTGGCATCGAGTATGTCGCGCTTAATCCGGGCTCGAGCTTTCGCGGTATTCACGATTCCCTGGTCAATTACGAGAGTGGACGAAAGCCCAATCCGGAAATGATTCTCTGTTGCCACGAAGAAATTGCCGTCGCAGTAGCGCACGGGTATGCAAAAGCAACGGGTAAGATCATGCCTGCTATTGTCCACAACGTCGTCGGCCTGCAGCACGCTTCGATGGCGATTTACAACGCCTGGTGCGATCGTACGCCGGTCATGGTCATGGGCGGTACCGGGCCGATGAATTCGAGCAAGCGGCGGCCGTGGATTGACTGGATACACACGGCATTGGTGCAGGGTAATCTGGTGCGCGACTTCGTCAAGTGGGACGACCAGCCGGTCGGTATCGAAGCGATCCCATCTTCGATGATGCGCGGTTATCGCATTGCCATGAGCGATCCGGCGGGGCCGGTTTATCTCTGCTTCGACGTCACCGATCAGGAGGCGGCGATCGAAAAGGAAATTCCGTTACCCGATCCCAGCCGTTTCCGCCCACCGGCGCCACTGCAGGCGGAGACCGGCGCGATTCAAGAAGCGGCGCGGCTGCTCTCATCGGCGCAAAGTCCGGTGATTCTGGCCGACTACGTGGGACGAAATAACGACGCGGTATTGAGTCTCGTCGAGCTGGCAGATCTGCTTTCTATCCCGGTGATCGATCTCGGCGCGCGGCTGAATTTTCCGAATACCCATGCGCTTAACCTCACCGGTCGTAATCGCGAGCTAATCGCCAATGCGGACGTCATTCTCGGTTTGGACGTGACTGATCTCTACGGGGCGCTGGTGCGCTCCGATCCCAACACGCATGCGACTGTGCCGGCGACCAAGCCCGGCTGCAAAGTCATTCATGTGACGCTCGCAGATATTTCCATGCGCGGCTGGACTAGCGATTTTCAGGAGCTGGCGCCGGTCGATTTGCCGATCGTGGCGAATACGAAAGTTTTCTTGCCTGCCTTGAGCGAAGAAATTAGAAAGCAGGCAAAGTTTTCCAAAAGTTTGGTCGAGGATCGCCGCAAAGCATTGGCGGCACAACACGAGGAGGTCCACGCGCGTTGGCAAGCCGATCTCAAAAAGCGCTGGGACGAGCGGCCGATCGCGCCGCCGCGTCTCGCCTATGAAGTTTGGGAAGCGATCAAAAAAGAAGATTGGCTTTTGGTCGCCGGCGGATTTCGCGGCTGGCCGAGCCGGCTCTGGACTTGGGACAAGCCCGGTCTCTATCTCGGCGGTTACGGGGGCGGCGGGTTAGGCTACGGTCCCGCAGCGTCCGTGGGCGCCTCGCTTCCTTACCGCGGCACCGGCAAGATCTGCGTCAACCTGCAGCGCGACGGCGAGATGCTTTACACGTCGAGCGCCATGTGGACGGCGGCCAACACCGGCGTTCCACTGCTGACGGTGATGACCAACAATCGTGTTTATTATAACGACGTAGAGCATCAGGAAAAGGTTGCGATCACGCGCGGCCGGCCGGTGGAGAATAAGTTAGTGGGCATGGAAATGGCGAAGCCCCCGGTAGACTTTGCCAATTTGGCCCGCTCCTTCAGTCTCTACGGCGAGGGGCCGATCACCGAGCCCGACAAGATTCGCCCGGCGGTGGAACGGGCAATCAAGGTTATCAAAGAAGAGAAGCGGCCGGCATTGGTCGATGTCTATATGCAACATGTATAGCGGACTTTTTGTTTCTTGTTGACACGAACTGAGAGCGGCAGTAATTTTGCCCAGTTCAAAATATCGCCGGCGGAGGAACTCTGGCCATGATTTTCTCCCGAGTGGTTCTTTTCAGTCTTCTGGTTGCATCTCTGTTGTTTTCTCTATCCGCGAGCAATGGCGCGGAGCAGGCGTCCACCGGTTTTGTCGACGCGCCCGGCAAGGAATTGCTCATGAGCAAATGCTTTCAGTGCCATGGCGAAAAGATGTGGAAAGATCTGAAGCAGGACCGGCGCAAGTGGGAGGGCGTGCTTTATCGGATGGTCGGCCGCGGCGCCCTGTGGACCGAAGAGGAAATCAACACCATGGCGGTTTACCTCGCAACAGGGTTTGGGCCGCAGAGCGAGAAGGCAGCAACAACCAAATGAGAGAAGAAAATTAACCACAAAGAACGCAAAAGGGATGTAGGGGCGACCGGCGGTCGCCCTAGAGTTCTAAAAGGAGACTGAGATGAGAGAACTGGTTGCAAGCTATCTGTGCAAATCGATCTCGCGACGAGGATTTCTCAAAGG
>WNFZ01006483.1_pt1 | contig 15399 bp, 16 predicted proteins | sample 5400081 | NCBI WGS metagenome assembly WNFZ01 (sample SAMN13153365, study PRJNA577476) | soil metagenome | isolation source: 80 cm soil or saprolite under grassland replicate 1 | place: USA:California | collected 2016-06-15 | reverse complement strand
GTGCGCCTGCCTTAAGTCAAAGGTTGTTGGATGTGAATATCCAAAGTTCATTCAAATAACAAATGCCGCCTGGCATCCTCTTTTCAGGGTGCGAGGCGGTTTTGATTCAACAAAGGACGATGGTCAGAATGAACAAAAGAAATAGAGTAGAGCAACTCAAAGAACAGGAAGATATCAAAGCGGCGCTCCAACAAACTTCAAGCGCTCTACCTCCACCTGTACCTGCAATGGAAAAACAGGATAAATTCTGGTTTGGGGTTTACATTCTGATTTTACTTGTGCTCCTTGCGCTCTATTATTTTTTGGGTTCAAATTTTTTTCCCGCAAATATTGCCGATGTTCCGTCGCTGCAACGTTGGTTGATTGGTGCCATGCTTACTGTTGTCCTCATCGCTATTGCAAAAAGCATTCGCGTCTATTGGATCAATCAGATTCACAATAAACCGGCGAGATATAACCTCACCCGTGTTCTAAATTTGTTGACCGTTCTCGCCGTAACGATTATTGTCGTGTCATTACTTTTTGCCAGTTGGTATACGGCGCTTGTATCGATCGGTGTGTTCTCTCTCATTCTTGGCTTTGCATTACAAACACCGATCACAAGTTTCATTGGCTGGATCTATTTGCTTGTGCGTCAACCATATCGCGTTGGCGATCGGATTCAGATTGGTACCGCTACGGGAGATGTGATCGATGTCAGTTATCTGGATACAACGCTGTGGGAATTCGGCGGACCGTATCTTTCCACACAACATCCTTCCGGACGCGTGATCAAATTTCCAAATTCGATGGTCTTGAATCAAACTGTTTATAACTATAGCTGGCCCCTATTTCCTTATATCTGGAATGAGATCAAATTCGAAGTTGCCTATGACAGCGATTTGGAATTCATTGCAAAGATCATGCAACAAGTGGTTGAAGAGGATCTGGGCGAACAAATGGTGGATCTCGTTCAGGTCTATCGCGAACTTTTGAGGCAAACACCGGTGGATGAACTGGAAATTCAGGAGCGTCCGGTCGTTCATTTTCGCGCCAGTGAAAATACGTGGCTGGAGGTGATTGTTCGTTATTTGGTGCACCCGAAAGAGTCGGGGCGCGTGAAAACGCGTCTTACCAAAAAGCTATTGGAAAAATTGAACAGTGAACCAGAACGAGTGTTATTCCCGAAGAGTAATTTGAGATAAAAAGCCTTGCGAAAGTTCACGCCCTATCGGGCAGCCTTCGTAAGACTCCACATAGATAAGAGGTCTGATGCCTAAAAAACAGGAAAGTCAAACAACTGTAAATACAAAAGTTGAGACAAAGGATCAAGTGTCGGCCGGAGGCGTTGCCTTTCGCCGCGTCGATTCAAAGGTCGAGATCGCGATCGTGTCCGTCAAGCCGAGTCTCCGCTGGCAGTTGCCCAAGGGAATTGTAGACCCTGGAGAGACATTTGAACTCACCGCGCTGCGAGAAGTACGCGAAGAAGCGGGAATTGAAACAGAATTAAACCAGTTGATTGAAACTGTTCAATATTGGTACCAACGAGTGCAATATGGGAAACACATTCGCTATCACAAGTATGTACACTTTTATTTGCTGTCGTATAAGAGTGGCGATGTAAAGGATCATGATCACGAGATTGCTGAGTCGCGCTGGGTCAGCTTTGACGAGGCGCTGGAAATGCTCGCGTTCAAGAGTGAGCGTGACGTAGTGGAAAAGGCGCGAGAAAAAACCGAGACAATGGTTAGGAAGTGAGTCTCATCTCGTCGAAAAAGGGTGTCGTTCGTTCCTCCACACATTTTGCAGCATAAAGATACATAGATGCAGACCATGTCTGCCAGTTTTGTCCCATCGGTTTGCCATCCTGCGCTTTCAGCCATTCATTAAAACCATATTCTAGGTTTTGATTAAGTGTAATATTCGAGGTAGAAACAGCTTTTGTGAGAGCAGATAATTTTTCTTCCGCCAAGTCATATCGCCTAGCTGCCACCAAAGCCGCTACATAAAATCCTGCAATAAAGGGCCAGATACCACCGTTGTGATAGTCTCCGGGCATGTTGAACTTTTCATAGCGTGGATACCAGTCGGGGTCGTTCGGCTTTATGAAAGGGAAAAAATTAGGAGGCAGATCGAGTGCTAATTCTCCTCTTCGTTTCAAACTCATACATTCTGTCTCCACCCAATCTATGATCGCGTTGGCTCTACTTTGAGAAGCAATACCAGCCAGAATCGCGATACTATTTCCTAACAAGTCAAATCGTTCACTGCTGTAAAGCTTATACGACCAGAGAGCATAGTAAGGTTTGTCGGGGACTACAAGTCCCTCATGCACTGGATGATGAATTACATCTCCCATGATCGTAAAATGCTTCATTGCCTCCAGCAACCGATTCGCTTGCTGATCCTGTCCAAAGAGACGCAGATAGCTACAAACAAGAGTATTCACATAGAGCCCATAGCCCATCACCCATTGTTCATCGCGCCAGTCACTGGTTGGTTGTTGTGCCACTAGATATCGATCAATCGGACTTTGGTATGCCATCCAAGTGAGAGCTTTTTGCGCGGCACCTTCCAGGAAATCCGCCTGCCCGGAAATTTTTCTGAATATTCCAAGAGCCAGCAAAAATAAAGGTGTAGTGTCACTTGCACCGACATCATCCGTATCGTGAACTAGGGAAGGGATATGTCCATGTTCCGTTTGATTCTTGGCTAAGGTCTCGAGGACTCTCCTGATACTCCCGATCAAGGATTGATCTCCTGAAACAGCAATGCCCAGCACTGAAATCATCAGATCGCGAGTGTATGGCTCGGGATAACCCCAACCGGCTGTTCGAGGCAAATCATGATAGGGACCGCGCATGTTGTGGAGTAATACCTCCATCGCTCCGTGTTTGGCTTTTTCAACTTCTTTCCAAAGGGAAGGTCTCATACTACATCCTGTCACTCTGAGGGAGCGTTCGCTGCACTCACACCGTCCCGAAGCGGCGTCCCTGCCAGAGGCTCACATTTACTTTATTCCCAGCTTGTCACTGACAATTTGTACGAACCGTTTTGCCACGATACGATAATCGAGATGCTTCACAATATGGGACCGTGCAGCTTCACCGATTTTTCCGCGCAGTGTTGAGTCGGTCATCAAAGCCAGCAAATAATCGGCGAGGTCATCCGCGCTTGCACGATACTCGACAATTCGAGCAGGGTCAAAAACAATTTTGTGCTTCTTTTCAAAACCCGATTCTTCCCCTACGATTACCTCATTCATCACAATCGTTTGGGCAACATTTGCAAGAAGGGCTGTCTCACCATGCATGAGCGTATCGAGCATACCCATCGCTCGAATACCCACGACAGGTTTTCCACAGGCGCCGGCTTCAATTTGGGACATGCCAAAGCCCTCCAGTCGCGAGGGAGCCGCATAGATGTCACACGCCCCAATCAGGTAGGGCATGAAATTACGGGAAGTAATGTTGGTCACAAAGCTGACGTGATCCTGAATGCATAACCGCGCCGCGAGTTGCAGATCTGCCTGATTTTGAATCGTTGTGCGCGGCTGGGGCCAGACTTTACAAACATATTTCCAATTCGGGACTTTATCCTGAATTTTCGATAGAGCATGCATGATTTCCTGCGCACCTTTGGAGGTGGCGTCGCCCCCCACGGTCAGAATCATCAACTGATCAGGAGAGATTCCCAACAGATGCCGCACCGCCCTGATTTTTGCATCATCGTCTTTTCTTGGAAAAAATAAATTTGTATTGCAACCGACCGGCAGAACTTCAATGTTGTCGCCTTTAATTCCATCGCGAATATAGACCTGCTTCACCCAATTCGATGTGACCAGAATCAGCGGAAGGTCATTCAAAACATTTTGATAGTTGGCAATATATCCATCCGCTACCAGCCAGGGAACCGGTTGGATGCCAAACTTTTGAGGATGCAGGATGATTTGCGGTGTATAGCCCCAATAGCCTACCCCAACGACAACATCTGGCTTGAACCAGCGGTAATACCATTGCTTCTCGGCATCTGACTCGAAATGAACTGCCTGTGCTTCAACCCCTAACTCTAATAATCCCTGATAAAGAAGATGTCCCTGTGTAGAAAGCCCTGCCGGAGGCGGAGGATAATCATAGAGCAGGAGAACTTTCATATTGGAACACCTTGTTGATCAGCCATTCTTGAGCATCATTGGAACAGGCAAAATGCCAGAATGCTTCAGCACGTGGTGTGGTCTCTGCCTCAAATCCATGATTTGGAAACCCATACGTGTTGGTAATAATGTCATATTTCTTTTGCCAAATGTCTTCTGACAAATCCTGATAAATATGAGCGGTCCTGATTGGGCGCGGGTAATATTGTTTTTCTCCATCCTCATAAGCAAATGTCCATAATTTATTGGCTTGGATTTTTCCAGTCTGCCAAAGCGAGATGACAGTTTCGCCAACTTCTTCATGCCTGCGATGGCGCGTATATTCTCCAGCCGGACTGTGCGATATTAGTAGATCAAAATGCTTACTTGGCAAGCATTGGGTGATCGCATTTTCAACGTCGCATTTTGCAAGTGGGAGTTGGTCGGGACCATCGTCCAGGCTGCACATTTTGCCCTGCGCCCCCAGGATTTGAAGCGTTCGAAAAAACCTGGGAGCCCGATCCGGATCGCTCTTCCGACATAGCGATAAGACAAATACATCCCAGGTTGGATGGCTTAGAAGTGTGCCGCCCGCCCACAATGTTTCATCGTCCGGATGTGCCACGATCACCGCGACCGATTTCGTTTTGCCGTTCGATTCCAGCATGTATTCACCGATAAACCTTCCTATTTTAGTTCCTATTGGTTTTTAATTGGGTTTGCTTGGAAACAAATTAAGCCAGCATCACAGCCGCATTAGAGAAAGCAAATTGGCACATAGATCCATCCTAACACGCATGATTTTTATTTGGATATCCTCACAAGTTGTGAGGATCTGGAAATAGCGAGAAAAATGACGCTCGAAGCGAGTCGGCGCGAGGGGCGAAAGATTGTCGCGATCTATAATTCCAAACGCCAAGAGACTATTTATTTATAAAAGTGAGACTTCCGAAGCGTCAACAAATAATAAGCTTCGGAAGTCTCTTTTTCCAGCGCCAGACCTGTAATCGCTTGTCTGGCTTACCGCTGAAGTAGGTTAACTTTTGACGGCAGTTTTGAACGTATGCTGCCGTACAACCATGGGCAGTTGCTGCTTTAGCCAGTCTGCCATTTCCATCTCTTCCTGGATGATCGTTTCGCAGATGCCTGCGATTTCGTCATGTCCCATTTCCCGGCATGCAGCCACGATCGCCAAATAAGATGCGATTTCAAAATGCTCAACAGCGTAATCTGCCATGGCGTTCTTGACCATCTTATCATCTGCCATAACTGTGGACAATCCCTGTACCGTGCCAAGGAAATTTGCCATGCCTGCTTTGACATGAGATACATCATCACCTAGCTGTTCTACACATCCACGGACTCGGTCCGCATGGGTTTTTGTAAGTTCTAGGTGCTGACGAATTTTTGTTTGAGCATCCGGCATGTCATCGAACTGCGGAATCTGCTTTTCGAGGACTTCCACAATTCCCTGCTCCATAGCATAGGCATCCTTCAACCATGTGCGTAACATATCCATTTGTTTATTATCGTTCATGTGCTAAACCTCCAAACTAAAGTTAGAATCTCCGTTGGATACTTGCTCACATTAATTGAAGTTAAACTCTTAATGATCAGCGTCGATGGTAAATACCAACGGGCCAACTTGGCTTAAACTATTTTAGCGATCGCGACGATTCTTTTCTATGGGGAATCTACCGCCCAAGGTCAGTAACTATCCCTATGAGATTTATTGTTTGGAACAATTTTTTATCAGAGTGATCTAATAAGAGTAGAATATTTCAAGTTTAATTAGGATCATCTTGTATGAAAATAATGATTATTGGCGGCACACGCAACGTTGGGCATTTCTTGACTCTTGATCTTTTACGAGGTGGGCACAAAGTGACTGTATTCAACCGAGGCAAGACACCGGACGAATTGCCAACAAGTACTGAGAGGTTACATGGTGACCGGAGCGATCCCATCAGCCTGACAAAAGCACTGACTGGAAGATCATTTGATGTAGTTATAGATATGGCGCTCTATAATCGACCGGATGCAGAGGCCGCGATCAAACTTTTAGAAGGTCGTGTTGGACAATATGTTTTCATAAGCAGCGGGCAGATTTATCTAGTTCATCAAGAAACAGAGCGACCATTCCATGAAGATTCTTTACAAAAGCCTGTGATGCCCGCTCCGCCTGCAAATACTCGAGATTATGAAGAATGGCTCTACGGTGTAGAAAAAAGCCAGGCGGAGGAGATTCTCCTACACACGTGGCAGGATCGAGGATTTCCTATCACGATCTTACGCCTTCCCATGGTGAATAGCGAGCGAGATCACTTTCATCGTGTTTACAATTATTTTTTGCAACTACAAGATGGCGGACCTATTTTGCTCCCACAAGGAAAACATTTACAATTGCGCCACGTGTATAGTGCTGATGTGTTGCAGGCGATTCAAAAAGCAATCCAAACAGATGTGGCAAAGGGCAAAATCTATAACGTATCGCAAGATGAGACTATCTCTATCGAAGATTTTCTCACGCTACTGGCGAAAATCGCCGGATACAAATTGCAACTGGCATATCTTCCGAGAGAAATACTGGATGAACTTCACTTGCTTCCAGATTGTTCTCCCTTCAGCGATCCATGGATGTCTGAATTGGACAATCAGCGGAGCAAAGCAGAGCTTGGAATGCAATACACAGCATTACCGACCTGTCTTCGGAAATTAGTGGAATATTTCGGCAGCCATCCGTTGCCATTGCCCGATGGCTATCGACGACGCAGCGAGGAGATTCGACTCGCTCAGGAAATCTAAGTCATGAAAAAAGACTCTCCTCATAACAGGAGAGTCTTTTTTTAAAAGAGAAACCAAAATAAGATTTTAATCGCGGTGCTTGATGCCTTCGTTATCGACCAGGTTCCAAAAGTTCTGGGCGTTGGTGCCGCCGTTGCCCTGGAACAGCACCGAGTCGTTTGCGCCCGAGAGTGAGCCAGCCGCCGGACCACCCGCGAAGCTGGCTATCGGCTCAATACAGTTGTCGAGTGCGCCAGTGGAACAGCCCGTGCCGGAACTACCAACAGTGACCGTGGCAAAGACTCCGTGAGCCAGATTATCTGAGCCGTATGAGGTCGAGATATAGTCGCCGACCATACGACCCTGGCTGGTGGTCGCGGCCCATACCGAGGTCGCGCCGGTCGTAACTGTCTGTGGCGTACCCCAGGTGCTGCCGCCGTTACCCGATGAGATAAAACCGACGTTAAGCGCGGTGCTGCCTTTCGGGTAGAAGTAGTAGGTTAGGCCGAGCTGCGCGCTGGCGCCCGCGGTTGCCTTGTTGACGGCCAAGCCCGGGATGAAGTGGTCGACACCGCTGCCTGTGCCGTCGATGGGGATGCGCGTGATCGATGACCAGCTGGTGCCCGTGGCGTTGAGCGAGTGCGTGATCACGATATCGTTGGTTTTGCCTCCGCGGCGGAAGCGGCTATCAGCCCAGACAATGTAGACCGTGCCAGCGCCGTCGATCTCGGCCGAGGGTAGCGGGCCCTCGCGCAGGTTGCCGGCGACACTGTGGTGCGAGATCGTGGCGATCGTGGTGGTGGTACTCCAGCTCACGCCGCCATTCGTGGAATTGAAGGCACCAATCGCAGTTTCATTGGCGTTAGCGGTCGGCACAATCACCGTGCCGTCGGGGCGCACGACCGGCTGGCCGCCGATGATGCCATTATTGTTCGTCGCAGCCACGCTCCAGGTGACGCCGCCATCAGTCGAGCGGCTCATCTCCATCCGGTTGCCCGCGCCGTTGTCATCCCACTCGGTGTAACAGTTGCCATAGAAGGGGCTGGTCGCTGTATTATCGCAAACGATCCAGTTCTTGTCGGGGCTGACCATGCCGGCTGTGTTCGGGATGGATGTCACGGTGGGCCATGTCAGGCCGCCGTCGGTCGAGAGGCTGTTCCGAATGCCCACGCCCCTAACCCCGCCCGCCTCGGTCAGCACGAGCGACGAGATGATCCAAGTGTTGTGCATGGCGTCATAGGCGACAGCGGCGTCGGTGGCGCGGTCGAACGTGCCGCCCCCGGTATACTTGGTTATCCCCGGCAGCAGGCCGCTGGTCCAGCTGGAGCCGTTGTTGGTGGACGTGGAGAAGCCGATCGCGCATCCACCACCATCATAGATACGGCCGACCTGGTAGGCAGCGACAATCGTCGAGCCGAACGAGAAGCTATCTGGCTCTACATTGGCTTGGTGGTTGGTGGTGTTCGACGCGTGACAGGTAGTCTGCGTAAAGGGATCGGTACCAATCGGTGCAGTAGCGGCAACAGCCGGAAAAGCAGAGGATAAAACAACTACTATGGTAGCAGTAAATGTAGTAATGATGCGGACGAACGAAGTATGCAATTGCATATAGAACTCCTAAGGTTTGAGAGAATTGATTTTGAGGTCACACAACTTTCGAAACCGCGAAATTTGAGATCGGAACCTACATAGTCACCTCCTGTGGTTCGAGAGAGCGCCCAGCTTACGGAAAATTGATCCCACCTTAGCATAGATGAATACCGGGCATTCCAACTGTGTCTTGGTGTATTTGCATTATAAGACTAAACAGACCTTTATGATACAAATAATTTAGGGAAAAAGAAAACGCTGTTCAAGAATCAATAAACCTTGTGCGAAGATTATGCTACGTCTACGCCAGTCAATCGCGCCATCAATTTATGAATTAACGCGGTGGGGAGAATCAACAGGATATGCACAAGATTACTCAAGCCAAAGATTACGGCAACAAAGCCGAGAAAGTTGCTGATCAGAGGCGCGATGTTCGATAACATCCAAGGACCTGCGCCAAGCAACAAGGTAATCGCAAATAAAACACCAACCGAAATGACCAACTCTAGCCAGGCGTGACGGTCCGACTCAGAAGGCATCATTGTGCTGCTCACCACAAAGGCGAGATAAAACCAGAAATAGAAATCGCGCACGTTGGGCAGGGCGCGCACGCCGATCCAAAACAAATTGATTTGCCCGTTGCGTAACACATCCCACAGCACACGCATCTCGAAACGATAGATCGCAACATAGGTGACAAACAGCGTTCCTACAATCAGCGGAGCGGCACCAATCAGAGAATCGCGCACAATATCTGCCCGGCTCGTTTCCACATAGCCAAGCTGTAAACGTCCATCGGGTAACGGTCGCGGCAGAATAGAGAATCGTCCGGTCCGCACGGCAAGAATTTTCGCCAGCACAAAATGACTCAACTCATGTAAAAAGACCCCCGGCAAAAAAACAATGGAAAAAACCGTCATCGTGATGCGCGCATCCCGCGTCAAAATCAAAAACACAGATTGGATCTCACGATGCAAAAGCCGCTGAAGCAAGATCAGCGGCACGAGCATGAGAATGAACCAGAATAGACCGGAGAGTTGAGTCATAGTTAGACCACACCTGCACTTGCGGCAGGTGCAAGTGTAGACCATGGACGATAGACGATGGTCCATTTCCGTGGTCTATCGTCTGTATTTATCGTCCAGAGATGGCTTTTGTGATCGCCACGAACTCATCGGGCTTGAGGCTTGCACCACCAACCAAAGCGCCGTCAATATCAGGATATACAAAAAATTCGGCGGCATTGGATGCTGTGACCGATCCACCATATAGGATGCGAATCGCTTCGGCACCGTCTGCACCGAACAGTTCGCTCAGCGCGGGACGAACGACTTTTTGGTGCACCGTATTGGCATTCTCTGCACTGGAGGCTTTTCCTGTTCCAATCGCCCAGACAGGTTCATAAGCAACAACGATCTTTGCCGCGTTGGCGGAGTCGATGCCGGCGAAGCCACCGCTGATTTGACGGCGAACCACCTCCGCCGTAAGCCCAGATTCGTATTGACTTAACGTCTCCCCCACACAAACGATCGGGGTGAGTCCATGCTTGAGAGCCGCGGCCACTCTTTTATTCACAGTTTCATCCGTTTCGCCAAAGTAGGTGCGGCGCTCCGAGTGGCCGATGATCACGTACTGACAGAATTCCTTGATCATATTCGGCGCGACTTCGCCAGTGAACGCGCCTTTTTCCTCCCAATGCAAGTTCTGTGCGCCGAGGCCGATGTCGCTACCATCCAGAAGAGATGCAACTGCCATCAATGCCATGTATGGTGGGCATAAAACCTTTTCAACATCAGCAACCGTGCCGAGCGGCGACTTTATGGTATTGACCAGATCGCGGGCTTCTGCGACGGTCTTGTTCATTTTCCAGTTTCCAGCAACGAGAGGTTTACGCATGTGAAGCTTCCTTTGATTCGATAGTGTGTTCTCAGAGATTTAATATCGTATGTTGCTCCCGTCGCATCGAGGGTAAACGTGATCTCAAACGGATAGCTTTCCCCAGAAGCACAAGCCACCGTCCATTTCTCTACCCAGACTCCATTATCGGGTTGCTGTAACACTTCAATTTTCGTATCTGCTCCAATAGGTTGATCACAACCCATTCCCTGTGCTGCTCCGGCAACAGCTTGCCAGGTGTCATTGCGAAGAATGTCATTACCCAAACCACCTGTGGGAGCTTCACCAGGTGAAGATGGCGCGTCAGTAGGATTAACAGGAACTACATCTTCCACAGGCTGTGGAGCAATTCCTTGGGTGTTTTTGATTCTGTTATATCCAAAATAACCGGCAACAGCTAAGACAACACAGCAGCAGGCTAAGACGATTGCAACTGCGGCGATGATGAGTAGTGTTTGATTTTTCTTCGCGGGTGAATCCAATACAGGTTGTGGTGCTTCCATGTTCTCCTCCATGAATAAAATTTTGGCGATTATACCTGAGGGGATCTCATAAACGAACGGAGCAGGAAATATTTTTCTGCTCCGCAATTTATTATGACGTCATTCTCCCGAAAGGCACTGGGGCGGTGTCGCTACGCAGGGCAAAACATGCCCCTTTGGTAAGCATGAGATGAGTTACTTATCCATCAGCGCTGCGACGCCGGGCAATTCTTTTCCTTCGAGGAATTCAAGTGATGCGCCGCCGCCAGTCGAAACGTGAGTCATCTGTTTGGCGACGCCCGCTTTCTTGACCGCGCTCGCCGAATCACCACCACCAATGACAGTGGTTGCGCCAGATTCCGCCAGCATCCTGGCGAGGGCAAATGTTGTTCCAAACGATGAGTTTGGAGCCTTTCAATGTTTCCCTATATAACTCCAGCGTTTGGGGTCCGACGTCAAGCATACGCCACCCAGAGGGGATTTTATCCACGTCGACAACTTGTGTATTCGCATCGTCTGCGAACTTATCGGCGATGACCGCGTCGACGGGTAGAACAAGTTTGTCACCTAACTTTGAAAGCAAGGATTTGGCAGTCTCAATTGATTCTTTTTCCACGAGACTGTCTTGCATGTTCAAACCCTTTGCGGCGAGGAACGTGTTCGCCATGCCGCCGCCGATGATAAGCTTGTCACATTTAGAGGCGAGGGTTTCGACAACATTGATCTTGTCGCTGATCTTTGCGCCGCCGAGGATTGCAATATATGGATGTTCCGGATTGGAAACGGCGCGCCCGAGATATTCGAGTTCCTGTTCCATCAGGAAGCCAGAGACCGCGGGCAGGAATCGTGCAATTCCTTCGGTGGAGGAATGGGCGCGATGAGCAGAGCCGAATGCATCGTTCACATACACATCCGCGAGCGATGCCATCTGCTTGGCGAGTTCGAGGTCGTTCTTCTCTTCGCCTTTATGGAAACGTGTATTCTCGAGCAACAGCACTTCGCCGGGTTGGAGTTCCTTTGCCATGGCTTCCACTTCGGGACCGACGCAATCGGGAGCCATCTTAACGGAAACACCTAAAAGCGAGGATAAAACTTCCGCAGCCGGTTTCAAGCTGAACTCGGGGTCCGGACCGCCTTTCGGTCTTCCCAAGTGACTCGCAAGAATCAACGAAGCGCCCTGCTCCAACACATATTTGATCGTCGGCAACGAGGCTCGAATGCGCTTGTCATCGGTGACTTTGCCATCTTGCATCGGCACATTGAAATCCACACGCATGAAGACGCGCTTGCCTTTGAGGTCAATGTCTTTTACAGTTTTCTTGTTCATTGTTTAGTCTCCTTGTCTACTTGTCACTAGTCTCCTGGTGAGAAGACCAGGAGACTAGTGAACTAGAGACTAACTAAAGACTCTTTGCCATGAGGGCGGCTAAGTCCGCGGTGCGGCAGCTGTAACCCCATTCATTATCGTACCAGGCCACAACCTTGAGAAAGTTGTTCTTTTCCTTGCCCAGAACAGACGTGAAGGGCAGGTCAATAGAGGAGCTGTAGGAGCTGCCTTTGAAGTCCATACTGACCAGCGGTTCGTCTACAGCTTCGAGGATACCCTTGTAGCGTGGGTCCTTGGCGCAATCGCGGAACAATTGGCGCAGTTCTTCCGTAGTGGTCTCTGTTTCAACTTCAGCAGTGAAGTCGACAACAGAGACGGTCGGGGTCGGAACGCGCAAGGAATAACCATCGAATTTGCCCTTGAGATCAGGGATGACCAGTGCAATAGCCTTGGCGGCGCCGGTGGTGGTCGGGATGATATTCAAGCCCGAAGCGCGAGCGCGGCGCAGGTCGGAATGCGGCATATCCAACACCTTCTGATCGTTTGTATACGAGTGAATCGTGGTCATGAAGGCGCGCTTGATGGTCAGCTTGTCATGCACAACCTTGGCAGCAGGAGCCAGGCAGTTGGTGGTGCAGGACGCGTTGGAAACGACGTTGTGCTTGGCAGGATCGTACTTATCTTCATTGACTCCTAACACAATGGTGAGGTCTTCACCTTCAGCAGGAGCCGAAATAATGACCTTCTTGGCGCCACCAGAAGTAATGTGATTGACAGCACCTTTTACGGTTTTGCCCTTCTTATTGACACCGTCTTCCTTGATGGTGAACAGGCCGGTCGATTCGATCACAATCTCGATGCCCAGGTCGCTCCACTTGATGGCGGCCGGGTCGGTCTCCTTGAAGACTTTGACTTTCTTGCCATCAATCAATAGACCATCTTCTGCAATTTCGACGGCGCCATTGAAGCGACCATAGGTCGAATCGTATTTGAGCAGATGAGCCATGGTCTTCGTGTCGCCGATGTCGTTGAATGCAACGACTTCCAACTCATTTGGATGTTGATCGCGGATTGCTTTCAGCACCTGGCGACCAATGCGTCCAAATCCGTTAATACCAACTTTTACAGTCATTTCAACCTCCGAAAGGATATTTGATTTAACCTCTTGCTTTAGTGCTTCTTTTGCTGGATCCACCAATCACCCAAATAGATCCTGTCTTCACCTCTAATGAGCGAAACATGTCGACAAAGGATTATTGCCAGGAAAATCCATACGCCTTTACAAGAGGTTTCTTGTGATGAAGATTACAAATGATTTTATCACAGAGACCTTGTCGAAGAAATTGACGAATGTAGGTAATTTACTCCAAGGGTCCTGTGTATTCATCCAGCAACTGAATCAATGTGGCAGAAAGTTTATTTGAGTCATGTCGCCAGGGAGAATTCTCATCCGAAAGGTCAGCACAATATGTGCGCGCGTCTGCCAGAGTCTGTTCATCACAGCGCACAAATTGAGAGCCATCGTTGAGTTGACCGCTATAGTTATCATTACAGAGAATCACGTCGAACACGCCATCGCCTACGTGTTCCTCCAGAGCGCGGATGTGATCATAGCAACTGTATACATCCGTCTCGCCGGTTTGCGTGGCGATGTTGCAAACGTATACTTTCAAGGCGCGGCTGGCATGGATCGCGCCAAGCAAATCTTGAACGAGCAGATTTGGTAATACGCTTGTATACAGACTCCCCGGACCGACCACGATCATTTCTGCGTTCAAGACTGCCTTCAACGTGGGAGGGAACGCGGGCGCGTCGTTCGGTTCCAGCCAGACGCGCCGGACTCGCCCCGCCATTTGAGGGATGCGGCTCTCCCCCTGCACCCGGACCTGGTTCAGCGAATTAGGCAATTCCATGTCGGCGACGAGTCGCACATCCCGCAATGTGGATGGAAGTACGCGCCCGCTAACAGAGAGAACTTTGCCTGATTCGGCGATTGCAGATTCAAAGCTTCCGGTGATGTCTGCTAATGCAGTGATGAACAAGTTCCCAAACGAGTGACCGTCTAATTCGCCCGCGCCGCTAAAGCGATATTTGAACAACTGCGTCAGCATCTGCTCATCATTGGATAATGCCGCCAGACAATTGCGAATGTCTCCCGGCGGAAGGATTCCAAAGCTTTCACGCAAGCGCCCGGATGAACCGCCATCATCTGCAACTGTGACAATAGCTGTCAGTTTACTGGTGTATTTTTTTAGTCCGCGTAAGAGCGTGGAGAGTCCATGTCCGCCACCGATCGTTACGATACGCGGTCCGCGTTTACGGAGTTGGTAATCGCTCAACTCATCCACCACCGCGCGACCCGGTCGAATGAATGGGCGCAAAATGGAGCGGTTGAGGCGCACGATCCCATAAGCGACAAATACAACCCCTAACCCAATAAAAACCAACACGCGCAAAACATGCGGCAAAAAGCTCAACGAGGCGTAGGCTAGGATCGTCAAGAAGAGTTGATTTGTAGACTCAATTTGATAGAGTTCCAGCAAAAAGCTGGCGAGTCCTAATCCTAATAACGTGATGCCAAGTAAGACGATCAAAAACCAACGCTTTACTCCCAAACCAGGTTGGAACCAACGCAACAGCTCGCGCAGATTATTCTTAATTCGTTCCATAAAATAAAAGTGTAGCAGGGAGAAAGATAATCGTCAATCTACGAGCCCCCACCTATCCAGGCTTCCTCAAAGCACAAAAGAGCTCGCGCATTCACACTTTTTGAACCACGGAGTCACGGAGACACCGAGAAAAAAGCTGTAAAACTCCGTGGCTCCCCCGGCACCTGCGCCCGGGGCAGGTGAGTGTCTCCGTGGTTAGAGGCGGTGTTCCGAGCATATTTGGCCAGACTAAAAAGTATTCATCGGCGCGACTTTGGGAAAGCCCTGCCCTACCTATCCTCCCCAAATACGACCGGCGGTCTTCGGTCGTATTTGGGGCCACTTTACAGTGTGCTTCGCCAAGGTGCCCAGAGGGCAGAGGGACCTGGTCGGTTATAATAAGCATTATGAGCCTCATTGTAGCCGTTGACATTGGCGGGACACACATTCGTGCCGCAACGTATGAACCAGACAAAATTGTTCCTCTCTATCATCATCGCACGCGTTCGCACGGTACTGAAGCCGGTGTGTTCGACCGCCTGGTGAGTACGATTGAATCCG
>WNFZ01008984.1_pt1 | contig 15407 bp, 15 predicted proteins | sample 5400081 | NCBI WGS metagenome assembly WNFZ01 (sample SAMN13153365, study PRJNA577476) | soil metagenome | isolation source: 80 cm soil or saprolite under grassland replicate 1 | place: USA:California | collected 2016-06-15 | reverse complement strand
GAGCAGGAAGTCTTCCGGCTTCAGGTGCTCGGCGGCTTGGTTGTAAGAGAGGTTGTCGAGCAGAATCGCGCCCAGGATGGAGCGCTCCGCCTCGATATTCGCAGGCAGCCCTTGCGCGGAGATGAAGTCAGTCGTTGCCACTTAAATTGTTCTGTTGTGTCCGTGAAGGAGAGTTGTGTACCAACGCGATTGCGATACTACGCGCAACGTGCTTGTGAATGGCGAGTGCATCTTCTGGAAAACCCATCCGAAATTCATTTTTCTGCAGAGAGCGGATTGCGTTTCATGCTCGGCACTGCTCGCGCGTAGTCTTCACTCTCCGATCCGCATTTCGACTTCAAAAGCTTTTAACCGCAAAGTCCGCAAAGACAATCCGCAAAGGACGCAAAGGGGGCCGCCGATACTCGAGGTTACGAAGGATGATAGGCGAACGGTAGGCGAACATTCAATAGGGAATGGAATCGTGGCAGGCACTTCAAGAGCCAAGAGCCAAGAGCCAACGACCAACGACCGCTTCCCCCAAAAAATAATGCGGTCCGGGCCAGCCACCCGAACCGCATTTACAAGCGTAAATCTTGCTTCCGCCGTTTCCGCGCTCTCCGCCGGGTTCGTCTTCACGCTTTGCAGCGGTTGGGCTAGTCCGGTTTCAGCAGCCGAACGATGCTTTCGCACACAAGGTACATTCGCATCGCAATCGTGCTCAGCGGTGTGCGGTCCCGCCATGCGAGACCGTTTCTGAGGAGGCCGCAACGCCCTGGTTGCCCGCAACGCTTGCACGTTTTGGGAACCGCTCGGCAATCTACTAGGACCGCTCACCGCATGCCTTTCGGCGCTACTGGAGCGGGCTACCGTTCATTTTGCCGCAGAACCAGCCTTGCACGATCACTGGCAGCGCAACCTTCACGCTTGCAGTGAATGAACTTTCTCGCATTTCCTTTTGCGCCGCAATAAAAAATCGTAGCCTCGCTGTGCGAAAACTGTGGACGGCGAGACTTCCTTGTGGAAAGGCAAGGAAAAAGTGGGACAAAATGAAGTCGTAGACGGGAATCCGTTAAGTTCTTCAGGGTACTGAAGCTGCACTTCGATTTAGGATGCGCGTTGATCGGCGTGAATCCGCGGAGAGGAAGTGGGCTCCGCTGCAAGCGCCGTCACGAGTCCTGTAAACTGTCCCCGAAACTCCATCACCTGTGAACACCGAATCCATTCGCAAACTCGTCGAAGAAGTCCGCTCCGGGAAACTCTCGCCTGACGACGCTGTCGGACGCCTGCGCCATCTTCCTTTCGAAGACCTTGGCTTCGCCAAAGTGGACCATCACCGTACACTGCGCGTGGGAATGCCCGAGGTCATTTTCTGTCAGGGAAAGACTCGGGCGCAGGTCGCCGGTATCTTCGAGAAGCTCGCTAGCCACGCGCGCCACCCGCGAGCAATTCGCAGCGGTTAAGCAGAAGGTTCGTGCCGCCAAGTACGAAGAGGAAGCGAGGGCCATCGTCCTCGTCCAGAACAAAACGCAATACGGCAAAGGCCTGATCACGGTCGTATCGGCAGGGACCAGTGACATTCCCGTGGCCGAAGAAGCGGTAGTCACTGCGGAACTCATGGGCAACGAGGTTGCGCGTCTCTACGACGTCGGCGTCGCCGGCATTCATCGCCTGCTTGCCCACCGCGAGGCCATCAGCCGCTCGCGTGTGGTGGTCGTGTGCGCCGGGATGGAGGGTGCGCTGCCCAGCGTCGTTGGAGGCTTGGTCGGTGTTCCGGTCATCGCCGTGCCTACGAGCGTTGGATACGGTGCCGCGTTTCAAGGGATGGCAGCCCTGCTGGGCATGATGAACTCCTGCGCCTCGAACGTCAGCGTGGTGAATATCGATAACGGCTTCGGTGCGGGATACGTCGCGTCGCTGATCAATAGGCTGTGAGCACGTAGGGACAGCCGCCCTCGGCTGTCCACTCGAGCGCAGCTCGATGAGTTTCCTCCGAGGCTCCCTGCCTCCGTCGTGAGTTGGTTTTCCCGAGAGCCGACGACCTTCACACCTTCGGCGGTGCAGGTGACGTGAACTGCGCCAGGTCAGCAAAACCCAGCCTGCCTTCGATGTCGCTGATCTTCTTCTCCGCGTCTTCGAATCCGTCTTTGCCGAACATTTTGTGCTCGATGTCTTCGAACCGGTCGCCAACCTCGTCCAACTGCTTGTCGGTGAAATTCTTCTTCCAAGCCGGAAACACGATCGTGTCTTCGCGCGCCGCGTGGTTCTGGTACATGAGCACAAATGTCTCGAAGACTTTGGCTAGCGGCTCAGCATGTGCGGATGAAATCTTCCCACGATTCGTCACGGCCAGCACATAGTCGGTGACTTCGCGCCCGCGCTGGTGCTGTGCGGTGAGAATGTCGGCGTAGCGTTTGAGTTCAGCGCCTTGCTTTCGAATCAGAGGGAAGATGTGCTGTTCCTCCAGCATGCGCTCGTGATAATCCTCACCGAATGTGCGGAACAACTTCGCCGTCTGCTGCAAAGCAGCCGCATCCACGCTCGCAGGATTCTGCCGCAACTTCGGAATCACTTCGTAATACACCAACAACGCACGGCGGATCACGCCGTGTTCGCGCATCAGATCTTCAGTGGCGGTGACTTCCGGTTCCTTGTCGGCGTTTTTCTTCTCCTTTGCTTGTTGAGGCAACGGCGCTCCCAGCAGAGGAAGGCTCATCGTGCCGGCAATGCCGAGCCCGGCAGCTCCGAACGTAATGGTATTTCGGAGGATTTCACGACGGGTGGAATCAAGGGACACGGTGACCTCACTTTCAGCCCAGTGCGTATGAAATTGTTTGCTTTGTATGTTGCTTACTCGATGCGACTGGTTGCCAGCTCGTGGGCGACATTTAACGAGCCGCCACCTAACTCTGGGTGACGGCACACGTCCCGCTACACCATCACCGCGCGCGTTTCGACAAAATATCGCCGCTGAAAATATAGGGCCACGTTTACCAACCCAATCATTACCGGTACCTCGACCAGCGGCCCGATCACTGCAGCGAACGCCGCGCCAGAGTTGATCCCAAACACCGAAACCGCAACCGCGATCGCCAACTCAAAATTGTTCGACGCGGCGGTGAACGAAAGCGTCGTCGTTTGCGAATAGTCCGCTCCCAGTTTCTTGCCCATATAGAAGGACACAAGAAACATCACGACGAAGTAAATCAGCAGGGGAAAGGCGATGCGCAGCACGTCGAGCGGCAGGCGAACAATGTACTCACCTTTCAGCGAGAACATCACCACAATCGTGAACAAGAGCGCGATGAGAGTCAGCGGACTTACTCGCGGAATGAAGGTGCCGTCGTACCATGGGCGGCCTTTGGCGCGGATCAGCACCGTGCGGGTGAGGAAGCCGGCAACAAACGGAATCCCCAGATAAACAAAAACGCTTTTGGCGATATCCGCAATTGAGACGTTGACGATGGCCCCGTGCAACCCAAGCTTCGCCGGAAGTACCGTGATGAAAATCCAGGCGTACAGCGAGTAGAAGAAAACTTGGAACAATGAGTTGAACGCCACCAGTCCGGCAGCGTATTGCGTGTCTCCGCGTGCCAGTTCGTTCCACACGATCACCATAGCGATGCAGCGCGCCAGGCCGATCATGATCAGCCCCGCCATGTATTCCGGATACCCGCGCAGGAACACAATCGCGAGCACAAACATCAGCACGGGTCCTATGATCCAGTTCTGCACCAGCGATAGGCCCAAGACACGCTTGTTGCGAAACACTTCGTGCAGCTCTTCATAACGGACTTTCGTGAACGGCGGATACATCATCACGATCAGGCCAACGGCAATTGGAATGGACGTTGTGCCAACGCTGAAGCGATTCAGGAACGGCACCACGCCCGGAACCAGCCAGCCCAGGCCGACGCCGATCGCCATGGCGGCAAAGATCCACGCCGTGAGATAGCGATCCAGAAACTTCAGTCGGGGACTTTTCACGATTCACGCCCAATCTGATCGACTTCCTTCTTCAAACTCAGCCGGTCGATGCTTGCCAAGGGCAGCGAGAGGAAAAGACTAATGCGGCGATCTAGAATCGTGAACGCCTCGCGAAAAGCCCGCTGGATTTCATGCGCCGATCCCTTGGCGGCAGCGGGGTCGGGGACTCCCCAATGGGCTGTCATCGGCTGCCCCGGCCACACCGGGCAGACCTCATTGGCTGCGTTATCGCAAACGGTGAAAACGAAATCCATCTTAGGTGCGTCAGCTTTCGCAAACTCATCCCAACTCTTGCTGCGCAAACCTTCGGTCGATATATGTACCGATTCAAGTTGTTGCAGCGCCTCCGGCCGCACTTTTCCCGATGGATGGCTCCCGGCACTGTAAGCGGTGAAGCGCAGCTTCCCTTTCTTTTTCAGGATCGCTTCCGCCAAGATCGACCGCGCCGAGTTGCCGGTACACAAAAACAGCACACTGTAGTGTCGTTGCATAACATTGCTCCATCTGTTGTCGTATCCCGCTCCACAGTAGTCGGCAGGAGTTACAGAAGGCCACGGTTCGACCCATCCGAAGCTCAATTCATTTCGTGTCCGGACGAGAATCGGGCATGAAGCCGCTCCGATTAGGCATTTGTATTTTCGGAAGCGTCTGGCTATTCAATGGTTCGTTCTCGCCTACAATCTTGTTCAGATACAAAATGTACGCGGTCAGCGAATAAGCCTCATTCGAGCCGAGAGTGCCCGGGCTTTGATACGGCATGGCCCGATGAATGTAGTCCCACACCGTGGTCGCATAGGGCCAGTAGCTGCCAATAGTGGGATTTGCTTGGCCACTACTCAGGGTGCCAAGGCCGCCGGCGAGCGCCGGAAAGTAGGCGTTGCCTTCGCCGCGCTCTCCGTGACAGCTTGCGCACTTTTGCAGATAAAGGATGCGGCCCTCAGTCGCCGTTCCCTGTCCACTCGGAAGTCCCGTGCCGTCGGGCAGAATCGTAATGTCGCGGGTGCGAATCTCTTCGGGAGTTGCCGGTCTGCCGGGATTGCGGCGCTGCTGTGAAAGCGCGCACACCGCGAACACGACAAGGCTCAACACCACTGCTGATCGCAGCCTAAGCATGGCTCACCCGCCCATCGGTACGCACGAGCCAGGCTTTTATTCCGTTGTAGTGATCGAATCCGTCCGGACCCGGACGAGTTCCGCGGACTGCAATCAACTGCTCACGAGTTGGCTGAACGTATCCCGTTTCGTCTGTGCTGCGTGATTGCAGCACCGCTTCCTTCCCGTCCCATTGCCACTGCAGAGAGAAGCGTGTCAAGGCTTTTGATAACGCCGGCTCGTTCAAGAACGCGTCCTTCCAATCTCTTCCACCATTTGTGGATACTTCGACTCGAGCAATGCGTCCTTTGCCAGACCATGCCAGCCCGGTGATCTCGTGCTCACCAGGGCCGGACAGTTGTTGGTCGCCGGCCGGCCGGGTGATGACCGACTTGGATTCCATTACAAACGTGAATTGCCGCGCTTTTCCGCTCGGCATCAGATCGGTGTAGGTCGCCGCCTCCTCGCGTGTCATCGCGGGCTGGTCCACTACGTGCAACCGGCTAAGCCATTTGATGTTGATGTTGCCTTCCCAGCCGGGAACAACGAGTCGAAGCGGGTAACCCTGCTCGGGGCGGACCGCTTCTCCATTCTGACCGTAAGCGACGATCACGTCGTCAAGGGCCTTCTCTAACGGGAGACTCCGGGCCATCCTGCATGCATCAGCGCCCTCGGCGACGACCCAGCGCGCACCTGGCTTCAGTCCAGCTTCCTCCAACAATCTCTTGAGTGGCACCCCTGTCCACTCGCTGCAGCTCAAGAGCCCATGGCTTTTCTGCGGATCAGGACCTGGGTTGCCTTCCTGCTCCCTGCCGCTGTTGCCCGCGCATTCGATAAAATGTATTCGAGAGACGGCGGAAAATCTCAAGAGGTCCTTGACCGTAAAGGCCAAAGGCTGATCGACGAGACCGTGCAGCAGCAGTTCATGGCGGTCCGGGTCAATTTGCGGAACACCGGCGTGGTGTCGCTCGAAGTGCAGCGAAGACGGCGTTATGGTCCCGTACAAATCTTGGAGCGGCGTTCGGCTCGAACCCGTACCAGGAGTAGCGGACGAGCTAAAGTACCGTCGAGACTTCTCAAAAGGCGAGCGTTCCCCATATTCCCTTCTCGGCGATCCGATTTGACCGTGAACGCGGCTGGCGGAAATCGCCATCGCAGGCAAGACCACGGCCCCCCTCCTAAGAAGCAACCGCCTGCTGATTGTTTCTTTCTTCACCGGCTGGTCCTCTCTAAGTAGCGACCTAATTGCAGCACGTTGGACCACAGCAGTTCTTCGCTGCCGCAACCGGTTTTACCGCACGCACGAAGCCACTGATGAACTTGCCGTCCAGCTCCGACGCGAACGCATCCAAGTCGACCCCAGCTTCGCTGAAAGAAGCGCGCGCATCTTCCACGGTAAAAATGCGAATAGGCTCGATCGTGATCTGTTCAAATCCCGCGGCCGCGAGCTTGGCGCGGTACTCGTTCTCCTCCAGCGCGCCCGCTACGCAACCCGCCCAGAGCAACAAGTTCCGGCGGATGTCCTCGCGGAGTTTGCCACGAGTGACGATGTCTGCAACCGCGAACCTTCCTCCCGGCTTCAGCACGCGAAATGCTTCGCGCAGCGCGCGGTCTTTGTCCGCGGAAAGGTTGATCACGCAATTCGAGATGATGACGTCCACGGAATTGTCGGGCAGCGGAATGTGTTCGATCTCTCCCTTCAGGAACTGCACATTTTCCGCGCCGGCCTTCCGCTTGTTCTCATTAGCGAGAGCGAGCATCTCGTCCGTCATGTCCAGGCCGTAGGCCTTGCCTGTCGGCCCAACGCGCTTGGCGGAAAGCAGAACGTCAATCCCGCCACCAGAGCCGAGATCGAGAACGACCTCTCCAGGATTCAATTGAGCCAGGGCGGTCGGGTTGCCACAACCGAGCGATGCTAGGACGGCCTCCTCCGGCAGTTGCCCAGTTTGAGAGGCGTTGTATAAGTTGGAGGTAATCGGATCGCATTTGCTTCCGGGCGCGGCCGCTGTTGCTCCGCAACAGGAGCTACCGCCGCCTTTCACCCGCAGCGCCGCCTGGCCGTACTTCTCTTTCACGACTTCTTTCACATTGACTTCCTCTACGCTGCTCTTCATCGTGCGCCTCCTTGCGCTTCCTGTTTTCCAGATCGCCCGATGACCGGACCTCCCGATCACCCCATGTTGCTGATCTGCACCACATCTTCCGGCCTGACCGCCTGATTCCGCGTGCAACACTCCGCATACAAGAAACCGAGCAACAGCTGCAAGGCGTCCGTATCTGCGGTGTAGCGTAAGAACGTGCTCTCGCGCCTTACATTCACCAATCCTTCATTCCGCAACTTGTCCAGGTGGTGAGACAACGTCGAACCGGGAATCCCCAACTCCGACTGGATCTCATTCACCACCAGACCATCCGGATGGGCCTTCAACAGCAGCTGCATGATCCGCAGCCGCGCATCGGTTCCCATTGCGGAGAACATGTCTGCGAACTTTGTGACCTGTTCCGGTGAGTGCTGCTCAGCCATGGTTCGATAATTGCAGAAATAGCGAGTAACGTCAAGCGATTTCTATGGTTGGCGGCGATTTACCACTTTGACCGTCGGAACCGAGCTCCGTGCCCAAGCGATATGCTGAAACTCGCTGTTCCTTACCACAAATTACAACCTTGATTCGTGGCGTAGCGAATTCCTGAGATAGCTTCAGTCTCATTCTGAAGAGCCAGTTGGAACCTTGCGGAACCGTTTTGACCCTTGCGCTACAATGCAGCGTCGTATGACTTTTGACCGAATTCGCGAACTGCTGGCACCGTTTCTCGAAGCCGAACCCATTCCGGATCAGAAGCTTCGCCATATCTCCGAGCATCTCGACCTTCTTCTGAAATGGAACTCCCGGACGAACTTGACGGCGATCACTGAACCAGAGCAGATCGTGACGCGTCACTTTGGCGAGTCGCTATTCGCGGCCCGCGTACTTGCCAAGGACTCTCCTCTCTTAGCATCTCTGATCGACTTTGGGTCCGGCGCCGGATTTCCCGGCATTCCGATCAAGATCTGGGTGCCAGGTCTGAATGTCACTCTGATAGAAGCGCGCCAGAAAAAGGCAACGTTCCTGCGCGAAGTCGCGCGGACCCTTGGTCTTGCTGGGCTCGAAATCGAGAATCAGCGGGCCGAAGGTGTTGGACTGCAGGCGGACGTGGTCACGCTGAGGGCAGTCGAGAAGTTCGACCAGAGCCTGTCCGTCGCAGCCAGTCTTGTGCGGAAAGGCGGACGACTTGCGCTGCTGATCGGAGTGCAGCAAATTCCGACGGCAAGTTCCCTTCTGCCAGGGTCTTCCTGGGACGATCCGGTTTCAATACCGCAATCATCGGCGCGAGTGGTTCTCGTTGGCCGCACTCCCTGCTAACGCCTGTCTTCAGCGCAATTGTTCCGCGTGGAACGTTTTCGCAGGATCATCGTCTTGAAATGTTCCACGTGGAACACTGTGTGTGAGACTCAGCCGGCCTAATCATCGGCTCAGCGGCCTATCTGGTGATCTTTTGAGATCGGCCGACTGTCTCCGCGCAATCCGATCATCACTTCCTCCGGTCACTGGAGACCGATGCTCTTACTTGGCCCGATGACCCGATAGCTAGATCACCCGATTTCCATGTTCCACGTGGAACATTCGGCCACCCGACAATCCAACCAACCCCTCTGTGGAAACCGCGTCCGGAACCTTCGCAAACCGCTCTGCACGCGCAGAATACGATTCACTAGTGCTTGCCCTGCAATCCGGCATTGAATTATGGGAAATTCCGCTCTATGCTGACCTGCAGTCTCTGGTTCTCCACAAAACTCCTTATGGCCCGCATTATCGCTGTCGCCAACCAGAAGGGCGGCGTAGGGAAAACTACGACCGCAATCAATCTCGCGGCCTCGCTGGCCGCTGCCAAGCTGAACACCCTGCTCGTGGATTGCGATCCGCAGTCAAACGCCAGCAGTGGCGTCGGACTCGCCAAGGATCCAGACCGGAACAGTACGTACAAGGTTCTGCTCGGAGACTGCGACGCGATCACCTCGTTGCAGCCAACAGAGCTCGAGCGGTTGTTCGTGCTACCGGCACACAAGGACCTTGTCGGCGTGAATTTTGAGCTGGTGGACGCCGAAAACAGGGGATTCCGCCTTCGCGACGCTCTCAAGCCTCTTCGCGAAAAATTCAACTTCATTGTGATCGACTGTCCGCCGGCGCTGGATCTGCTGACGCTGAACTCGCTGGTCGCCGCCGATTCCGTTCTGATCACCATGCAGGCGGAGTATTTTGCGCTCGAAGGTATTTCCGAGTTGCTCGATACGATTGAACGGATTCGCACTGCGTTGAATCCGACGCTCGAGATCGAAGGCGTGCTGCTGACAATGTTCGACGATCGCACAAACCTCTCACAGCAGGTCACGGCGGAGCTGGACAAGTTTTTCGGCGAAAAGCTTTTCAAGACGTCGATCCCTCGCAATGTTCGCCTGGCGGAAGCTCCAAGCCACGGCAAGCCCGTTCTGCTGTACGACCCCAAATCGCGGGGATCAGAAAGCTACGTGCAACTGGCGACCGAGATCATCAATAAGCACATGCCTGGATTCGTTGCGTTACCGGAGCAGGCCAAAGAAGACAGCTCGGCCGAGTCAGAAGAGAAGCAGGTAGTGAATGCTCCGCGCCGATGGCGCAGCTGGCGCGATCGAAACAAGTTGATCACGATGGACTTGAAAAGTTGAGAAGAGCGTCGCGCGTCGCACGGTGTGCGCGGGACACTCGACGGACGGCGCATGACAGGTTTTCTGCCGGCGAACGGGAATTATATCGTTACACGATACATCACGCGGGAGAGCCAGCATGAGTGCAGTTGAAGAACACAAGCCAGCAGAGAAGCGGCGAGCGCTAGGACGAGGTCTGGATTCACTGCTGCCGTCGGGGCCCCGCTTAGCGACCGCGACCATTCCACCTCCGGCTGTCATGCCGGCACCGATTGTTATCGACGAAAACCCTTATCAGACGCGGCGTTCCTTCGATGAAGCCCCTTTGCGCGAACTTGCGGAGTCGATCAAAGAGAGTGGTCTCGCGCAACCGGTTGTTCTGCGTCCGAGCGCAACCGGACGATATGTGCTGGTGCTCGGCGAACGCCGCTGCCGCGCGTCGAGGTTGGCAGGGAAGACGACGGTTCCGGCAATCGTCCGGCAGTTGGGCAACGAGCAGGCGGCCGAACTCACCGTGATCGAAAACCTGCAGCGCCAGGACCTCAACTGCCTGGAACAGGCGCAGGCCTTTGCGCGCCTCAGCCGCGAATTCAATCTCACCCAGGAGCAGATCGGCAAACGCGTAGGTTCGTCTCGCGAGTCCGTTGCCAATTACATGCGGCTGCTGAAGCTGCCTGCGAGCGTGCTCGACTTAGTTGGCGAAGGGAAGCTGGGCTTCAGCGAAGCTCGCGTGCTGCTCGAGGCCGCTCCATTTCTCGATGCCGCAGGCCTCGAGGAGATGGCGCGCAAAGCGGTAGAGTCCGAGTGGACCGTCAAGGACTTGAAGGCGCGGGTCAGCCTTCTCCAAAACCCCATTGCGCCGGAGTCCAAACTGCGCGAGGAGAAACGAGTCGATCCCAACGTTGCCGACGCCGAGAGAAGATTGCGCGAAGCTCTCGGTCTGCGCGTTCAGGTCAAGTCGCAAGACGGCAACAGGGGCCAGGTTGTGATCCGCTACGAGAGCGTCGAGGACTTTGATCGGATATTGGACCTGTTAGGGCAGGAGTAGGTCACCAGGTAGGCAATAGTCAGGGGGAGAACCAAGAGAGTAAGAGTGGGAAGATGGTACGGAAATTCAACTGGAAAACCACAAGGAGCCTGCCTCAACGGAATTCGAACGGAACGAATCAGCCCAGAATACAAGAGAAAGTGGTGCGGCGTGCTGCAAGTGAGATCAAGACCCTCACCACAGGACACGAAGGTGCACAGAGGAACAACCACAGAGGTGGGAAAGCGAAAGCATCTCTGTGGTCGAGCGCATCCCAAGTCTTACCGAGCGTACTGTAATCTCGATTCGGCCACAAAAAAGCCCGCTCTGTCCGTCCGGCAGAGCGGGGTAACCAAAACGACCGAGCCGTTTCAGTAGATCAACTTCAAGCCCAGCTGAAATACTCGCGGATCCCACGCGGCTGTTACTGCTCCGAAGTTACTGGAGCCGAGATTGGCGCTGATGCCGCCGTTCTGGCCCGGTCCTCCGAACTGCGTGTGGTTCCAGGTATTGAAGCTCTCGGCACGGAACTCGACGCGACTGCCGCGATCTTCGTTGATGGTGAACTCTTTGAATAGCGAAAGATTCCAGTTTTGACGGCCGGGACCGCGTAAGGCGTCGAAACCGAGGTTGCCCCAGGTTCCAGGCGCTGGGGTTCCGAACGCGGCCGTACCAAACCATGCATCCACTGTTTTGGGATAAGAGATTCGGCCGACCAGATTCGGCCGATTCAGCACGTCTCCGCCAGGGAAGATATTGGCGACGGACGATGGCCCAGTCGAGGGGCCGCACTGAGCATTGCATCCGATGTTAAGCGGAGCTCCTGATTGTGCGGTGATAATTCCGGACAGCTCCCATCCGCCGACAGTAGATTTCAGCAGGTGGCTGGAGCTGTTCCGGAAGACGGGAATGTCGTAAACAAAGTTGATGAACGCAATGTGCCGCCGGTCGAACGGCGATGGCCCAACGTCGAACCTCCACCCCACGTATGGATTTGTGACGTGGTCGAGGTCGAAGCTGTCACCCCCTCCCAGATTGCCCGTGGTTCCGTCAACTGCCTGCGAATACGTGTAGGCCGCCTGCAGCTGAAGGTCACGCATGACGCGCCCATGCACTTCTGTCTGCAAGGAATTGTAGTGAGAGTTAGCCCCGGTCGTATTCAGAAGTATTGAGGCGAACCCGGGGAAGTTAACTGTGCCGTTAAATGGCACGCAAGTGGCGGTAGTTCCAGGACAGACTCCCACGCCCCCGTTAGTCGCAAGGCTAGCTAACGCGCTCTGTGCCGGCAAATCTGTTTCCTGGGAGTAGCTTTGGAACCGGTTCTGGTTGCCGACGTATGACATGGAGAACACGGCACTCCGTCCTAGCGACTGCTGGATACCGAGGCTGAACTGGTAACTCGTCGGCACTTTATATTGGCGTGTCAAACCCACGACAGAAGACACGGGTATCGGCGCCGGAATCGTTTGTCCGGCAGTGAAGGTGTGCGGGTCCGAAAGCAAGACGTTGTTGATGTTGAGGTTGACGTCAAAAGGATTATTAGTGGCGGCGTTGTACATATCGTTGCCCTGAATGCGCTCGTACATAGTTCCGAAACCGCCACGGAGCACTGTCTTTCCGCGCCCAGTAAGGTCGAAGGCAAACCCAATGCGCGGACCAAAGGCGTTCCAGGTGTCGTTCACCAGCCCCTTAGGAATTCCATTCTTGCCTTGAATTCCGATGCCGTTCAGGTAGAACAGAAGTCCGTTCAGCGCCTGCACCGGACTTGTGCCCAAGCCTGGGCTGTTAGCGGCGATTGAGCTGTAGTTGGGAGTGCCGTCTGGGTTGACGCCGAAGACCGGTTTTAGAGCCGGGTCATACAGGTTGGGATAGAAGTTACTCATGTTGTTGTTGGCTTCATATGTGTGTGGAATTCCGTCCCACCGTAACCCGAGGTTCAGGGTCAGCCGATGAGTGACACGCCAGTTATCTTGAACGTAGGCGGCTGGAGAGATGTTATTCCAGTAGCCGGTGGACTTGAGTGCGTACTCCTGGTATTTCTGCGCGTAGCCGAGGAGGAAATCGCCGAAATCATCTCCGCTAAAGGAGCCGTCAAAAGTAAACGCGCCTTGATTTGGAGCAAAGTAGTCCTGGACCTTCTTGTAAATTGCCCAACTGCCTCCGAACTTCAGCTGGTGCGGTCCCTTGGTCCAGGAAACATCATCACGAATCTGGTAGTCATTCGCCGTGTTCTTCCACGGTTCCCAACTGATGGTGTAATCCGTTCCGATCGAGTTGAGATGGATCTCCGGAATGCGATTGAGCTCGTTCGTGCTGTTAGCAGCAAAGATCCGATTGAAGGTGAAGTCCGAAGGAGCGGTGAAAATGCCCTTCGGAGAAATATTGATGCGGTTGCCGTTGTAGTTGAAAGCCGCTTCGTTCAATAGGTTCGGCCGGATGACATAGGTAGCGTGAACCACTGCGTGATACGAGGGGTTGCCGAAAGTATCGAACGCCGTCGGGACGTTGTCACCACTCCATTGGGTTGTGCCGTAGGTTTGTGAAACTTGATCGGCGATAAAGTGGCCGAAAACCGAGAACTTGTCGGTAAAGCGGTGGTCGATGCGAGCGACCTCCTCCTTCACATTTGTAGGAGAGTTATTGCCGCCAATGAACTGTGCCCCACTGGTGGGTTTGGGAAATATTCCTGCTGCGAGCAACGAGTTGGCGTTGGGTGTAACCATGCAAGCAGGGATCGTATTGTTGGGGAAGGGACCGCCAGGGTTCGCTCCTGCCGGCTGAACACCACCGGGACAGTTTGCAAATTGAATGGAAGCCGGAATTTTCGAGAGACTCGGATCGTTGACGGTGGTTGGGAATACAGCTCCGGTGCCGGCGCCGTTCGCGTCCGGATACTCACTCGCCAACGGCACAGTCTGATTCAGAATCTGACCTTGAATCAGGCGCCGCCATTCCATGTTGTAGAAGAAGAACGTGGACGGATTCGACGTGTTCGGATGGAGGGTTACCGGCCCTCCAGCGTTGAAACCAAAGTCGTGGAAACGCAGTTCGGAGACCGGGTTCACTGCGCCGGTCTTCGGATCGATTCGCGGATTGAAGTAGTTTCGCGCATCCAGCGCGTCGTTTCGGCCAAAGTACCACGCTCCAGCATGGAAGTTCTTTGTCCCGGACTTGATGGCCATGCTCATTGTCCCCGCTGACGAGAGCCCGTATTCAGCGCTGTAGTTCGAGGTCATGGTGCGGAATTCGGCAATGGAATCCATGGACGGCATGACATCGGATCCACCGGCGCCACCACGATCGGAAGCTTCGCCGCCATCGATCAGCCACAGGTTATGTCCCTCGCGCAAGCCATTGAAGCTCACGTTCGCATCGCCTCCGGCGGAAGTGGGTACCTGAAAATCCTGCTGCATGCTGGATGCGCCCGGGGTGAGTGCTTCCAGCGTGTACATACTTCGTCCATTGGTCGAAAGCTGTGTGACCTGTTGTCCATTCACCACGTAACTCTGCTCGCCCGTGTCGGACTGCACGGCTACGGTAGCCGCCTCCACCGTGACGGTTTGCTGGGAAGCGCCAAGTTTGAGCTTGAAGTCGACTCGGCGACGATCGCCGACAGTAAGTGCAAGATTCTGCTCGGTTGCGGGTTGGAAATTGGGAGCTTCTGTCTGGACCGTGTAGTGCCCTATAGGCAGGGCTGGGGCGACAAATTGTCCTGCGCCGTTTGTGGTGGATCGCGTAGTTTGATTGGTGTCCACATTGGTGATGTTGACGGTGACATTGGGAACGGCCGCTCCCGAGGGGTCGGTTACGGTTCCGAGAATAGTGGCAACTTGCGCCCGAGATGGAATCGAGCCAGCGAAGATGAGCGCAAGCAGCAGGAGCAAGCAACGTACACACATCGTGTTACGAGGTATTCTGGAAACCAGAGTCGCTAACTTCACAGGGAACTCCTTGGGAAAAGTTTTCGAGCGGGGGTCGTCTTTCTGATAGGTCTTCCGAGCAGAGTCTCTCTGAGTACTGCTGTCGAACGACGGCCTTCTGAAGAAACTAACTCCTCAGCTCAGACGAATTGGCGTCACACCCGTTTTCCACTGAGCGAATGGCGACTGTCAAGACAAACGATTCTGTAGGGATAATAAGTAAGTTGAGAGCTGGCCAGCAGAGTGGCAGCAGTTGTAAGTAGTAGGTGTAAGTAGAGGATTCCCAATGTGGATCATGGCGCATTGCAGTCTGTTACTTGGCACAGGTATTCTGCCGCGTGGCGACCGCGTAACGACAATGACGACAAGTTGAGGACGCGCTGCTGAGTTGTTGGGAGTCCGCCGGCCAGCGTTGCGCGTATCCAGAATTTTCGCTGGTGAGACATACCCCGGACGAAGAACGGTCCACGCACTGCATAAGCTGCTCCGGCACCATGTTGTGTAGAAGATGTCCACCCGTGACTGTGGCCCTTCTTGACAGGGTTAGGTATACTGAAAGTGCGTTTGATTTAGCGGCTCTTCGCAATTTGCAACTCCCGCCTTTCCACCCCACGGGCCAAACCGGGCTTCAAGGGTACGCCGGCGTGACCTGCCTGTCGCGGAATTCCTGCGAAAATTCAGC
>WNFZ01005246.1_pt1 | contig 15414 bp, 18 predicted proteins | sample 5400081 | NCBI WGS metagenome assembly WNFZ01 (sample SAMN13153365, study PRJNA577476) | soil metagenome | isolation source: 80 cm soil or saprolite under grassland replicate 1 | place: USA:California | collected 2016-06-15 | reverse complement strand
GCGAGCCGAGGACGCGCGACATCTGCCGCGAACTCCTGGATCGTGTCGCCGGAAAACCGGGCTGCGACGCGGCGGTCGATTACGCGCAGGAGATTCCGGTGCGCGTCATTGCCCATATGCTCGGCGTCCCCGAGCAGGACGGGGACCTGTTCCGCAAATGGATTCACGAGATTCTGGAGCTCGGCATCACCGATAATCAGGCCCTCGCCCGCGCCAGCGCGGAAATGACCGCGTATTTTGCCGAGCGCATGACCGATCGCCGCATTTCCCCGCGCGATGATCTCATCAGTTATTTCGTTCATGCCAGGATCGACGGCGAGCTGATGAGCGAGCAGCACATCAACGGCACGCTGCGTCTGCTGCTGATTGCCGGCATCGACACCACCTGGAGCGCGATCGGCTCCTGCCTCTGGCACTTGGCCGGCCATGCGGCGGATCGCGAGCGGCTCGTGGCCGAGCCCGCGCTGATGCCGTTCGCGGTCGAGGAATTCCTGCGCGCTTACGCGCCGGTGACGATGGCACGCGAGATCCTCGCCGAGACCCGCATCAACGGCTGCCGCTTCGAGGCCGGGCAAATGGTGCTGCTGTCCTTCCCGGCCGCCAATCGCGATCCCGCGGTGTTTCCCGATGCCGATCGCGTGATCATCGACCGCAAGGAGAATCGTCACGCGGCGTTCGGGCTCGGCATTCATCGCTGCGTCGGATCGAATCTCGCCCGCATCGAGATCCGGGTTGCGCTCCAGGAATGGCTCGCGCGCTTTCCGAGTTTCCGGCCGGATCCCAACGGGGTCGTCAAATGGTCCGAGGGGACGGTACGAGGGCCGCGCCGTCTTCCGGTGCTGTTCGGGTGAAGCAGCCGCGCCGTTCGCCGGCCGCCCTGCCCGCGCCATGGTGCATGGGACGCCCCCGAGCTACATAGGCGCCGATGCACGATATCGGCCAGGCCTTCCTCACCGCCATTGCACTGATCCGCAGCTTCGACCCCGAGCTGATCGGGATCGTGAGCCTGTCGCTGCGCGTCAGCCTGTCCGCGGCCGTGATCGCCATGGTCCTCGGCGCGCCGCTGGGCGGCGCGCTGGCGGTGACCCGGTTCCGCGGCCAGCAAGCCGTGATCGTGCTCGCCAATGCGCTGCTCGGGCTTCCGCCGGTGGTGGTCGGACTGGTGATCTATCTCATCCTATCGCGCTCGGGACCGCTGGGCGTCCTCGGCCTGCTGTTCACGCCGACCGCCATGGTCATCGCCCAAATGCTCCTCGCAACGCCGATCGTGGTGGCGCTCGTCCATCGGGCCATGGCGGTGCTGTGGTCGGAATACGGCGACGTGATGCGGGTCGACGGCGCCTCGAAGGGCCGCAGCATCCGCGAGCTGTTCATGATCGGTCGCGGCGCATTGCTGACCGCGTTCCTGGCGGCGTTCGGCCGGGCGATTGCCGAGGTCGGCGCGATCATCATCGTGGGCGGCAACATTCGGGGTTTTACCCGCACCATGACCACCGCGATCGCGCTCGAGACCAGCAAGGGCGACCTCGCGCTTGCGCTCGGCCTCGGCATCATCCTGATCCTGCTCAGCGTGATGGTGAGCGCCGCGGCCTTCCTGCTCAGCAGCTGGGCGGCAAGACATTGAAGTCCTGCCACCATAGGCGTGTTGCGTTCCAAGCCCCGAGTGTGATGGACTCCCGCCGTTCTCCTCTGCATAGCGACCGAACCGAAGGAGGTGCAAATGCCGGACGCGAACTGGATGATCAAAGGCCGAGAGTTCGGCAATTGCAATTGCGCCTACGGCTGCCCCTGCCAGTTCAATGCCTTGCCGACCTATGGCGACTGCAAGGCGGTGGTCGGCATGCAGATCGACGAGGGATATCACGGCTCGACGCGGCTCGATGGGCTGCGGAACGTCCTCGTCCTGGCATGGCCGGGACCCATCCATGAGGGCAGGGGCCAAGCCAGCATCATCCTCGAAAAGCGCGCGACGACCGCCCAACGCGAGGCACTGCTGCGGATCCTGAGCGGGCAGGACACCATGCCGGGAGCCACGGTGTTTCAGGTGTTCTCCACCACGTTCGAGAAAGTCCACGATCCGATCTTCGCCGACATCGAGTTCGACGTCGACGTGAATGCCCGCAAGGCTCGCCTGAAGGTCGCGGACCTGGTGGAAGCGCGCGGCGAGCCGATCCGCAATCCGGTCACGGGAGACGAGCACCGCGCCCGCTTCGACATGCCGAACGGGTTCGAGTTCGCCGTTGCGGAGGTCGGCCGCGGCTGGGGCAACACCAAGGGGCCGATCCAGCTCGAGCTCGCGGATTCCCACGCGCATTTCGCCAATCTGCACATGTGCCAGACCGGCGTCATACGCTGAGGCGAACGATACGCCGAAGCCAATGGCGGAAGGATCGCTGGAAACCGTGCTTCGCCGCGACCGGCTGGTGGTGGCGGGCGCGCTCGCATTGCTCGCGGCATTCGCCTGGGGGTACGTGCTCTGGCTTGCGTTCGGCATGGAGATGCCGGCGGCGGGCGGCCGGGCGATGAGCACGGGCGGCATGGGCGACATGCTCGCGCCGGCGCTCAAGCCGTGGGGCGCGGCCGAGTTCGTGTTCGTGCTGACCATGTGGGCGGTGATGATGGTGGGCATGATGACCCCGTCCGCGGCCCCGATGATCCTGATCTATGCCCGCGTCGCCAGGCAGGCGGCGCTGCAAGGACAACCGTTCGCGCCCACCGGCTGGTTCGCCGCCGGCTATCTGCTGTGCTGGATCGGCTTTGCGCTTGTTGCCACGGGCGCGCAATGGGCGCTCGAGCGCGCCGCCCTGCTCGCCCCCCCGATCACCGCCCACGCCAGCGACGCACTCGGCGGGCTCGTGCTGCTGGCGGCCGGCCTTTATCAGCTCACGCCGCTCAAGAACGCTTGTCTCGCGCAATGCCAGTCGCCGCTGTTCTTCATCCATCGCCATGGCGGCTTCCGCGCCGATGCGCCCGGGTCGTTCCGCCTCGGGCTTACGCATGGGACCTATTGCGTCGGATGCTGCTGGGCGCTGATGGCGCTGTTGTTCGTCGGCGGGGTCATGAACGTGCTGTGGATCCTCGGGCTCACGGCGCTGATGCTGCTGGAGAAACTGTCGCCGCCCGGACGGATCTTGCCGGTTGTGGTGGGATGCGTCTTGAGCGCGGCCGGCGTGTGGCTCGTCGCCACGTCGGGGCTCATTCGATCTTTTGGGTGAAAACGCAGGCGCGCGAAGCGGTCAGCGGCCGTAAAAGCCGGTCAGCGTCGCCTTGGTCAACGTATGGGAATTCAGATTGAAACCGACGAGTGCCGCGGACGCGCTCTCGTCGATCGGGAGCTTGTCGATATCCACGGCGAAAATCGTGAACACGTAACGATGCGGCCTGGCCCCCCGCGGCGGGCACGGCCCGCCGTAGCCTACGGTGCCGAAGTCGGTCCGGACCTGAATCGTGCCCGGCGGCGCCAAGCCCATTTTCGGATCGCCGGCGTTCCGCGGCAGGAACGTGCTCGTCGCCGGTATGTTGACGATCACCCAGTGCCACCAGCCGCTGCCGGTCGGAGCGTCCGGATCATAGATGGTCACCGCGAAGCTTTTCGTTCCGCCCGGCGCACCGCTCCAGCGCAGCTCCGGCGAGATATTGGCGCCGTTGCACTCGAAGCCCCGGTAGACCTGCTCGTTTTGAATGGTCGCGCCCGGCGCAATCTCGGGACTCGTCAAGCTGAACCCTGCGACAGCGGCGGGCGCCGCACGGGCACCGGTCTTGAGCCCGGGCACCGCGAGACCGTGCGGATAATACGCCAGGAACACGTAGGCCGCCGCGAACAGCAGTCCCGAGAGAATGGCGGCCCAGAGCCGGTGCTTGAAGATCAGGATGTTGCCGAGCAGCGCCGCCAGGAATGCGATCGCCGAGAGCAGGCCCACATTGGCCCAATCCACCGTCGTCCAATCGACCGGAATGTTCGGCATGCTGTGCCTCCCCAAATGCCCCCGGCGAAACACACCGGTCGTTTCACTCTAGCGAAAAACCGGCAATGGGGCGACAGGCGCGTTCAAAAAATCCGATATGGCATTCGCCGCGCCAGGCTGCGGGCGCAGGTCTCAGGCGAATTCGACGCCGAGCTCATTGCCCAGGCGCCAGACCACCCGGCACTCGCGGCGCACGGTCCGGGAGCCGGTGAGCAGCAGAACGAATTGATCCGGAACCACGATGCCCTCGGCGTAGAGCCTCGCGCCTCCCTCCGAGATGTCGGTGACGAGGCAGTCGCGCGGCAGCGAGCCCGCCGATTGGATCTTGGCCACGCGATCGATGCTGTGGCGCTCGTGCCGGCGTCTTTCCTTCAGCATGACGTTTTCAACCGCTGGAATGCGGGCCACCGCCAGCCAAGCTAGGCTCAAGTGGTTCAAAAATCCTTGTCCCGGGCGATGGGCGCGGCCCGAGGTCTCTGCGACCGCTGGCCGGGGGGCCGGCCGGGGCTAGACTTTCGAATCCCCCGGCTCGGTCGCCCGGTCGCTGGTCACGGTAACGAATAGGCAAGAGTTCGATGCGATTCCCGACCTTGGCTTGCGCGGTGCTGTCGGCGGGATACGCCCAGGCCGCCACGATCTCCGTGCAATCGGCCGGGCCGGAGAAGCCCGCGGTTGTCGTCGTGCAGGGCACATTGAACCCCGGCGACGGGGAACGATTTTTCACGAAAGTCGCCGCGTTGACGACGGCGGTGGTTCGCTTTCAAAGCAACGGAGGCAGCGTAATAACCGGAATTCAGATCGGAGAGATGATCCGGTTGAAGGACTTCCACACCCTCGTGCCGGGCGGCGCGCGCTGCGCTTCCGCGTGCGCGCTGGCATGGCTGGGGGGCACCCGTCGCTTCATGGGACCGGGAGCGCGGATCGGGCTGCATGCGGCTTCCGACCCGAGGTCCGGGCAGGTGACCGGCGTCGGCAACGCGCTTCTGGGCGCCTACCTCAATCGGGTCGGGCTGCCATATTCCGCCGTAATCTATATCGCGCAAGCTGCACCGAATTCCGTCACTTGGCTGAGCTTCGCCGACGCCAAACGGCTCGGCATCGAGGTAACGCTCGTGGATTCCGCAGCGGGAATATCCGACCCGTCGGCGCGGATCCGCGTCGTCGCCGCCGTTTCCGACGGCTCATCCGGTCCGGTTGCGCGATAGCGGGACCCCGCCGCGCAACCCCGGCCCAAGATCCGATGTTTTTCGTTGCCAAGCGCGTCGCGCGGCAGCGACCCGCGTCTAGGCGGCCGGCGCCAATTGTTGCTGTGCGACTCGGTTGCGGCCGGTGGCCTTGGCCCGATAGAGCGCCTGGTCGGCCAGATCCGACAGTGCGCTCATGTCCTGTCCGGGGTGGAGGATCGATAGCCCGACGCTTGCCGTCGCGTGGATCGGCAAGCCATCCACGCTGGCGGCAGCGGCCGCGAACGCCGAACGCAGGCGCTCGGCTACCAGCAATGCGCCCTCCTGCGACGCGTTCGCCAGCAGAACGGCAAATTCCTCCCCGCCCAGCCGCCCGACGAGATCCGTCGGCCTCACGTTGCCGACCGTCGTCTGGGCAAAGATCTTCAGGACCTTGTCCCCCACGGCGTGCCCGAACTGATCGTTGATCGATTTGAAATGGTCGAGATCGATCATCAGCAGAGCGACCGGGCGACTGCCGGTCGCAATCAGCCTGGCCGCCTCCTGAAGGAAGGAACGCCGGTTCGCAAGTCCGGTCAGCGCGTCGGTCTTCGCGGCGGTCTTGTGGCGGAGCTCGGCGCGCTCCTTGGCCATGGCGAGCAGGATGAAGGCGGTCGAAATCGTGGCCAGCAGCGATTCGGTGCTGATCACAGTCAGCCACGCACTCGAGAACACATGCTCGTCGGTCGGCCAGGCCAGCTGCGCGATCAGCGGGCTGCGCAGCAGGAACACCGCGCCGTTGGCGAACAGAATGAAGATCGCCGGCCAGCGCGACAGCAGCCGCTCGGCACGCCCGCGCCAGAATTCATAGGCCGTGAGCCACATGAAGGTGGCGATGATGCCCGCGCTGAGCGAGGCGCGGATTGCCGAAGCCTGGGAGAATTCCAGGAACTGGCACGCCAGCAGCCAAATCGTCGCCCCGGTGATCAGCGAGCCCGGGCGCGGGGCGCGGGCATCGAAGATGCGCGCACCCGTCCAGGTCACCGCATAGGAGCTGAACAGGATCACGTCGGCGGCCGTGATCGTGATCGCATCCGGCAGCACGCCGTACATTCCATAGAGGCCGATCGAGAGCGAACGCAGGAGATTGGCGCATCCCCACCAGGCGACCGCCCGGACCGCCGTGTTCTGCATCCACGAGAACAGCAGCAGGATTCCGAGCATCGCCTCGACGTCGAGCGTGAGCAGAAACAGGGTCTTGAAATCGATGGACATGCCCCAGCCCCTAGCGTGCGGCTGTGCCCGTTCTATGCGGCGATTGCCAAATTTTGATGAACCGGATGCGTCGAACCCAACGGTCGTGCCGGCATGGTTCACGCCGGGTTGCCGAGCGGGCTAAAATTGCGAGAGGATGGGAATGATGCGGCGGAGCCGGGCCGACGCAAATTATTTCCAGTGCGGCGGCCAGGTCTTTCGCGTGACGGGCAGCGCCTCCATGCGGCGCATCCAGGCGCTGAGCGAGGGAGACGCCAAATCGGCCGCCGTCAGCCCGGGCTTTCGCTTGGCCATCCGCAGCACGAGCGCGACGTAGGGGTAGAGCGTGAAATCGACCGCGGAGAGTGCCCCGGCCAGATACTCGCCGGCGAACGCCGGCTCCCAAGAGGCGAGCTCCTTGGCGACGCCGGCACGGGCGGCGGCGATCTGCTCTTCCGACCAGCGCTCCGGCGGCGTGAACAGCACGGATTCCACCAGACGCTCCATGGCCGCGGCGAAATACTGGTCCGCTTCCCGCACCATGCGCCGTTGCAGGGCACGCTGACGGAGGTCGGCGGAGAACAGCCGCGGCTCGCCGGGCCGCTTGTCCTCGAGATACTCGACGATCGCCGCGGATTCGTAGAGCGCAAAGCCCTCGTCGACGATCACCGGCACCTTTTGGCGCGGATTGAGCGCGACAAACTCCGGTCTCTTGAGATCGCCTGCGTCGAACGACAGCAGCTTGAACTCGTACGCAATGCCCTTGTGCTCGAGCGCGAGCCAAACGCGCCACGCATAGGGCGAGCCCGATGCGTAGTAGAAAGTCAGAGCCATCGCGGTTTCCCCAAAACGCCTTGCGCCGCGCCAGCGAAACGATTTCGGTGCGATTTCGCAGAAGCTCCAGCGGGATCAGATCCCCGCCGGCGCCCTTTCCCTCCCGCACGATCGCGGATCACAACGGTAGCTCGGGCGCGTTCGGCTGCGCGCCTTCGATCGCGAGCAAGCGAAGCTTCGTGGCAACGCCGCCGTTGGCGGAAAAGCCGCCCGGCTTGCCGCCGGCCGCGACCACGCGATGGCACGGCACCAGGATCGCGAACGGGTTTCTGCCGAGCGCCTGGCCCACGGCGCGCGCCGAGCGAGGCGCGCCGAGCCGTGCCGCGATCTCGCCATAGGAGAGCGTCGCGCCCGGCGGAATCTTGCGCGCGACCCGATATACGCGGCGATGGAACGGCGGCACGCCGTCCATGTCGAGCTCGACGGCGGTTAGATCGCTCGCCTCGCCGCGCAGCAGCGCGGCGAGGCCGTCGACCGCAAGCTGGACGGCGGGCGGCGGCGCCGCTTCGCGCGCCTGCGGGAAGCGCCGGACGAGGCGCGCGTGCGTTTTCCGCTGCGTCCCCTCCGGAAGCTGCACGGCGAGGATGCCGCGCTCGCTCCACGCAACGGCGCAGCGGCCGATCGCCGTGTCGAACAAGGCAAATTCCTGGGCCTTCATGCTGCGATGTTGGCTCCCGCGGTGTGGGCCGGACTTGGAGAATCTTGCTCCCGGCGGGTTGCGACCGGGCGGTGTCGCCCCATGGTCCTCATGATATCATGGTTGGGGCCTCGGTCGCATCCTCCGCGTGGTGCCGCGCCGAATTGACAGCGCGCGAGGCTGCGGTCGCGAAATTCCTGAAAGCCCCTTCCATGCCGGCGAACAGCATCAACACTTGCCGTCGTGCTTTTTCGCCACTTTTGCCCTGATTCGATTGCACTCGTTCGCGTAGGTATTTCCGTTACATCCGCAGACCGGCCGATACAGCTGAAAACAAAGCTGCCGGACTTTGACGCAAGTCCCCTGACGGTCCGCCGGCCCGCATTGTCCCGGAGCCCGGTCGCACCACAGCTCCCGACCGCAACGGCCGCCGACAGAGCCGTCGCATTTTTCTCCGATCTTGGCCGCGCTTGCACCGTCTGCCCCACACATCAGGGCCAGCACGGCTGTCGCGGCAATGACCGGCAGTTTGGGAAACATTGCTTCCTCCCCGGCACGTCTCCGTTGGGCCGTCGATGAGACGCGATACACATGCAGCGCGCCGCCGGGAGATCGCGAGCCTCAATGCTTCGGGTTCAGCCGGACACCTAGGGCCTCGCCGTCGATGAAATCAATCTGAGCGCTTGTAACAGAGCTGGCGCGCCGCAGTCGATGAAGATGGGCACTATTCGTTCGCCATTCCCCTATGATGCCGCAGCCCGCTAGGCGCCCCAATCAACAAAACTGCGACACTCTGCGACTTTGTACTACGCCTCGCGGGTGCTGCGTACAATTTCGCAACCGGTCCGGTTGCCTTTCGACAGCGGCCCTCTCGATCAATCCCACGATCGACCAGATGTGCCACAAGCAGAAATGCGCAGTGAATGCATCGGAGTGAAGGGAGAGCGTTCCCTTCACACGGGAGAGGTCGTAGGTTCAATCCCTACAGCGCCCACCAGCCTTCGCTCGCTTCGCGGGCTACGGCTCGGCAAGCCATCTACAGACCATCAACAGTGAAGCGAGCGAAGGCTGCCGCGTCGAAGCCCGAAGGGCGAAGACGGGCGAAGTCGCGCGCAATCCGGACCATCACGCCTACCTGGCAATTACTATCGAGGCTCACCGCGACTACCCGCAGAGTGAGGCGCGCCGGCATCCGGAACGAGGCGTTGCGTGAAGAACGCCAGGATCTCGTCGCGTGCCTCGATGGTCGGCTGGCCGGCCGCGTCGATCAGGTGGGCCGTCACAACGCTGTGCGGGCACGCAACGCGCTCCGCGAAGAAGGGCGCCACATCGGTGTTTGCCGCGCTGTCGGGGAGCACGCGCCCGACGAAGCGGTCGCCGAGCGCCGCCGCATAGGCGGCGAAGCGCTCGGCGCGGCAGAACCGATCCCCGGCGAAGCGATAGGCGAGCACGGTGAGGTCCTCCCGCTCGAGCCGGTCGCGCACCGCCTTGATCTCCTCGGCGGCGATCTCGAGGCCGGCGGGATCGTTGAGCGGCAGCGCGGGCTGGGAGAGCACCGGCGCCAGCATCGCGGGCTCGAGCATCATGGTGAGCGCGAAGTTTCCGGTGAAGCACATTCCGATGGCGCCGACGCCGCGGCCGCCGCACTCCCGGTGGGCGAGGCGCGCGAGCGCGCGCAGCCATTGCGTCACCTGGCTCGACCGGCCGGCCGCGAGCGCGCGGAACTCGGCACTGACGCAGGCTTGCTTGAAGACCGCGACGCCTTCCTCGGTGCGCGGCACGGCGCCGTCGCGGCCGAACAGCGAGGGCATGTAGACCGCAAATCCGGCGTCTCGCACCCAACGGGCGAAGCGCGCGACCTCCGGGCTGATTCCCGGCATCTCGCTCATGACGATGACCGCCGGTCCGCGGCCGGCGACGTACACCCGCCTGGCCACGCCGTCGAACGCGATCTCGCGTGGCGCGAAATCCTCCAGCGGATCGTCCTGCTTCATGCTGCGCGCCGGCATGGTTGCACCATCTAGGTCTAGATTATAGACTTAGGAGAGCACATCTGGATCCATATTTGCAACTCAGAAAATCGCGAACCGCCATGGCCGAAATTCCGCTCAGACACCGCTCGCCGGTATCGCTGCGCGACTGCAATCTGTCCAAGAGCTTCGAGCTCATCGGCGACCGCTGGACCCTGCTGATCCTGCGATCGGCATTCTGGGGCCTGCGGCGCTTCGACGATTTCCGGGCGGACATCGACGTGCCGCGCAGCGTGCTCAGCAACCGGCTGGCCGCCCTGGTCGAGAGCGGCATCATGGAGCGCCGCGAGTACCGCGAGGCGGGTCAGCGTGCGCGGATCGAGTACCCGCTGACCCGGATGGGACAGGCGCTCGGCCTGCCGTTCATGGCGATGACCGCATGGGGCGACAAGTGGCTGGGAGACGGGATCTCGCCTCTGACGCTGCGGTCGAAATCGACCGGTCAAAAATTTTCGGTCGCGCTCGTCGACGAACGCGGCAGACGCGCGAAGGGATCGGATATCGAGATGGTCATCGATTCGAGATTTGAGCGCAAACGCCGCCGGTGAGCCGACCCGTCAACGAAGCGCGCCCGCGTGACGCGCGCATACGTTCGCCTCCTGGCTCACCACCTCCGTGCGAAGGTATGACCGCGCCAACATGCCTTGTTTTCGCTCCGTGCACGATCGCTCTTGCAATCCCAGCCCCGCTCTCCCGATGCGGTGAGACTTGCAATCGCCTCAGGCAAACCGAACTCTCCTCGCCTCTTTCAATGCGGCGGCAAGCCGATCGACTCCCAACTGGATGGCTGCGACATCGACAGCTGCGAAGCCGAGAACGAGTCCATTCGGAACCCGGTGTTTGATGACGTACTGCGACACCGGCCGCACTTCGACGCCGCGTTCCGCCGCGGCGGCGGCAGCGCGCCGGTCGTCGATCTCAGCAGGCAACCACCCGATGATCTCCAATCCCACGCACTCGGGCGCTAGATCAAGGATCTCAGGGTGCCCGCGGGTCGCTTCCCGCAGCGTCATCAGACGAGAGCCATAAAGTTCCCGCATGGCTCGCAGGTGTCTTGCGAAGTGGCCTTCAGAGATAAAGTCACACAGCACAACCTGGTCGAACACGGCCGGAAATCGGTCTACAAGCGATCGCGCAGCCATGAAGCCGTCGACAAGCCCGGCCGGAAGCACCAGATATGCCAGGCGCAAACCGGGAAACAGCATCTTGCTGAACGAGCCGGCGAAAAGCACGGCGTCGCGGCTATCCAAGCTTTTGAGCGCGACAATGGGCGCCCCGTCGTAATGGAACTCGCTGTCGTAATCGTCCTCGAAAATCCAAGCGCCTTGTCGACAAGCCCAGTCTAGGAGCGCGAGCCGGCGTTCCAGAGAAAGACGGCTCCCAAGGGGTACTTGGTGTGCCGGTGTGACGTAAGCAAGCCGAGCCGCAAGACAGAGGCGGCGCCCTGCAGCGACATCGATTCCATGCGCATCGACCGGAACCGGCATCAACTTCGCGCCCGCCGATTCCAGGAGGAGCCGTGCCCCTGGATATCCCGGATCCTCGATCCACACGGGATCATTGCGATCAAGCAGTAAGCGAGCTGCAAGGTCGAGAGCCTGTTGCACGCTAGAGACGATGAAAATCTGGTCGGCATCACAGACCACACCGCGCGCCGAACCGAGATAGGCGGCCACCGCTTCTCGTAACGGTTTATAGCCGCGGGGATCGCCTATTCCCAACAGCTCTCGACGGGCGAGGCGGTGACGGCGGGCGGCAATCCGCGTCCAGAGCGCCAGTGGGAATGCATGAAGATCGGGCTGATATGCCCGAAAGGGAACGCCGACGCGTGCCGTGGGCTGAAGCGGGAAACACGTTTCAGTCATCTGCCGGCCACGTGCCGAGAAGGCGGGCGACCTCCTCGGCGCTCAACCGATTGAAGGCGTCGACCACGGTTCCGCGTGCGAGATCGTATTGGCCTGCAAGGTCGCGCGAGGACGGCAATCGCATTCCGGCCCCCAACCTCCCGTCTAGGATGGCGGCGCGGATTTGCTGGTAAAGCCATCGCGAGCGAGGCTTCCCGCGCGGTCGAACCTCGAGCGGGAAATCCTGTAAACGCGATCGCTTCGGCATGGCAGCGTCCAAAATGGACCACGAAAAAATTCAAAAATGGCCCAGGCACGAAGGCCAATCTTCCCTAGTTTCTTAATCAATACGCGTGCCCGCCGACCGGGTTCCCGCACGAGCCGGCACGATTCCGCCGAGATCGAGGAGTCCCGCATGGTTCTCGTCACCGCCATTCCATTCGACGAACTGCGTCGGTCGCGTTGGCGCAAGTTTATGTGCGCGGCCCCGCCCATCGCCGCGCTGGTTTACCCCGCAGCGCTCTTTGCGCTCCATCTCAGCTTCGGCCGCGTTCGTGACGCCGTGGAAACAGGCGAGAGGCTGTTGGGCGCCTGCGCGGTCGGCATATCCCTGTTGCTCACCTATGGCATTCCCGTTCTCGCCTTCATCGTTGCATACCATTTGGGGCGGGACGCCAATCAATCTTCGCGCGGACCGCGGATCACGGCTCACCTCGCGGTGGCCAGCCCACCGCTGTTCACGATGATTGGCGTCGGTTTCTATATGGCAGGTATTGCCAATGGCGATTACGTCTTGTGGGGGCTCATCTGGATACCCGCCGCGATTCTGACATCGAGGTCCTCTCGGACGACCGACATAACGGAGAACCAGTCTCGGCATCCGCGCGCGCCGGCGCTTCGGACCGCTCACGGGATTTCGGCCGCTGCCATTTTGCTCATCTTCCTGGTGCCGCACATCGCCAACCACCTGACGGCGATCTGGAGCATTGACGGGCATAAGACAGTGATGCGCGTGCTTCGGCACGTCTATCGCACCGACATCGTCCAGCCGCTCCTGCTCGCTCTCGTCACCTTTCAGATTGCAAGCGGAGTTGCATTGTGGCGAGCGCGCATGCGTATCGAGGCTGATTTATTCGGAACGATGCAGACCGCGGCCGGAATATACCTGGCCGTCTTTATCGTCTCACATTTGATTGCCGTGTTCGTGCTGGGACGCATGGTAATGAAAGTCGACACCGATTTTCTTTTCGCGTCCGGCGCGCCGACCGGCCTACTCTATGACGCGTGGAACGTCAGGCTCATTCCGCATTATTCGCTGGCAGTGTGGGCGCTGTTCGTTCACCTCGCCTGTGGGCTCAGAGTGCTCCTGTCGCATGGCATTTCGATTTCGGCGGCAAACAGGTTTGCCTGGTCGATGATCGGACTCGGCGCCGCCGTTGCCGCCACGATCATTTTGTCAATGTGCGGACTGCACATTCGTCCGCAATCGACAGCGTGAGAATCCGGATCGCAGCTGATGTCTTGTTCAATCGGTCGCAGCGACCCCGCACAGAGGAGCGGGCATGATGACCAACCGCACGGGTTTCGTGCCGAACAGCCGGCTCGGCGAGGGCTACGTGGCGATCATCATGATCGTTGCGGGGCTCGGGATGCTTGGTGCCGGTATCTGGGCGTGGCTGGCGCCACTCTCGTTCGCGCAGGCCGTGGCCTTTTCCTACCATGAGCATTTCCTGCACGATCTTGGCGTATTCCAGATCGGCATCGGTGTCGCGCTGCTGGTCGCCATGGTCTGCAGGGATGCGCGCGCCGTCGCGCTGACCGCTTTGCTGACAACCAACATCCTGCATGCGGTAAACCACGCTTACGACCGGCACCTCGGCGGCCATGACAGCGACGCTTACCTCCTCGCCGCGCTGTCCCTGCTTGTCGCCGCCGCCCTGGTCCTCCGCCTTCGCGATATTCGTCGGCCCGCGGCAGGGAAACGGCATGGAGCGGCGCCGTGAGAGTCTTGGTAGCAGGCGCGACCGGCGCAATCGGCCGTCCGCTCGTCCGGGCCCTGCTGGGCGCCGGACGCGAGGTCATGGGCCTATCGCGCAGTCAGGCCGGCAGTCACGAACTGACCAGGCTGGGCGCCGAGCCGATTCGCGCCGATGCGATGGACCGAGACGGCCTCCTGCGGGCGATCGAGGGCAAGCGGGCGGACGCGGTCATCCACCAGGCGACCGCGCTCAAGAATGCGAAATTAACGGAGCGGCGGCTGCGCAACGACCCGACGACGGCGCTCCGCATCAAGGGCACCGGGAATCTTCTAGCCGCCGCCCGTTTGCTGGGTGCCCGGCGTTTCCTGACCCAGTCCCTTGTGCTCGGCTACGGCTATGTCGACCATCGCGCCTACGGCATCTTCTATGGTCCCGGCACCTTCAGCGATCTGTTCGTCGACTTGCTGCGCAAGCGACGCCTGTTCCTGCCGCCCGGCGAAGGCGGCACAGCCTGCTGGATCCATGTCCGCGATGCTGCGGCGGCGACTATGGCGGCGCTGGAGCGGGGGAGGGCCGGTCAGGCGTACAACATCGTCGACGACGAACCGGTGACCTGGCGGTCGTTCGTCACGGCACTGGCGGAGGCCAATGGCACGCCGCGTCCGCTCACGGTTCCCGGCCTAGTGATCCGCCTGGTCGCACCGTACGTGGCCGCACTCGTGATGGACACCTCTATGCGCGTTTCACACGCCAAAGCCACCCGCGAGCTCGGCTGGACCCCGACCATGCCCAGCTACCGAGACGGCATCCGCGCGGCGACAGCCGATTTGGATTCGCAAACTCCTCCGATGCAGAGTTTGGCAGCGGCATCGGAGCCGCTGCCGCCGCCCCCGTGACAATCATCTTGTCCATGTACGAACTGCACATTGTCATCAGGGCTCCAGCGTAAGCGATGCATGGAAAACAAAACGCAAGTGCCCCGTGGTGGCCTGCAGCTCTGTCGTCGCCTACTTGTGCGAGACGCCGATCGCAGCGACGACTTCGCCACTTTTCAACAAAGAACAGGACATCCCCAATGCGCGACGTGTTGCTCTACGCGTCTGGGACACTGGGCTTAGCGGCGGCCTTCTTGCACGGGTTGCTCGGCGAGACGCGGGTGTTTGCGCGCGTCCGGATCGAGCCGGAGCGACTGAGGCGGCTAATCCAGCTTGTCTGGCACTGCAGCGCGGTGGCGTGGGCTGGTGTCGCCGTCCTGCTGATCGTTGCTCCATGGCTGGGTTCGCAGATGGCCCGACATTGGATCGTCGGCGTAGCCGTTGTTATCTACGGCTTTGGTGCTATTGCTAATGCCTGGGCAATGCGCGGGCGAAGCTTCGGTTGGGCCATGTTGACGATAGTGGTCGGCTTGGCTGTTGCCGGCCTATGATGCCGGTATGGGCCGGTGACGGCAGAGGCGTGGCGCACTGTTGCCGCTGGCTTTGCGGCTGTCGTCCTCATGTGGAGCCATTGGACGCTGCGTTGCATACAGGGATTGAGACGTCCTCTCAGTGATGAACCGCCGCACGCGGCCGCCGTTTTCAACTGCTTAGAAGATGAGAGGAACAGAAGCGCATCAGCCGCTCCTGATCAGTTAAGCGCAAGAGTCTGCTATTTGGATCGACCGCAGCGGCGCCGGGGATGGTAGGAGAAGAGGTCGTCAAGAACGCGA
>WNFZ01003184.1_pt1 | contig 15414 bp, 16 predicted proteins | sample 5400081 | NCBI WGS metagenome assembly WNFZ01 (sample SAMN13153365, study PRJNA577476) | soil metagenome | isolation source: 80 cm soil or saprolite under grassland replicate 1 | place: USA:California | collected 2016-06-15 | reverse complement strand
CACGAGCGAATCGCCGACGCACGCTATTCCCAGGCAGTCGATCGCGACTGCCATCGTGTTCGCGGTGAAGTGTCCCGCACATGTGCCCGCGCCTGGACAAGCGAAGCGCTCGAGTTCGTCAAGGTCCTCGCGCGGCATGAGCCCGCGTTCCTCGGCCGCCACCGCCTCCCACACGTCCTGGATCGTCACTTCGCGTTCGCGCCAGCGGCCGGCGCGCATCGGTCCGTTGTAGACGAGCACCGCCGGCTTGTCCACGCGCGCAAGCGCCATCAGCGCGGCAGGCACCGTCTTGTCGCAACCGACGACACACACGATCCCGTCGAAATCGTGCGCATGAACCATCAGCTCGATTGAGTCGGCGATCACCTCGCGTGAGATCAGCGACGCCCGCATACCGGGAGTTCCCTGCGACTGGTTGTCGGAGACCGCGATCGTGTTGAAGCCAAGCGCAAGCCCGCCCGCCGCGGACACGCCTTCGCTTACGCGGTCGGCGAGCTCGCGCTGGTTGAGGTTGCAAGGCATTGTTCCCGTCCACGTCGACGCGACGCCGATGATCGGTCCGCCGAGCCGCGCCGGGTCGACGCCCATCGCCCGAAAGTGCGCGCGCGCAGGCGCACGCTCAGCGCTCTCGAGCAGCCCACTGCGGGCCCGTCGGCGGAGGCCGTCGACCGACGTTTCAGTCACGCCGTCGACTGTACTGGACTGGCAGGATCGGTCGGTCCTGCCAGCTGTAGCTAACGCACGATCCGAGCGTCCGTGAAGAAGTCGAGGGCGTCGCGGCTCGTCGTCGAGAACTCGGAGACGATCGCGCCCTCGTCGCCCGCCTCGAACCAGTGCAGCGTGTTCGGCAGGATCGTGTATTGCTCGCCCGGCCCTAGAACAATGTCGCCTGCGCCCTCGACGTGCAGGTGCACGGCACCGCGGCGGACGCGGAACGTCTCCTCCTTGCCCGGCTGGCCCTCGACTGGCGGGTGCCGGTGCTCGGGGCAACGCTGGTGCGGGAACAGCACGAGCTCCTTCGCGCACACGCGATCGGTGTTCACGTAGACGACGATCTGCAGTCCGATTTCGTCGAGCCGGCCAAGACCGAAGTCCGCGATCTCGATTTTCTCGCGCTCATGCGGCGTCAACACGATGCCGGCCTCGACGAGCATAGCCACCGCCCGCTCGCGCGCCTCGTCCTTAGTCACGGCGTGACGGGACCTCCGCTCGTCGCCGACTGGTGCAGCGCCTCGAGCACCCGTGCCCTCGCGATGCCGTACTCGCGTCCGAGCAGCCGCTCCCGCAGGTATTTGACTGCGTTCCCCATGACCTGAGTACTATCGCGCAATGGCAGACATCGGCGTTGGCATGCTCGGCTACGCGTTCATGGGGAAGGCGCACTCGAACGCGTTCCGCAAGCTCGAATACATGGCGTGGCCGGCCCCGCTCGTGCCACGGCTCGTCGCGATCGCCGGGCGGAACCAGGATGCGGTCGCCGCGGCGGCGCGCCGATACGGCTACGAGCGGTGGACAACCGACTGGCACGACATCGTCACGGACGAGCGAATCGGGCTTTTCGACAACGGCGGCCCGAACTCGCTGCATGCCGAGCCGACGATTGCCGCCGCCGAAGCGGGCAAGCACGTCCTCTGCGAGAAGCCGCTCGGGCGCACGGGCGACGAGAGCCACGAGGTGTGGCGCCGCGTCGCTGCCACCGGCGTCAAGCATCTGTGCGGGTTCAACTACCGCTTCGTCCCCGCAGTGCGACTCGCGCGCGAGTTGATCGACGAGGGCGCACTCGGAGAGCTCCGCCACTTCCGCGGCCGTTACCTGCAGGACTGGGGCGACGACTCGACGCTCGACACGTGGCGCTTCGATCCGGACCAGGCCGGGTCCGGCGCGCTCGGCGATCTCGGTACGCACGTGATCGACCTCGCGCGCTACCTGGTCGGCGAGTTCAGTTCGGTCGCCGGCATCGTGAAGACATTCGTGAGCGGGCGCAGGGTCGACGACGCGATCGAGGCGGCTGTCGAGTTTGAGAGCGGCGCGGTCGGGACGATCGAGTCGACGCGTCTAGCGCTCGGTCGGCGCAACGCGTTTCAGTGGGAGATCAACGGCTCCCGCGGCTCGCTCTATTTCGACATGGAGCGCCTGAACGAGCTGCAGGTCTTTCTCGACGGCGAGGACCGCACGCGCGGCTTCAGGACGGTGCTCGTGACGGAGGCGAACCATCCGTTCATGGAGTTCTGGTGGCCGCCTGGGCACATCGTCGGCTGGGGAGATACCTTCGTGCACGAGGTGCATCACCTTCTGCGTTCGATCGCCGACGGCAGCGACGTTGCACCGCACGGTGCGACGTTCGAGGACGGCTATCGCGCGTCAGAGATTGGCGAGGCGATCGTGCGGTCGAGCGCCAGCGGTCGCCGCGAGCAGCTGACGTTCCGTAGCCTGACCGAGGGCGAATGACGTACCCGCCGGCCTCGGACCGGTATGACCGGATGGCGTACCGGCGCTGCGGCCGCAGCGGTGTGGACCTGCCGGCGGTCTCACTCGGGCTGTGGCAGAACTTCGGCCACGACCGCCCATCGGAGACGAGCCGCGCAATCGTTCGGCGCGCCTTCGATCTCGGCGTCACGCACTTCGACCTCGCGAACAACTACGGGCCGCCGTACGGCTCGGCGGAAGAGAACTTCGGCCGCCTGCTTCGCAGCGATCTCGCTCCGTTCCGCGACGAGCTGATCGTCTCCACGAAGGCCGGCTACGACATGTGGCCCGGGCCGTACGGCGACGGGGGCTCACGGAAGTACCTGCTTGCGAGCCTTGACCAGAGTCTCCACCGCCTCGGCCTCGATTACGTCGACATCTTCTACTCGCATCGCTCCGATCCCGAGACGCCTCTCGAGGAGACCATAGGCGCGCTCGACACGGCCGTGCGGCAAGGGAAGGCTCTCTACGCGGGCATCTCCTCGTACTCCGCTGCGAAGACGCGGGAGGCGGCCGCGATCCTGCGCGAGCTCGGGACGCCGTTGCTCATCCATCAGCCGTCGTACTCGATGCTGAACCGCTGGATCGAGCCGGAGCTGCTCGACGTCCTCGGGCAGGAAGGCGTGGGCTGCATCGTCTTCTCGCCGCTCGCCCAGGGGATCCTCACCGACAAGTTCCTCGACGGCATCCCGAAAGGATCGCGCGCGAGTCGCGACGGCTCGCTGTCGGTGGACTCGATCACGGAGAACACCCTGGCGAAGGTGCGCGCGCTGAACGAAATCGCGGAACGGCGCGGCCAGTCCCTGGCGCAGATGGCGATTGCCTGGACGTTGCGCGATCCGCGGGTGACGTCGGCGGTCGTCGGCGCGAGCTCGGTCGCGCAGCTCGAGGCGAACGTCGGCGCGATCGATCGTCTCGACTTCACGGACGAAGAGCTCGAAGAGATCGACCGCTACGCCACCGAGGGCAACATCAACATCTGGGCGGCCTCGAGCAGGATCTGAGCCGGAAGCTCAGGCCGGCGTCTGCGATCCCGGTCGGGTCACGCCGTTTTCGTACGCGAAGATCACTGCCTGGACCCGGTCGCGCAGCCGGAGCTTCATCAGGATCCGCTTCACGTGCGTTTTGACCGTCGATTCCTCGATGACGAGGGCCGTTGCAATCTCCGTGTTCGAGAGTCCGCGGGCAACAAGCCCGAGGACCTCGCGCTCGCGTGGGGTCAGCTCGTCCAGGCGTTCGCTTGACGACGTGTCGGGCGCAGGTTCCTTCGCCATCCGCTCGATCACCCGGCGCGTGACCGAGGGCGAGAGCAGCGAGTCGCCCGAGGCAACGGTGTGGAGGGCCCGGATGAGCTCCTCCGGGCTCGTCCGCTTGAGGAGAAAGCCTGAGGCGCCGGCGTTGAGTGCGCCGAAGATGTAGTCGTCCTCTTCGAACGTCGTCAGGATGATGACCTTTGCCTCCGGGCGGGCGGCGAGAACTTCGCGCGTCGCCGAGATGCCGTCGAGGTTGGGCATACGGACGTCCATCAGGACGACGTCGGGCCTCAGCTCGTGGGCCTGCTCGATGGCCGCGCGCCCGTCGCCCGCCTCGCCGACGACCTCGATCGTCTCGTCGCTCGAGAGCACCGAACGAAGGCCGGCACGCATGAGGTCGTCGTCGTCCACCAACAAGACGTGAACGGGTATCACGGCTGCTCGCCCTCCGCAGTGTCGTACGGGAGGCGCGCTCGGACGCGGAAGAGCCCGGCGCTCGCGCCCGCGTCCAGGCTGCCGCCGAGGAGTGACGCACGCTCGCGCATCCCCACGATCCCGTGTCCCCCGCCGTGAACGGCGGCGTGGAATCGCGCTTCGTTCGTCACTGTTATCTCCACCGCCCTCGAGCCAAAGTCGACCTCGACGACCGCGCTGTCGCGCCCGTGTCGCGCGGCGTTCGTGAGCGCCTCCTGGAGGATGCGGTAAGCCGCCTGGTCGACTCCCGGCGCGAGCGGCCGGCGTGATCCGTCGAGCCTGACGGTCACCTCGAGGCCTGAGGCGCGGTAGCGCTCCGCGAGCGTCTCGAGCGCGGCTAAGCCGGGCGGTGGCTCGACCCCGGGGGCCGAGCCGTTCTCTCGCAGGGCCTGGACGAGCCGGTCGATCTCGTCGAGCGTGTCGCGTGCCACCTCCTCGATCGTCTCGAGCGCCGCGCGAGAGCGCGCGAGGTCTTGCTCCTGGAGGAGACGAGCCGCGCCGGCCTGGACGAGGATCACGTTGATCGCATGGCCCGCGGAGTCGTGAAGGTCTCGCGCGATGCGGGTGCGCTCCTCGGCAGCAGCCAGGCGTCGCTCGCGCTCGGCCTCACGCTCCGCACGCAGCGCGCGCTCCTCGAGTTCCGCGAGCCGCTCGCGCCGCAGCCGCGCACGGTCTCCGGCAAACCAGGCCGCGGCCCAGACGACGGCTCCGAGGAGAAGCTCGCGCTCGAAGTCGCCCTGGATCAGGTGCGGCGCAAGCAGGGCGACGAGGCTCGTCACGAGAGCGAGTGCCCGGAGGCGCGGGCGAGTCTCATCAGGGTTCTCCGCGAACGAGTAGAGGGCAAGGGCGAAGGCGATCGGCGGCCCGAGCCCGTACCGGAATCCGTAGAGCGTGGCCGTCGCCGCGGTCGCGAGGGCAAAGACGGGAAGTGGGGCGAGACGGCGCGCTGCCAGCGGCCACGAAGCGAGTGCGGCGATCACGCCGCCGAGCAGATCGAGGTCACGGTCGGCTTGGTCGAAGCCGCCATGCGAGATCACGCCGAGCGAAAGGGCGAAGACCGCGGCGGCGAGCACCGCGTCGAGCACGAGCTGTCGAGGCCCCACGGCGCGCATTTCCTCGGAAGGTAGCGGGGCGGGCCACCCGTGGAGTCGCTCCCAGGGAGGATCTACGTCCTCCTGCAGGAGGACGTCGAAGTTCCTCCCGGGGGGCGTTGTGGGGGTACGCGTCCTGTCCGTACCGTTGCCTGCATGACTGCTTCTCACCTCATCGCCCCGGTTATCGCCGACTCGAACTGGCACCACGACGGGGCGTGGTGGCTTCCCTTCGGGTTGTTGTGGATCGCCGTCCTCGGCGCTGCGATCTGGTTCATCGTGCGCAACGTCAAGCCGCGCGAGCGCTCGGCGACGGACATCCTGGCCGAGCGGTATGCGCGCGGCGAGCTCGGCAGCGAGGAGTATCGGGAACGTCTCGCCGAGCTGCGGAGTCATCAGTGAGCAGCGACGAGTTCGCGATCGAGACCCGTGACCTCGGTAAGCGCTACAGCGACCGCATCGTCGCGGTGGATCAGTTGGTGATGCGCGTTCGCCGCGGCGAGGTCTACGGTTTCCTCGGCCCCAACGGCGCCGGCAAGACGACGACGCTGCGGATGCTCCTGGGGCTCGTTCGCCCGACCTCCGGCACCGCGCTCGTGCTCGGTGCAGCGCCGGGGTCGCCGCAGGGACTCGCCCGCATCGGGGCGCTGATCGAGACGCCGACGTTCTATCCGTTCCTGTCCGGCCTGGACAACCTGCGGGTGCTGGCACGACACGCCGGCGTCCCCGAGACGCGGATCGGGCCGGCCCTCGCCGAGGTCGAGCTCGCTGCACGTGCCGGCGATCGATTCCAGACCTACTCATTGGGGATGAAGCAGCGGCTGGGAATCGCGGCTGCGCTCATCAAGGATCCGGAGCTCCTCATCCTCGACGAGCCGACCAACGGCATGGATCCCGCAGGCATGGCGGAGATGCGCGCCTTCATCCGCAATCTCGGCCGCGGGACGCGAACGGTGCTCCTCTCGAGCCATCTGATGACGGAGGTCGAGCAGATCTGCGACCGCGTCGGCGTGATCAGCAGGGGATCACTCGTCGGTGAGGGGACGGTGGACGAACTGCGGGGGCAGGAGAGCCTCTGGGTGCGGGCCGAGCCGCTCGAGGAGGCGGAGCAGGTGGTCCGAGGTCTGCGAGGAATCGAACAGGTCGCTCGCATCGATGGCGGCCTTCGGATTGCGGCTGATTCCAGCGCCGCGGCCGCAATCAACCGAGCGCTGGTCGAGGCCGGTATCGCGGTCGCTGAGCTTCGCCCAGAGCGTGCGTCGCTCGAGAAGGTCTTCCTCGAGTTGACGGAGGAGGCAGCATGACGCGAAGCGTTGCCGCAGAGCTCCTGGTGATTCGCAAGCGGGCGAGCACGTGGATCCTGCTCATCATCTGGACCCTTCTCGCGCTGCTCTTCTCGTACATCGTGCCGTACATCCAGTATCTGAACGGTTCGTCGCGGACGCCGCTGACCGACCTCCTGCCGCAGCACCTTGTCGGCACGCTGATGGGCGGTTTCCCGTTCTTCGGCGGCGTGTTCGCGCTCCAGTTGGGCGTGCTCACCGTCGGTAGCGAGTACGGCTGGGGAACGCTGAAGACACTCTTGACGCAGCGTCCGGGCCGGCTGCGAGTCTTCGCCGCCAAGCTGCTCGCGCTGGCCGCGGCGCTCGTTCCGTTCGTGCTCGTTGTCTATGGCGTGGGCGTGCTCTCGAGCTATGCGATCGCCATGCGCGAAGGTGCGGACGTGGTTTGGCCCTCCGCCTGGCTCGTCCTGCGCGGGCTCGGTGCGGGCTGGCTCATCCTCGCCGTCTGGGCGGCGTTCGGAATCTTGCTCGCCGTGCTCTCGCGCGGGACGTCGCTCGCTGTCGGCATCGGGATCCTCTATTCGCTGGTGATCGAGGGTCTGTTGAGCGCGCTCGCGAGCGAGGTGAGCCTCCTCGACCGCTTCGTCGAGTTCTTCCTGCGCGCGAACGGCTACTCGCTCGTCGCGGCACTCGGCGTCTCCGCGGAAGACGTGTCCGACAGAGGTCCGGGATCGTTCTCGGGACCGTTCGTGGGCGGGACTCAGGCGATGCTCGTGCTGGCGTCGTACCTCACGGTCCTGCTCGTGGCATCGGGATGGCTTCTCCGCCGGCGCGACGTCGTCTGAGCTTGCCTACCTGGCTGCGTTCCGACATTCTGACCCTTCGAGTACGTTGTGGAGGTGGCACGTCTGTACGCCGCCACAGGAGATGCGGTTGCCCGACTCGACGAGACGCACGGGCGCTGGACAGTCGAGCTCACGCTGCGTGGAAGCGGTGCTCAGTGCCTCGCCATCGACCCTGCAGATCCCGACACGGTCTACGCGGGCCTGAGGGAGGGCGGCGTTCGCCGCACGGGCGACGGCAGCCGCTCCTGGGACGACTGCATGCTCCAGCACGGTGGTGTCTTCTCACTTGCCGTGAGCCCGGTCGACGGGGCGGTCTACGCAGGGACCGAGCCGAGCGCGCTGTACCGAAGCGACGATGAAGGCGAGACGTGGCGGGCACTCGACGCGTTGCTCGAGCTGCCCTCCCGTCCGACGTGGCGCTTTCCACCGCGTCCGTGGACTTCGCACGTCCGCTGGATCGCGCCGAGCCCCCATGACGCCGACCTCCTGCTCGTCGGCATCGAGCTCGGCGGACTGATGCGCTCCACTGACGGCGGAAAGAGCTGGCAGGACCATCGCACGGGGGCACAGCGCGACGTCCATTCGCTTGCGTGGCATCCGCGTGTGGAGGGGCACGCGTACGAAGCAGGCGGAGGCGGGGCCGCCTGGAGCGCCGACCGGGGTGACACGTGGACTCCCGCCGACGACGGGCGTGACCGCCACTACACGTGGTCGGTGGCGGTCGATCCCGACGATCCCGAGCTCTGGTACGTGTCAGCGAGCACCGGCCCGTTTGCGGCCCACGGCCGCGGCGACCCGCAGGCCCGTATCTACAGACGGCGCGAGGGCGAGTGGGGCGCGCTTGCGGGTGGGCTTCCGGAACCCATTCCGGCCATGCCCTATGCGCTGGTCGCGGCGGACGGGCGCCTCTTCGCGGGCCTCGCCGACGGCCAGATCTGGGAGAGCAGAGACCGTGGCGACAGCTGGGTTGCTTGCGTGCTCGAGGGCGCCGCGCTGACGAAGCTCCACGCGCTCGCCTACGCGGAAGACTGAGCGCTGCGGGGGTTGGGTTGCGACAATTTCAGCGAAGCGGGATGATCGTCACCCCCGAGTGATGAGTCGCCTCGTAGACCTCAGCGTCCCGCTCGCGCCCGACAAGGACTGGGCTCCGTGGTGGTCACGGACGGTCGTCAAGCATCAGGACCACAAGGTCGGTCGGAGGGTGATCCTGTTGATGCACCGGCTGCCCGCGAAGTACTTGCGCACGCGCCTCGGCTGGGCGCACGACCAGATCAAGCTGTCTACTCACGGCACGACCCACCTCGACGCTCCCTGGCACTATGCGCCCACGTCCGAGGGCAAGCCGGCAAGGACCGTCGACGAAGTGCCGCTCGAGTGGTGCTACGGCGACGGTGTCGTCCTCGACATGCGACACAAGCAGGACGGCGAGATGATCACCGCGGAGGATCTCAGGGAGTCGCTCGGCCGGATCGGCTACATGCTCAAGCCTCGCGACATCGTCCTGATCGAGACCGGCGGCGACCGACTGCTCGGCAGCCGTGAGTACTTCACCCAGGGCATCGGTGTCGAGGCGGCGGCAACACGGTGGCTGCTCGATCAAGGTGTCAAGGTGACCGGCATCGACGCCTGGGGCTGGGACGGACCGCTCGAGCCACAGGCGCGGCGCGCAAAGGAAAGTGGTCGCGACGACGTCTTCTGGGCCTCCCATTACGTCGGCGTCGACAAGGAGTACTGCCACCTCGAGCGTCTCGCGAATCTCGATGCGCTGCCGCCGCACGGCTTCAAGGTCTGCTGCTTCCCGCTCAAGGTCGAGCGCGGCTCTGCGGGCCCGGCACGCGTCGTTGCGATCCTCGACGACTGAACATTGGCCCGGCTCAAAGTCACGCGCGACCTGCCCGTCGCCCTCCGCGAGGGGTTCGACTACGTCACGAACGTCGAGAACTGGCCCCTACGTAAGCGCGAGCCTGGTCGACGATGGGCAACCTCGAGCGCGTGCTCGAGGGGCACTAGCGCGTCGGCGGCAGCCGGTGCTGGTCGCGCGGGGCAAGTGGGAGGAGGCGTCGCCCCCAGCTTCCCCAGCACCAGTGCCCGATCTCCGGCCTCGGCGGATCCCAGAAGAAGCGCCAGGCCGGTTTCGGCTCGATGGACGAGATGAAGAGGCAGAAGGCTGCGATTCCGGCTGCGTTCAGCAGCTGACCTAACAGCGCGCCTACTCCGACCACGACCGCGAGAACGGCGAGCAGCGACCAGTGCGGCAGCCGAAGCGTGAGCATGGACGAAGTATGGCGCTCGGCGTCGGCACGAACCGTTGCGCTCAGATTAAGCCCAGTTGGCGACGATCTCAGCTGCTTTGGCTCCGCTGACAGGCACAGGTCGCTTTCATCGAGAAGCCGTACCTCCCCGGCGACCTCGCGCTCGAGGCCCGCGAGGTCCTCGAGCCCCCGGCGACCCGCTCATAAGCCGCGCTCACGACAACGGCTTCGACGCGGCGTCGGCACCGAAACATAGGCTTCACTCTCGGTGGACGAGCACGTGCTTCTCGTGGAAGACGACGCCTCCATCCGCGAGATCGCGACGCTCGGCCTCGAGCAGGCCGGCTTTCGCGTCACGGCGAGCGGCGACGGTCGTGACGCGCTGCTTCGCTTCCGACACGGCCCGTTCGACCTCGTCGTTCTCGATGTGATGCTCCCCTCCCTCGACGGTCTCGAGGTCTGCCGCGAGATCCGGCGCGAGAGTCAGGCGCCCATCGTCATGCTGTCGGCGCGAGGCGAGCTGCACGACGTCGTCGTCGGGCTCGAGCTCGGAGCCGACGACTACGTAACGAAACCGTTCGAGCTGCCGGAGCTGGTCGCGAGGGTCAAGGCGGTGCTTCGCCGCTCCGCTCCCGTCTCGGCCGATGGCCCGATCTCGGTCGACGACCTCGAGATCGACCCTGCCGCCTTCACCGTTCGCCGGCGGGGGGAAGACGTTGCGCTCACCGCAACCGAGTTTCGCCTGCTGCTCGAGCTCGCTCGCCGGCCAAAGCAAGTCTTCACCCGAGAGCTGCTACTCGAGTTGGTCTGGAACTATGACTACCTCGGGGACTCGCGCCTCGTCGACGTAGCTGTCCAACGCTTGCGGGCGAAGATCGAGGACGACCCGAAGCAGCCGAAGCTGATCACAACGGTCCGCGGGGTCGGCTATCGCTTCGATCCGAGCTAGGGGAATCGTGCGGCGCCGGGCGCTTTCCTGGGGAGGTCTTCGCCGCCGCCTGACGATCACGTTCATGCTCGCCGTGGGAGTGTCCGCAGCTGCGCTTGCCGCCGGCTCGTACTTTGTCGTGCGTCACAACCTCCTCGCGGACTCGGTGGACGAAGGTGCGCGGCAGGCCCGCCGCAACCTCGTCATCGCACCGACGTATCTGCGGCAAGGCCACAAGGCCCTCCTCGCTGCCTATGAACGCGGCGGCGATTTCCTCACGGTCGGGATCGACCGAGGACGGCCCTTCTCGTCGAGCTTCTCCGTCGGCGCGCGGCAGGTGCCGGTCGACCTGCGACGGCTCGTCGAGCAACACAAGCTTGGCTACAAGCGTGTGCAGGTCGCCGGCACGCACTACCTCGTCGTGGGAGGGCCCAGCGGCGACACCGAGCTCTACTTCTTCTTCTCGGAGCAAAACCTCGAGCACGAGCTGTCCCAGCTCCGAACGATCCTGCTCGCCGGGGTCGGGATTCTCGTGCTGGTGGCCGGGCTCGTCGGAGCCCTGCTTGCGCGCAGCACTCTGCGCCCCGTGGCGCGGGCAAGCTCCGCAGCCCGTTCGCTTGCCGAAGGGCTCCTGGAGACGCGGCTCCCCGTCACGGGGCGAGACGAGTTCGGAGGGTGGGCGCAGGCGTTCAACGAGATGGCGGCCGCGCTCGAGGCGAAGATCTCGGCCCTCTCGCTCGCACAGGCGCGCGAACGGCGCTTCACCGCCGACGTCGCGCACGAGCTCCGCACCCCGTTGACGGCGCTGGTCGGAGAGGCCTCACTGCTCGCGGACCACCTGGATTCGATGCCGCGTGAATCGCGGCGCCCCGCCGAGCTTCTGATCGCCGACGTGGGCCGTCTTCGACGGCTGGTCGAGGATCTGATGGAGATCTCTCGCTTCGACGCCGGCCGGGAGAGCGTGCAGGCCGAGACCGTCGACCTCGGGTCACTCGCTGCGGCAGCCGTCCGCGCGCGGGGTTGGGAAGGTCGTGTGCGGCTCGACGCCGAGGAGGTCCTCGTCACGAGTGACCCGCGGCGACTGGAGCGCATCGTCGGCAATCTCGTCGGGAACGCCCTCGAGCACGGTGGCCGCGGCGTGGCCGTTCGCGTCGGCCGAGACGGAGTCGGCGCGTTCGTCGAGGTCGTCGACCAGGGGCCGGGGATTCGCCCCGAGCAGCTCCCACATCTGTTCGAGCGCTTCTATAAGGCGGACCCATCACGGAGCGGCCGTGGAACGGGGCTGGGGCTCGCGATTGCCCGCGAGAACGCACGTCTCCTGGGCGGTGAGATCGAAGTCTGGAGCGAGCTCGGCAGCGGCAGCCGCTTCACTCTCCGACTTGTGTCAGAACCGTTACGTAGCAGTGACGCCGGCGTTTCAGACGGCGACGAGGATGGGGCGCAGTAAACCCAAAGGAGGCTCTCGTGAAGCCATCGCTCGTGCTCCTCACAGTCGTCGCGATTCTCGTAGTAGCCGTTTCGGCGTCGTCGGGCCTTCTGGCCGCGCCGGCGTCGTCGTCGGCCCTCGCAAAACAGCGCGAGATCTTTATGTACGGACACGTCAAGTCGCTGACGCGCAAGGGCGCCCGGTTCGAGTTGCGCTTCGATCCTGCCTGGTGGCTCACGGGTCTGACGGCGCGGCGTGCTGCGCTGCAAGACACCGGTTCGACTGACGTTCCCAACGACTACTACATCGTCGAGGAGGGTCACCGCCTCCTCACGTTCGTCGTTCCGACAACCGCCCAGGTCAGCGTGCTAACCCGTCAGGGAGTCGGGTCGATCCCGGCGACGACGATCCCGGTCTCGGAGCTGGCGCAGATCGTCAAGGGCAGGAACCCGCAGCACCGTCAGCTGATGGAGCCGAAGGCCGGCTTCTGGATTCGGGTCGCGGGAGATGCCGTCCGGTCGTTCGAGCAGCAGTACCAGCCGTAGGCCGTGACCGTGAAGACCTTCTTCGCGCTCGCAAGCCTGGTTGTCGTTACCGGCTCGGTCGGCTTCGTACTCGCAGGCTGCGGCTCTCAAAAGGCCGTTTCTCTCGGGCCGCCGCCGACCGAGTCGGACGGGACCGCAGCGGGATCGAGCACGACAACCGGCACGCTCCCCACCACGCTCTCCTTCGAGGTCTGGTTCGCGCGCGGCGAGCAGCTGGTCTCAGAGCAAAGAACTCACGCGGCGACGCCGCGTGTCGCGACCGCGGCGGTCGAGGCGCTGCTCGCCGGTCCAACTGCCGCCGAGCACGCGTCCGGCGTCTCCACGGCGATTCCCGGCGGCACGCGCTTGCTCGGCATCTCGATCAAACGTGGGGTTGCAACCGTCGACCTCACCTCCGAGTACCAGTCGGGTGGGGGGTCGCTCTCGATGCAGGTGCGCCTCGGCCAGGTCGTCTACACGCTGACCCAGTTCCCGACGGTCAAGACCGTCCGCTTCGCGCTCGACGGCGCACCGGTGAACGTCTTTTCCGGCGAGGGGATCGTGCTCGACCATCCCGTCGGCCGGAGCGACTACAGGGACCTTCTGCTCGGGACGAGCATGTCGACCGGTGCGCCTCTCGCCGGAAGCTGGCGTCCTCTGTCTCCGGCGCCGATCGCCGTGGACGACGCCCGGACGAGCGTCTGGACCGGAACGGAAATGCTCGTCTTCGGACGCCACAGTACGCGCGCGCAAGACGGGGCCGTCCTCAAGCGGGCCGACGTCGGCGCCGCTTACGACCCCACCTCCGACACCTGGCGCCGACTGCCGTCGCCCGGGGCGTCGACCTCCTTCATGGGCTACGACTCGGTCTGGACCGGCAAGGAGATGCTGGTCTGGGGCCAGGGCATACACGAGGCGTTCAACCCGGTGACAAATCAATGGCGGCGTCTGCCCGGCTCGCCTCTGCTCTCGATTCACGATGGGTTTGGGATCGTCATCTGGACCGGTCGTGACCTCATCGGCTGGGGCGGCGGCTGCTGCGGGGACGCGTTCGCCGACGGCGTCGCCTACAGCCCCACGGCCAACGCCTGGCGAAAGATCGCTCCCTCACCCCTCGCCGGCAGCCAGCATCCGATCGGGGCATGGACCGGCCGCGAGTTGGTCATCTTCGTCAACGGGTTCGACCCGGACGGCAGGCCCTGGCCCGCGCGGCTGGCGCGCGCCGCGGCATACAACCCCGCAACGAACACGTGGCGTCGGATCGCGCCGCTTCCCGCCCCACGCGACGGTGCGAACGCGGTGTGGGATGGGCGCGAGGTGCTGGTCGTGGGAGGCTCGGGCGCAGCTCGCGAAGGGAAGTCGCCGGCGGCCGCCACGGCCGGGTTCGCGTACAACCCCGCGAGCAACCGCTGGCGACGGCTTCCGCCGATGGAGTCAGGTCGTTTCGGAGCTACGGCGGTTTGGAGCGGGAAGCAGCTCCTGATCTGGGGCGGCAGCGAGACGGCCGGCAGCGGCCAACCTGTGATCCCCCCACATGGATTGGCCTACGACCCGAAGGCCAACCGCTGGTCAACGCTTCCCCAGGCGCCTCTGCTGGGACGTCTTGATCCCACCGCAGTTTGGACGGGGCGCGCGCTGATCGTCTGGGGCGGGCAGAAGCCAGCCACGCCTGCAGGCAGCGGCACGACGTATTTCACCGACGGCGCTGCCTTTACCCCGACAAGGCCTTGACTCGAAGGAGAGAGCCATGAAACCGCTTCCGCTAAGTCGTATTCAAACTCTGTCCGTCGTCGCGGTCGCAGCCGGAGCGCTCGCAACACCTGTCCTCGCGTGCGGGGACGGCTGGATGGGCGAGAACCTCGTTGCGACAGCGGACGTGAAGGCAGCTCTTCGCTCCGCCTATGTGGCCGCCCATCCCCGGCTTGCACCGGGTCGGGTGAGCGGGCCGGTATCCGGCCGCACGTACTACGGCAGTTACTCGGGCACGCGCTACGCGGTTGCGACTTTCACCGTTGGCTCGGCGCCCGCCTATCCGACGATCTTCCGCACCGACCTGCGCGGTCGTTGGCACGTCCGCAGTCAGACCCACGGCGCTGTTTGCACGGACGTCGTCCCCACCGACCTGATCAGGGTGTGGTGGCTCGAGCACTCGCAAGGACGGTGCTTCGTTGAGCCGGCGTAGCATCGCGGGGCTCGCATTCTTGGTGGCAGCGCTCTCCGCGTGCGGTGGCGGGAAGGCCGAGGCCGACGTCTGCGCGAACGGGGACGGCGTGCTCGACAGATCGGCATTCGTCTTCGTTCAGTCACCGGCAAGCGGCAAGCGAGTTGCGAATGGCTTCCGCGTCAGCGGTTGCTCGAACACGTTCGAAGCGACGGTCAACTGGCGCCTGCAAGGCCGGGACGGCCGCGAGCTCGCCAGTGGGTTTGCCGAGGGCGGCAGCCGCGAGCCGGGTCCGTTCTCCTTCACGGTCCGCTACTCGATCGGAGCGCGCCAGATCGGGCAGCTGGAGATCTACGAACCGAGCGTGACGACGGAAGGCTTTCCGACCGTGAAGAACATTGTGCCGCTCGTGCTCGAGCCTTAGAGGCTGTAACGAAATGACCGGCGACGGAAGCGCGTCGTCGCAGGCGAGTTAGGCCCGGGCTTCTGCGCGTGGTCGGGCCTCGGCAGCCTCGACGCGCTCGAGCCATGGTTTGGCCTGGAGGCGTTCGAACGTTTCGCGTGCTTCGGTGAGTATTGGCTCGGCCTCGCTCGCTCGGTCTTCGGACACGAGCCATTCGCCGTGCTCGGTGAGGGTGACGGCGAGCCAGAACGGCATCCCGAATTCGCGGAATGTCGCGACCGCGTCGGCGAACCCACGCTCGGCCTTCC
>WNFZ01010656.1_pt1 | contig 15415 bp, 12 predicted proteins | sample 5400081 | NCBI WGS metagenome assembly WNFZ01 (sample SAMN13153365, study PRJNA577476) | soil metagenome | isolation source: 80 cm soil or saprolite under grassland replicate 1 | place: USA:California | collected 2016-06-15 | reverse complement strand
AGCGTTGGGATGAATCATGTTATACAACGTTGCTACGTTCCTGTCCTGGTCTGCAATGATAGGAAAGTCAACACGGCAATTTTGTGTTTCATTAATATCGTTCACCCAGCCGAGGTGCTTATCCAGCGGGTCAACACTCACAGCTAAAACGTTTACATTGCGCTTTTTGAATTCTTCTGTTAACATAGCCGTTTTGCCAAGCTCTGTTGTACAAACGGGTGTAAAATCTGCAGGGTGAGAAAATAATACTCCCCAGTTATTGCCAAGGTATTCGTAGAAATCAATTTCACCGGCGGTTGTCTTTGCTTTAAAGTTGGGTGCTATATCACCTAAACGTAAACTCATAAATTATGTTTTTAAGTTTTTAAGTTTGCAATATATAGAATCCTACTAAAAAAGTAGACTATTAAAAATATTTTTCGTTAACGGTAAACAAAAATTTATTGTGTCTTGTCACTGGAAACTAAGACTGGGAACTGTAAACTATTCTTTCCCTTTTCTAATTGTTCTTCCTTTTTGTAAAAAATCTTTTCCGAATTTATTTTTTACATCATCAATTGCTTTATAAAGATTGGTTTTCTTTTCCCTGTTTTCAAATAAACTACCCTGAACTGCATGATTGGTTAATTCGCTCAAACGTACGCCCAGCAGGCGAACCGGCGTTCCTTTACGATATAATTTATGAAACAGGTCAATAACAACAGGTATCAGCTCATCATCACTAAAAGTATAATTGATAGTTGTTTGTCGTGATGTGGTTTCGAAATTTGGATATCGAATCTTCACAGCAACACAACCTGTTAGCATTTGATCCTGTCTCAACTCATAAGCAACTTTTTCCGTCATGCGAACCAGTTCACTCAATAAGAATTCAATATTATTTGTGTTTTCTTCAAAAGTATTTTCTGTGGAAATAGACTTTGCTTCGTGATAAGGATGCACTTCACTAAAATGCAATCCCTGCGATTTTCGCCAAAGATCAGCACCCCATTTACCCAATCGTTTTTCTAATTCATCAATTGGATGTTTTGCAATATCACCGATCAATTTTATTCCCATTTCCTTTAACGTAGTAAAGGTGCTCTCACCAACACCGGGAATTTTATTTACGGGTAATGGCGCAAGAAATTCTTTTTCCATTCCCGGCTGCACAAGTAAATAACCATTTGGTTTTGCTTCATCAGTTGCAATCTTTGCGATCAGTTTGTTGCTTGCAAGACCGAAGGCGCTTGCTTTCTCAAACAATGGAGCTTTTGCCGCAATAATTTCCGTAACCCATCGTGAAAATTTGCTGTATTCTCCTCTTGTACCACGTACCAAAATTGCGTTCGGACACAACTGCATTGCTTTCTTCATAGGCATTGCTGAATGTACTCCAAACTTTCTTGCTTCATAGCTGCAAGCCGCTACCACACCACGTTCCCGGCTGCCACCAACAATTACTGGTTTGCCTTTTAGCGAAGGATCATTTAGTACTTCAACACTAACAAAAAAACTGTCGAGATCGAAATGAGCAATATATCGTTGCGGTTTATGCATGCAAAGCGAAGGTAGAAAAAGATATTTGGCGTATAATAAAAAAGCAACCATTGATGAAAAGGTTGGAGCTTTTATATCCTCAAAATCATTTATTAATCGTTGAATCTTCAGTAAATACTTTTACTGTAAATATGCAAATACCATTACAAAGAATAAACGAAAAAGCTGTAGCGTAAAACGTCTTTTAAAATTCGAAAATGGCAAACGATAAAAAAATACTGTGCGTCGCTGTAAATGATGAGCCGTCTGCCTTGCAGGTAATGGAAAAATACATCCTTGCAGTTCCAATGCTCGAATTTGTGGGAAGCTGTTCGAATGCTGTAGATGCACTTTCCATATTACAAAAACAAAAAGTTGATTTGCTGTTTCTCGATATACAAGTGCCGCATATACTTGGTACAGATTTTATGCGCACTTGCTAATCCACCCAAAGTGATTTTTACCACAGCCTTTAGAAAATATGCTGTCGAGGGATTTGATCTTGACGCAGTAGATTATTTGTTGAAGCCAATTTCTTTTGAGCGTTTTCTAAAAGCAGTAAACAAAGTAATGAAACTAAATTTACCTGTTACCGAAAATATTTCTTCACTTCCTTCACAAAAAACAGAAAATGAAAATGAATTCATCTTCCTGCGTGCAGACAGAAAAAATATAAAAGTAAATCTGAAAGATATTTTATTTATTGAAAGTTTGAAAGATTACATTAAAGTAGTTACAAAAGAAAAAGCGATAGTTACCAAGCAATCCATTTTTTCTCTCGAAGAAAATCTTCCACGTCATTCTTTTATCCGGATACACCGCTTGTTCATTGTATCGTTGAAATATATAGAAACTTTTACTCCCGAACTTATACAAATGGGCAAGTATGAATCACCTATCACCACAAGCTATCGTCATGAAGTGGAGAAGGCATTAAAACAAGAATAAAGATTTCTGGCTCGATGAAGTCTTCATTGATCATGCAATAATCTGCATGCATTGTATTTAGGTTAATTGAAAGAATGAATTACTCATCAGCAGAAGGGTATCTGTTTAAATATTGAAGTAGTTTTTTTCAAAAAAATTTTCAATAATTTGTTGAATGAAATCCATATAAAAAGAGATTGCCTAAAAATTATTTTTAAGGCAACCTCTTTCTGTCTTTTATCATTACTTTATTCATCCTGTCCTTAATACAATCTAAGTTCTTTTAGAATATTAGCTGTTACTTTTCTCCCCTGTATCAATCCTATGTCAATAGAAGGCTGATAATGTATACCTGCATAAAATCTTGAATTGGCTGCATCTACACCAATAGCACTAAAAGAGTTGAAAGTTCTGGATGCAAAACCCATGTAATCATAAGTGTGATCTGTAAAACTGCCGATAGTTCCAAAGAGTGAAGTAAACGCATCTGCTGTTGCTGCAGAAAGCACGGCATGCGCTGAAGAATATTCGGGATGCGCTGGTGTTGTCAACAATGAATTCCACGTTGTAAATCCCATTATATTCTGTATGTAAGTAATTGGGCGGACAAGATTATCATTATATTTTGTTTGCCAGCAACTGATACATGCATCACTCAAACATACTCCTGTAACCGCATAAGCCAGGGCTGCTTTATCAAGTTGACTATTCGTTTGCTTTAACACCTGTTGCAGGATACTCAACCAATGCCCCGGAGATGTAACGCCGGGAACATCTCTCCAGAACAAAGCCATATTTGTTTGATCTGTGGTTAAAACCTGTGAAGCATCATACACCTGCTTCGCCATTTGAAAAAATGATGAGGATGGATCTTCTGAATAAGTTATGGGTGCAACGGGTTGTGTATTGAGTCCACTGCCTTCAACTATTGGTCTGTTATTACCCCAATAGGGAGTGGAGGCAGCCGCAAAAGCTGGTGAAGAGGAACCCATAAACCAGCACCAACAGGTGGTGTATAAGCATTGCTTGCATTTTTATATCCATCCGTTTCAGACCAGTTGAAAACAGCATCTGCAACAGATTTTCCAAACGAATTTGACTTGGTTATAGCATTTGCATTTTTGGTTGCAAGGAATGAATTATTCAATGCGCTTTCCAAAGAATCAATAGCGGCTTTATCTGCAGCAGTAGCTGTTGTAAAAATATTTCTGTTCATGGAAGCCAATGCTGTATTAACACTCGCAGGCCAAAAATAATTTTTTGGTGATTCAATATGTGGCAAACCTGTTAATCCATTCCATTTTTCAGTCAAAGCTTTTTTTTCGGAAAGGCCAGGCGTTAACGATTCTAAAGCAGCTATCCCCGAATAAGCATAATATCTTGAAAAAGCTACATTAGGTATTCCAGTAGCATCACGCATTAAACGCAATTGCATGATGATCCATTTATCTATTACATCGGCTGAATAAGAAGAGGCATTTGCATCAGAAGAATTAGCAGAAATCACTTTCTCTTCTTTAATAACAGAATCTTCTTTTTTGCATCCCGAAATATTATTGAGCAGGAACGTGGACAATAAAAAGTATAGTGACATGCGAGCATACGACGCACCCAAAATTTGTTTCATTGCAATTGTTTTAATTGTTTTGGAAATAAAAAAGATTGTTTTATTTATTGTATCAATTGATCTTATATTTTACGCCGGACAATTTACAAAAAAGTCTATTCTGTCTACGGTAACAACTCCATCAGGATTAACTGTCAGGTGGGCCACTCTGCGAAGAAAGAAATCAGGTGCGCCACCCGTACTTATCATTCTAAAAATTGTAACATCGTTAATAATGAACACTCCATTATTAGATTCGATTCCATTTAATGTTACGTTTTCGTTCAAATTTGTAACATAGGTGTTACCTAAACTACCTGTACCATTCAGTTGACCTTGTTGATGTTCGCTAAAATTCATTGTGTTACCATTTATTACTATGTGCATGTCGTCACCAATGGCGCCTGTTACTGTAACCGTTTCACCGGTACAATGATTGGTAAGATCAAAGGGGCCGGGAAAATCAAAATGCTGATCAATAACTGTTGCGGATAGTTCCGAAGAATTGGTAGACGCAGTTGTCAGGTTACCTGCAACAGCATTATCTTTTTTACAGGCTGTAAAACTGCTGAGCAGTAATACACCAACTAAAATGTATAGTGACATGCGACCATACGACGCAACCAAAATTTGTTTCATTGCATTTAGTTTTTATTGTTTAGAAAAGAATATTACATTAATGAAAAACTCCGCCGCAGCATGTGAGACGATGTTATATAATTGAAGTAATTTAATCTCATTGACACCCTGCAGTAAAATTATCTATCACCACTGTAAATTCTCCATTTGCATTTGTAGTAATGTGGAAAACACCTTTTAGAAGAGAATTATTACCACCACCTGAAGTAGTCATTATTGCTTTATAAGTGTTGGTGACTGTCCCCGGACCACTTTCAGAACCGATCAATGTAAATGTTCCAGCCCAAATGCCCCGGTATATCGTGCCATCTGCAGCCTGTAAGACAAAGTCATGAAGATTATATGATGCCACCGTTCCATCCTGATGGGTGTTTAGAAAAAAAACTCCACTTATAATAAGCATATCTTCATTAGTACAATCATTGTGAAAAGTTAATCCTGTAACATCCACCCTAAAATGCAACATGGTAGTATCAGCAGCCGAATTTGTCGTTGAATTTGCTGCAATAGAGGGAGCTTGTTTGGATGTAATGTTTGTAGCTTCTTTTTTGCATGATGAAAAGAATAGTGCAATTACTACGATTGCTATAAAATGCTGCAAAATTTTTGTTTTCATAATAATCTTTTTTTGGTTTGTTGATTAAAAAATTTTGATTAAAATATACCGATCAGTATTCCTGGTTTTGGTTAATACTAAGAATAAAGTCTTCGTAAAAGTACTTTTTGCAAGAAGGGTTTACAATCCCAGAAATCGGTGAAATTAGCAGTGTTCAAGCGTTTTTTATACCATATATATGGTATAAAACCTTCTCCTCATCATGAATGAAATTATCTTTTGAAATGTATATTTTCAACTTGTGTTGGACAGAAATGTTTAATTGAAATATTCTAATATAAGGTGTGACGAAACAACAGGAGTATATAAACGATTCAAAAGATTTATAATATTCCTTTTATAAATCTTCGCTTAATTAATTAAAAATAATTTTTAAAAAAGATTTTAAACATGTCCTAATCTTGATGCAAGTTCGCCGCGTGAATGCACATTTAATTTGCGGTAAATATTTTTGATATGAGAGTTAAGTGTTTCGATAGAGATAAAAATATTAGAAGCAATTTCTTTATAACTTAAACCCTTTATGAGAAGACGCAGAATTTCTGCTTCGCGTTCAGTGAGATTGGCTTCATGCAGTACAGAGTTTTTTTGTTGGGTTTGCTGAAAGTAATCAAGTACTTTGGCAGCGATCATTCCGTTCATCGGGCTTTCTCCTTTATATACTAACTCTATTGCATCGAGTATTTTTTGCGGACTATCTTTTTTCAGAAGATACCCATTAGCCCCTGCTTTTATAGCGCCAAAAATTTTTTCATTGTCTTCAAATACTGTCAGCATCAGCACTTTTATTTCAGACCATCTCTTTTTCTAAAAGGATAATGCAGGGTAATATTGATGATAGTTCCTTTGCCTGGTTCGCTTGCTATTGTTATTTTTCCATTTAATCCCTTTACACGTTTTTGCATGTTTTTCCAACCGGTACCATTCCCTTTTATTGTTCCGCTGAATCCCTTTCCGTTATCTTTTATTTCAAAATAAAATTTATGATCCCTGATGAATGTCTGCACATTACATTGTGATGCTTCGGAATATTTTATTGTGTTGTTGATCGCTTCTTTAAAAATGAGAAATAAATTTTGCCGAATATCTCCCGGCATCATCATATTATCATTTACTCCATCACATTGAATATTCAGGTCAATATTTTTTGCATAACAAACAGGCGCTGCATATTTATTTATTAATTCTTTAAAGCTTTTAAAAGTATCATGTTGCGGATTTGTAGCCCAGGCAATTACTTCAAGTTTATCAATCATTTCTGCTGCATTGTTTTTAATGAGTTCTAAAATCAATGGATTATTTAAATCCGTTTTCAAAATCTCTGAGTAAACTTTTACACTGCTAAGTGTAGCACCAACATCATCATGAAGATCACGATGCAATTTTTGACGTACTACTAAAACTTTCATTTTTTGTTTTAAGCGAAATTGGAATAATGCATTTATGGCTATTACAATGATTACTACTATTAAAGAAATAAACCACCAGGAATGCCAGTAGGGTGGGCTGATAAGAATAAGCAAGCTTTTTTCAGGGCCGATAAATTCGTTGGCGGCATTGGAAGCCTGCATCACCAGTTTGTATTTTCCTGGTGGCAAACCATCGTAACGGATAGTGTAGTTTGCAGGCCCATATTGCCAGTTATCATTGAGCCCTTCGAGTTTATACCTGATATGGCTGTTGCCTTCTGAATAATAATCTATAATGCCCGTTTCTATAGTGATCTTATTTTCATCATAATTCAAAGACAATTGCTGAATATAGTTAGCAGATGTAGGCATTGAAACACGTTTCTGATTCACAACAATTGACTGCAAGTACACTGAAGAAGGAGGATAATCCTCCACAAATTTATCGGGGCTGATCCGGTAGAGACCATCACTGGATCCAAAATAAAGATCGCCCTTAGCATCTTTTACATGGGCATGCTCCCAACCAAAATCTTGCTTTTGAAATCCATCCTTCTCTGAAAGAGTTAAAAATTTTCCTGTTTTTGGTTCTAATCTTGAAATATCTCCTGTGCGAATTACAAACCAAATGTTTCCATCATTATCCGCAAGCATAGATAGTACATCAATTCCCGGGAATCCATTAGTATAGTGGCGAATGATATGGAAATCTTTATCATAATGGATTATTTCTCTTCTAGCTCCTACCCACCAGGTATGGTCTTCTTTATTAAAAAAAATGTTGGACCACTCAATGCTATCCAATGGATTTGGTGTTAAAATCCATCTCCCATTCCATTCAGTATAAGTGAGATTATTAGGTGCCATTGGGGTTTTTAAAAATAAGTAATGATCGTTGCCTACTACTATTCTTCCAATAAGTTGATGAATAGTCAGGATTTGCCGGGCGATTAAGCTATTGCTTTTAACTGAAAATATTCCCTCGCCCTGCATGGGGAAGATGAAACCATTTTTATAAGGCCTGGCCGTTTCCGCGTTCATTTCACCCAAATTGATCCTGTGATTAAAAGTAGTATCATTAAGAGTTATGTTTCTGCATTTCCTGGTTGCAATATCCATTTCAAAGAGGGCGTCCGGATACCATGCTTTAAGCCAGGTTTTTCTGCAAGAATCGTCAATTGCCAAAGGCATTATATTCTTTCCTTTGAAGCCGGGCAAATCTTTTTCCCTTAGCACCTGGAATAAACCTGTTGCAGGATCAAAAATATTAATGCCGTCCCATGTACCAATCCATAGCTTGCCTTGAGGCCCGTTTACGATAGTAGCCACCAAGTCATGGCTTAATGAAAATGGTTTTGTGGGGTTTGCAGTATAGTGGATTACACAAGGACTGGCTGGATTAAATTGATAAAAAGCTTTTCCTCCTCCCGTTACCCAAACTATACCCTCACGATCGCAATAGAAAGCAGTAAAGTCATGTGAAAAATTTTTCCGATCGGCATTGATAAAAGGTTGTGTAACCAAATTCCTTGCTGGATCGTAAATGAAAATTCCTTTAGGCCCAGTTGCCATCCATATTCGTCCTTCCCTATCAAGGCTGATTCCTGGATAAGGATAATAAAAAACCTGTTTCGAAGATTTTTCGTTCACTATTTTATTAAAAGCCTCGATATGAAAAAACTTTTTGCTGTCAAGGTTAAATTGGACCAGTCCATCGGACGTATTCAGCCAAATCAAGTTGTTTTTAGGATCATAGCACATGCCCCGCGAAACATGTTCGTAACCTGGAAACTTTAGTTTCCTGTTGCAGGTAAGAGAATAGAGGGTCTGCTTTCCAGTGGTTATTGAGATCTCAGACAATCCAGCTTTTTCCAGCATCCAAACACTATTTGTCCGGATATCCCATATGGAATTGATTTCCATATCGAAGTTCTTTTGAAAATGACTAACAACTATTTTTTTTCTAAAAGAGTGGATATTATAGGATATGATCCGGGAACTACCTTCTATACAGAATACTTCATCCCGGCTGGCCCAGAAGGGCTTTATATAAGGAGTTAGCCCGAAAGGATCAATGGGTATAGAAAAATTGGCGAAGGTATCAGTTCTGATATCATAGCGGGATAAACCCTTGTTTGTTCCAATCCACATATTGTGAAGGCTGTCTTCAACTAAGGCAAGAATATAATTGCTAATGATTGTTCCGCTTTTATTTTTATCAGAGAAATAATTTACAAAATGACTTCCATCGAATCGATTTAAACCAATATGAGTGCCGATCCATAAAAAGCCATTTACGTCTTTAAGCATACAATTGCTTCCCCCAATAGAAAGTCCCCGTTCAACATCCCAGGGAATGGCTCTGTAATTATTTTCAGAGTCAATATTTTTTGGCTGTTGTGCAAGAGAAAAGTTGTTTGCGAAACAAACTATGAGAATAAATATGATTTTATTTAAGCGCCTCATTTTATTATTTCTTTCTAACTTACTTTTTATTGCAAGTAAGAGGAATTTTTAGAATCACCTGCCTTCCGGCAGCACTTCCATTTGTATAATCCATTCAATTGCAGGATGAATATTCAGGTCAATATTTTTTGCATAACAAACGGGCGCTGCATATTTATTTATTAATTCTTTAAAGCTTTTAAAAGTATCATGTTGCGGATTTGTAGCCCATGCAATCACTTCGAGTTTGTCAATCATATCCGATGCATTGTTTTTGATAAGTTCAGTAATTAATGGATTGTTCAGATTTGTTTGCAAGATTTCTGAATAAATTTTTACACTGCTGAGTGTAGCGCCAACATCATCATGAAGATCACGATGTAACTTTTGACGCACGTTGAGAACCTGCATTTTTTGTTTTAAGCGAAATTGAAATAATGCATTTACAGCTATTACAATAATTAATATAACTAAAGAAATAAACCACCATGTTTTCCAAAACGGAGGGGTGATTTGAATAAAAATACTTTTTACAGGGCCGTTAAATTCGTTAGCAGCATTGCAAGCCTGCATTATCAATTTATATTTTCCGGGAGGAAGTCCGTCATAACGAATAGTGTAATTAGCAGGAGCATATTGCCAGTGGTCATTTATTCCTTCAAGTTTGTAGCGAATGCGGCTTGCGCCTTTTGAATAATAATCTATGATACCTGTTTCAAGAGAAATGTTATTCTGAAAATATTTCAGTTTCAAATCCTGAAGATTATTTATACCCGTTGCTAATGGAAAAGGACTTTGGCTTATTTCCACAGACTTTAAGTATACTGCTGACGAAGGATAATTTTCCCTAAACTTATCTGGAGTCACCCGGTCAAAACCTTTACCCCATCTGCGACCCGCAGGAAAGTACAGATTGCCATATATATCTTTTATTGCCGGTGTAGGTGTACCATCAAAGTCTTGTTTTTGAAAGCCATCCTTTTCTAACAATATCATAATAACTCCCGTTTGTATGTTGAGTTGTAAAATGGATATACCTGTATTAAACCACACATTTCCTCTGTTATCTGTAATGATATTATAAATTTCATTTTCAGGTAATCCATCTTCCCGGGTATAATGCCTGATCAAACTGAAGTCTTTATAATAGTGAATCAGTTCCCTATCTGCAACTACCCAATAAGTTTGATCTGCTTTACTGAAAGTGATATTGCTCCATTGAATAGTATCCAGAATATTGTGAATCTGAATCCATTTTCCATTCAAATTTGTATAGGTCAAATTGAGCATGCCTTTTGGTCGTCTTAAAAATAATAGCTGATCATCCTCTGTGGTATTAAATCCATTAATAGTTTCTTTTGGAAAGGACAGAATCTGGTGTGCTATTGCACTGTCTCCATTTACAATAAAAATTCTTTGTTGATCTGTACACGAGGCAAGAATTACACAACCCCTTTTATATTTTTTAGAAAATATAAAATTGATATTAGTTATTCTGCTGTTGGCACTATCTTTAAAAATTACGGAGCGGCATTTGTTAGTTCGGATATCCATTTCATATAAGACGGGAAGTTCATAATTAGATAACCAGGCTTTTTGTAAAACAGTATCAATTGATATAGGAAGGATTCTTTTCCCAACCGCAATTAACAAATTTATTATTGAGTGAAGAGTGTCAATTGATTTAGGAGAGATTCTTTTTCCAACCATACCCGGCAGATCTTTTTTGTAAAGCACTTTGAATGATCCGGTTTGAGGATCAAATATGTTAAGCCCATTACCTGTACCAATCCATACTTTGCCATCAGCTCCATTAATACAATTGTATATTTCATTATTACTTAAAGAATTGAGCTTGTCGCTATGGGCAGTATAACGGATAACGGCCTGCGAAAAAGGGATTAGCTGATAAATCCCCTTTGCGAGCCAAAATCCTGACCACGCAATACCGTCCTTATCACAGTAAATAATATAATTGGCATCAGAAACTTCATGCTGCAGCAAAGAATCCCCGGGAAAAGGAAGCTGAACTGATTGATCAGATGGATTGTAAATGATTATTCCTTTAGGATAAGTTGCTAGCCACACTCTGCCTTGGTTGTCAATATCAATACCAACACTTCGCTTGTAGTCTTTAAGATTGACATATTTATTTAGCGCATCAATATGGCGGAAGTGTCTATCACCAGGAGTAAATTGCATCAATCCATCATTGCTATTGATCCAGAGGCAGTTTCTTTTTTGATCAAAACACAGACCTTCTGCTTCATGGGGATGATCACGAATTTTTTTATAGCAGGGCCAGGTATAGTGGTGCTCTTTATTATCAGAAAGAGAGATCTGGAATAGACCACCGCCAGGCTGTCCGATATATCCTTCCAATATCCATATGCTATTTGACCTGGTATCAAAAGCAATAGACCTTGCATTATCGAGCAATTGAAGATTTTGCGGAGCCGTGGCTATTACTTTTGTGGTAAATGAATGGATATTGTAAGAAGTGATCCTGAACTTAGCTTCAATACAAAATACTTCGTCTTTAGTAGCCCAAAATGGATCAATAAAAGGAGAAGATGATGCACCTGGGAGTACTGAAAAAAAATGGGTAAAAGTATCTGTGCCAATCCAGAGATTGTGAAGACTATCTTCAATTAGCCCCAAAACATGGTTACCGGTAATTGATTTGCTTTTATTTTTATCGGTATAATAGTTCTTAAAAGTGTTACCATCAAAACGGCTTAATCCGTAATAAGTGCTGATCCATAAAAATCCATTTACATCTTTAAGCATATACTCCACTTCACGAGAAGGTAAACCTTGATCTGTATCCCAGTGCACTGCACGATAATTATCTTGGGCGGAAGTGCCCAGGAAAATCATAATAGCCATACAAAAGAGAAAAGCTTTTTGTGGTTTCATGTTTAGACAGATGAATCGTTTTATTGATTCTTTAGAAAAGCTTTATCAAAAAATCAATATAACAGTAATTTATAGAAATTCTATCTGGTTATTTTTTCAACAGTTAGTGGTTTTTGGGGAATTGAATTTGCGGAATTATTAATTATTGAGACGGTTATATTTTCAGCATCGTCATTTAAAATTACTAAATGTTATGGCTTTTATAAAAGCATTTTTAAGAGGATAGATTTTGTTGCTCATGCAATCATACCGCTTTGCGAAGCCGCCAGACTTTGCAGCACTACGCGAATTGTCTCGATCATTTTATTTATGCTACTAAATTTTACGCAAACATCATTATCAGTTCTTCATCAATTTTCCTTGGCCGTTGTGTTTGTCTGTCAAGTGGTATCCATATGCTTGCAGCGCTGATGATCTTTTTATTATCTGAGTGACGTGTAATTTCATAATGGCGTTTCCAGGTTACATTAGTATATTCTCCAGTCCAGGTTTCCATGTGGAGTTCATCATTTAAAAAAGCCTGGTTGTAATAATCGATTTCATGACGCTTAATCATCCACAATATTTCCTTTTTTAATTTATCTGATGCAAAAGCATCCCAATGCATCGTGGCAATATCCTGCATCCATTGCACATAGATCACATTGTTTACATGATTTGCAAAATCCAAATGTTCAGAGGCAACTTTTATTGTGATAGTAAAATGACTGCTCTTTAGTTCCACAAAAATTGCGATTTACACTTTTATGATTTACGATTTGTATTGTGTGAATCCTTTTTATTGTTTCCATTTTTTTATTGCTTATCGCCTATTGCCCATTGCTTATTTACCTGCTTTCACCGCATCAACTGCTTTTTTTACACTGCCATATTGTTGTAATAATTTCTTCGCTGCTTCATAATTATTCATGTTTAATTTTTCCATTAGCATGTGCACACCTCTGTCGCGCAACTTTTCATTGTTGAGTTGCATATTCACCATGCGATTATCTTCTACTCTCCCAAGTTGTATCATCACCGTTGTTGAAATCATATTGAGAATAAGCTTTTGTGCCGTACCGCTTTTCATGCGCGTGCTGCCTGTAACAAATTCGGGACCCACCACTACTTCAATAGGATAATCGGAAACAGCGGCCAACGGACTTTCTTGATTACACACGATGCAACCTGTTTCAATGTTGTGAAGTTTACATTGACGCAAAGTGCCTACAACATAAGGTGTGGTGCCGCTTGCCGCAATGCCAACCACAAAATCCTTTTCACTAATGTGATGCTTCTGTAAATCAAGCCAGCCCTGCATTTTGTCATCTTCAGCATCTTCAATTGATTTTATGATTGCATCTTTGCCACCGGCAATTATACCTATCACCAAATCAAAAGGGACACCATAAGTAGGTGGACATTCACTTGCATCCAGTATGCCCAATCTTCCGCTTGTACCTGCACCCACATAAAACAATCTTCCACCTGCAAGCATTTTATCGGTAATAGCGATAATCAGTTCTTCTATTCGCGGCAGTGCTTTTTCAATAGCATAAGGAACAGTTTTATCTTCATCATTAATATGTGTAATTATTTCTTTTACCGACATTTTTTCCAAATGCCTGTAGTGTGACGGCTGCTCTGTTATGCGTATAAATTCACTCATAAAACACAATGTTTTAAGCACATCTTTAAAACCATAAGCCACGCTGCCAACAAAACTTATAGGATACAACCAGCTTTCACGATACTTGTATAAATGCGTAAAGAAAAAATCATTCAGACCGTCTTCAATAATATTTTCAACCATATAATGACCTCTGTTCTCTGCAAGAAATATAGTAAATGACGCAAGATAACGGTTAGGCTGCGGCTTTGTATACACATTCTCCAGTATTTCGTTCATGTTTGTATTAAACTGTTTTTTAAAACGGAGTGTCAGGTCTTCATCAAAAGTGTTGTAGAGAAAATATTGTATTACTTTTCTTCCAAGATAAGCGCCGCTGCCTTCATCGCCTAAAACATAGCCAAGTCCCGGACTATTCTTCACAATTTTTTTTCCATCGTAAAAACAAGAATTGGAACCCGTGCCCAAAATACAGGCTATGCCTTTGTCATGTCCGCACACAGCTCTTGCCGCTGCAAGCAGATCTATTTTTGTTTCAATTTTTGCTATAGGGAAAATTTTTTTCAATATCCTTTTAATAAAATTTGCATTCTCAATATTGCCAAGACCAGTTCCATAATAAAATACTTCATCTACCTGCACATTTTTTATTTTTCCAATTAATTCTTTTTGCAAAATACCCGAAACCTGTTCGCCTGTAAGAAAATAAGGACTGATGCCTTGTGTTATAATTTTTTTCTTCTTACCATCGGCTATCAGGCACCATTCGCATTTGGTAGAGCCGCTGTCAGCAATAAGTTTTACAGGCATGTTTATAGTTTGTGATTTGTAGTTTGAAGTTAATGGATGAGAATTTATTAAGAAAGAATTTTTATGTTGCAAGCTTTTGGTTCTTTTGTCATTGCCTGTTGTGTCAGCCACTTCAGGGTTCTGAACTTTAATCAACAGAGTTGTATAGATTACAAGTTCCAATTGGTTCACTATAATTCTCTTTAAACAAGTAAACTTGGAACATGCGAACTGTTGAAACTATAATCGATAGTACAAGAGTGCGACGCAACAGGTGATACCATTAAAACTAAAGTTAGGTACATAAAAATATTTACATTTTAATCCGAAATCTGCAATTAAAAATCTGCAATTCTCTCCTACTTTTGTGGCTTTGAAAAAATGTTTGAATGTTTAGCGTTCGAAATTTGAGATTGGCATAAAAATCGTAAATCGTAAAATCGTAAATCAATTGGTTGGCATAAAAATCCCGGCTTGAATGACTCAGTCGTGCGGGTAAATCAAAAATCATAAAATCGTAAATAGAAATGATTAGTGTAAAGAATTTAACGCTTGCTTATGGTAAACGCGTATTGTTTGATGAAGTGAATTTGAATTTCACCAAAGGCAATTGTTATGGCGTGATTGGCGCGAATGGTGCAGGTAAAAGTACTTTCTTAAAAATATTGAGCGGCGAAATTGAACCCAATAAAGGAACGGTGGAAATAACAACGGGTGAACGTATGGCTGTATTAAAACAAAATCATTTTGAATATGATGATTGTTCTGTTTTGAATACAGTTTTAATGGGGCATAAACATTTGTGGGAAATAATGCATGAGCGTGAAACCATTTATGCAAAAGCAGAATTTACCGAAGAAGATGGCATGCGTGCCGGTGAACTGGAAGGCGAGTTTGGTGAAATGGGCGGCTATGAAGCAGAAAGTGATGCTGCAAGT
>WNFZ01003177.1_pt1 | contig 15430 bp, 11 predicted proteins | sample 5400081 | NCBI WGS metagenome assembly WNFZ01 (sample SAMN13153365, study PRJNA577476) | soil metagenome | isolation source: 80 cm soil or saprolite under grassland replicate 1 | place: USA:California | collected 2016-06-15 | reverse complement strand
CGGAGACGTAGGAGCCGTCTACCGGGATCCGGGAGAGCCAGTACAGGCCGCCGGCTCCGATCACGCTGCCGAGGAGGACGATCGGCTTGGTGCCGATGCGTGCGAACAGCTGCGAGGAGATGCTGGCCGCGATGATGAAGCCGCCGGTCAGCGGTAGGTAGGCGATGCCGGTCTGGATCGGCGAGTAGTGGAGCACGGTCTGCATGTAGAGCGTGAGGAAGAAGAACATCGGCAGGAAGCCGGCCAACGCCACCATCTGGGTGGCATCGGCGGCGGCCACTCCCTTGACGCGCAGGATCGACAGCGGCACGAGCGGGTTGCGAACGCGCAGCTCGTTGGCGACGAAAGCGGCGAGCGTCAGGCCCGCGACCGCGATCTCGCCGATCGTGCGTGTCGCGCCCCAGCCGACGTCGGGTGCCTTCACCAGCGCGTAGACCAGCAGCAGCATGCCGCCGGTGACGAGGAAGGCTCCCAGGGCGTCGAAGTTCGCGAGCGCTGCTGGCTTGCGGGGCTCCCGCTTGAGCAGGAAGAAGGCGCCGACGAAGGCGACCGCGCTGAAGGGGACGTTCACGAACAGCACCCAGCGCCAGCCGGGCCCCTCGGTGAGCAGGCCGCCGAAAAGCACCCCAGCAGCGCCGCCGATGCCCGAGACCGCCGCCCAGACACCGAGGGCGGTGTTGCGGTCACGCGTCGATCGGAAGGTACTCGTCAGGCTCGACAGCGCGGCCGGTGAGAGCATTGCGGCGCCCAGCCCCTGGGCGAAACGGGCACCGACGAGCAGCGAGCCGCTCTGCGCCAAACCGCCGAGCAGGGAGGCACCGGCGAAGACAACCAGCCCGCTGACGAGGATGAAGCGGCGTCCGAGCAGATCGGCCATACGGCCGCCCAGCAGCAGGAAGCCACCGTAGGCAAGGATGTAGCCGTTGACGACCCACAGCAGGCTCTGCTGGCTGAAGCCGAGGTCGTCCTTAATCGACGGCAGGCCAATGTTCAGGATCGAGGCGTCCAGCACGTCCATGAACTGGACGAGGCTCAGCAGCAGCAGGATCGCGACCCCGCGCCGCGACGACAGCGACGACGCCTCCGGCGCCTGATCGAGGGATACAACTCTTGGGTAGGGCTCTGCGCTCATGAACTGGTTCCTTCCTTAGTTCTCGTGCTCGCCTGGTGCTGACGAGGAGCCGGAAGACTCGCGACGAACGTACGCAGGAGCGCCTCGGATCGCGCCGGCCGAATCGCCGGGTTTGCCCCTTCAGCGGCGCTTGCGCTCGCGCAGTGAAGGTTGAGGCGGCCGAGCTGCGTGCGCGAGCTGATGCCGACCTTCCGGAAGACGCCGCGCAGACGAAAGTCGATGGTGTGCGAACGGCTGGGCCGCCACCTCGCGGTTTGGGAGGACCTGCGCGACGACTGCGCAATCTGGACTCCTGCGCGGTGAGCTCGTCCTCGTGCTCGGCTCGCGTTTCCGCGCCGTCTGACCGCCCGCACGCAGCTCCCACGCGCCGCCCCGCTCCGCCGACGGGGCAGCGCCAGCGGAGGTCAATCCTTTTCGCGCCCCGTCGTTCCCAGCCGGCGCGCTGACCCCAGGATCCGGGTCAGCGGACGACGTTGATGCTGACGGCGGTGGTGCCCAGGGCGTCGTATACGCCTAGGAGAAGGGGAACGAGGTGCTCGGGGCCGCGGGCGGTCGTGATGCCGCCGAGATCCAATTGGTACTCCCTGGGCCGCCAGCCGAGGTCGGTGAGCAGTCCGGCGACGGTCTGCTTGGCGGGGGGTCGTCGCCGGAGAGGAACACCGTGCTCGGGCCGCTGAGCGCTTTGGGGTTGGTCATCAGAGTGGCGGGGACGCTGCTGAGGGTCTTGACGACCTTGGCGTCCCGGGAAGGTCGCCTGGATCTTCTCCGCGAGGCTCGAGTTGGGGTAGGCGAGCTCCCTCTCGGGGGTGACCGCGAGCGCGATGTCGACGAGGATCTTGCCGGCGAGCGGTGGCGCGCCGATCTGACCGAGGACGTCGAGCGAGGTCCTGCCCGAGACATCTGGCTGCTCATGGTTTGCGGCGTCGCCGACGTCACGGTCGAGTCCGTGAAACCTGTGCTCGCGAAGCGCTATCGCGAAATGCCTGTAGCTGACGGCAACTTGATCGAGGCGTGCATTTCACTGATCGCGACGATGAACCTCTGACGGTTCGGCGTGCGGCGTGGCCGGCAATGGGGGCCAGTTCTTGAGCTGCTGGCCCCACGAAGGCTCCACCGTTGGCTGTCTGATCTGGCGAGATAGCCGAACAGGCGCTGCTGCTCGCCCAAGGATCGTCGTTCGGTCAGGTTGCGTCTCGTGGCACGTTCAGGTTGAGGCGGAAGAGGTTGTCCGGGTCGTACCGACGCTTCACCTCGGCGAGGCGCTCGAGGGTCGCGGTCGGGTAGGCGCGGCGGACCCCTTCCTCCCCCTCGTCGCCGAGGAAGCCGACGTAGGCCGCGGCCGCGGTTCCATCGGAGAGCGCCGTCGCCAGGTTGCTCGCCCACGCCTCATGCTCTGGCGCGTCCTCGGGGCTTTCGTACATCGCGGCGATGTTCACCATCATCGTCGCGCCGCGGTGCCCGAAGGCGGTCGCGTCGTCGGGTACGCGTGCCATCGCGCCGCCGAGCACGCGCAGCTGGATGCCGGCCATCGGGGCGGCGGAGGTCTCGAGGTGCTCGAGGATCGCCTCTGCCGCGCCGGTCGCGAAGGCATCGATGAGCACGTTCGTCCCGGCGGCGAAGACGGCGCGCGGGCCCTCTGGTCCCGCATACATCTCCGGGTAGCGGATCGGCCGGACCATGTCGGCGAGCGGGGTCGCGAGGGCGCGAATCGGCGCGATCGCCCGCTCACCGGCGTCGGCATCTCCCGCGTAGACCATGAGGGCGATCACGACCGGCTTGCCGTGCGACTCAGTCGGGATGAACGGCAGCGGCGGGGCCTTAATGGCGTTCGCAATCACGGAGAGCTCCTCGGGGGCCGCCTCTGCCGCGGCGACCAGCCCGGTGATCACCTCGGTGCTCGCCGGCAGCAGCAGCATCCCGCCGACGACCTCGTCGATCTCATGGAGCCGGAACCGGAGCCTGGTCGCGACCCCGAAGTTGCCGCCGCCGCCGCGGAGCGCCCAGAAGAGATCGGCGTGGCTCTCATCGTCCACCTCGAGCAGCTCGCCGTCGGCGGTCACCAGCTCGGCCGCGAGCAGGTCATCGATCGTGAGCCCGTTCTTGCGGACGAGGAAGCCGATGCCGCCGCTCAGGGTGATCCCGCCGAGGCCGACGCTTGGCGTGTCGCCGAGCCCGGTGGCGAGGCCGTGTTCGCCAGTCGCCTTGGTGTAGTCGCCGGCCGTGACGCCGGTCTGCGCCCATGCGGTCCGGCCGTCGGCGTCGATCTCGACCGCATTCATCGCGGAGAGGTCGAGGACGATCCCGCCCTCGGACGTGCCGTGCCCCGCGCGGCTGTGGCCGCCGCTGCGCACCGCGAGCTCGGCGCCCGTCTCCCGTGCCAGGGTAACGACGCGGGAGACATCGGATGCGTCGGCGACGCGGACGATGGCTGCAGGCCGGCGGTCGAAGCCGGTGAAGAAAACGCTACGCGCCTCGTCGTATGCGGCGTCGTCCGAGCCGATCACCTTGCCGTTCAGGCTGGCGCGGAGGTCGGAGATCGGGAGATCGGGAACGCGCTGGGGGTTGTCGGTTGCCATGTCAGCTCCTCTCTTGCGTCGGGGTGGGGTCAGATTCCGAGCGAGGCCGTGAGCGCTTCCGCGCTGGGCTCCCGCTTCGCTGCGGCATCGGAGGCCTCTGCAGCGTGTCCGGCTTCCATCCGGTCTTTGGTGGTTGTTGGCGGTGCGGAGGGAGCGCAGTGCCGCCGCTCCTGCGAACACGGTGCCGGCCAGGAGGGCCCGCAGGACTCGGGCATCGACTCTCACGGGCTCGAGTTAACAGCGCGCGCATCACTGAGCGGTCCTGGGAGTGGCGTTCACGACGACCTCTCCGTGTGCGGCCGCCTCCCGCAAGCCGACCACCGGCGGTTCCAGCTCCCTGCCTTGCGGGGTACGCGAGCCGAGGGCCACGTCGTGGCCCGCGGCGAGGGCGGTAACGACGGCGGTGGCGACCCTTCCGGTGCCGAGAAAACCGACACGCATGGTGTTCTCCTTGGCGACGTGGATTGGCGATCTAGCGGCTGAATGCTTTGCGATACGACGTTGCCACCATGCCGAGACGGATCGACAATCGCGCCGGCGATTCGGCCGGGCTCGGCCCACAACGTCCTGCGCGCGAGGGTGTGGCGCCTTGATCCACAAGATCGGATGCGGAGGGCCGCGCCTGCCTATGGTCACCTAGCGATTTGTCGGAGCGGCGAGCCAGCGGACAAAGCCGCTGTCTGCTTGCAGGTCGCGTGCGAGGCTCTGCAACAGGCGGGCGACGTCGCTGCGTTCCTCGACGAGGCGGCGGCTGCGCTCGCCCAGCTCCTGCCCGCCCAGGTAAGGGCCGGCGGCGCGGAGGGCCGAGCCTGCCGTCTCGAATGCCAGCCACCAACGCCGCGCAAGGGCATCGAGATGCTGCGACTGCCGCGTGAGGCTCGACGTCTCCGTCTCCTTTGACCGCGGACGTGACCCGACTGGCAATAGCGCCGGAAACGGACTGGCCGGGGCGGCGGTCACGACGTGGCGCGAGCATGCAAGCGAGCACCGATCGCACAGGCGTTGCCGTCAACGCGGAATCCGGCCGCCTCGATCTCACCGGATGCGATCAGCTCACGCTGCACGAAACGTGCCAGCTCCTCGATTACGCCGCCAACGCGTTGCCGTTGAGGGCGGCTCTCGGGGCCGAGAACGGGTGGTGGAAGACCTGGACCGCTTCTCTCCCGGTCGTCGGGTGGAGCACGAAGCGAGCTCCATTGCGCCTGTCCACGACCTCGACCCGGAACTCGTCCTCGAGCTCTCCGCGGTCCCAGAACAGGTCGACGACGATTCCGTCGCTCTCGCGGTGTCCGAAGTGATTAGCCGCGGTTGACATCTGCTCACACCTCCAATCCGGTTTCGACATCCAAGTGACGGGCGATTTCGGGTTTGGATGCGGGTCGCGAGGCACTGGGTCGCCCCTGCCGCGGTCGCGCCGTCGGCGTGACTGCGGCGTGGGCACACGCCTTTGCGATCCGCAAACGTTGGGCCTCAGCCAGCAGATCCCGGTGCCGCTGGCGGGCGATCTCGAGATGAATGGCTGGATGCAAGACCACGTCGATCCTCCCTAGTCGGTCGTGCGGATACGTCTAGGTTCCGACCATGCCGACGCTGATTCGCGATCGCACCGGCGATTTGGCCGGACTTGGAGCGCCGATGTATCTCTGGGCCTCGGGGGACGAAGCCGGCCGGCGCGCGCCCATGCGGTAGGCGCGAGCAGCTCGGCGCCCAACGAACCCTCGGCTTTGAAGGGAGGCCGCCGTCTTCGCCGGCGAGTGGGTTCTGGCGACGACTCTTAGCTCTTGGCGACCAGCAGCGGCACGAGGCGCCTGCCGATCGCCCCGGATGGGCCGGCGATGCACACCGTCATGGCTCCTCCTTCGCGGCCACGATCAGCGCGAGCGGGTCGTTTGCGCTGTCGCGCTCGGCGCCGGCTCGCGCGCGAAGCCCGCGATCAGCTCGGCGAGGCGGCCCGGCTCGTCCTCGGGCGAGAGGCTGCGGGCGTTCTCGATCCATTCGAGCCGTGCGTTCGGCAGGTCGTGTGCGAGGCGCTCCGCGTGCGCCGGCTTGAAGAAGCGGTCCTCGCGCGACCAGGCGATCAGCGCCGGCTTTTCGAACTCCCCCAGCCGGTCGGCGGCCTCGTTCGTGTAGCGCGGGTGCAGCCCCTTGATGACGCGTTTGAGGTCTCGCTCGACACCGGGAATGGTCATGCCCGCGAGCAGGTACGAGTCCTCGGCCTGGCGGTCGATCGGCCGCTTGACCAGCCAGCCGAAGGCGAACGGGAGCCGGCGCGGCGCGCGCAGACGCATCGGCGCCATCAGCAGCTTCATCGCCCCGGGAATGGCGGCCGCCAGTTTGAAATAGCGGAACATCGGCGGCGGGAAGTTGTCGCGGTAGTCGCAGGAGGTCAGCACGAGCCGCCCGATGCGCTCGGGCTGTCGCGTCGCCACCATCTGACACAAGGCGCCGCCGGTGTCGTTGCCGACCAGGGTCACCTCCTCGAGCGTGAGCGCCTCGATCGCATCCGCGATCAGGTCGGCGAGGCCGTGGGGCGTTAGGTCGGCGCCCTTCGGCATCGGGAGCGTGTGTGAGCCGAGCGGCAGGTCAAGCACGATGCAGCGGAACTCGTGCGAAAGCTCCGCCACGACCTTGCGCCACAGGTTGGCGTTCACCAGCAGCCCGTGCAGAAGGACGATCGGGGAACCGCTGCCGGCCTCGAAATAGCGGAGCCTGCCCTGGGGCAGGTCGAGCTCGCGGGCGACGCCTAGCGCCGGGTCGCGCCACACGGCCTTCTCCTTCATTGCTCTCACCTCTCCTTTCGTTTCGTACTGGTCGGGTTCGCGCCAGTCCTGTAGACAGGCGGCGGGAGTTCGTCCGACGGTAAGAGCGGGGCGTCTAGGCTCGCACCGGCGGAATCGCCGGGCTCGTCGCGTCAGGGACTCTTTCGCCCGCCGAGTCGAGGTCAAGGTGGGCGAGCTGGGTGCGGGAGCTGATGCCGAGCTTTCGGAAGACGTTGCGGAGGTGGAAGGCGATCGTGCGCGGGCTGAGGAAGAGCTGCGCGGCGACCTCGCGGTTGCTGAGACCCTGCGCGACGAAACGCGCGATCTGGAGCTCCTGCGCGGTCAGGTCGCCTCGGGTGCTGGGCTCGCGTTTGCGGGCCGTCTGGCCGCTCGCGCGCAGCTCGACCCGCGCCCGCTCGGCCCACAGCGTCGCGCCGAGCCTCTCGAAGGCGTCGAGCGCCGCCCGCAGGTGCTCGCGCGCCTCCACTCGCCGTCGCGACCGGCGGAGGAACTCGCCGAACGCGAGCTCGCTGCGGGCCCGCTCGAAGGGGCGGGTGGCCTGCTCGTGCGCTTCGAGTGCCGCCAGGAAGAGGCGCTCGGCCTCGCTCGCCTCCTCGCACAGCAGCGCTCGACAATGCAGAACCACTGCCCGCCCCCAAGCGGCCCCGTTGCTCTCGACCCACCGCTCGAACGAGGCGAGCCAGGGACGCGCGTTGTCCTGCTCCCCTGCCCGGACCGCGGCCTCGACGCGATCGAGCACCGACCAGTAGATGGCCAGCGTGTGAGAGATCTCGCGCTCACGCCGGACCGCTTCGTCTGCCCGGCCGAGTCCAAGCTCGAGCAGCGCGAGCGCCCACTGCGCTATCTCGGCGACCACCCCGAGCCCGCGAGCGGAGGCCAGCTCACCGCCCTCCGCCGCGAGTATCCGGCACTGCTCCTCGTCGCCGCGAAGGGCGGCGATGAGGGCGAGCAGAACGAGCGCCTGCGCGACCAGGTGGTCCTGTCCGAGCTCGCGTCCGAGCCGGAGGCCTTCCCTCGCGGTGGCCGAGCCGGAATCCCAGTGGCCCGCCCACACCTCGGCGATCGTCAGGATCGGGAGGATCTGCGTTAGGGCGCCGAGCGCGCCTGCTTCTCGCGCCCTCACCGCCGCCTCGTTGTGAGCCTGGTACGCCGCCCGATCGTCGCCCAGGTAAAGAGCAGCCCTTCCGGTAAACAGGAGTGCCAGCGGAGCGCGGTGGGCGGTGTCGACGCCTGTACCGACGAGCTCGTCCGCGAGCTCGAGCGCGAGCCGGAGCTTCGGGACGGCGGTCTCGAAGTCGCCCTCGGCGAGCGACCCGATCCCGACGAGAAGCGCCGCGAGCATGCGCGTGTACGGGGTTTCCTCGACGGCGAGGCTGCGAGCCAGCTCGGCGACGACAACGTGCGCCTTGTCATCGGCGCTTGCGTACGCGGCGCCGGCGCTCGCAAGGTTGAGCAGGTCGAGCGCACGCTCGCCGTCGATCGGCGCGACCTCGGTCGCTGCCCGCATGAGAATCTCGTACCCGGCAGCCGGCAGGCCACGGTTGAGCTCGATCAGACCTCGCCAGCGGTCGATCTCGGCTCGCTCGCTCAGCGTGGTGGAAATCGGACGTGCTCGGTCGAGAATCACCACCGCCCGTTCCAGCCGTCCCGCCAGCCACGCGTTCTCGGCCGCCGCGGTGAGCTGTCGCACCTGCTCGTGCTCGTCCGCGGTCAGGGCGGCGGCCCGTTCGAAGGCGAGCGAGGCGGCGGCGAAGCCGCTGCGCGCGCGCGCGCGCTCGGCCGCCTGCTCGAGCTCCTTCACGACGGCGAGATCGGGCTCGACGCACCCCGCGGCACGGTGCCAGGCGCGCCGGTCGGCCTCGCCTTCGCCCTCGAGCACGCTCGCGAGCGCCCGGTGGACCGCTTGGCGCCTGGAGAGCGGCGCCCCCTGGTAGACGGCCGAGCGGACAAGCGGATGGCGAAGCTCGAGCTGGGCTCCCCGCACCTGCGCCAGCCCCGCCTGCTCGGCGGCGTCGAGCGCCTCCGCCCCGGCGCCAAGATGCGCCGCCGCGCGCAGCACCGTGGCGAGCTCACCCGTGTCGTCCGCCGCAGCGACAAGCAAGAGCGTCTGCGTCTCCTCCGGCAGCCGCCGCACACGCGCGAGGAAAGCGCGCTCGACGCGGGCGCTCACCGGGATCGGGGCGAGTACCGGCGCGGCCCCCGAAAGCTGCGCCTCGCTCAGCGCCGAGGAGAGCTCAAGGAGGGCGAGCGGGTTGCCCCCAGTCTCCGCGACTAGCCGCTCGCGAACCTCGGGCGAAAGCGCAACGGCTGCCTCGCGATCGACCAGCGCCCCAGCCGCCACCGGGTCGAGCCCGGCTACGCGGAGCTCCGGGAGCCCGGGTGCCTCGAAGCGTCGACTCTCGCTCTCACGGGCGGCGAACAGCATGACGATGCCCTCGGCCTCGAGCCGCCGGGCGACGAAGACGAGCGCGTCCGCCGACGCATCGTCGAGCCAGTGCGCATCGTCGACGAGGCAGAGCAGCGGCTGCCGGTCGGCGGCCTCGGCGAGCAGGCTCAAGGCCGCAAGCGAGATAAGGAAGCGGTCATCGCCTCCCGCCTCCGCCAGACCGAGCGCTCCGCGCAGCGCCGCCGCCTGGGGTTGCGGAAGGAAGTCTACGAGAGAAAGGACGGGGCGGACGATCTGGTGAAAGGCGGCGAAAGGGAGGTGCGCCTCTGATTCGACTCCGCTGCCGCTGAGCACCCGCATGTCGCCGGCTTGCTGGCGCGCGTCTTCGAGCAGGGACGACTTGCCGACGCCGGGCTCGCCCGAGATAACCAGCACGGCGCTGCGCGAAGCACGAGCGCCATCGAGTAGCTCACCGATACGGGAGCGCTCCAGATCTCTCCCGTAGATCATGTCCCGTTGATCGTACGTCTTCGCTCGACTCCGGCGAGATCGCCGGTGCGAGGGGGCGGCCGCACCCTCGATACGGCCCCCTCGCCGGCGAACGCGGAGCTGCACGCCTGGTGCCTCCGGTGGCTATGGTCGACGCTCGCGCTCGCCGTCCGTGAGCGAGGCATCAGTTCGGCGCAGGCTGCTGCATTCGACCAGACGATGCGAAAGCTGCTCCGCCTGTCCGAGCGTAAGGCGCGGGGCTCCCTTCCCCACCGCCACCTAGGCGCGGTCGCGGCCGAGACGCGAGCTGCCTGATCGCGCTCCGCCGCGAACTCCGGCCAAATCGCCGGCGCGACCACGAGCGTCCCCAGCGATGTTGACGACCGATCGCAATGACGAACCCACACGTCGCTCAACGCGTCCTCGACCCGCAAGGCGGTCTCCAGCCGGCGCTGCGCGACCTCATGGCCGAGGCGTGCGCACATGCCGACGCGATCGTCGGCACCGAGCGAGCCGGCAGGGTCATGCCCGCGCTCACCGTTCTTTTGCGCCCGCGAGCACGGTTGCCCCGGCCTACCGACTGGTCGGTCCTCGACCCCGAAAGGAGTGCATCCTGATGACGGTCGATCCCGTCCAGTACGCGCGCCGTTGGAAGACGCTCGGCGTGCTCTCGCTGAGCCTGGTGATCATCGGGCTCGACAACACGATCCTCAATGTCGCCCTGCCGACGCTGCAGGACACGTTCCACGCGTCCGCCTCGAAGCTGCAGTGGATGGTCGACTCCTACCTGCTCGTGTTCGCGGGCCTGCTGCTCGTATCCGGCACGCTCGGCGACCGCTTCGGGCGCAAGCGCGCGCTGCAAGCGGGCTTGTCCGTCTTCGGGCTCGCCAGCCTCGCCGCCCCGTTCGCCGGCTCGGCCGGACAGGTGATCGCCGTGCGCGCGGCCATGGGGGTGGGCGCCGCGCTGATCATGCCCGCCACCCTCTCGATCATCGCCAACCTCTTCACCGGCGAGGAGCGCCGCAGGGCGATCGCCATCTGGGCGGCGCTCGCGGCCGTCGGAATCGGCCTCGGCCCCTTGGCCGGCGGCCTGCTGCTCGAGTGGTTCGACTGGTGGTCCGTCTTCATGGTCAACGTCCCGTTCGCCGCGGCCGCCCTCCTCCTCGGCATCCGCTACGTGCCCGAGAGCCGCGATCCCCGGCCCGGCTCGTTCGACCTGCTCGGTGCCGTGCTCTCGACCGCCGGCTTCAGCGTCCTCGTGTACGCGATCATCGAGGCGCCCGAGAAGGGCTGGACGTCCGGGCTGGTGCTCGGATCGCTCGCGGCAAGCATGGCGCTGTTGGGCGCCTTCTTCCGGCGGGAGCGACGCGTCGCCGAGCCGATGCTCGACCTCGGCTTCTTCCGCAGTGCCCGCTTCAGCGTCGGCATCGCCGCGGTCAGCGGGACCTTCTTCGGTCTGCTCGGCGGGATCTTCGCCCTGACCCAGTACCTGCAGTTCGCCCACGGCTACAGCGCGATCGAGGCGGGCGCGGTCATGAGCCCGATGGCGCTCGGGCTGATGATCGGCGCCGGCTCGTCAAGCAAGGCCGTCGCCCGACTCGGCACCTCCCGCGTCGTCGCAGCCGGCCTGGTCGGGCTCGCGATCATCATGGCGCTGACCACCCTGTGGCAGGCGGACACCGGCGCGTTCGTCCTGGTTGCCTGGTTCTTCGGGCTGACCCTCTCGATGGGGTGGGTGATGGCCCCCGCCACCGACGCGGTCATGGGCGCGGTGCCGGCCGCCAAGTCGGGGGTCGCCTCGGCCACCAACACCGTCGCCCGCATGGTCGCAGGAGCGCTCGGCGTCGCCGTGATCGGCTCGCTCGTCAACTCGCTCTACTCAAACAGGGTCGCCGGCTCGCTCGGCGGCCTGCCCCCGCAGGCACACGCGCGAGCGGAGGACTCGATCGGCGCCGCCAGCGCGATCGCTGCCCACCTTCCGCCGCACGCGGCCTCCGGCTTGCTCGTCGCAACCGGCAACGCCTTCACCGACGCGCTGGGCATCGGCCTGTCGATTGGCGCCGCACTCGCCGCCGTCACCGCCGTGGTCGTGCTCCGCTTCCTGCCTGCCCGCGAGGCGGTTGTGGAGGCGGAGCTGGCGGAATTGGCGGAGCTCGAACCCGTGCGGAGAGCAGCCTGATGGCCGAGGTCGGGAACTCAACCCTCAACGGCATCCGGGGACCGCGTGGAGGCGGCGGCCGATGATCGACGCCGGATCCGGTGCGCGCTGGGGCGGTCAGGGCCTGGGGTTGCCGAGTGGGATTCGCGCCTGCTTGTTCGATCTCGACGGTGTTCTCACGCGGACGGCGAGCGTGCATGCGGCGGCGTGGAAGACGATGTTCGACGGGTTCCTGCGCCCGCGCGGCGCGCGCGGGTGGTTCCGTTCGATCCCAGTGCGGACTACGCCGAATACGTCGACGGCAGGCCGCGCCAGGACGGCGTTCGTTGTTTCCTCGCCGCGCGCGGGATCGCGCTGCCGGACGGCCGGTTCGACGACCCTCCGGATGAGGAGACGATCGGCGGCCTCGCCAACCGGAAGAACGAGCTCGTTCTCGCGCTGATCCGCGAGCAGGGCATCGAGGCCTATGAGGGTTCGATCCGCTACGTCAACGCCGTCCGCGCGGCCGGTCTCCGCACTGCTGTCGTCTCGGCGAGCGCCAATGCGCGCGAGGTGCTGGAAGCGGCAGGGATCGCGCACCTGTTCGACGAGCGGCTGGACGGGATCGACGCCGAGCGGATGCACCTGCAGGGGAAGCCGGCACCGGACACGTTCCTCGCCGCGGCACGTGCACTTTGGGTCTTTCCGGCCGAGGCGGCGGTGTTCGAGGATTCGCTGGCCGGCGTCGCGGCCGCGCGCGCGGGTTCCTTCGGTTGTGTCGTCGGCGTCGATCGCACCGGCCAGGGGCAGGCGCTTCGCGAGCAGGGCGCCGATATCCTCGTCTCCGACCTCGTCGAGCTTCTCGAGACCGGATGATCGCGCATCCCGCCTTCCCGGCCGAGCCGTGGTCGGTCCGCGAGACGGCGCTCGAGCTCGACCTGCTGGGGCAGACGGAATCGGTGTTCGCGCTCGCGAACGGGCACATCGGCCTGCGCGCGAACCTCGACGAGGGGGCGCCGTTCGCCCTCCCGGGCACGTATCTGAACTCGTTCTACGAACAGCGGCCGCTCCCCCACGCGGAACCCGGCTACGGCTACCCCGAATCGGGCCAGACGATCGTGAACGTCACCAACGGCAAGATCATCCGCCTGCTCGTCGACGACGAACCCTTCGACGTTCGCTACGGCCAGCTGATCGCGCACCAGCGTGAGCTCGACTTCCGCGCCGGCCTCCTGCGCCGCAGCGTCGACTGGCTCTCGCCGGCGGGCACCGCGATCCGCGTGCACTCCATCCGGCTCGTCTCCTTCACGCAGCGCTCGGTGGCGGCGATTCTCTATCAGCTGGAGCCGTGTGATCGGCCGGTGCGGGTGGTCGTCCAATCGGAGCTGGTCGCCAACGAGCCAGGACTCCCTGCGGAGGCCGATCCCCGAGCGGCGGCCGCGCTCGAGACGCCGCTGCGGTCGGAGGGCTTCTCCGATCGCGCTGCGCGCGTGCTGCTCATCCACTCGACGAAGCGGAGCAAGCTGCTGATGGCCGCGGGCATGGATCATCTCGTCGACGCCCCGGACGGGACTGAGATCTCCGCCGAGAGCGAGCCCGACGTCGGCCGGGTGACGGTCGTCGCCGCCCTGAGACCCGGGCAGCGACTCCGCCTGGTCAAGTTCCTCGCCTATGGCTGGTCGAGCCTTCGCTCGCTTCCGGACCTGCGCGACCAGGTGGCGGCCGCCCTCGCCGCCGCGCGCCATTCCGGCTGGGAGGGGCTGCGCGCCGAGCAGCGGCGATACCTCGACGAGTTTTGGGCGAGCGCGGACGTGGAGATCGACGGCGACATCGAGCTCCAGCAGGCGCTGCGGTTCGCGCTCTTTCACACCCTCCAAGCCGGCGCGCGAGCAGAGCAGCGCGCGATCGGCGCCAAGGGCCTGACCGGGCCCGGCTACGACGGCCATACCTTCTGGGATACCGAGCGCTTCGTGCTGCCGCTGCTGACCTACACCGCCCCCAAGGCCGCCGCAGACGCTCTCCGCTGGCGCGCCCAAACGCTCGACCTCGCACGGGAACGGGCCCACCAGCTTGGGCTCGAGGGGGCCGCCTTCCCCTGGCGGACGATCCGCGGCCAGGAATGCTCCGGCTACTGGCCCGCCGGGACGGCCGCCTTCCACATCGGCGCCAACATCGCCGACGCGGTCGTGCGCTACCAAGCGGCAGCCGACGACGACGAGTTCGAGCGCGAGGTCGGGCTCGAGTTGCTCGTCGAGACAGCACGACTTTGGCGAGCGCTCGGCCACCACGACCGGCAAGGCCGCTTCCGCATCGACGGCGTCACCGGACCCGACGAGTACAGCGCACTCGCCGACAACAACGTCTACACCAACCTGCTCGCGCAGCGGAACCTCGATGCGGCAGCCGACGCCGTCGCCCGCCACCCGCATCGCGCCTCCGAGCTCGGCGTCGACGCTGAAGAAGCCGCCTCCTGGCGGGCCGCCGCCCGCGACATGTTTCTCCCGTGGGACGAGACGCTCGGCGTGCACCCCCAATCGGAGGGCTTCACCCAGCACGAGCGCTGGGACTTCGCCGCCACCCCCGCCGACCGCTACCCGCTGCTCCTGCACTTCCCCTACTTCGAGCTCTACCGCAAACAGGTCGTCAAGCAGGCCGACCTCGTCCTCGCCCTGCACTGGCGCGGCGACGCCTTCACAGCCGAAGAGAAAGCGAGGAACTTCGCCTACTACGAAGCCCTCACCGTCCGCGACTCCTCCCTCTCCGCCTCCACGCAGGCGGTGATCGCCGCCGAAGTCGGTCACCTCGAGCTCGCCTACGACTACTTCGCCGAAGCCGCGCTGATCGACCTTCACGACCTCCAGCACAACAGCCGCGACGGCGTCCACATCGCCTCGCTCGCAGGCGCCTGGCTCGCCGCCGTCGCCGGCTTCGGCGGCATGCGCGACCACGACGGCCAGCTCACCTTCGCACCCCGACTGCCAGCGGCGCTTCCACGTCTCGCCTTCAGAATCCGCTTCCGCGGAAGACGGCTCAAAGTCGAGATCACGAAGGCAAAGGCAACCTACACCCTCCTCGCCGGAGCACCGCTCGAGATCGCCCACCACGAAAAGACGATCCGGCTCACGACCAACGAGCCCGTGACCCAGCCAATCGCGCCGCTGCTTCCACGCGCAGCGCCGAGCCAACCGCACGGTCGCGCGCCCAACCGCCGCAGACCGGACACCGACCGCATCGCGGCCTGAAAACATGCGCCGAGACGTCGCCGCCGTGGCAAAACCCGCTCCAGCCAGCGGCGTCCCCTCCGCCGCGTCACTCGCGGGTGACCGTGCAACACCACGCTTGCGGTCCGACTCGGGGTCCACGCCGGGCTCGCCGACGACTTTCGCTACGACGAGGAGTCACGGCCGGATCGCGTCTCGAAATCGGTCGCAGTGTCGCTTCCTTGAGCAGTCAATGAGATAGAGGAGGCCTAGGCTCGCACCGGCCGACTGGCCGGATCGGCACCCTGGGCAGCACTCTCGCTCGCGGCGTCGAGCTCGAGGCCCGCGAGCTGGGTGCGAGAGCTGATGCCGAGCTTCCTGAAGATGTTACGGAGGTGGAAGGCGATCGTGCGCGGACTGAGAAAAAGCTGGGCTGCGACCTCGCGGTTGCTCAGCCCCTGCGCGACGAAGTGCGCGATCTGCAGCTCCTGGGTGGTGAGCTGACCCCTCGTACTCGGGTCGCGTTTCCGCGCCGTCTGGCCGCTCGCCCGCAATTCGATGCGCGCTCGCTCAGCCCACGCGTTTGCTCCCAGCGTCTCGAAAGCGTCAACTGCGCTTTGCAGGTGCGCACGCGCGTCGATGCGGCGCCGGCCGCGGCGGAGGAATTCGCCGTAGGCGAGTTCGGTGCGGGCGCGCTCGAAGGGACGGGGGGCCTCGGCGTGGACCGCGA